>Ga0181521_10001358_pt1 | contig 30459 bp, 23 predicted proteins | sample PEATcosm2014_Bin_32_FD_119764 | JGI IMG/M metagenome (GOLD analysis project Ga0181521, IMG submission 119764) | Peatland microbial communities from MTU Mesocosm Facility, Houghton, MI, USA - PEATcosm2014_Bin02_60_metaG | ecosystem: Environmental > Terrestrial > Soil > Wetlands > Peat | place...
CGCGGGCAGTGCCGCCGAGGTGCGCACCGCCTTGGCCCTGGCCACGACCTGGGGCTACGTCGCCCAGGCCCAGGCCGCCCCGGCCTACGCGCTGCTCGACCGCATCGTCGCCATTCTGTGGCGCCTGACCCACCCGAAACGCTGAGCCTCATCCTGACGGGGCCCTGTCACGGACCCCGTCTCCGTCCCCTCCGAATCCCACGGACGTCGCTCATGGTTGACAGATCATCGTCGGCGGTCGAAATTGGGGATCGTGTCCGAAAAACTCCCCATCGTCTGGTATCGACGAAGCAAGAAACAGAACGAGCCCGCCACTGAGAAGCGCAGCATTCCGGCGGGCGTGTTCACCAAGTGTCCCGCGTGTCGCGAGGCGCTCCTCACCGGGGACGTGCACAAGAATCTGGATGTGTGCACGAACTGCGGGCACCACTTTGCCATGGCCACGCGCGATCGCGTCGCCTCCATCATGGACAAGGGCAGCCTCATCGAGCACGACGCGCACGTCGAGAGCGTCGACCCGCTGGGCTTTCGCGATTCGAAGAAGTACAGCGATCGCGTGAAATCCACGCGCAAGGCCTCGGGCGAGGTGGAGGCCCTGATCGCGGTCGCCGGCCGCATCGCCAACATCGCAGTCGAGGCGGGCTTCTTCGTGTTCGAGTTCATGGGCGGTTCCATGGGGTCGGTAGTGGGCGAGAAGATCACCCGCGTGTTCGAGCGTGCTCTGGAACGCCGCGTGCCGGCCCTCATCTTCTCTGCCTCGGGCGGAGCGCGCATGCAGGAGGGGATCCTTTCGCTCATGCAGATGGCCAAAACCAGCGCCGCCATCGCGCGCTTGCGGGACGCGCATGTGCCGATGCTGTCCATCTTGTTGCACCCCACCACCGGGGGCGTGGCGGCCAGCTTTTCCATGCTGGGCGATCTACACATCGCAGAGCCCAAGGCGCTCATCGGCTTTGCCGGCCCGCGCGTGATCCAGAACACCATCCGCCAGAACCTGCCACCGGGGTTCCAGCGCTCCGAGTTCCTGCTCAGTCACGGATTCGTGGACATCATCGTGCCCCGCAAGGAGCTGAAGGCGACCATTGCGTTGGCCTTGCGTTGGATGGGAACGCCGGCGGTGACAACCCGCAACTGACGAAACGAATCGGTCGCCAGCCTTCCCATGAACACGGCGTACAGGAAGTTGCTGGCTCGCTTGCAATCGGTGCGCATGCTCGGCGTTTCGTTCGGTCTGGACCGCGTGCGGCTGGCACTGGAGCGCTTGGGCTGTCCGGAACGCCGTTTTCGAGCAGTCCAGATCGCGGGCACCAACGGCAAAGGCTCGACCGCGGCCTTTCTCGAATCGATCTTGCGTGCGGCGGGCCTGCACACCGGGCTCTTCACCTCGCCGCACCTGTGCCGCTTTTCCGAGCGTATCCGCATCGACGGACGCGAGGCCGAGGGCGAGCACCTGGGCCAACTCGATGAGGCGGTGGCGGCGACCGGCGTGCCGCTGACCTATTTCGAGATCTCGGCGGTGCTGGCGTTCCTGGCCTTTGCCGAGGCCGAGGTTGATCTGGCCGTGCTGGAGACAGGGCTGGGCGGTCGATTGGACGCGACCACGGCATCGCACCCGCTGGCTTGCGCCATTACCAGCATCGCGCTCGACCACCAGGATCTGCTGGGCAAGACCATCCACGAGATTGCCCACGAGAAGGCGTGCATTGCGCGGCCCGGGGTGCCGCTCTTCCTGGGGCCGCTTTCGCGCGAGGCACTGGCCGAGGTGGAGCGAGTGGCGCATGCGGCAGGATCGCCGTTGCGACGATTGGGCGTCGATTTCGCTGCGCCCGACTTCCCGCTGGCCTTGGCCGGGGCCCACCAGGCTTCGAACGCAGCCCTGGCCGTGGCCCTGGCCCACGAGGTTGGGTCTAGCATGGGCCGGGTATTGCAACCCGAGGTGGTCAAGCGGGGTTTGGCCGAGACGCGCTGGCCAGGGCGTCTAGAGCGCGTGGCCCCTGACGTCTTGCTCGACTGCGCCCACAACGCCGAGGGCGCAGAGGCGCTGGCCGCCGCGCTGCCGGCCGCGTCCCGCCGCGCGCTGGTGGTGTCCATCGTGCAGGGCAAGGATGTAGCGACCATGCTGGCCGCACTCTGTCCGCACTTCGATTTCGTCGTGGCCACGCGTTCGCCCAGCGAGCGCTCGCTTTCGCCCGAGGAGCTAGCGACACTGGTTGCGCACGATCGCGGACGACAGGTCGAGGTGGTGGCTGACCCCGGCCTTGCGGTCGCGCGCGCACGCGCACTGGTGGCTGGAGTACCCAACGGCCTGGTCGTGGTGGCGGGCTCGATCTTCCTGGTCGGCGCCGTGCGAGCCCGATTGCTCAATGAGCCGGTTGACGTGATTACCGGGTCGGACCCGATGCCGTGAAGGCGACGAAGCCAGCATCTCGGGTGAGATGCACGTTCGAAACCAGTCCGCGCTATTCACCGCAGCCCAGCATTTTTTTGGCGGTTTTGACGCGCTCTGTATTTGCCAGATCGCCGCACCCACGCTTATGATGACAGGGGATGGATCTCAACCCGCGCGCGAATCTGGGTCTTGTGCGTCCGGTGCTGCTTGCCTGTGCAGGTATCGTGGTGGCTGGGCCCGCCCTGGCGGATCAACCCCAGCCCGCGGACCAGAGTGCCAGCGAGCCCTCGGGTCCGCCGACCGGCAAGTACGGCGGGGTCACCATGGGGAGCAACGCGAGCAACCCGCTGCCCCAGTCCCCCTCAAGCCCGCCCCATCTCATCTGGACGGGTTTTCAGCCCAGCGCCACGGGGGCGCGTGTATTTTTTCAGACCAGCGGGCCGGTGGAGTTCGAGGTGAAAGAAGGCCGTGTGTCCAAGGCCGGCCATTCCACGCTGACGGTGCTGCTTCATGGGTGCCGCATTCACATGGCGAACAACCAGCGCAGGCTCGACACGCGCGCTTTTCCCACGCCAGTGCAAAGCGTCTCGGCCAAGCAGCACGGAAAGGACGTCGCGCTCCTCATCGCGCTGCGCGAACCTGCCAGGTCCACGCCTGGAACCGAGGCGGGGCCCAACGGCACACGGTTTCTGGTATTCGAGTTTCCGCCTGGCAAGCCGGCTCCTATCGAGGAGAATAAGGCGCCAGCCGAACCGGTTTCGGTTCCCAGCGGGGCGACATCTGGCGAAGGCTGGTCGCTTTCCGGCGAAGGTGAATCCGTAAAGGCCGAAGTGAAAGGCAAGGCGAAGTCGAAGCGCAAGGGTCAGTCGGCCGCTGCGCCTGACCAGGTAGAGCCCGGGGCCACCCCGGCGCTGGAACCCGCGCCCATCGCGACACCCCCAGCCGGGGCTAAATAGTTGATTCGCCTCGTCCGAACCTATGAAGGAGAGGGCGGAACATGAGAGCATCACTAGTCTTCCGATCGATTTTCCTGGGCGCGCTGCTGGTTCTCGCCGGCTGCTCCAAGAGCGCTCAGCAAGAGCAACCCCTGCCAGTGGTTCCAGACGATGGCGGTAGCACCCATGTCGTGAAGCTTGACGCCGAGGTGGTGGGGGACGGCGCGGGCGACGCCACCAGGAAGGCAGATGGCAACCGCGATTCCGGCGCGGCTGCGGCGATGGACGGCGCCGTCGCGGCCGGCCCGCCACCGTCGATCACCCTGACCGTCGACCCGGCATCGTTGGTCCCGCCTGCGGATGGCGGCGTCCCCAACCCGCCGATCATTCCGGCCAGCTACGGGCCCAAGCCGGTGGTCACGGTGACCGTGGTTTCGAATTCGGGCGACATGCGGGCGGACGACGTGTCGTCGGTCACGGGATCGCTGAACGTCCCGGTCACAGGTGCACCGGCAGCGACGGTGACGCTGGCCAAGTCCGAGACGGATTCGGTCCCCGAGTCGAATACGACGCGCTTCGTCTTCTCCGACGTTCCCATCGATCTCTCGAAGGTCCCCACGGGCTCCTACAATCTGGTATTCACTGCCACCACGGTCGGCGGAACCTCGGCGAGCACCCAGATCGCGGTGTGGGTGGATTCCGGGCCGATCATCGTCGTGGTCTCTCCCACTGAGGGCGGATACTACAAGGGCTCGGCACCGGTCGAGGTCGACACGACCCAGACGAACTTCCCCGTCACTCTGATAACCATGGCGGTAGGGCAGGGGGATGCAGTCCCGCTGACGCAGACAAGTACCGGTGTGTACAAGGGTACTATCGATTTCAACAGTTATGTCCCACCTTTGGTGGGCGATGAGCTGGTCACCTTCCGCGCTTATGACGAGAATGGAGTTGAGACGGTCGTCGCGCGCGATTTCGTGAGTGACAACACGGGGCCTTCCATCAGCGCGACGGTGCCTGCCAATGGCGCCATGATCGGGAACGTGATCACCATCAGTGCGACAGTGGTCGATCCGGCCGGCGTGGATACGTCCTCGGTGGTGGCGGTGGTGGCCAACGGTGACCAGACTTTCCAGATCACGCTGGCCCCATCGACGACGGTGGGCTCCAATGTTTTCTCGAACCTCTTTGACACGACCAAGCTACCCTCCTACGCCCTCTTCCCCACGATCTCGTTCCGAGCACGGGATGTCCTGGGAAACGAGTCCACAGTCAGCTATGAACTCTCACTCGACAACACGCCGCCCATCATCGATCTGGATCCGCCGTACGTACGAAGGGTCAATAGCAATGGGAACTGTAGCTGGGCCTTCGATCCAGTGGGCCCAGACGCCGTGGATGACGGCGATATGGTTACCCAGCTCTTCGATGTTCGAGTGCAGGCGGAGGACAGGGGCAACAAGCCACTGACGGGAACCACTGACTTCACACCCATCGGCGGCGTGGATCAAAGCAACGTCCAGTTGCTCATTCTTAGCAATACCTCCCGGCCTTTGGTGGTGGATACCAGCAATCCGCCCGACGGTCTTTGCGACGCCATCAACCCTGAATTGGTGCCCACCACGAATCCACAGACTGACGTGGATGCGCAGCTCATTACTATGGTGCCCATGGCGCCGCTTGAAGGTGCGGACTTCAGCCGAGATCCGAGTGTTGCTTGCTCGACGGCGGATACCACTGTCGTGCCGCCGGACCCCGATTCCTTCTGTGCGACGACCGAGAACGACAGCAAGGCTCAGTTCGCCGTGGGCGATTCGACTCACCAGCCTCACTGCTACACGATGACTGAGGTTCTCAACTATTCTGCGAACGGGCTGCCATCCATCTACACGATCGGGCCGATTGTGGCCGACGGTCTCCAGTGCGCCGGCCACCAGTTTGATTCTTCCAACAACCTCAAGGACGGCTGGGCGTGCCTGGCCGTAGCGGCGCAAGACATCCTGGGGAACAAGCAGGTTTCGCGCCCCATCCGTATCTGTGTGGTGGCCACTCCGGGGAGTACGGCGTGTTCGGATTTCAAGTCCGTGACAGGGGTTGTGTTATCGGCGAACTCAGTCGAGATCGACACTGCGGTTCCGCTGGTAGGTCCGGGTGGTGCGGCCTTGCAGGCGAACGACGAAGTTATCGTCTCGGGTCTGGTCGGTGTTTCTGGGGTCAACGGCCGTTGGCCGGTGACTCCGCTCGACAGCTCAGGCTTGCGCTTCTCACTCCAGGGCGCTCAGGGCGTAATGGGCGGGGCCTCGCTCTTGGTGGCGCGCGCATACGTCGTGCCGGTTGCGTCCATGCCCGACTGTACGGGCACGCTCATCCAGGGCGGTACCGACGGAGGCCTTCCGGTGGTCGACTACACGCAGCCGTGCAAGCCGTTCTCGAATTTTGTTGCGGGTGCGTGGCGACCTTACGGGCAGTAGGCCAAATCACCACGCCTGCGTGCTCAGGCCACGAGCAAGGCGGTCGGGAGCGCGTTTGGGTGTGCGGCCGTACCAGGCCGTTTGCGCGGCCGAGACTGGCTCCAGTTCGAATGGGATGAACAGCACCTTGAGGTAGCGGTTGCGGCCGATGCGCTCCCACCCCAGCACGCCCAGAAGAGCCTCCCACATATAGTCGCCAGGCCGCTTGACCTGCGACTCCCAGAACGGCACGAACCAAAAGTGGGAGGTCCCGGCCTCGGGGCCGAACCCCTTGCTGAGCCAGATGCTGGGAAAGATGAAGGTTCCTTCCCAGGTCGGGCGACGAACGCCGAAGTAGAAGGGAAAGACCACGGTGGTGCTGCGTTCCTCGCTCCAGAAACGCCAGTACAGCGGGAACGCGATGGTGCTGGCGTCGGTGGTTCCGCTGCGCCGGTAGAAGAGCGGCGCCATGGTGTAGGTTTGGTCGCTGACCTCGTTCTGGTAACGCAGGAAGAGCGGCAGGAACATGGTCAGCCGGCTCTCGTGATACGCGTGCACATCGTAGTAGAGCGGCAGGCCCAGGGTGCTGGACGAGGTGATGTCGCTGCGGTGCCAGAAGAGCAGAAGCCAGGTCGACAGCGAGCGCTCGGGATTGAAGTGCGCGTAGTACAGCAGCGGCGGGATCACCCGGGTGGTGGTTTCAGTGGTCTTGTCGCTATACGAGAACCACAGGGGGAAGAACATACTGAAGCGGCTCTTGAAGTTGTCGCGCCACACGAAGGGTGGCACGTACCACCACAAGTTGTCAGGTGTCGTGCCAAAGCCGAAGAGTGCGGTGGCGACGGTCTGCGACTGGCGTGAGTGGTTCTCGTAGAACAGGGGCATCAGCGCATCGCTGCCCGTCTGGTTCGTGGGATCGCGCGAATACCAGAAGAGAGGCAGCACGCCCCGCGTGATTTCGCTATCGTGGTGCGACCAGAGCAACGGACCTGCCAGGTTGAACGAGCTGTGCTCGTCACGGTTGGCAAAATGCCAGTACAGCGGCAGCAGCATGACGTGGCTCTTGCTGCCTTGCCGGCCTTGCCACCAGAGCGGGAACACCACATGGGTGCTTCCATCGGGCCGGCTCGACTGGAAGTAGAACAGCGACACCACTCGGCTGGTTTGGGTTTCGTGGTTGCGATGGTACACGAAGAGCGGGGTCACCAGCAGGCGGCGCTGGGGACTATCGGCCGAGACGAACAAGGGCACCAGGCCCGATGCATGGCTGTGCTGCTGGTCGTCCTGGGTGCGGAACCAGGGCCCGACCGTGAGGGTGCGGTGGTCTTGGTCGTGGCTGGACCAGAAGAAGGGAAGGAAGCTGTCAAGGCGATACCCGTCGTCGCAGCGGCGGCCGAAGTACAGGGGAAAGACGTAGGTGCCGGTGTCTCCCGGCTGCCAATAGCGCGCATACAAAGGAAACAACACCCGTGCCGTCACGCTCGGGCCATCGACCATGATGTAGGGCCCGAACATGCGTGTGCGCTGGCCAGTGCCTTGGAAGGTGTGGTCCAGGTAGAGCAAAGGCACGCCGCGGACTTGTACCGCGTCGCTGCCATACCAGAAATAGGGCAAGATGAAGCCGGCGTGCAGGCCCGGGCGACGAGTCCAGGCCGCCAGGGGCGAGGCGAACAGGGTGCTGTGGCTGTCACGGCGATAGTGCACCAGGGGGAAGAGAGTGAAGCTGGTTTCGTCCTGGCCGCCCGGCCGGGCGCCGCGGCGGTAGTGGAAGAGTGGAAAGAGGGCATCGGTGGTTTCGCCGCCCCAACTGCGGTGCAGGTAGGTCGCAGCCACGGTGGTGGTGCGATCGGCGGCGTCGTCGCGGAACCGCCAGAAGAGGGGAAAGAAGACGAAGTGATGGCGTTGGTTGCCACCACCCCAGAACAGGACCGGCACGATCCCCGCTGACGACCCATTCCGATCCACGTCGCGGAAGAAGGGGGGCGCTATGGTGGTGGAGGTGCCGCGGCGGGAATCGGCGAAGTGCCACAGAAGGGGAATCTGGATGTGGAAACTGGCCTCGCGATCGTGGCCTGCGATAAAGAGCAGGGGCAGGATGGCGGTAGCCGATCTGGTGGCATCCTTGGCGTGATACCAAAGAGGGAAGGCCAGGGTCGATCTCGATCGCCCGTCGCGAAAGTGCCAGTAGAGCGGGGCCACGATCACATGGCTGCGCTCGGCGCGCTGGCCGACGAAGACAAAGGGAAAGACACCCCCGCTGCTGCCGCCGTCGGAGAAGTGGCGAGTGTAGGCCCACAGCGGGAAGATGCCGGCTGCGCTGGTGCGCTCGTCAGCGGAATGGCGGTGAAAGTAGAAGGGCAAGAAGCCGTGTGCGGTCGCGTTCCGGGCACGATCGTGGAAATACCAGAACAGCGGAAAGACCACGCGCGTGGCTCCGGCGGGGTCGGTGCGCTGGTAGTAGAGCCCCACGATGGTGGTGGTGGCGTCCGCGGGAATATCGCGATAGTGCCAGTAGAGCAGGAGGTAGGAATCCAGTTCGCTCTGCCGATCGTGCCAGTGCAGGATGGGCGGCGCCAGCCAGGTCAGCCCGCGCGAACCCGCGTTGTCGTCGCGGCGATACCCGCCCAGAGGCGACAGATACAGGGCCGTCTTGCCGTGGTCGCCGCGACTGCCGAGAAAGAATGGCAGGATGAGCTGCCAGCTCGATCCCTGTTTTCGGTCGCGTCCCCACCAGGCGAGCAGGGCGGCCGACCCCATGGACCAGCCTTCGCGCCGGACATGAAATACCGGAGGGACAGGGATAATGGTGGTGTTCGCCTCCGCTGAGCGAAACGACCAGAGCAAGGGGAAGCCGACGTCGTAGTTGTAACCCTTGCTGCGGCCGAAATAGTACAGCCACAGGAAAGCACCGGTCTTGCTCTCGCCGTCGACCGATGAGTAGCCCAGCCAGGATCCAAAGTAGCCGCCCTTGGGGTCAGTGTGGCGAAACCCCACCGGGACAATGAGCAGGGTCGCCTCATTCCCGCTGCGCCAGTAGAAGTTGAGCGGCAAGGCGTAGGTGAAGGTGAATTCCTTTGAACGTGACGAAACGAAGAGGGGACAGACCTCGAACTTGTGGTCAGGTGATCGTTTCCAGAAATACAGGAAGCCAAGCAGGCCAAAGGAGCGGCCCTTGTCGGGATCACCGATAGTGAACGAGCCCAAGAGCGGCGCGGCCCAGCCGAACTTGGTCGAAGTGTAGAGGAACGGCCACACCGCCCACGAACGCGCGTCCGGCTGTCGCGTCTGCGAATAGAGGCCGACCACGGTGACCACGCGCTGCTTGAGATGGTCTTCGATTCGCCAGTAGAAGGGTGCCACGATCTGCGTGCGGGCTTCCGGGCTCCAGAAGTGCCAGTAAAAAGGGGCCAGCACGCGGTAGCCTGGGTTGCCCCGGCGCGACCAGTAGAAGGGAATGAAGTCCAGCGTCGCGCCTTCTTTGCGGAAGAGCAGAAGCGTGAAGGCCTTCTCAAAGGCGCGGCAAGCGCCCTGTTCGCAGATGGTGTCCACTGGGCAATCTACGTCCCGGCTGCACGCTGGTCCCGTGGCCGTGGTTGCAGTCGTGGCCGTGGCCGTGGAGGCAGGCATGGTCGTGGCCGATCCGGGCTCCGACTCTTGCGCTGGCTTCGCCGGCAGCGGTTCCTCCTCGGCCTGCGCCGTGCGGAAGGGCAACAGCCCCCCCGACCGCATGTTGCGAGCGAAGGGATCGAGGTTGGCCGCCGCCCAGGCGGAACTGGACAGCCCGAGCACGAGGGCCGCTGCCGCGATCGACGCTGCCGGAAGGAGACGACGTTGTTGCATGCGGGCGGCGATCACGGCTGCGGCGGCAGCATCTTCCATTCGCCGTTCTCACGCACGAACACCACGTCGCCGGTATCCGACTCGTCGCCCTTTTGGCGCGTGACCTTGAGAGTGGCCGTCTCTCCCTTCACCGCCGAGCTCTTGATGCTGAACTTGGTTCCCTCGACTTCCTTCTGCATCTTCTTGAGGCCCTCGGTCGCCTGTCCCATCTGCGTGGCCAGCATGCCCTGGTACATGAGGGCATAGCAGTCGATGACCTTCTCCATGTTGCCCTCGACCAGGGCCTTGCGCCATCGCTCGAAGGTCTTCTCGGGGGTGGAGAACTCGGCCCGTGCCGGCGGAAGCTGGAAGGAGATGCTCTTGATCTTGTCCTTGGGAACCTTGACGGTCTGTCCCTGGGTCTCGACGGTGAAGACGCCGTCGTAGTAGTGGACGAGCTTGCCGTTCATCTTGGTCTTGTCGAGCAACTCGAAGACCTCGGCGCGCGCGGCCGGCGCCCACACGGCGGCGACAAGCAAGGCTGCCGCCACCAGGACAGAGGAGCGGGTCGTGCGAATCGAACCCATGGTCGTCATCCCTTCACCGCGATCCCTGGTGCCGGGAATCGCTTGGTCAACTCGTGCACCTCGGCCGCGACCTGGGCCGCGTTCTCGTCGCTTGGGTTGGACATCACGCGATCCATCCAGGCCGCGATCTGTTTCATCTCGGTGGATCCCATGCCGCGGCTGGTGACCGAGGGCGAGCCCAGTCGGATGCCGGACGGATCGAACGGCTTGCGTGTGTCGTAGGGCACGGAGTTGTAGTTGAGTTCAATGCCCGCCTTGTCCAGCGCCTTGGCCGCAATCTTTCCTGGGATCTTCTTGTTGCTCAGGTCGACCAGGATGAGATGGTTGTCGGTGCCGCCCGAAACCACGTGATAGCCACGCGCCATCAACTCGGCGGCCAGAGCCGCGGCGTTCTTCACCACGTTCTGCGCGTACTCGCGGAAGGCCGACTGCGAGGCTTCGTGCAGGGCGACCGCGATCCCGGCGGTGGTGTGGTCGTGCGGTCCACCCTGCAGCCCGGGAAACACGGCCTTGTCCAGGGCCGCCGCATGGGCCGTGCGGCACATGAGCATGCCGCCCCGCGGACCCCGCAGGGTCTTGTGAGTCGTGGTGGTGACCACGTCCGCGTGGGGAACCGGCGAAGGATGGGCGCCGCCCGCGACCAGGCCCGCGATGTGCGCCATGTCCACCGCGAAACGGGCGCCCACCTCGCGTGCAATCTCGGCCATGGCTGCGAAATCCCACAGGCGCGAGTAGGCGGTGCCACCGGCCCACAGCAACTGGGGCCGTTCGCGACGAGCCAGGTCTCGCACCTCGTCGAGGTCGATGCGGCCGGTGTCCTTGCGCACGCCGTACTGGACCGACTGGAAGTAGCGGCCGGTGATGGACACATTCCAGCCGTGAGTCAGGTGGCCGCCCATGGGCAGAGCCAGACCCATGACCTTGTCGCCGGGCTTCAAGAAGGCGAAGTAGACAGCCAGGTTGGCCGGCGAGCCCGAGTACGGCTGCACGTTGGCGTGCTCTGCGCCGAACAGCGAGCAGGCGCGCTCCTGGGCCAGGGTCTCCAGCGGGTCCACGAATTGCTGGCCTTCGTAGTAACGCTTGCCGGCGTAGCCTTCACTGTACTTGTTGGTGAAGACGGAGCCAGTGGCCTCGAGGACCGCCCGCGAGACGTAGTTCTCCGACGGAATAAGCCGGACCTTGTCGGCCTGGCGGCGCTCCTCGGAGCGGATCAATTCGAGCACCTTGGGGTCGGCCACGGACAGCGGTTCATCGACGAACTTCATGGCCCCGCAAGCTATTCCGGCGGGGGGCGTGAGTCAACGCAAGGAACGTGTCGGCTCCTCTTTTCATCGGCCGGCACGCAACCTGGCAGCCGGCCTGCCGACAACATCGGCGTCCGTCAACTTCTTTGCAGGAGGCTCGAAAATGAATCCAATATCGCGAATCGTTCTCTCGACCGTTTCTTTGCTCGCCCTGTCGCTCTTTCCGCTTGCGGGGTGCGACGCCGGGGCAAAGCCCGAGTCCGTGGAGCAGGTCACGCTCCACATCGAGGACGTGCCAGAGGACGTTGCCTGCTTGCGCATCACCGCCACCGGCACCAGCCGTCAGGTGGTGCGCGACCTCGACGTCACCCTGGGCCAAGCCGTGAGCGAGTCCTTCTCCGGCTTGCCCATCGGCACCGTCGTCTTCCAGGCCGCCGCTTACTCGCAAACCTGCGACAACGTCACCAAGAGCACGGTTCCCTCCTGGATCAGCGACGAGGTTTCTGTGACGGTGAGCCTCACCCACTCGACCAGCGTGTCACTGACGTTGTACCAGAACGGGCGGGCCAAGGTCACCGTCGGTTTCGATCCCGAGTCAGACGCCGGGACGCCAGACGGGGGGTAAAACCCGTCTGCAGCCGTGGTCAACGCGGGCGAGTTCGTTCCTCATACTCGCCCGCGCCGGCTGTCGTCCCAAATCTGCGATGTATTGTGATAGCTTGCACGGGCAAATGTCGGCAGCCCGCATGGCAAGCGCGAAGGATCGCAAAGGCACCAGGCTCGGTCGCTACACGCTGGTCGAGCATCTGGCCACGGGGGGAATGGCGGAGATCTTTCTTGCCTCGCACGAGGCTGCGGGCGGATTCCGCAAGGAACTGGTGCTCAAGATCCTGCAGCCACGTTGGGCGGAACATCAGGCGGTGGTGGACCTGTTCATGGGCGAGGCGCGCATCGCCGCGATGCTGAACCATCCCAACATTGTCGACATATACGACGTCGATAGCCAGGACGGGACCTACTTCATCGCCATGGAGTATGTCCCTGGCAAGACCTTGACCGAGCTGGCTCGTCGTGCCATCGAGGTTTCGCAGCTCCTGTATCTGGACATCGGGGCGCATATCGTCGCCGAGGTGGCGTCGGCGCTGGCTTACATGGATGAGGCGCTGGACGAGAATGGCCAGCCGATGCACGTCGTGCATCGTGATGTTTCACCCACCAACGTCATCATCGGTCACTCAGGCCAGGTCAAGCTCATCGACTTCGGGATTGCCCGACAAGGGACGGCAATCAAGGATGAGGCGGGCCTCCGTCCAGGCAAGGCATCGTATATGTCTCCCGAGCAGGCGCAGGGGGCCGCGCTGGATGGGCGCTCTGACATCTTCAGCCTGGGCACCATTCTCTACGAGATCACGGTGGGCCGTCGGCTCTGGCGCGGTTCAAAGGTGAACTCCATCCGTCGCATCGTCGAGGAAAAGCCGGTCCCACCTACCTACGTGCGGCACGACTATCCCGGCGACCTTGAAATGATCGTGATGCGCGCGCTGGAAAAGAAGCCCGAGGACCGCTACCAGTCGGCGCATGAATTTGCCGATGCCTTGCAGTACTTCTTGCAGGATTCGGGTGCCAGGATGCGCAGCCACCATCAGCTCGCACGCTACCTGCGTGAAATCTACTCGCCGGAGGCTGAGGCGCAGATTACCGAGGACGCCCTCCGGCAGGCGCGCATTTTTGCCGAAGGGGATGAGGATAGTCGGCAGGAAGACGCTGAGGTTCTTGACTTCGATCAGGCTCCTGCCGACGGCCCGGGCGCGGCGCTGGCCAGGGCTTTGCGCGCCACTGGGTCAGCCCTGGATTCCAGGCCGGTCGGCGCTGACAGTGTTTCTCCGGGTGCCGACCAAGCGGCAGGCCGGGACAGCGTCGTGCCCGCTGGTATGGAGAATAGGCCGGGGCCACCCGCCGCGTCTGGAAAACTACCGTCGCGCGCTGACGAAGTGGTCAAACTGGAGGACGGTGGGCACGCGACCCGGGATAGCGGGCAAGGCGCGGCCGTGGCATCGGACGCGGCGCAGGCTCCTGTTTCGCCTGCGGACTCGGCTTCAGCGGATGCCGCGCGGTCGGCGTCCCAGTCAGTTGCGGCCCCGCGCCGAACCCCTACCGTGGCGCGCGTCAGCCGCGCCCCGAAGGCCGTTGTCAAAGAGGACAAGGTGCCCAGATCGGTTCCACTCGGGGCGGTCCTGTTCGTCGCTGTGCTGTTGGCTGCTGCGGCGGCCGGCCTGGTGTGGCTGCTTCGCGGCGGATAACCCCATCAGACAACTCGTCCGCGAATCAGGCTGTGCTACCCTCATGGGCCAAGGGGCTTCCAAGCTGCCATGAAGTTCGTCTGCGATCGCTGTCAGACCCGCTACTCCATAGCGGATGAGAAGGTCAGACAGCGGATTCTTCGCATCCGCTGCAAGACCTGCAACAACGTCATCACGGTGCAGGCTGGCGAGGTGGTCCCTGGTCCGCAGGATTTCTCTCGGCGGCCGGAGTCCGGCGTTCGGTCCAGTTCTGCGTCGGCCGCGCGCCCCTCGTCGAAATTGTCGCGCCCGCCTTCTGGGCTGCACGAGTGGTTCGTGGCCGTCGACGGGGTGGAGCACGGGCCGCTTAGCTGCGCCGATGCGGCCAAGTACATTGTGTCGCGCAGGCCGGAACAGTCGGTCCATGTCTGGAAGGAAGGAATGGATGGCTGGAAGGCGCCCAAGGACGTCGCGATCATCGCTCAGGAAATAAGCGCGCTACGGCGGCCGCCCATCGGACCATCACAAAACCCACTGCCGGCGCCGGCCCGCACCGACTCGTCGTCCACTCCTCGCCCGCTGTCTCCGCTGTCCGATTCGGCGCCCAGGCTTCGGCCTCCCGGGTCTAGACCTAAGCCTCCGCCGGCTGGAGCTTCTGGCTCCGGCCCGAAGCTGCCGCAGCCTGGTTCGGGGCCGAAGTTGTTCCCGCCCATTCCCGGATCCGGCCCCAAGGTGGCACCGCCGCCCATTCCGGGATCAGTGCCCAAGGCAGCACCACCGCCCGCATCCGGATCCGGCCCCAAGGCACCGCCGCCGGTTACGGGGTCTGGCCCGAAGGTGGCGCTGCCGCCGGTTCCCGGGTCAGGTCCCAAGGCGCCGCCGCCGGTGTCTGCGTCTGGCCCCAAGCTTGCGCCAGCCGGAGGGTCTGGCCCGGAGGCGGAGCAACATCGGGCTTCGGTCTCCGAGCCTCGGGTCGGAACGCCCGTCTTGGGACCGAAACTGCCGCCGCCAAGTTCTGGCTCCGGACCTAAGTCGCCGCAGTCGGTATTGCTGGACTCTGTCGCGGAAACGCCTCCACCTAAGTTGGGCGGAGGAGCGCCGCACCCAGTGCCCAAGTTGTCGGTGGTTCCGTCGCCGAACAAGGGGCCGGGCTTGCCCGGCCTGACACCCCTGAGCGCGCCGACACCTTCGCCGGCGTTGGAGTCAGAATTCGACAAGGCGCCCACGACAAAACCCGAGAAGCGCCCGTCCGGGGATCGAGGAGTCGCGCCGCCGGGCACGCGTGTACCGGACATCCAACCGGCGACGGTGCCGCGCGAGCGGATCCCTGAAGATGACTTCGACCAGGGAGAGAAGACGCCACCGCCCAAGGCGCCCTTGCCGCCCATCGTGGCAGGGGCGGGCGACGTTCGTGCTGGGAAGAACTCGCCGGTGTCGACCTTGGCCTTTGCCCACCCGCCGGCCCTGCCACAGCCGCCCGATGTCTCGGCCAGCGGCTCAACCGCAGCGCCCGCGGTCACACTTTTGGGTGCGCCAGCCGCTTCGGCGGGTTCCTTGTTCAGCAATCTGGCAGCGCTGCCTGCCGTGCCTGTTTCAGTGCCCCACGCCGAGGCTGGCCTGTCAAAGTTGACCGGGCTGGCGGCGCTGGTTCACCGGCATCGGCACCTCAAGTACGTGGTTGCAGCCGGCATCCTGGTCATCCTGGTCATCCTGGTCATTTTGCTTTCCTGGCGAGGTGAGGGCGGAGGAACCACCGGGTCGGTTTGGCGGCGGGCACCGCGTGCCCCGCAAGCCTCGCCTGCGAGTGAAGCCGAAACTCCCCCGCAGGACGAGAACACGGTTGCACCGGGAGGCCGGCCCAAAGCGCGAGCCGCCGCTCGGGCCGGGTCCAGGCGATCGGCGGTTGTTCATTCCGCAAGCCCGTCGGGAAAGGCGGTCGCGGTCGGAGACGATCCCTTCGAGGGACCGTCGCCTCCGTCCCATTCTGCCGAGCGGCCGGTGCCGGTGATTTCATCAAGCCAGTCCCGCCGTTCGGATCCCGGCCCGTCGGGCGGCGCGGTCAGAGAGGTTTCTCAGGCGCAGATCAGTGAGTTGGTGAGAAACAAGGAGAACCAGGCCGGCATCAAGTCGTGCTACGAGCGAGCGGCCAAACGCGATGGGCGGATGCGCGAGGGCCGACTGGATATCACGGTGTCAATCGGCGCAACCGGGGTTGTGCAGCAGGTGCAGGTCCACGGCCCGTCGGACTTCCTGCTCATCGACAGTTGCATCAAGAACGCCATCCGGCACTGGCGCTTTCCCGCCAACGTGGAGGAGTACGCGATGAGCTTCCCGCTCATCCTGCAGGGGGAGTAGTTCTCTGCTTCGCAAGTGAGGCACGGTCGGTCATCGTCGAGATTGAAACCCAGTACCGCCCGCGTTCCCTGGGCTCGGCCAGCAGGCTGCGAACCTTTCGCGACGCGCTTCGCATACTCGGGACCATCGTCACGCTTTTCTTCGACGCATGGCCGTGCTGAGGCTGGCGGCGATTCCGAGGCCGCTGGACGGTTGCAAGGTTGCGAGCCTGTCGCGGACCCTCGCACGGGTGCTCGGGGACAAGTACACTTCCCGCGATGATCGATGCGCCCGCCCGTCACCCCTACGCGGCCTTTCTGGCCCGGGTGCAGAAGCCGTCGCGCTACGTGGGAGGTGAATACCACCAGGTCCGCAAGCATCCGGCGACGGTGCGGGCGCGGGTGTGCCTGGCTTTCCCAGATGCCTACGAGATCGGAATGTCCCATCTGGGCAGCAAGATTCTCTATGCGCTGCTCAACAAGACGCCCGGCATCGCCTGCGAGCGTGTGTTTGCGCCGTGGCTGGACATGGAGGCGGAGTTGCGCAGCCGCGGCCTGCCGCTGCTCACGCTGGAGAGCGCGAGCCCCCTTGACGCTTTCGACGTGGTGGGTTTCTCGCTGCAGTACGAGCTGAACTTCACCGGGGTGCTCAACATTCTGGACCTGTCCGGCTTGGCCCTGCGCACTTCCGCCCGGCCCGACCATGCGCCGCTGGTTCTGGGCGGCGGCCCGGTGGCCACACATCCCGAGCCACTGGCGCCCTTCATCGACGCGTTCTTCATCGGCGAGGCAGAAAAGCTTCTGCCTGCGCTTTGCCTGGAGGCAGCCGAACTGCGCCGCGAGCGGGTTCGGCGGCCAGAGAAGCTGGCCCGGCTGGCGGCCCGCTTTCCGCTGTATGTGCCGAGCCTGTACCGCACCTCGCTTGACCCCGGGACAGGCATCGTGACGGTGGCAGAGCCGATCGATGCGCGTGCGCCTGCGGCGGTGCGGCGCGCCTGGGTGGCCGACATCAATCGCTATCCCTTTCCCGACGACTCGCCCTTGCCTCACGCCGAGGCTGTGTTCGATCGCATGGCGGTGGAGATCGCGCGTGGCTGCACCGAAGGGTGTCGTTTCTGCCAGGCCGGCGTGGTGTACCGCCCGGTGCGTGAGCGCGATCCGGTGGCGGTGGTGGACGCGCTGGTCGAAGGAACCCGCAAGGGAGGCTACGACGAAACTTCGCTGGCTTCGCTGTCGCCGGCCGACTACTCGTGCGTGTCGCCGCTGGTGACGGCGGCCATTCGCCGGCTGCGCGAGCAGAAGGTGTCGCTGTCGGTGTCGTCGCTGCGCGCCTACGGGCTGGACGATGATCTCTTGGCCGCCATGGCCAGCCTGGGCATGTCCGGGCTCACCTTCTCGCCCGAGGCAGGAACCCAGCGCATGCGGGATGTGGTGAACAAGAACGTCTCCGAGGCCGACATCTTGGGATCCGCCCACCGCGTGTTTTCGCGCGGCCACCAGCGCATGAAGCTGTACTTCATGATCGGTCTGCCCGGCGAGACGGACGACGACGTGGTGGGCATTGTCGAGACCACGGCGCGCGTGCAGGAGATCGGCCGCCGCTATCTGCGCGGGGCCAAGGTGACGGCGGCCGTGTCCGTGTTCGTGCCCAAGCCGCACACCCCGCTGCAATGGGCCGCCATGGACAGCCGCGCGCTGACCGCGCACAAGCAGGAGCTTTTGCTCGAGCACGGCCGGCGCCTGCGCGTAGCTGTCAGGATGCACGACAACACCCAGTCGCACCTGGAGGCCATCTTCGCCCGCGGGGATCGCGCCTGCGCGGATTTGCTCGAGCGGGCCTTTCGACTCGGCTGTCGCTTCGATGGGTGGGACGACGCCTTGCGGGCGGACCTGTGGGAACGCGCCATTGCCGAGGAGCAGGCTGAATCCGGGTTCGATCCGGAGCGCAGCTTGGGCAGCCTGGATCTGCACAGCCGGTTGCCCTGGGATCATATCGACACCGGCGTCGCTGCCGACTTCTTACGCGCGGAATACACGAAGGCGCTCGCGCACAGGTTGTCGCCCCCGTGTGGCAAATCGCTGCAGCGAATGCTGCATCCCTCGGATGTGGCCGAGGCCGTGCAGGCCGCAGGCGAGAAGCTGGTCTGTTACGACTGCGGCGTGGCCTGCGATCTCGACGAGATGAAACGCCAGCGGCTGTTCTTCCTGCGGCGAATGAACGCGTGGGCTCCGGTCGAGCGTCCAGCCGCGGCGGCGCGGCCGCCCGCGGGCACGCATCGGACTGCGCCCCGGCCGCTCACCCGCTTTGCACAGAGCGAGGCCCGCCGCTATCGCCTGCGCTACAGCAAGCTGGGCCAGGCTGCCTATCTCGCGCATCTCGATCTGGTGCGCCACCTGCCGCGCATCTTCCGGCGCGCCGGGCTCGACATTGCGTATTCGCGAGGCTTTCATCCCAAGCCCGGTCTCAGCTTCGGGCCTGCGCTGGGTCTGGGTATGCCGTCGCTGGGCGAGATGTTGGACGTGAAGCTGAGCGACGAGATCTCGCCGGCCGAGTTGTTGCGCCGTCTCAACGCGGTTTCTCTGCCCGGCATCGAGTTTCTCGCGGCTGCGGCGCTGCAGGAATCCGAGCCGGCGCTGGGGCGGATCCTGGCGCGGGCGCAGTATGCTGTGCTGTTGCCCGATGGCGTTCGGGCGGCGACGGCGATCGCGGCCTATGCTTCGGGTGCGTCGCTGTTGGCGGCGCGGCGTGAGCGCCAGGACAGTCGGAAGTCGGCGCCTGCTTCGCAGGTGGACGTGCGACCATCGATCACCGACGTGGCTGCGGCGAGCGAAGACGACGCGCGTCTGTTGGCCGTGAAGCTGGGCTGGCCGGGTGCCAGGCCCGAGCAGATTCTCACCTTCGGCGTGGTGGTCAGCGCCACGGGCAGCGCGCGGCCCGTCGAGGTGGTCGAGGCTTTCACCGATCTGGCCATCGCCAGAGAAGCACCGATCGCGCGACTGGGACTGTGGGCCGCAGTGGCAAAGAGCGCGGCCCCGGAAGAGAGGGTGGCATCGCTTGACCCGCTCCTGCCGCACGGGCAACGCGGTTTACTTCGCTGACGCTTTCGGCGATCTTCGTGCCTGTGACTCCCGTCGAGACCAGCCCGCCCGAACGGTCTCTGGCCGCCAGCAAGCGGACCTGGCGTTTGGCCTTGCTACTCGTCGCACTCTGCCTGGCCGTGGCTCATCTGCCCATCTTCTTCGGTCAGATCGTCTTCTTCCGCGACCTCGCGCACTGGAACTTTCCTTCCCGCTGGTTCTTGCGCGCTTCCGCGCGGGCGGGTGATTGGCCCACATGGGATCCTTTGCGCGGTTTGGGTCTTTCCACCTTCACCAACCCGCTCTACGGTCTGTTCTATCCGCCCAACTGGCTGTTCGCAGCGGGCGGGGCAACCCTCGCCACGGGCATGCTGACATGGCAGTGTCTGGCCCACCTGATCGGGGGTGCCGCGGGCGTGTTCTTCGTGGCGCGGCGGATCGGTGGCCAGGCTGCCGGGGCCTGCGTGGCCGCACTGGCCTGGGGCCTGTGCGGCTACACCACGTCGCAGTGGTCGGCCGGTTTCCTGCTGTTCGCCGATGCCTGGGTTCCCTGGATCACCCTGGGCTGCCTGTGCCTGCTCGACGATTTTCGACGCGGTATGGGTTTGGCGTCGGCGTGGAAGGTGGCGCTGCCGGTCGCCGCTGTGTTCCTGCTCGGCGAATTCTTCCTGGCCATGATCGGTGCCGGCTTTGCCTCCATGTTTTCGCTGGTCTTGCTCGTGCTATGGCGCGAGCCGGGAATGCCCGCCCTACGAATCTGGTGGCTGCTCGGCCTCGCTCTCGCGCTGAGCCTGGGAGTCGGGATGGGAGCCGTGGCTCTCATCCCCGCGTGGATGGGCGCGCAGGGCACCGATCGCGCGGCGCCCCTGCTCGCCGCGGTGGCCGAGGCCTGCTCCGTCCACCCGCTGCGCCTGATCGAGTTCGTGGCCCCGTGGAGCATGGGCAACCCCTACACGTACTACCCTGCCTCTCGGTGGGTCGGCGAGCCAGGACTGGGAGGGTTGCCGCTCTCGCAGGGCATGTACCTGGGTGCCAGCGTGGTGGCTCTGGCCATGGCTGCGTTCGGGTGGGAGAGGCCGCGCGCTCAGGGACGCAAGTACGTCGTTTCCCTGGCTCTGGCGATCCTGTTCGGGGCAACGCTGCTGGTGTCGATGGGTCGATACACGCCTGCCCATGCTCTGTTGCGGGCGATGGTGCGGCCGCTGGCCTACATGCGTTTTCCCGAGAAGTACTTCGTGCTGCCAGCCTTGCTGCTCGCCTGGTTGGCCGCGCTGGGAACCACGCGCGTTCTTGCGGGCGGGCCTCAACCATGGCGGCGCACCGCCGGACTGGCCCTCTTGCTTGTGCTGCTGGCGGCGCTGGCACCCTTGCTGTTTCCACCGGACTGGCGTGGCTATGTCAGCGGCGGCGCCAGCCGTGGCGCGGTCGCGGTTCTCGCCATCCTGGGCACGCACTGGCTGGTGGCGCGACGTCCGAGGCTGGCGCAGGTGCTGGTGGTGGCTACGGCGTTCTTCGATCTGGCCAGCGCCTGCTGGCCCATCCAAGAATTCGCGTCTCTCGATCTCGCGCTTTCGCGTCCCCCGGCAGCTCGCGCCATCCTGCTCGATCGCGGCCGTCGGCCAGAGCCTCCCCGCTTTCATCTCGACGGCGGCACCAGCCAGGAGGTGTGGAAACACGTACGGGCGTCATCGCAGGCCGAAGTCGAAGCCATCTTCATGCAGATGCTCAATGCCAATCTGCCGGCGGTGTGCGGGATTGCCTCGGTCCCCGGCTACGATGCCGCGCTTTCCCCGGCACAGACGGCTTTGTGGGCACAGGCGACAAACCCGCACTACGACCAGCTGCGTCTGTTCTCCGTCGACTACGTCATGCTTCCGCGCGACCAGGTGACCGATAGGCGGGCCGCCTCGGCGGGGCTGGAGCCATTGATGGATCCTCTGCCCGGCGCCCGACTCTATCGGGTGCCAGATTCCTTGCCCCGCGTTTTTCTCGCGGGCCGGGCAGAGCCAGCCACCGATGATCGGGCCATGGCCCGCAGCGCGGAACCCAACGTCGTCACGGGTGGCGTGGTCCTGCTGGCTCCCGAGGTGCAGAGTCAGTTTCTCGACGCGCCTGCCGGCCGGGCCGGTGATTGTACGCTGACCTTCTTCTCGAACGCGCGGTTGATCGCCTCCTGTACTGCCTCTCGCCCCGCCCTGGCCACCTTCGTCGAGCAGTACGCGCCGGGTTGGCGCGCCCGTGTGGATGGCGTGGACGCGCCGCTGGTGCGCGCCAATGTTCTCATGCGCGCCGTGCCGGTCGGCGCCGGCACGCATGAGATCGTACTCGAGTACAGTCAACCCGGCCTGCGCACGGGCGGTCTGCTTTCCCTGCTCAGTGTGTTCTTGCTCGTTGTGCTGGCGGTGCTGATGCCAGCGATCCGCCGGCAGTTCGGGGCGGGCCAGACCGGCGGCGGCTGCGCGCCCGGCCGCCGGACAAGTTGACCTGCCTACTTGGCTCCCTTGAGCCCTACTGCGAGCGGGCGATGCAATGGCCGCCCCCGGTGTCCTGGCGGCAGAGACCCGCAGCGCCGCAATCCGTGTCGCTGGCACAGGCCTTGGGCGCACAGTATGCGGTTCCTTGTCCGCTGCTGGGCGGGGTCTTGAGCTGGTAGCCCAGCAGCGACGGGCCGGGAGCGGCGCAGGTGAGAAGTGGGTCTTCATCGCACTGGAAGCTGGAGGAACAGGGCAGCAGACAAAGCTCGCGGCCGTCGCCGAACACCGCGCAGTCGGAGCCCGCGGGGCACAGGGCGCTGGTGCAGTCGCGCGTGCACATGCCCAGGGCGCCCAGATCCGCACACAATCCGGTCACGCAGTAGTCGTTGCGGAGAACGCCGTTGGCGTCGAGGCAGGGGCTGCCTAGGTCGGCCGGCACGTCGGCAAAACAGCCGTGGGCCGAGGATGCGGCGTTGGGCCACCCGGGAAGGGTGCGGCAACGTAACCCAGCGGTGCAGTCTACATCGGTGAGGCAGGGAGGCAGGCAGAGTTGGGTCTGCCACGGCTCAGCGAGGCCGGCGCTCGCGGCTGCTGTCTCCAGGTTCGCGCACACATCTCCGACGGGGCAGCCATCTTTCTGGCACAGGGAGGTGCACATGCCGCCCAGCGGTCCGGTGGTGCACGGGCTGGCATCCGAGCACAGGCAGTAAAGACCTTGAGCGCACTGCTGGTCGGCCTGGCAAGGCGCACCCAAGCTGTTGGCCAGCACGACGATGAAACCGGGCCGCGTTCTGGTCGCCACGCCGCCGGTCGAACCGACACCCACCAGCGTGACATCGAACGATCCGGGCGTGGCGTAGGTGTGCGATGGGGTGGCGGAGGTGTCGTTGGCGGTGCCGTCGCCGAAATTCCAAAGGTACTGGCTGATGACCATGGTGGCGACCGGGGTGAATTGCGCGGTAAAGGGAGCCGTGCCCGTACAAGACGGCACGGTGGAATCGAGCGACGGGCAATTCGCCACGGTGAAGTCCACGACCAGCGGCAGCGGGCCGGCGTCGATGGGCGGGGCCGCGTCCGGGGCCGCGCCATCAGTCCCCGCGTCCGCCACGGACGATGAACGGCTGGCGCAGGAGGCAAGAAGCAGGAAAGGCAGGACACACCGGCGCGCCATCGCGGGATTGAACAATCTGGGGTGGACGAGGGGTATCGAACCCCCAGCCGTCGGAGCCACAGTCCGATGCTCTACCATTGAGCTACGTCCACCAGAACTTAATGTTTTCAAATTGTTATCTGTACTTCTTAGCCCTCGTTTTTTGCCCTCGTAACCACGGCGTAACCGACGGTACCGTTCTCCGACCCCGGACGGCTGAGTGATACCACGTCCCCACCGGAGTGCGAAAGGTCTACCCGCACGGCGTCGAAGTTCTCTTCCCTGAGGAGTTTGGGCCGAAGGTGCGCTTAGCGCTCCGTGGTGATCTCCGTGCGGCCGAACACGGACGCCGGCGGCGGAAACTGAGAGCTACTTGATCCAGAACGCGGGTGACGCAGGATTTCCGGTCAAATTAAACATACGCCGTTCTGCTTGGTCGTGGTCACGCTACCCGTGCCGACGAAGCTGGTCGCGGTCAGAGCTGCAGGGTGAATGTGTTGTCGGCGTCGGCGGGCACGGCTTCGGCCTCGGGAAAGAACTCGTTGAAATACGGCGAGTAGCTGCTCACGTTGATGGCGCCATTGGGCTGGAAGGTCAAGATGCGCAGGAAGCCGTCACCATTCCCCGTGGGGTCCGGGGGCTGGGAGACATCCTGGTAGTCGGCGAGCATCTGATGCACGGGCGGGCCGGCGTCGCGCGTGCTGGTCAGGTGGGCCTCGGCGTGAACGTGTCCGCACAGCACCAGGCGCACGTTCGGATTGTTCACGATCAGCTTCTGCCAGATCTGTTCGCCGTCGTTGACACCGCCGGGTAGCTGTTCGACTCCGTAGGTGTGGGGATTGAACGCCTGATCGGTCCGTGTCGCGTAGTCGTACCGGGTGCCATCCGAGTAGAGATATGCGTGGGTGACGATGATGGCATTGGCCGAAACGTTGGCCTTGAGGATACCGTCGGCCCAGGTCAAAACGGCATCGCGCGGCCCGAATTCCAGCGAGATGATCAGCCAGGTCTGTCCCTCGGCATCGAACAGATGATAGCTGTTGCTCGCGCTGGCCGGATCGTAGGTTCCCTTGAAGCCTGGCTGGATGGCCTGCAAGTTGGCCAGCGGGAAGTACGAATCGAACAGTGAGGTGTCCCGGCTGGTGGCGCCGCCCGCCCCTGGGTAGTCGTGATTGCCGATGGTCAGCACGTAGGGGACGTTCCCGTCGAGCAGGTGCATGCTGTGCGAGGCGTTCTGCCACTGATCGTCCACATCGTTGTCGACGATGTCGCCCTCGTGCACGACGTACAGGATATTGCGCGCGGTGGCTTGGTTGACGATCCAGTTGGTCTGGGCGTCGAACCGATCCGGATACGAGGCTGAGTAGTACTGCGTGTCGGGTAGAACGACGAGTGTCCACGGCATGCGAAGAACCGTGGATGGCGCCGAATCCGCCCCTGCTTCACCAGTGAGCACCGCGTCCGCTTCCGTTCCCGAATCCACGTCGGGTGGCTCTGGGGCATCGCTCGCGACCTCTGAACCGCCTGCATCTGCTGTGGCTCCCCCTGTGCCGCTATCCGGCGGAATAGGCGTCGCGGCTGGACCGCAGGCCAGCAGCAAGACCGCAGGGACGGTAAGAACGACGGTTTTGCAGTTAGTCATCATGACCTCTCCCTCTTGTTGCGCCACAACCTAGCAGCGCGTTTGCAGCCCAATGTGACAAAAACGCAACGGCCCTGGCCCCGACAACGCCACTCGGGCCAAAGCCAATCGCGACCACTCAGCCACGGATGAGTGGCGCGAGAGATCAGCCTCCCCGCCAGGCACCCAGGAGGCGAGGCCAGCAACCGACACCGGGTTCGGATAACATGTCCGTTCCATGCCAACCCGCGTTCTCTTGATCGATGACGATGCTCGCCTGGTCGAGATGTTGGGCGGAGACTTGCGTGGGCACGGGTACGTTGTGGACTGCTGCGGCGACGGGGAAACCGGAGTGCAGGCCCAGCGGCGCAACGGGTACGACGCCATCATTCTCGACGTGATGCTGCCGGGAATCGACGGACTGGAAGTGTGCCGCAGGATGCGCGCCTTTTCCGAGGTTCCCATCGTGATGCTCAGCGGGCGGGGAGACGACATGGACCGTATCGTGGGCATTGAGGTCGGCGCAGACGACTACATCCCGAAGCCGTTCAACCCGCGGGAGTTGCTGGCGCGCCTTGCCGCGGTCTTGCGTCGCACGCGCCGGGGAGAGCGCGAGGTGGCCGAGCGGCTGTGCCTGGGGCCGCTGGAGATCGACCGCGCGACACGCGAGGTGCGGGTGCGGGGCGAGCGGCGCGAGTTGACCGGCCGGCAGTTCGACCTGCTGGTTCTGCTGGCGGAGCGGGCAGGACGGGTGCAGACACGCGACCAACTCATGGACGCGCTCAAGGGCGAGGAATGGGACAATCGGGATCGGAGCCTTGATGTGCATATCTTTCGCATCCGTCAGGCGATCGAAGAAGACCCCCGACATCCTCGTCTGGTGCAGACGGTGCGAGGCGTGGGCTACGTCTTGGCCTCCACGCCCGGAGGAGCCGGAACGCACGAGCTATGAACCCTTTGCAGCTACGAGCCAAGACATTCTGGAGTTCTGGGTACGCCGTGAAAAGCGGCGTGTTCCCCGAGAAAGAGAGGAGATCCACCATGTGAACGTAGACGATCGCCCCGAGCTGACCTTTTCAGACACGCTCTGAGAAGAACCTGGGAACCAACCTGGAGCGGGGCACGCTGGCTATCAGAAAGGTCAACCCGGGCCCGTGGGACACGCCCTTGATGACGTCGTTCTCACCTGTAACCACGGCGCAACCAACGGTACCGTTTTCGGTACCAAACCGGGGTGATCGCGGATGACCAGTCCCTCGTCAAGCAGGGAGGCGCGCCAGGACGATCTTTTGCTGACCATCTTTTGCAGTTGACGAGGCAAGCCCCTAGCTCCGAACATAGGACCCTCTTCAACCCGGTGAGGCAACATATGCATAGATACGCAACCTGTTTCTTGTTGTTAGCTAGCCTGTCCATTCCGGCGCTTGCACGCGCCGGGGAGGCCGATGATCTGCAGCGCATCATCGAAGACAACCGGCAGACGGCGAATGACCTCGAGCGCCTGGATGAGCAGAAGGCGGCCGGAACGGAACTGACCTTCCTGCGCACCTGGCTGGATCGAGCCTGGAACCTGCGTTCGCAGGAGAAATACGACGAGGTCCGTGTGATCACAGATCGCTGCAAGGCCCAGGCCGACATGATTCGCGAGAAAATCACGGCTGCCAAGCTTGGCGCTCAGGCCGCCCAGAAGGAAACCGAGGTGGCGCGCAAGCGCGCTACGCTCGATCGCACCAAGAAGGCACTGGAGGCCGCCAGGGTCCAGAAGATCCGTCTGGGGGGCAAGTCGTGATTAACCTTCGCATTGGGAGTTTCGTCATGATCAACGTTAGAAGAGGACTATCAATTCTGCCGCTGGCGGCAATCCTTGTGCTGGGCGTGCTGTCCCAGGGTTGTGCGCTGAAGCCCAAGCCGAGCGAGTTGGAAGCCCTGGAGAAACTGCGGGCGAGCCCGTCGGCTGCGGCGGCTCTCAAGCTGAAGAATGCCGCGCCGCTGGTCAAGAGCTCCGATGAGCTGCTCACGCGATCACAGGCCAAGTGGAAGAGCAGCGACCTGGACGAGTCAACCGATGCGGCACTCATGGGACAGGCCAAGCTGAAGCATGCCATCGCGCTGGCTGACCAGGAGGCCGCCAAGGCTCGCATCGCCAAGGCCGAGGACGATCTGGATGACCTGGCCGAAGAGCAGGCGAAGGTGCAGAAGGACCTAGACGCGGTCAACGAGGCCATCGGTCTGCTCAACCAGACCGCCCAGGCCAAGGAAGAGCAAAAGGCAATGGAGGCGCAGATGGACGCCGACAGGAAGATGGCGGCTGACAAATCCGATACCGCCGACAAGATCAGCGCCGCCGAGTTGGCCCTCAAGACGGCCGATACGGTGCAGGCGTCCACCTACGCCAAGGCCGAGTACAGCGCCGCTTCCGACACCCTGGCGCGTGCGCAGGCGGAGCTGCAGCAGGGGAACTTCCGTGGCGCGCAGATGAGCGCGGACATTGCCCGCAAGAAGGCCGAGGATGCCACCGCGATCGCGCAGCCGATCTATGCCGAGAAGACCAAGGCCGATGACAACCGGGCGCGCGCCGATTCGCTGACCAGAGAGGCCAGCACCATCGCGGGCGTGGAGGTTCGTCGCGATGCGCGCGGTGTCTTGCAGCGGATCGTGCTCAGCATCCCGGCGGAGCAGCTCTTCACCAAAAAGCAGAGCGTGATTGCCCCGGGTAGGGAAGCCATGCTCGACCCGATCGCCACCCTGATGAAGAAGAAGGAGTACATGAACTATCCCGTGCAGATCGTGGGTTTTGCCGACCCGCACGGAAGCTCGAGTTCACTGCTGGCGCTGACCCTGGCCCGGGCCCAGTCGGTGGCGACCGCGCTGATGTCACGCGGGGTCGACAGCAAGCGGGTCATGGCCACTGGCCAGGGCGGCGCCGAGCCGCTGGCCGGCGGCAAGGACCGCAACCGCAACAACCGCATCGAGATCATCTTCCTGTACCAGTAGTCGGCATGGAATGACCGGGGCGGCTCCCCCCGCCCCGGATCACGACCCGGCGCCCGCAAGAACGTGAGGCCGGATCGGAGACGATCCTACAATTTCACTCGGATCCCCAGGCTTCGTGAGCGAAGTAGAGGCCCGCAAAGACCTTCGCTGCCAGCAGCGTGCCTTGCCTCTCGCGCTCGGTCAGCCAGGTGCGAGCGTCGCGCAGGGGCACCTCGTGCACGCGGATGTTCTCGGAGGGTGTGCCGCCGCCTTTGCCCATCTTGGTGAGATCGGAGGCCAAGATGAATCTGACCAGCTCGTTGGTCATTCCAGGGGAGGTGGCGCTGGTGGAAACCAGCTTCAGCGTCGCGGCCTGGTAGCCGGTCTCCTCCAGCAGTTCCCGCCGCGCGGCTTCGAGCAAATCTTCGTGTTCGTGTCCAGGTTCGTCGCCAACCAGCCCGGCAGGAAACTCGATCGCGTTGCGGCCGACCGGCACGCGGTGCTGCTCGACGAACAGAAGCCGTCGCTCGGCGGTGAGCGGCACGATGACCACCACCGCGCGTGCGTTGGCGCGCTCCACGAAGGTCCAGCCATCGTGGTCCACCAGGCGAAGAAAGGGGGTCTCGGCGAGTATTCGGTGAGCCACGCGGATTCCTACTTCCCCAGCTCTTCGTCGATCCAGTCACCGATGCTCTCGATGTCGTGGCGGCCGGCGTACTTGCGACCGTTGATGTAGATGGTGGGCGTTGAGTTGATCCCCAGGGCGGTGCCCTCGGATTTATCCTGGGTCACGGCAGCCTTGACCTCGTCCGAGGTCATATCGCTGCGCCATCGGGTGACGTCGAGTCCCACCTCCTTGGCGATCTTCTCCAGCACCGCCGGGGTGAGGGAGTCGGCATTGGCCCACACCTTGTCGTTGTAGGGCCAGAACTTGCCCTGTTTGTGGGCGGCCGTGGCGGCCTCGGCCGCCAGGCGCGCGTTGGTGTGAGAACTCAGGGGGAAGTGCTTGAAGCAGAGCCTCACCTGCCGCGGGTAGGTGTCGAGGACTTGTCGCATGAGCGCCTGAGCCGTGCGGCAGTGCGGGCATTCGTAGTCCACGAATTCGATCAGAGTGACCCGCGCGTCGGCCGGACCCTTGTTGGGCGCTCGACTGATGTCGATGTCCTTGTGGACCACCTCGCGATAACGGTTCTGCAACTCCTCGGCTATCTCGGAGTCGGTGTAGCCGGAGTCGACCAGCTTGGCTACGTATCGGACCGCGAACACCGAGCGCCTACAGCCAGCGTCGTGCTTGACCGAGTAGATGAGGCTGTGACCCTTGCCGCAGCTTGATGGCTCCCGGTTGACCACGCGAAAGAAGACCTTGCGTTCATACTCGTCCAGCTTGGAGAGGTCGATGCCAGGCGGGGGCGAGGTATCGATCTCACCCGATCCCTTGCCGTCGGCTGGTTTGTCCTCGGCGGCCAGGACCGGCCGATGAAGGGGCGTCCACGCGCCCAGGAAGGCGAATAGGGCGGCGGACGCAAGACCAAAACGGGATAGGACGGGGGGCATCGAGGCGAAGATTAGAAACCACCGCGGCGCAAGTCAAACGCCGATGCGGAGTCTCGACCCCAATTGACGAAGCCCGCAGCGCCGGCCAGTATTAGCCCGTCGTCGGACGATACCACCATGGGGTCGGATTACACAGCCGCCGCACTTGCCATCCTGACTGGGGTCGGGATGGCCGTCGCCTTCAGCGCGCTGGCGCGCTTCGTGGGCGAGCGGCGCGTGACCCGGGCCAAGCAGATCGCGTACGAGGCTGGCTCGGACCCGGTGGGCAGCCCGTGGGTGCGCATGCCGGTGCGTTTCTACCCGGTCGCGATCCTTTTCTTGGTGTTCGACATCGAGGTGGCGTTTCTCTACCCATGGGCCATCAACTACGCGTCCTTGTCGTGTGCGGAACCCCTGGTCAAGGGCACGTGCCAGGCCGGCGTTTCGTGGTTGGGCGTGGGCACCGTCGGGTTCTTCATGGCGGTGTTGCTGGTCGCGCTCGCCTACGTGTGGCGCAAGCGCGCGATCGGATGGGACTAGGAGATGCCATTCTCGGTCTACACGTCGAAACTGGCCCAGGCGGTGAACTGGGCGCGCAAGTTCTCGCTGTTCGAGTATCCCTTTGTCACCGCCTGCTGTGGCATGGAGTTCATGGCGACCTGGGCGCCCAAGTACGACATCGCGCGCTTCGGGGCCGAACTGCCGCGCTTTTCCCCACGCCAGGCGGATCTGCTCATCGTGGTGGGGACCATCACCGAGCGCCAGGGGCCGGTGCTTCGCCGCATTTACGATCAGATGTGCGAGCCCAAGTGGGTCATCGCATACGGTGTGTGCGCGTCGACCGGCGGTTTCTACCAGAACTACTCGGCCATGCCGGGCGCCGATCAGGTCATTCCCGTGGACGTGTACATTCCCGGCTGCCCGCCGCGGCCCGAGCAGATGCTGGACGCGCTGGTGATGCTGCAGGAACGCATCCAGAAGGGCGAGGGTCACAGCCAGGTGGTACTGAGGGCCGAGCGGGGCTATGTCGCGCCCGACGTGGCCATCCGGCCCTCCGGCGATACAAGGGAAGGGAGCGGCCGCTAGGGCCTGCGAGACATGGCCAAGATCATCCTCGACCGGCTCGTCCAGCAGTTCGTGGCGGGCGAAATCCTGGAAACCGGATCGCAGCACGGCAACGAGTGGGCGCGCGTGGCGCCGGCGCACTGGCGCGCGGTGGCGCAGTTTCTGCGCGACGATGCGGTCGCCGCGCTCAACATGTTCATCGATCTGACCTGCGTGGATCGACTGGGCCGCACGCCACGTTTCGACGTGGTGATGCATCTGTATTCGGTGGACAAGAAGCATCGGGTGCGGCTTCTGGCCGGGCTGCCCGAGGACGATTCCAGCATCGACTCTTTGGTGGCGCTGTGGCCGGGCGCGAACTGGTTCGAACGCGAGGCCTTTGATCTCTACGGCGTGCACTTCGTGGGCCACCCGGATCTGCGCCGCATTTTGATGTACCCAGAATTCGTGGGCCATCCCTTGCGCAAGGACTTTCCCAAGGAAGGGCGCCAGCCGCTGTTGCGCCGGTTGCCCGGCAGTGTGGACTAGA
>Ga0181521_10001360_pt1 | contig 30456 bp, 26 predicted proteins | sample PEATcosm2014_Bin_32_FD_119764 | JGI IMG/M metagenome (GOLD analysis project Ga0181521, IMG submission 119764) | Peatland microbial communities from MTU Mesocosm Facility, Houghton, MI, USA - PEATcosm2014_Bin02_60_metaG | ecosystem: Environmental > Terrestrial > Soil > Wetlands > Peat | place...
AGAGATGGTGCGAAGCGGCGGGGTGGAAGGTGAAGCTCGTCTATCCAAAGGACTACTCATCCGCGAGTATTCAGGGACTCATTGACGCCGCCGATTCCGAGGTCCTCTTTCTCGGCGATCCGCGTGTGAACATCGCGCCCGGACCGCGCATGTTCGATCGAATGGCGCAGGTCATACGTGAAAGCGGCGGCGGCTGGGTTTATGCCGACGCAGCAGGCCATCCGCATATCGACTATCAAAGCGGAAGCATCCGCGACGGTTTCGACTTCGGCCCGGTAGTTGGTGTGTCGGTTGAGGCCGCGCGTCAGTCAGGAATCGACAGCGGCTGGAAATGGGGAGGACTATACGACCTGCGGTTAAGAATCTCGGAAAAGCACGCCATCGTGCGGATTCCCGAACCGTTGTACAGCGCTTCGATGATTGATGGGCGGCCGACGGGTCAAAAGCAATTCGATTATGTGGATCCGCGCAATCGCGATTACCAAATCGAAATGGAGCGCATCGCGACGCTGCATCTAAAACGAATCGGCGCCTGGTTGCAGCCGCACTTCGAGAAAGTTCCAGCCGCGACGGAAACATTTCCGGTAAAAGCCAGCGTCGTCATACCGGTGCGGAATCGCGAGCGGACAATTCTCGAGGCCGTTCAAAGCGCCCTCGTCCAGAGCGCCGATTTCGAATTCAATGTGATCGTCGTCGATAACCATTCGACGGATCGGACGACAGAAATCCTGCGCGGTATCAGCGATGCGCGTTTCAAACACCTGGTTCCCGCACGCCGGGACCTTGGAATCGGCGGGTGCTGGAACGAGGCGATTTACTCCAAGGACTGCGGACAATACGCGATCCAACTTGATTCTGACGACCTGTACATCAATGAGGGCGTCGTGCGGCGGGTGGTCGCAGAACTAGAAGCTGGGCCTTATGCGATGGTCATAGGCTCCTATACGATGGTCGATTTTTCGTTGAAGGAGATTGCGCCCGGTCTCATCGACCATCGCGAGTGGAGTCGCGAGAACGGAAGAAACAATGCCCTCCGTGTCAATGGTCTTGGCGCGCCGCGCGCATTCAATACGGCGGTTCTGCGCCGTATAGGATTTCCGAATGTCAGCTATGGCGAGGATTACGCCGTAGCGTTGCGCATCAGCCGTGATCATGAGATCGGGCGGATCTACGAGTCCGTTTATCTTTGCCGGCGTTGGGAAGGCAATAGCGACAGCGCGCTGCCGCTCGAGGTTGCGAATCGCTACGATCGGTACAAGGACTGGCTCCGAACGATCGAGATCCAGGCTCGAATGCGGGAATGATCCACGAACTAGAAGAACTGTTTAAACGGCAGGCGCGGTCATGGCCGCAGCTCGCGGAGGGCCTTGAAGGCCTCGCGCGGGCGGTAACACGGCCGGTACGGATCGATTGGTACGACATCTTCATCCGTCACATTCCCCATCGTGTGGGCAGTACAATGGCGGCGGTCGATCGGGAGTCAGTGGCGAAACGCGCCTGCTTCCTATGTGCGGGAAATCTGCCTGCGGAGGAGGAGGGTGTGCAGTTCGATGAGGATTTCACGATCTACTGCAATCCGTTTCCAATTGTGGAACATCACCTCACGATCGCTCACCGAGAGCACGGCTTGCAGCGCATCGCGAACCAGTTCGGAAATATGCTGGACCTTGCTGCAGCCTTGCCTGGATATTTCGTCATCTATAACGGTCCGGAATGCGGAGCGTCGGCACCCGACCACATGCACTTTCAGGCTGGCTCGCGAGGATTGTTTCCGATCGAGAAGGACACCGCTGGGCTGACTGGCGTTACCGTGCCGAACTACGGAAGAAAGGTGTTCTTATTAGGTGGACGGGATCGATCTACTTTGATCGCTCGAATGGATCGTGCGCTCGATCTACTCGCGGAAACGACTGGCAAACGAGCAGAACCGTTGGTCAACATTGCGGTCTTTCATGAGAGCGGGGAGTGGGTCACGTATCTGTTCCCGCGCGGAAAACATCGGCCAGAGGTCTTTCACACGGGCGAACTGACGGTGAGTCCGGCATCGATCGATTTGTGCGGAATATTTGTGGTGCCGCTGGCGCGCGATTTCGCGAGAATCACGGGTGACGCGATTGCCGCAATTTTTCGAGAGATCACTTTGCCTGACGGTCAGTTTCAGGAAGTTGCCGAGAAGCTGGAGAGTGAGCGTTGAACGTATCTGTAGGGCTGATTGAAGGAGAGTCTGCCGTTGAAGTCGAATTGACGGGCACGTTTGCCGATCCTTCCGGCAAGCCGCACACTCCCGGGCGCTACAGATTTACTTCTGAAGTTACACTTACTCCGTCGGACCTGGCAGCGTGCGCGTTTGCGCTGGACGACGTCACGATCGGGATCGGATTTCATTGGGAACGCAAGGAGCGCCAGGTATTCCGTGGGGCTTTTCGCCTCGTGAGACGAGAAGCCGGTCTGACGGCGATAAACGATGTTGCGCTCGAAGAGTACGTCACGAGCGTGATTTCATCGGAGATGAGCGCGTCCTGTCCGCTTGAACTGCTGAAAGCTCACGCGGTGATCTCGCGCAGCTGGCTGTGGTTTCCGAAAGCAAAGCGCGCTCGCTCCGGGAGAGGGCAGAGTGAGGGTCTCGATTCTCACGAAATCCGTCGCTGGTACGGCCGCGAAGCGCATCCGGATTTCGACGTGTGCGCCGACGACCACTGCCAGCGATATCAGGGCATCACGAAGGCGTTCCCTCGGGCTGCAGCCGAAGGGGTTCGCGCGACCGCGGGCGAGTTTCTCCGATACAACGGCGCTATCTGCGACGCACGGTTTTCCAAGTGCTGCGGCGGAATAACCGAGCGCTATGCGACTGCCTGGGAAGATGAAGATGTTCCCTATCTTGAGTCTGTCTACGACAGCCCGGCGCAATCCTGCTCTTACAGTCCTGAGACATGGATACGCTCAAGCCCGGCGGCATACTGCAATACGGACGATTCGGCGCTCCTCTCACGGGTTCTCCCGGGATTCGATCAGGAGACCCGCGATTTCTATCGCTGGCGGGTCGCGTACACGCCCGAAGAACTCGCCGATCTGATCAGATCGAGGCTGGCCGTGGAGCTTGGTCCGATTCGCGAGGTGCAGGCGCTCGCTCGCGGACCGTCAGGCCGAATCTATCGGCTCAAGATCACCGGGGAACGCGATTACGTCATCATCGGTAAAGAGCTGGAAATTCGCCGCGCTTTATCGCCCACGCATCTTTACAGCTCTGCATTCGTTGTAAACAAAGAGTCTGGCCGCTTGGTCTTGAGAGGAGCCGGCTGGGGACATGGTGTCGGCCTATGCCAGATCGGGGCGGCAGTCATGGCAAATGAGGGCAAGACTTACACAGAAATCTTGCAGCATTACTATCGTGGGACCACTGTCAGCGTCTAATGTCCACGCCCCCCCCCGGACGAGCGGATCGTTTGTCCGGGCACACGAATACTCTGTGCGTAGCGACCTCTCAAATAGCGCTGCCGCCGAAAGCTTTCGACGTGTCACGCTGAAATCCACGCTGGGCAAATTTGGGCTAACTGCCCGCGAAACGTTAGAGGCCTTATGAGGTCTTCTTTTTGCGTTCGGCCCAACGTTTCTTCATCGCCAACGATAAGCGCCTCCTGCCCTCTGGCGTGAGACCTCCGCGCTTCTTTGCTTTCGATACCGGCGGATAGGGAATGGCAACGCTGGTCTTCTTAGCGGTCTTTGGCCAGCTCGTTCCTTCCAGCTCTGCAATGGCTCGACTGAGCCTATCTCTTTCCTGCTTCAAGTCCGCGACTATTTTTTCTAGATTCAAGATTGGTTCCTTCCTGTAATTCACTAGTTTAATATATAACCATTATCACCATGCTACCGAAGGTTAAACGGCACGCCACCGTAGCATTCGCTGCTCAGCATTCGCAATAGCGGGCAAAATCGAGAGGGAGGACTAGCGTGTGCCCAAAGCGCGAATTCTCAAGTTAGTACCGTCAGGAACAAAGCTGAGCGATGTAAGTCTCAACGTAGAGATGTTAGCCGCGCTTTCTGCTTCTCTGATGGCGGTGTTTTTTGAAGAACATCCCGATAGAAAGGACAAAGTCGCCGCCTTTCTGAAAAATGGTTTGACTTCAAAGAAACTCACGGAACGGCAAAAGGCCACGCTCAAGGCGGCTATCAGAATCGTGAAGAGCTATCCATGAAGATGGCCGCGAAAATTGCTCAATCAAGTGGGCAATCGCCGCGGCCGAGGACGCTGCCGCAGCGTATCGATGGCTGCTCAAGACACAGGTGAGGCACAGCGTGGCGGCGATCCTGCCCGAAGGACGAGAGGCCGTCAAAGCTAGCGGCAAGTTCGTGCGGATGCAGATCGACGATTAGGGGTTGCGCGCGCTCGAACCGCCTGGTCAATTTTGCGCGTTAACCTTGTGCCCCATGAGCGGTCGCGGTAAGGGACTAGCTAGAAGCTTACTCGCAGAGGTCATTCGCATGCGAATCTTTCGTCTCTACAGCGGTGATGATCAGCAATCCCATCTGGAAGAATTGAAGATGCCGTTTGCACCGGGGAAACTCGCGGAGCAAACGCCGCTGCAACCCGCGACCGGCGTGATCTTCACGCGGATGGCGCCGGGCGCCTTCGTCGATTGGCACAACGCGCCGCGCCGCCAGTATGTGATCACGCTCGCGGGCGGTGTCGAGATCGGGCCGGGCGACGGTTCCTTGCATCGCTTCGGACCCGGCGAGGGGATTCTCGCGGAGGACCTGACCGGCAAGGGTCATACGACGCGAGCAGTTGGCGAGGGGCCGCGCGTAATGATGATCGTTCCGCTCAAAGACTGAAGCAGGAGCTGGAGGCCGGGCCATGGAGTATCGCCACCTGCTCCTACGCGACGCCGATCGTGTACGCCGCATCATCCTGAATCGGCCCGAGCGTCTCAACGCCCTCAACGTCCGTCTCGGCGTCGAACTATTGCAGGCGCTCGAAGACGCCGACCGCGAGACCGAGGTCCGCGTCGTGGTCCTGACCGGCGCCGGCCGCGCGTTTTGTGCCGGCGATGATTTGCGCGGCATGGACGAAGCCGGCGCACCCGTGCGGCGCTTCGACGACCCCATCAAGCAATACGTCCAGGGCGAAGGGCGCTGGCCCCTGATCGTCGCGCGGATGCGCGCGATGTCTAAACCGGTGATCGCGATGGTCAACGGCCATGCCCACGGCGCCGGCTTCAACCTCGCCCTGGGCTGCGACCTCCGCGTGATCGCTGACGACGCTACGCTCGCGATTCCATTCTCGAGGCGCGGCATCGGTACCGGCACCAATCTTCTCCAGCAATTCGTCGGCATCGGCAAGGCGATGGAATGGGCGCTGCTTGCGCCTACTCTCTCAGCGCACGAGGCCGAACGCTGGGGTCTGGTTAACCGCGTCGCAGCGCAGGATCAACTCGAGGCCGCGACCACCGAGCTCGGTCAGCAACTCGCAGGCGGACCGACGCTTGTTTTGGGTCTCACCAAGGCTGCCGTGGTGCAGGGATGGGAGGCGCCGCCCGAGACCGCCTATCGCTTGCAGGGGTTGGCCGTTCATCAGTCGCAGCGCACGGAGGACTTCAAGGAGGGCGTGCAGGCCTTTATCGAAAAACGCCCGCCGCATTTCACCGGTCGCTAGCTAGATTGACTGGTCGACCTGCGCCATCCCCAAGTGCAAGCGCCGGAGAGCAACTCGAGGGGTGGCGGCACGACTACAATCGGGTGCTGCCGCATAGCGGGCTCAATGACTACGCTATTGTGTCATTTTGTTTTGACCGCTTTGGGAGCCACAGGTTTCGCCTTCGCGGCCGGACCCAGCACCGAGTCCTTCAGCGCCTTGGCGGGGGTGAAGCGCAGCCGCGTGCGCGCCGGAATCTTGATTTGTTCGCCGGTGGCAGGATTACGCCCAACCCGCGCCTTAAGCTTGCGTTTGCGGAAGATGCCCAGGCCAGCCAGGCGAATCGATCCTTCCTTCTTCAACTCGCGCACCACGAGCGCGTTAAGTTCATCGAGCGTCAGCTTCGCCTCTGCCTTGCTGATTCCGATCTTTTCGGCCAAGTGGCCCATCACCTGTGTCTGCGTCATCCTCTACCTCCGGTAGCCGAGTCAACTGATCCTCGAACTGTCGAACGAAATTCTATCCAAACTGAACGGCGGTGTAACGGGATTCAAGAAATCGGCGATTGATTTGTGCACAAGCTTGCTCAATGCACCACGACGATTGGATAGGTCCGCCTCAATTGTGGGCCACAGCTGAAAATCCAGCACGCGCTCGATGATCCGTCTGTGGAATCCGAGACACCCTTGTGCTGCGTTTCGGTTCTTTGCTTTTGTGGATAAATTATGGGCCAATGGGCGCCCGATGTTCAGCCGGTCGGGACATGCCCCAGGAGCCGCCATGCCGAATGAAGTATTGCGAGAGCTCATTCTTAAACTTACCGAACCGGATCGGCTTGAGATCATCCGCGAGGCAGGGGTAAGTGACTATAGGCCGGCGCTTTTATGCGGAGACGCGGAGGATGGAGATCGGGAAGAGGCCGATTCCTGGGTAACTCAAAATGGCGCCAAGATACTCCCGCACCTCTTGCGAAGAATCGATCCTTCAGATGACGAGATGCTCCAGCTCGTTCAAAGCGGAATGTTGCCTTTTGACCGCAGTCTGCTACAGGCGCGCGAATTTCTTGTTCGATTTAACCACCCGGCGATGCGCGCTGCCCTCGATGGTGGGCTGCCACTTTCCGAAGTCGCAGCCACCTCATTGGCGCTGACCGAAGTCATTACAGCGCTGTTGGCGGCAAATCGCTCCTTTGGCGCGGATGCCGTGATGCCGACTGTACGGGTTGCCGCAGGTTCGGTGGACTTTCTCGCAACGGGTCCGGGTTTGATCGCCGGTGGGTTGGGCCTACTCGTTACGTGCGGGGCCGGTGTGATTTCAGCTCCTGTCATAGCAGGAACGGCGGTCCTCACGGGTGCCATCGATCTGACGCTGAATTGGCAAAGGCGAAGTTCCGAAAAGGGCAGAAGCGAGGCCGAGAGCGCAAAAGCCGATGCCGAGAGGGGAAGAGCCGATGCCGAGAGAGCAAGAGCCGACGCCAAAAAGATCGAAGCGGAGACCATCGGCCAGGAACTGGAGAATGAGATTAACCGCGTCCGACTAGGCAACTTGCCGACTCAGGCGGAAACCCATCGAGCGGAGAAGCCTGAGGCGCATCCAGCGTCATTCTTTGTACCTTTTGCGCTGATTGAGCGAAGCTCCCAAGAAAATGGTTTGGCGGCAGCGCACGGTGTTCATCTAATCAATCGAGGATTGCCGTCGCTATTCGGAATTCTGCGAGTGATGCCTGGACTGCTGATTACCGTTGAGAATGTAGTGAGACAATAGTTTGTAGTCGCCACCAGACTGCCGCAGCCATCGGTCGTGACACTGCGCATCACGAATCCTGACATCCTGATTGTGGCGAATATCTTGTTGGAGGGTGGACCTGCTATTGAGAAATGTGAGTTTGCGCCAATAGACTCTCCAATCGACCGCGATTGACAACGAGTTGGCGACCTTTGCGCGAAATCAGATGCTTTTGCTCGAACGCAGCCAACTGTTCGGTAATTCGGGGGCGCGAGGCGCCGATCAGGTCAGCCAGGTCCCTGTGCCGGGCCGGTATTGTCAGCCGTATTGCTTTTCCATTGGGGACCCCAAAATCTTCACTCAATTCCAGCAGAATAAGAGCCAGCCGCTCTTCCAGAGTGCAGCTCATGAAATTTGGGCAGCGCAGTTGAACCAAATCCCAGCGGCCCAGGTAGCTCGCCGCCATCCGTTTGAAGTCTGCCGCAGCGATGCCCAGTGATATTTCGATCAACGACTCGAGTTCGATCGTTCCTATCCGACAAGGTGTAACCGCTTCGCAGCGAAAATTGTAACTGAAACCCGGTGCCGGCGGCGGGAAGCCGGGAACCATACCGGGCGCGAGCATGATCACCAACGTACGCTGACCCTTGCGATTGCGGCAGGTGATTCGTGCCACTCCCGCGAGCAAGATGTATACGGAGCCGGGTGAATCTTTCTCGTCGAAAATAATCTCGCGCTTTTCGACCGTGCTGACCGTCAGCGCGTTGGAGAGCTGGTCGAGCTGGCGCGCCGTAAGCCAGGAGATATTCTTAAGGCTTTTTAGTATTCGGCGGGATACGCGAACCTCGGTCATAGCTACAACTTCGCAAGCAGTTGTTGCACGCTATCAGGCTCGCGCGCGCGTCGCAAATATTCATTCGAGAGGATTGGGTATCCATGTAATCGAACCACGCAGGCCGAATTGCTGGGGAATCCAAAGCCAAACCGGCGCCCGACGATCGCCGCGATGGCTTTTTGCATCTTCGCGTTTGCAAACGGAATGGTCGTGGTGCGAGTGTGAATCAGAATTAAAAAAGGAAATGCTGGTTCAGTAAAGACCCCTTTGTCCAGGGACTGGGTTCAGATATGAAAATTCCAGAGAATTGCAGTAGCGCGTCGGTTCGAGCCTGGTGCGCCGCGGGAAGCGCTGGGGGCCGCCAATTGAAGCGCCTGGTCAAAGTCTCGCAGACGTTCGTCGCGGTCGCCTGCGTCGGTGTGTTCTTCAATGCTGGCGTGAGCTCAGCCGCTCAAAACCTCTGCGTCAATCCATCAAACACCCCGCATTGCTATGCGACCATCCAGGACGCGGTTGATCATGCCAAAAGCAATGCAGTCATAACGGTCGTTGCGGGAATTTTTCATGAAAACGTTGCGATCAACACCGGCGCGTCACCCAAGAATCTGAGCCTCGTGATCCAGGGCGCCGGCGTCGGCGATACCATCGTCGACGGAGGCGCGCTCGACAGCGTATTCAACGTCGGCCCCAAAGCGACGCTGACGCTGTCGAAGATGACCATTCAGAATGGCGAGCGCAGCGGACCCCAAGAGCTTGGGGGTGGTGTGCGTTCGGTTGCAACCAAAACCACAATCGAGAATTGCCTGGTTACCGGTAACTCGGTGCCCGATGGGGGCGGTGGCGGCGTGGGTGTCGAGGCGGGATCGCTGACCATCAGCAACTCGACGCTCAGCGATAACAGCGCCTTGGGCGGCGGTGGCGGGTTGTTCTTCGCCACTACGACTAGCAAAACCGCGACTATCACCAATTCGACCATCAGCGGCAACACGGGAAACGAAGGGGCGGGCATTACGGTGGGCGCCCTCAGCAAGGCAACCATCCGCAACAGCACCATCAGCGGCAACATCGCGACGGAGGATGATGGTTCTCCGCCGATCGGTGGGGGCATCTTCGTCGATGGGAAAGCTTTGACCATTCTCGACAGCACGATTAGCGGCAACCTGGCGCAGACGGGTCTAGCGAATCCCTCTCGCGGCGGCGGCATCTACAGTCTGGAGGCCACGGTTACGCTCAACAACGTGACTATCGCCGACAACACGGCCTCCAATGGCGGCGGGATCTACACGATCGAAACGGAACCCGGAAAGAGCTTCAGCAGCAGCAATTCAATCATTGCGGACAACACCGGTGCATTGTCGGCGCCGGATTGCGCGGGCGATCTGGATTCGTCGGGCTACAACCTCATTCTCGAAACGACCGGATGCACTATCAGCGGTAAAGCTTCCACCGACATCCTCGGCATGGACCCAATGCTTCTACCACTGACCTTGAATTCGCCCGGCTTGACCGAGACTCAGGCGCTGCAGGCCGGCTCCCCGGCCCTTAAAGCGGGCAACCCAGGCACTCCCAACGGCAAGGGTGGCCACTGCCTGCCGACCGATCAGCGCGGGGTAAAGCGAACCACCGGCAAGTGTGATATCGGGGCCTTCCAGTTGAGTTCCTGACCGGCGGCGCCTGCCGTCACCCAGCATCCGACCGCAGGTTGGCTCTCCCGCCAGATCACCGAGGCATTTCGGTGGGATACCTACCTGTGCCTATCCAAAACCTAAACCCGAACGTACTGATGATGACCAAGTGGATCGGTCCAGTTTCGGCAATCTGGCTACCTTCCGCCGCTTGACGAGTCAACCGCGCGCAACCAGGGTAAGTTGGAGATTATGGGCATCATGACCGATACGCTCGAGCGCATTGAGGCCAATCTCAACTATGCCGGCAAGGGTCCCGGCGTCAGTCGGAAATTGGTCGCCATCCACGACGGACGCACCATCCGCGATCGATTCACCCTCGACCAGCAAGGATTTGCCCTGCGGCGTCATAAAACCGCGGTATCAAATTTTTTCGACCCGGCAGAAGTGCGTTCGATTTACTACCCGGAGGTCGAACAACTCCTCCGGGAGGCTACTGGAGCCGCAAAAGCGGTGGCCTTCGAACATGACGTGCGGTGCACCTCGACCGCCGAGCGCGAAGCGACCGGCGCACGCCAGGCCGTGAAGGTGGTGCATGACGACTACACCGAGCAGTCAGCCCCCGAGCGAGTGCGATTGTATCTGCCGCAGGAAGCCGATGCTCTGCTGAGGCAGCGCTATGCCGTAATCAACGTATGGCGAGCGATCAAGGGTCCTGTGCGCGACACGCCGTTGGCCGTCTGCGATGGGCAGACCATCGCGCAAGAGGACCTTATACCGACCGAAGAGGGAGTAAAGCACGAAGTCTATCTGTTCAATTTCAACCCCAACCATCGCTGGTACTATTTTTCCGCAATGACCACAAGTGAGGTGCTCCTCCTCAAATGTTTCGACTCAATTAAAGACCGCCGCGCGCGGCTCACCGCGCATAGCGCGTTTGATCTTCCCGCGATGCCGCCTCATTCGCAGGCTCGCCAGAGCATCGAAGTTCGCGCGCTGGTCTTCTTTCCGCACGATGCCGCCACCGCCGCCTCTGCTTGACGCCGGTGCAGATGCGCTGCGCTGCTCAAGGTTGGCGCCGCTGGGGCATTCTGTGGAGCAGATCAGAGGTGCTTCCAGCCGCTTCTGTTTATTTCGGTCGGCCGATCGATATATCAAGGTCGGTCACCAAGCCGTCGGCCAGCGAATAGACCCAGCCGTGGATCCAGAGTTCTTGTCGGCGCATCCATGCGTCCTGCACAAAGACGTCGGATGCAACGTTGCTGACCTGTCGGATGACGTTGAGTTCACACAAACGGTCGAGGCGAGCGCGGCCATCCGGGATTGCGTCAAGCTCGTCGCGGTGCTGACGAAAGAGCTCGCGGATGGGATGCAGCCAGTGGTCCACGAGACCGCGTCGTTTGCCGTCTACCGCCGCGCTCACTCCGCCACAGCCGTAGTGCCCCACCACTATGATGTGCTTTACCTTCAATACATCGACGGCGAACTGAAGCACGGAGAGGTAGTTGGCATCCTGGGGTGGCGCGAGGTTGGCGACGTTTCGATGCACGAACAGTTCACCCGGGGCGAGGCCCACAATCTCGTTGGCGGGAACCCGGCTGTCGGAGCAGCCGATCCACAGATACTCCGGCGCCTGCTGGCGCTCGAGCCGCTTGAAAAACTCGCCATCGGCCGCGACCATGCGCTCCGCCCAGGCGCGGTTGCTTGCTTTCAAGTGATCCAGCACGTTGCACCCATAATGCTGATTAGATTTCAGTCAGTCTTGCCCACAGGGTGGAATGGAGCAAGATTGGTTGCGCTCTCAATGTGGTTCGCAAAAATACGACGATATTCATGCGGCGCGGGCCAGGAGGCTTTGATGGTACGGACCGCGCTGATTCAGAACAGGTAGCCCTGGGCTACCCAATAATGCCAGTCCTTGAGGGCCTCGGCGGTTACTTTGTCAGGTTCGACAGCAGCCAGTTGCGACAAGGAGACGGATCGCTCGGCAGCAGACTGATCAGGCGAGCCGCAGGAGCTCTCGCGCGTTGAGCGACAAAATCTTCGCTTCGTCGGCCGGGTTCAATCCAAGGGCGCGAACTTCCTCTACCGGATGGGCGAGACCCGCCGGCAATGGATAGTCGCTGCCCACAACAAACCGATCGGCGCCATGGGTCTTGACCAGATGGCCGAGCAGTTCGCGGTTGTGCGCAATGATATCGAAATAGAATCGAGCTACGTAGCTCGATGGCGGCCGCGGGATCGCGGCGCGGCATTCCGGAATCAGGCGGTAGCCCATATCGAGCCGGCCAATCAGAGCGGGAAGCGCGCCACCGGCATGGTAAAGAACGATCCGCAGCTTCGGGTGTCGTTCGAGCACGCCGCCGTAAATCAATAACGCGGCGGCAAGGCCGGTGTCGTAAAGGTTCCCGACGAGGTTGCCGAGAAAATAGCGCGCCAGCGCTCCGGTCGGCGCAGCCTCAAACGGATGGATGCAGACTGCCATCTGCAGTGCTTCCGCAGCCTCCCAGAAAACCTCGAATTCCGCTTCGTCGAGTTGACGTTCCTCAACCTTCGGCGGAATCTCGACTCCACGCAATCCGATCTTCGCGGCCCGCTCCAATTCCTTTGACGCCATCGCCGGATTTTGGAGCGGCACTGACGCCAGCGGTACGAAATGACGATCGTCGCGTACGGCAAGAGCTGCCAGCGAATCGTTGTTGACTTGCGCGATCGCGAGTCCCAAATCCGGTGCTACCTCGGGATACATCAGGAACGGAACGCACGAGACCGCCTGCATCGCGATGCCTTCTCGATCCATGTCGGCGATACGGGCGTCGGCATTTGAAATCGCGCCGTCGATCGGCCTCAGCGCGCTTTCCTTGATTAGAAAAAACCTGCGGCCATCGCGCTCAACGATTCGCGTGGCGTAGCGGCGCCCTTCGCGCGCAAGGAAATCGATCACCTCGGGCGCGATAAAGTGGTTGTGCATATCGATAACGGTCATGGGGTTCCGACTCGATCGCAGATCGTGGCCGATGCCTACAGAATAAAGCTGATTTTCCCGTGAGGGCGCAGGGCCTCGTTGTCCAAAATCGCTCTTCGCTCTCGAATTCGCAGCGCGTTTCCCTGGCGCACGAGTTTGTAATTGTAATGTCCGATATAAGTGTCCACGGATTCATAGCGCATCCGGTGCACCGCAAAATTCGCCGTGATGAGAATGTTTTCGTCCTCGGCACCCAGTACGCGAACGTTGGTTATCATCCGGCGGGTCCGCGAATGAGGATTTTCAGCCCACGCCGATTTGCCGAGCAACTGCTTCACACGGGAGCGGATTCGCAGCGCATCATCGGCGATTATGAATAGTGTGTTGCGCGCGTCGCCCTCGGGAACATCGGTGGGCGGAATCTGGTAGATAGCGTCTTCGGTCAGCAGCTCGAGCCACTCCTCGAGACGCCATTCATCGAGCAGCGACGCTTCGCGGTAGAGCAGATCCTCGACCTCCTGGCGGCTCGGCAGCTCGGCAGCGTTCATGCCGCTTTCCTCGCACGGCGAATCCGAGGTTCGGTCATCAACTGATTCCATCGCCGCCAAAATGCACGCATCTGCAATTCGTCGGTAATCGACGGATGTTCGCGCTTCATGCCGCGCGAGATGTCGGACCACGCAACCTCGCGATTGGCAAAGCCCCGCTGACAGGACTCGAGCATTTCGACATCGTCGGGAGTGGCAAATCCGCCGGGCCCAAGAAACGTGAGGAAGTTGTCGAGACGCAGCGCAGAATCCTCCGCACTCTCGTCGGCGGGCGCGAGCGCCCATGCGTTCACTTCCATGTAATCGGGCGAGACCGGAAAAAAAGTGCGCACGGTGACTGCCATGATGTCGTTGATTACGAGATTAGGAAAAATGCCAAGGTTGCGACTGGTCTCGCAAATGCGTTGAGCCCGCTCCGTGCCGAAACGCTCATCGAATCGCCGTCGCAGCTCCGCGAAATGCGCCTTGCGATGCTCGCCGAAATTCACGGCCCATTGCGCGATCGGCCGTCCCCAGGGGCTGTCGTACTCCAGCACCGCATGGCCATTACCCAGATCGATCACTCGCTGGTGCTGTGATGCGATATTGGCGCCCTTTATCTGAATACCGGCATCCGCCAGGAACCCAAAATAGCGTTGATGCGTCGGCAGGCCGTGGTAGCCGTCGTAGCTGTTCTCGACCAACAATTTCCAGTTCGCGCGCGCACTGTACGACTGCTGACCGGCTACGATCTTCATTCCGAGCTGGCATTGATCGGCGACCAAATCGAGGTACTCGCGCGCGCCGGCCAAATAGTCATAAAGACTTTCAGCGTCTCGGTCGAAGCAGACGAAAATGAACCCGCGGTAATTGTCCACTTGCGCCGGCGCAGCCAAGGCCATTTCGTCGCGTTTGAAGGCGTCACTGTACGAATCCTCGCCCGGCACGCCGACGAGTTGGCCGCGTGAGTCATAGGTCCACGCATGATACGGACACTGGAAGGTCCTGGCATTGCCGGATTTCTGGCGGCATACCATCGCACCGCGATGAGTACACGTATTGAGCAGCGCGCGGACCGCGCCGTCGTCGCCGCGGACCAGAATCATGGGACGGCCCGCGACGTTGCGCGAACGAAAATCACCGGCGTGCGGCACCTCCGATTCATGACCGGCGTAGATCCAGCACTTGTCGAACAGCCGACGCCGTTCCTGCTCGAGGCATTCGGGATCGGTGAATACCCGCCGGTTTACACGGAAAAGGCCAGCCGCCTCGTCATCGATGATGAAGGGTTCGTTCGATTTTTCCATTGATTCATCGTCCGCCTGAGAATTGGTAGTCAACTTTTCTTACTGGCGGGATCCCATGCCCAGTATTGCGCGATCGCGCCTGCATCGACGCGCAAGTCGGTCCCGGTAATCATCCCGGCATCATCCGATGCGAGAAAAACTGCTGCACATCCGTAGTCGCTCGGACTCGGTAGCTTCTGCATCGGAACGCGCCGGCGAAATGGCTCGAATAAACGGTTGAGCTGATCCGTGTCGGTGCGAACCACGCGACCCCATCGCGCCGCGCGCTCGATCGATTCCGCCGGATCGGTTGCGGTCGGAGTCAGGCTGTTGACCCGAATGCCGTGCGCGACCAATTCCATCGCCGCCGATCGCGTAAAGTTAAGCAGACCGCTCTTGCCGGTGCAGTAGGCAATATTGTCAGGCTCACCCTGATGCCCCGCGGTCGAGATGATGTTGATGATATTGCCTTTGCGCCGCTGCTCGATCATCGATTTCGCGACGTGCTTGGTGAACAAAAAACTGCCGGTAAGTATGACTGCGAGCTGACGCTGCCACTCATCGAGCGTCATGTCGATGACGCCTTTTTTGTTGAAGAATGCCGCGCTGTTGACCAGGATATCGATTCCGCCAAAGGCCTCGCGCGCCGCGGTTACCGCGGCCGCTACCTGGTTCTCATCGGTTACGTCGCAGGTCACTGCGAGGGCGCGGGCATCGGTGCTGTTGATGTAGCGCGCGCAGTCACCGGCGTTTTCCGCTCGCGAATCGACGCACACGACCGCGGCGCCCTCGGCTGCAAGGGCCTCGGCGATACCGCCGCCGATATTCGGGCTGGTGCCCGTGACCAAGGCGACTTTTCCGCTAAGCTTCATTTGGGTTCTCTGCGAAATCCGGTCAACGCGGCGGCGCCGACAGGAAACATTTCGATGAATTGAAAATCCAGGTGTCGATCAACTCGATTTCTGCCGGCTTGCGGTTGAGCTCGGCGAGAGCACCCGCCAAGCACATCCAGTTGAGGATTTCCTGCTGACCGCTAGCTTCGACTGACGACGCGGGATAGTTGCGCCACGCGTCATAGTTGCCCGCGCGCAACGCCTCGAACAGCTTCCGATCCGCGAGGGTATCCGGATATAGGTAGTGGTTTTTCTCAGTAAGAAACGCGTGCGACCATCCTGACGACGCCAGCAATGCGATCCGCCACGGACTGGCAGCAAAAATGCGCGCGGTTGCTGCGCCGAGGTCGAACAATCGCCGCGGCGTCGGCGCGGGCGGATCGAGCTGCGCCTCCGAGGGCGGATTTTCGAACATCGGCAGACCGCCGCGCTGCGCGATCACCTTGCGGCCGTAGCAATTAATTGCGAATGGAATAATCGGGTAGGCAAACCCCTTACGATCGTAGTCGAGGTACAGCAGCGCGTTCGCGAAGGCGTGGCCGAGCGGATGATGCAAAGGTTGGTAGGAATAAGCTGTGTCAAAGCCGGCTTCGATCAGGCCGCGCGCAAGGTATTTCGCCGCGGCCACGTTGCCGGATTGGCGAAACTTCTTATCGGGCGGCTCATCCCAAACATTATTCGGCGGCGGCCCGAATTCGAACGATTCGTGCGCGTAGATGCAATACGGAGGAACCACGTCCTCGCGGAAGTTTTCATACTGATCGTCGCCCCAGATAACGATCAAGTCCGGTCGAAACTCGTCGATCCGCTCACGCGTCCTGCGCAGCGCCTGCAACAGACGCGCCCGATGGTCACGCGCGGCGCCGGTGCCTTCATCGTTGCTCCACTCCTTGCGCATCGCCTCCGGCCACCCTTGCGCCTGTCGATACTCTTTGGGCAGATGCGGATTCTGGAGCATCCGCTTGAGAATCCACGACATCGATTCGTCGCGCCCGGCGAGCGGCGGATAGTGGGTTATCCCGACGGCTAGAATCTCACCCATCTGCATACCCTCTTATTCCATCTGCTCCCCGATTGCCGGATTCGTCAAGCCTGACAAGCGGCCGCGCATTTGTGCTAGATGGAAGTGCAGTCGAGCACCAACGCCAAGGGGAGAGCGAATGCGCTGCCCGAGCTGCAATTCCGCAAATCCGGAGACGGCAAGGTTCTGCATCGAATGCGGCGCTGCATATGAGCATCGTTGTTCCAAGTGCGGGCGCGGCAATCTTCTGCAGGCAAAATTTTGCGGCCACTGCGGCTCGTCGTTGAACGCGGCTGCCGCTCCTGAGATCGACGGCGGCTCACAAGCGAACGTGAGCGTGCGCGATGGTGCACCGGAAGTGCAAGGCAGCCGCGATGGCGAGCGGCGCCATCTGACAGTGCTGTTCTGCGACCTGGTTGGCTCGACCACAATCGCCGCGCAACTCGATCCTGAGGAATGGGGCGAGTCCCTGGCCCGGTACCAGCGCGCAGCTGCCGAGGGGATAACCCGCTTCGGGGGTTACGTCGCGAAGTATTTCGGCGACGGGGTGATGGCATTATTCGGGTATCCCGAGGCTCACGACAATGACGCCGAGCGCGCGGCGCGCGCGGGTCTGGCGATTATCACTGCGATAGCGCAGCTCAATGAAGAACCCGCGCATCCGGTGCTCTCGGCTCGGATCGGCATCGATTCGGGTGCGGTGGTGGTGGGCGCCGGCGCCGGTAGGCAGATTGACGTATTCGGCGAGGCGCCCAATATCGCAGCGCACGTACAAGCGGCGGCAGCCCCGGGCACGGTACTGATAACTGCGGAAACGCATCGGCTAGTCTCGGGACTTTTCGTAGTCGAGGAGTTGGGCTCGCAGACCATCAAGGGCGCTGAGCGGCCGGTTCAGCTTTATCGCGTGATTCGTCCGAGTGGGATGCGCGGGCGGTTCCAGGCGGCTAAAGCGGCGGGTGGACTGACCCCTTTCGTGGGGCGCGAGGACGAACTGCGCTTCCTGATGAGTCGTTGGGAACGCGCACGCGAGGGCGAGGGTCAGGTGGTCACGATTATTGGCGAGGCGGGCATCGGCAAATCGCGCCTGGTGCAGCGCTTTCGCGAAGAGCTTGCGGCTACGCCCCATACCTGGCTGGAATGCGCGACCGCGCCATTTTTCCAGAACACGCCTTTCTATGCGGTCGCGGACATGTTGCAGCAGAGCTTCCACTGGGAGGCCAGTCACACCGTGGAACAACGCCTCACTGCTTTGGAAGCGTCGCTAAAACTTGCCGGGCTCGACCCGGACGAGGCGGCGCCGTTGATCGCTTCGCTGTTGGAACTGCCGATTGGCGCCAGGTATCCGCCCCTGCCGCAGGACGAACAACGCAAGCGGCTCCTGGCGACGCTGGTCGCATGGACGTTCGGTGCCGCCAAAGCTCAACCCCTGGTGATTGCGACTGAAGATCTCCACTGGGCCGATCCTTCCACGCTCGAGTTGACCCAACTGCTGGTCGAACAGGGGGGGCGCGCGCGGCTGCTGCTGTTATATACGGCGCGTCCGGAGTTTCAGGCGCCGTGGCCGATGCGCGCGCATCACACGCAGATCAACCTCAACCGGCTCACCGCGAGTAACGTGCGGACGATGGTGGCACAGGTCGCCGCCAAGATTGCTTTGTCGGACGAAACCGTCGCGACGGTGGTCGAGCGCACCGGCGGCGTGCCGCTGTTCGTCGAGGAGCTGACGCGCGTCGTTCTTGAAAGTGGCGACGCTAAGCTCACCGGGCGTGAGATTCCAGCGACTTTGCACGACTCGCTGATGGCGCGACTGGACCGGCTCGGGCCGGCTAAGGAGATTATCCAGATCGGCGCCGTCATCGGCAACGAATTTTCCTACGATTTGATCCATGCGGTCCATCCGATCGCGGAAGATCAACTCCCAGGCGGCACTGAGCAGTCTGTCGGGTGCGGAGTTGCTGTACGTGCGCGGCATCGCGCCCGATGCGGCCTACCAGTTCAAGCACGCACTGATTCGCGACGCCGCTTACGGCGCTCTGCTCAAAAGCCGCCGCAAGAAGCTGCATCGGCTGGTCGCGCGTGCTCTCGACGAGAATTTCCCCGCGACTAAAGCGGCCCATCCCGAAATTCTCGCGCGGCACTGGAGCGAGGCGGGCGAAACCGAACTCGCAATCGTCGCATGGACGGAGGCGGGCAAGGCCGCGAAGTCCCGCAATGCGTTTAGGGAAGCGCAGGAAAGTTACCAGCAGGCTTTAGCGTTGCTTGACCGGTTGCCGGCCTCGCCCGAGCGCGACACCCGCGAACTGACCTTGCAGCTCGCTCTGGGCAGCGTGACGGCAGCGACGCGGGGCTGGTCGGCTAGCGACACGGCCGAGGTCTATGCGCGTGCCAGGAGCTTGGCCGAACGAGCGTCCGGCACTGAATCGCTAGAAGTGTACCTCGGGCTGTGGAGCATGGCGCATACCCGAGGCGAACTGCGACCGGCGCTTGTCCTTGCCAATCAGATGCTCGAGATCGCCCGCGGTATCGGCAGCCCCCCGGCGCTCGTCACCGCGCATTGGGCTCAAGGACTAACCCGCCATTATCTCGGCGATCTCCTCGGAGCCCGCGAACACTTCCTGGCGGCCATCGAGCACTATCGCGAGGAGGACTTTAGCGGAACTCCTAACGATCTTGGAGTAACCTCGCGATATTTTGCGGGACTTAATGAATGGCATCTAGGTCATCGCGATCGGGCCCTGCGTTTCACCCACGACTCACTGTCGCTCGCCCGCCGCCAGAACAACCCGTTCGCATTGGCCAACGCGCTGAGCATTGGCAGCAGTCGAGTTCACATCCTCCGCCGCGATTTTAAAAGCGTGCTCACGGGCGGCGAAGAAGCTGTGAGACTCAATACCGCGTCTGGCTATTCACTCTTCAACGCGATCTGCAAGATCAATATCGCTTGGGCGTGTGCGCAAATCGGCGAAACCGGCGGCGCCGTGGAGCGGATTCGGGAAGGGCTCGCGGAGCTCGCCGCCATGAAGCTTTATTCGGCTCAGACCTGGTTTCTGTGTCTGCTGTGCGAAACGCAGGTGCTCGTGGGCGCGGTCGACGAAGCGCTCGTCACCGCCGAGCAAGCGTTGCAGCCCAACCCCGACGAGTTGCTCTACCGTCCGGAGGCCTTGCGGCTGCGCGCAGATCTGCACCTTAAGCAGGGAGCTATTGAGCTGGCAGTGACCGGCTTTCGCGAGGCGCTCGAACTGGCGCGCAGGATTGCCGCGAAATCGGATGAATTGCGTGCGACGATGAGTCTTGCGCGGCTGCTCGCGAAGCAGGGTCATCGCGATGACGCACGCACGATGCTCGCCGAAATCTACAACTGGTTCACCGAGGGCTTCGACACCGCCGACCTCATCGACGCCAAGGCCCTGCTCGAAGCACTAGCCTTGTAGATGGCCGGCGTCTCATCAGCCGGGTGCCGCCGCTTACCGCTCTCCGCGAAGCAATACGCCTTCGCGCTCGAGCGCGGCGATGCGGTCCGCCGAGTATCCCAGATACTCGTGCAGCACCGGCGCGTTATGCTCTCCGAGGGTCGGCGCTTGCATCTCCGGATGCCGCTCGTAGCCCGAAAACCGCATCGGAAATCCGGGCACGTCGAACTCCCCTAAATAGCGATCGTTGATGGTCCGCACCACTTCGCGCTCGCGCAGATGCGGATGGGCCATCGCCTCTTCGATCGACAGCACCTGCGCATACGGCACCCGATGCTCATTGAAGAGCCGGTAGGCGTCATCGTCGGTCGGCATCGCGTCGAACCAGTCCTGGATCAGGCGCTTGAGCTCTTCGACATTCGCCATCCGCTGAGTGTTGTTGCAAAAGCGCGGATCGCTCGGCAGCTCGGGCCGTCCCATCGCGCGGCACAGGTAGCCAAACTGATGCTCTGTTGCCGCCATGATCAGGATCGGATTGCGCTTGCCTTTGAACACGCCCAGCGGCGCCATCGCGAAGTGATGCGCGCCGTTGCGCCGCGGCAAAATCGTGCCCCCACTCAGACTGGCCGCATGCACCGTCAGATCGTTATAGCTGAAGTAGCAATCCAGCAGCGAGGTCTCGACGTATTGCCCCTCGCCCGTGCGTTCGCGATGGAGTAGCGCCGCGGTTATCGCCGACAGCGCATGCACTCCGGTCGTTATATCGCCGACGCCCACCTGCGGCAGCGACGGCGCGCCGTCACGTTCGCCGATCATGCTCAGGACGCCCGAGTATGCGCATCCGATAAAGTCATAGCCGGGCCGGTTCGCCAGCGGCCCCTCCTGTCCGAACGTCGAAATCGAGCACATCACGATTTTCGGATGGAGCGCCCGCACCGCCTCATAGCCAAAGCCGAGCCGGCCGATCACACCCGGCGCGTAATTCTCGACCATTACATCGAACTTCGGAATCAGTTCGCGGACGATCGCCGCCGCCGCCGGATGCTTGAGGTCGAGGCACAGACTTCTCTTGCCCCGGTTCTGCTGCACGTAGTACCCGCTCCGTCCATCGCGCACATACGGCACGGCGCGGGAAATGTCCCCCCTCGGGGCGAACTCGACCTTGACGACCTCGGCGCCCATCTCCGCCATGTATCGGGTGGTCGTCGGTCCGGCGAGCACCTGCGTGAAATCCAGCACGCGGTAGCCTTCGAGCATGCGCTTCGATGTTTGGGCCATTTCGGCCTGCGCCTCCCTTTGCTCTGTAGAGACCTTGATCGAGCACGCGGCGTTGGCCGTCGCAGATCGACGGAGCGCGTGGCCCAGATGTCGCAACAATTCGCACTGCCCAGCCGCAAACGCAAGCTCCGCTCTCACGGTCGCTCACGCCCACCTTTGAAGTGACGACGATTTTGTAAAGTAGCCATCCTGTTTGTAACGTAGCCTTCTTGCCCCGAATGTTTTATGTTCCGGGCAGTATCGTCTTTCCCGAAGCGAATGAGCGGGGCGCCTGACGCAGGCCGCCACGTGGGAGTATGCGATGGCAGCGAATCCACGCGAAATTTCGAACATGGAAAGCACCGTGCTTGAGGCCGTCAGGGCGCTCGAGCCGCAAATCCGGGCGGCCAGCGGCGCGATCGAGGACGAGCGCAGACTGCCGCCCGCCCTGGCCCGCAGCCTGATGGAGGCGGGGGTCTTCCGGATGGGAGTGCCGCGGACCTACGGCGGACCCGAGCTCGACCCGATGGCGCAGGTGCGCGTGGTCGAGGAGTTATCGCGGATCGAGGGTGCGGTCGGCTGGCTCTCGATGATTTCGAGCGCGGGCAGTTTTCTGGCTGCGTTCCTCAAGCCCGAGCCGGCGCAGCGGCTTTTCGGCGGCGTCGAAAGCGTGCTGGCGGGCCAGTTGCGTCCGCCGCAGCGCGCCGATCTGGCCGACGGCGGCTACCGGGTCAGCGGCACCTTTCATTTCGCGAGCGGAAGCGGGCACGCGTCGGTGATGACCTGCGGCTGCACGATTTATGAAAATGGACGGCCCCGGCTGACTTCGCGTGGTCATCCCGACATTCGCGTGATGTTGGTGCCGACGGTCAAGACCAGGATCGTCGACGTGTGGGATACCACTGGAATGCGCGGGACCGGGAGCAATGATTTTATCGTCGATAATGTTTTTGTGCCGTTCGACGATTGCCCCAATTTGGGAGCGGGACCGGCATATTGCGCCGCTCCTCTTTATAGCTGGCCAGCGCTATTTCTCGTCTCGCATGCCGGAGTGCCGCTCGGACTTGCGCGCAGCGCGCTCGACTTCGTCGAGGAACTGACTACTCGCAAAGAGCTGATGCCGGGGCGCCCGATGCGCGAGGACGGGCAGGTGCAGGAGACGATTGCCGCAGCCGAGGCATCGGTCGAGGCGGCGCGATGCTACGTCTATCGGACGCTCGAGGATCTATGGGCCACGCTGTGCGCCGAAGAGAAGCCGTCGCCGCGCCAGCGCGCGCATTATCGCCTGATGATGACGCATGCCCATCAGACGGCGAAACAGGTAATCGGCACGTTGTATGACCTGGCCGCTACCAGCGCGATCTTTCGTTCGAGTCCGCTGGAGCGCATCATGCGCGACATCCTGACCTCCTCGCAGCATCGCGTGGTGCACCCCAAGATGTATCGCCCGGCCGGGCGGCTGATCCTTGGCCTCGACCCCGAGGAGATCTTCTTTTGAAACCGCACGGCTGCCGCCGCCTCTTGCGGTTCGATACCCAACTGTGGTGATTAGCTTCATAGGTAGCGCACAAGGCCGCGCTCACTGCGACAATCGAAGCGAGGTACGCAAGTCATGAAAGCGATGGTGATGGAAGCAGTCGGCAAGCCCATGGTGGTCAAGGATTGGCCCGAGCCGAAATGCCCCGCCGACGGTGCGATCGTGCGCGTGGAAGCCAGCGGAATCTGTCGTTCGGACTGGCACCTGTGGCAGGGCGACTGGGGATGGATCGGTTTCAAGCCGCGGCTGCCGACAATCCTGGGACACGAATTCGCGGGCGTGATTGAGGAAGTCGGCAAGGATGTGAAAAACCTCAAGCCGGGCACGCGCGTGGTGGTTCCGCTCGCCCAAAGTTGTGGCATATGCGAGGACTGCCGCACCGGCCATTCCAACCATTGTCTGGGCGCCGGAATGGGAGGGTATGCCCGATACGGCCTCCTGAGCCATGCCGACTTCAACTGCGCGCCGCTACCCGACAAGATCGATTTTGTCGAGGCGTCCGCGATGGGATGCCGCTACGTTACGGCCTTTCATGGGATCCTCGACCAGGGTCAGGTCAAGGCCGATGAAACGGTGGTGGTCTATGGATGCGGCGGAGTCGGATTGTCGGCAATCCAGATCGCTGCGGCGCTGGGCGCGCGGGTGATCGCGGTCGATCTCGACGATCGCAAGCTGGAACTGGCAAAGAAGGCCGGCGCTTCCGACGTCATCAATGGCAAGAAGACCGACCCCGTCAAGGCGGTGATGGACCTGACGCACGGGGGCGCCGATGTCAGCGTGGACGCGTTGGGGATCGCCGCCACCTGCCGCAACGCCGTCCTGAGCCTGCGTAAGCGCGGGCGCCACATCCAGATCGGCCTTACCACGCAGGGCGAGAAGGGCGAGGTCGCGCTGCCGATCGATCAGATCGTGTTCAAGGAACTCCAGATCACCGGCTCGCTGGCGATACAATCCTTCCGCTATCCCGCGATGCTGCCCATGGTCGAGCGCGGGCGGCTGGCGCCTCGGGAACTGATAACTGAGACGATTCCAATTGAAAAGGCGTTTGGCGTGCTCGAGCAGATGTCCAAATTCGAAAACGTCGGCATCAGCGTGATCAACCAGTTCTAACTCCAAAGGACTGAGTAATTGCCAGAAATGGACTGAGTAATCTCAAGAGCAATTTATATCGGTCCAATGCGAACGAAGGAGTATTGAAGTGAGTAGCTACACCATCATCGACGCCGATACCCATGTGACCGAAACGCCCGACCTGTGGACCAGCCGCGCGCCCGCCAGCATGCGCGACCGCGTGCCGCACGTGATTACCGCCGCCAACGGAAGCCAGCGGTGGGTGCTGGGAGAAGGCCGGGCTCTGGCGAGCGTCGGTATGAGCGCGACCGCCGGAGTCGGCAGTTTCAAGCATCCGCCCAAGGGTTACGACGACATGCATCCGGGCGCCTACGATGCCAAGGCGCGGCTGAAGTATATGGATCAAATGGGTATCTGGGCGATGGTCATGTACCCGAACGTCGGTGGTTTTGGGGCGCAGCAATTCCTGAAGCTGAATGACCCCGAGCTGATGCTCACGTGCGTACAGATCTATAACGATTGGCAGACCGAGTGGGCGTCCGCCGATGCGCGCCGCCTGCTGCCCATCACCTCGATCCCGTTCTGGGACGTCGCCGCGGCAGTGAAGGAGGTGCGGCGCTGCGCCGCCATGGGTCACAAAGGAATCCTCTTCACCGGAGAGCCGCAATACTGGGGTAAGCCGCTGCTCGGCGATGCGCATTGGAATCCGCTGTGGGAGGTCGCCGTCGAACTCGACCTGCCGATCAGCTTCCATATCGGCTCGGGCGACATGGCCGAGGGTCTGCTGAAAAGCAGGGTCGCGACCTATGGCAAAATGGCGGCGTTCGCGGAGTTGGCGGTGGATATCTTCCTGCGCAACGGCCTCCAACTGAACGACCTCTTAATGTCCGGCGTGCTGGCGCGCCATCCAAAGATCAAGTTCGTCTCGGTGGAAAGCGGCATCGGCTGGATTCCGTTCGTGCTCGAAGCGATGGATTACCAGTTCAAGGGCAATAGTGTGGCGGAAGAGCATCCGGAATTCGATCGGCTGCCGTCGGAGTATTTCGCGCGCAATGTTTACGCCTGCTACTGGTTCGAGCAGATAGCGCCACGCCGCCTGATTGACAAGATTGGCGCGGACAACGTCCTCTTTGAGACCGACTTTCCGCATCCGACGTCGCTCTACGGCGACGAAGTGCACGCCCGGATCAAGGGCGGTCTGTCTGACTGTGAAGAGTCAGTCCGGCGCAAGATCCTCTGGGGAAACGCGCAGAAGCTCTACAAGGTCACCGGCCCTTCCGCGGCGGACGAGGCGAAAATCGCGGCAGCAGCCAGCGCCTGACACGACCGCGCGATCTCGTAATCGCGGAACCACTTTCGGAACGCCCGGGTAATACTCATTGCCCGGGCGTTCGCATTTTTACGAGCGCGGGTCTTGTGGGAAGATGGATATTCGCGGCGGCCCGTGCCGAGTATACTCTTTACAGGGCGGCGAGGTCCGGGAATCGATCAAGTTTGTGCGTCGTCCGCCGATGCGAGCGCGCGAAAGTCTGAAAATTATTTTTTTGCAAAACAAACCCATTTTCCCAACCGGCGCCGCGCATATTTAGACCGTACCCCGGTCAGAGCCCACGATAAACGAGCAAATACATGGCGAAAATCTCATATCGCGTGCGGCCCGAAACCGCGGTACTGACCAGGGGCTTCGACCCGGCGCTGTCGGTCGGCTCCGCTCGGCCACCAGTTTACCGCAGCTCGACCTTTGTCTTTCCGAGCCCGGAGGCCGCCGAGCGCGCTTTCGGAATTGTTCTGGGAAAGATCACGCCGGTCGGCGAAGACCGGCCGGATTTGATTTACGCGCGGCTCAATCATCCCAACGCCGAGATTCTGGAAGAGCAATTGGTGCCGCTGGAACGTGGCGCAAAATTCGCGGCGGTGTTCAATTCCGGGATGGCCGCGATCGTTACGGTGATGCTCTCGTTCCTGGAGCGCGGCGGTTCGTTGATCTATACCCAGCCGCTGTACGGCGGCACCCAGCACTTGATTCATCAGATAATCGAGCCGCTTGGTATCGACGCGCGGCCGGTGCTGGCCGGCGATGCGAAGGCTTTAAGCGGGGCGATCGAACGATGCGAAAATCCAAGGTTGGTCCTGATTGAAACGCCCGCCAATCCCACCCTGGTCATGAGCGATATCGCGCAGGCCGCGGCCGCGGTGCGCCGGCACCCGAAGCGACCGCTGCTTGCAGTCGATAACACGCTGTTGGGCCCGACCTTTCAGCATCCGCTGACCTGCGGCGCTGATTTGGCCATCTATTCGGCGACCAAATTTCTCGGAGGATTCAGCGACCTTCTCGCCGGAGCCGTTATAGCCGCGGATTCCGAATTGATTCAGACGCTCACCGGGATGCGCGCGTTGCTGGGTAACATCCTGCAAGCCGATGAGTGCTGGATGCTGGATTCGCGGCTATCGACCGTGGCCTTGCGAATGAACCGTCAGAGCAAAAATGCGCAGAGAATCGCCGAACAGTTAGCGAAGCATCCGCGAGTCAGCCGCGTGATCTATCCTTCCCTGTTCACTGATCCCGAGCAGATCAGGATACGTGATGCACAGACTGATTATCCCGGTTCGCTAATATCGCTCGAAATCAAGAATGGCAAGACCGGCGCCTTCGAGTTTCTACGCCGGCTCAAGATCGCGAAGAACGCGGTGAGCCTTGGCGCGGTTGAAACTCTCGTATGCCATCCGATGACGACAACTCACAGCGAACTTTCCGCGCAGGAGTTTGCCGCCGCCGGCATCACCGAGTCTCTGGTCCGCATCTCGGTCGGGACCGAGCATTGGCGCGATCTGCTCGACGAGTTCTCCCGCGCCCTCGACGCGTGACGCCGGCTAATTCACGGGCGATTCGATCAGCTTCACGCCGAATTGCGCGGCTGCGTTGCCGCCGAACATGCGCGCCAGTGTCGGCTCGTCGAGACGCGCGCGGATCAGCGTTTCGATCGCCTCGACCGCGCTGGTCGTATCCTGCTGCGGATAACGCGAACCCCAGACAATCTTTTCCGCGAAATCGCCCGGCAGCTTCTGGATGAGCCGCTCTTCGGCGTCGAAGCCAAGCATCACGCTGCCCTCTGCCCACAGTGCTTCGGTATCGGTGCGAACCGGATAGTAGTGCAGTAGTGGAATCGTGCGCGCCGACGCCTCCATCTTCTCGAGCACTTCCTCCATCCACGAAGCCTTGCCGTGCGCAACCACCACTTTCATCTTTGGATAGCGTTGCATCACGGTGAAGCCCAGCAGCGTGGCCCCGACAAACATGTGATTATCGAGCCACGGGGAAATAATCGACGCGAGCGGATGTCCGAGCGGGGGCGACGCCGCGAAGGCGAAGCTTTTCGCATTACCGCCGCCGGCATTGGGACCGCCACCGATATTGTTGATGAAGGCGTGAAAGTTGAAACGATTCTTGACCTTCTCGATAAATTGAGCGTGGGAGGTCCACTCCGGATTCCACAGACCGGCTCCCGGATGTACCGCGGCGGTGACACCGAGCAATTCCAGTTCCGCCCAGAGCGGCTCGTAGTACGGGTGCGTGGTGTAGCGTCCTTCGACGAACATCGGCCGGATGAACGCGCCGCGCAAGGATGGAATCCGGGCCACGCGCCGCAGCTCCTCGAGCGCATAGTCCATGTTCTGCAGCGGGAGTATCGCGGCGGCAAACAGCCGGTCGCGCGCGGCACCGCAAAAATCCGTAATCCAGTTGTTGTAGGCTCGGGCGAGCGCATAAGCGACGTCAGGGTCTTCGACCAGATCAAAGCCTTCCGCGAACCATGTTGGATAGAGGAAGGCCTGATCGACGCCCATCGAATCCATGTCGCGCAGGCGCGCAACCGGATCCGAAGCGCCCGCGGTGATCGGATGGCGCCGCGATGGGTCCAGTTCGCCGACCTTGTCCCAGGTCATTCCGGGGCGCCAGATGGCGTGACGGGGAATATTCGAATTGCCGGTGTCGCGAAAGATTTTGCCGTTCACCTTCAGATACGAGCCGAGCTTCCCTTCCTCACGCCACAGCGCATGTTTGCCCAAGGTGCGGAATTCCGGCTCAAGGTATTTCTCCCACAATGCCGGAGGCTCCACGACATGGGAGTCACTGTCAAAGACAACAAAGCTCTTCTTGCTCATAATCGCGTTAACGTCCGGCTTCGGCTTCGATTGGACCGATCACCGCCGCATCAGGGCGGAGTCGGGTTTCAGCGCCTCTTTGATCTCTTCTTCCGTCGGCCACCATTCGGGCCGCTCGATCTCGGTCACCCGCTCACGGATGAATTTCCTGGGCGTCGGGATGTTGTAAAGCTTGCGCGCGTTCGCGCCGAGGAACTTCGCCTGATAGGACTCGGGCAGCTCGCACTTGCGCATCGTCTCGATTGCGCGCCAGGTGTCGTCGCCGTCGTGATGGTACACGTCGGACGCCCACGCCAAAATGTTTTCGTAGAATTCCGGCAGACGCGACGGCGGCGCCTCGTCGCCCTCGAAGCCTGTCACGCAGTGCTCGAAGAACGTTTCGCTGGGCAGGCGCTTGAGCGGCGGCAGCTTGCGGTCATTGCGATAGAGCCGGTAGCACTTGTCACACTCGTCAACGATGAAGCTGAGCCAGGTGGAGGAGGCTTCGAAAACGGCGGCCTTGACCTTTGGATACTTCTCGAAAAAACCCGTCATCAGGACCATCGAGACCCACAGCGACGCTTCGGCCTGGAAATTCTGGACGTTGGTGAGAAAAGAATGCGGCAGCCCGGCTGAGGTCGCGGTCAGCGCGATCAGTTCCGCACCGGAATACTGCTCGCTGTAACCCGGCGGCTTCAGCGCGCCCAATGCCGGGAACGGATGCATCCCATAGATCAAGCCGGTCTCTTCCATCGCCCGCCAGACGCGCGAATATTTCGGCTGAATCGGATAATTCCCCATCGCATCGATGGGACGAATGAGGCCGACGCGGCAGCCTTTCGCCGCTACCCGGTAAACCTCCTGCTCGGCAAAGACCGGATCCTGCATCGGCAGTAGCGCGGCAAAGAACAGCCGCTCCGGATCCTCCTGGCAATACTCATAGGCCCACTCGTTGTAGGCCTTGCACATCGCACGCGCGCCGGTGGCGCTCTGGATCCACGGATAGGTGTCGATGTCGGTGGGAATGATCATCACCTGGTCGATCCCCTGGGTGTCCATGTCGCGCAAGCGGGGCTTGGGCAGGTAGGAGCCCTGATGGTCCAGGTAGGCCGCCTGCTCCTTGGTGAGAGCGGTCTTGCGATTGAGGTTGCGCACGTTCAAGGCGCGCTGGATGTCGTGTTTGAGTCCCGGCCCGGCAAGGCTGAGCACGTTGACGATCCCGGCATTCCCGCCAATTCGCTGCGAGCCGAGACCGGTGTTGGCGTAGCCGTTGACGATTAGCTGGTTGCTCTCGGCATCGAACCAGATGCTGTTCTTGAGGTCATGGAATTCGTCCTTGGTCAGGTAATCCTTTGCCCGCTCCCACAACCACGGCGGTTCGGTGACATGAGCATCACAGTCGAACGTTGGAAAGTCCTTCGTCATCGGCGCAAATTTCTGAACGGGCATGAGTATCTCCTGCGTGTGCTTCGTCCCTGGATGGATTCTAGCGAGACGCTGCTAGATAGTCTCCAGCCAGACTTCAGGCATCGTGACCGCACCGTGCCGGGCAAAAATCGCCTCGATCTCCTTCATGTCCGCCTCCGAGATCGACCAGCCGAGCGCGCCGACATTGTCGTCAACCTCTTTGGGATTGCGGCACCCGACCAGTGCGGTGCTGACAATCGGATTCGATAGTGTCCAGCGCAGAGCGAATTGCGGCAGGCTCTTGCCGTACCGCTTCGCCATCGCTTTCAACTCTTCGACGGCCCGAAGGTTCTTGAGGAAATGGTCGGGACCGAACAGATGCTGGAAAAGATTGATATTCAGCAATTGGCCGCGCTTGGCCCGCCAGTCGCCCTTGTCAAAAGTCATCTCTTCGTTGAACGTACCGGTCAGCATCCCATAGGCGAGCGATCCGTACGCCATCACGCCGATATTGTTCTCGCGGCAATACGGGAAAATCTCCTTCTGCATGCGCCGGTCGAACATGTTCCAGCAGTATTGAACGACATCCACGCGGCGCGTCTTCATGCAGGTTTCGATTTCGTCCAGTTTGAAATTCGAGAGCCCTACCGCCCGCGCCTTGCCCTGCTTCACCAGATCGTCAAGCGCACGCATCGGCTCCTCGAAGGGAATGCTGCGGTCGGGCCAATGAATCAGGTAAACGTCGACGTAATCGGTCTCCAGCGCCTTCAGGCTGCTCTCGATCGATTCCATCACGCGCTTGCGGCTGCTGTCGCGGTAATTCGTCGCCTTCGGATAGCCGACACCGAACTTGGTCGTAATGACGGCTTCCTTGCGGCGCGAGCCGAGCGCTTTCGCCAGCGATTTCTCCGAAGCCCCGAAACCGTAAGCCTCGGCCGTATCGAAGCTGTTGATTCCCACGTCGAGCGCACGGTTGATCGCTTTGATGAATTCGGCTTCCTCGATACTGCCGTAACCGCCGCCGATCTCCCAGCAGCCGAAGCCGATCGCTGAAATTTGAATGCCGGTTTGGCCGAATTTGCGATATTCCATTTTCCCCGCCTCCGGAGGTTGCGCTAGAGCTTGTCA
>Ga0181521_10001362_pt1 | contig 30449 bp, 33 predicted proteins | sample PEATcosm2014_Bin_32_FD_119764 | JGI IMG/M metagenome (GOLD analysis project Ga0181521, IMG submission 119764) | Peatland microbial communities from MTU Mesocosm Facility, Houghton, MI, USA - PEATcosm2014_Bin02_60_metaG | ecosystem: Environmental > Terrestrial > Soil > Wetlands > Peat | place...
CGATTGCTCAGGTGATTGACTTTGAGCGTTGGTGCTATCTGTGACAGTCGCACTTAACTGCACAGTGCCCGCTCCGATTGAGATCGACAGTCCACATTGCTGTTTGCTGCTGGAGATCGGAACCACGCCGGGTCCGGCAATAACCACCAGATTCTCGGCTGGCACGCCGTCGATCAATTCAAGATTGAAACTGCCGACAGGTTGTGTCCAAATCCCGCAGGATACTTTCCCTGAACTGATTACGGGGCTATCCACACCCGAACACGATGTGGGCACTCCTGCTAACTCTGTTGCTTGTACGCATCCATTCGGACCGGACATGGTTACCGCCTTTCATATATGTTGCCATCGGGCTTGTTATGATTGCCCACTACTGCGGATGATGCACTTGCTGCGTGATCGGCTACTGACCGACTATTGGTCTTTCGTGTCTCTTCCAACTTTCGTAAGATTTCACGCTGATGTTCTGCTCGAACGATCTCGTCGTCCGGCGAACCGTCCCGGAGTAATCGTTTCGGCGGACCGGACTTACCTACTGGTACTTGCCCGACTTCGGTCAACCCTTCGACCTTGGGTGCGGCATCGCTGCATTGCAAACCACGTGCACGTGCTGACTCGACTGATTCGTTAACTTTCATTTGATCCTCCTACTTCTGTTTGTGCTGCTCCTCGAACGTTGCTAAAATCGCTTTTGCCTCTTCCGGCGTCATATGCACGCCAGTGATTGGCCGACCGTCAATCACGGCACGCAACTTATCACGGTATTTGTTTCTCGCTGCTTCCCAACCTTCTGTGTCTTTCATCTGTTCTCCTGCTGCTGGTTACTTCTGGTCACTAAGTGCCTTCCCTGTGGAGTTGGCACCCTCGCTTGTGGTTCTGTACACATGTACAATAGAGCCACGATGAAAACATGTCTGGTAATTGGTGCTGTGTGTGGCGTGTTGGGTGCTCTGACAGGAGCACCGCTCATCGCTAGTGTTCTGGTGGGAATGGCGTTTGGACTATTTACTGTGTACTCCCGCTAACGGCGTTTATTCCTCTTCGAACTACCTCTTCCGCTGTACCCACACCCGCACCGTACTTCAACAGCTTCAGAGTATTCTGTTTCAATGCCTGCCTGCCAAGGTACTGTCTGACCTTTGGTACGTCATTTCCGAATCTAAGGGTCTGTTCTTCTGGTGTCAGATTCTCAAAGTTCTTTACAACACCATTCCAATCAGTCTTACCTATGACCTTTCCACCACGAGCGATGCTCGACTTGCCTTCGGTGTTGTTTCGCACTATCTCATCAAGGGCTTTCTGACCTGTAGGTGAGGAAGGTTTGAACTCTTTGATATCCTGTATTGCAGTTCTGGCGTTCTCTGCGTGTTCGACCAAAGCCACTGCATTGTCTTCGCCTGCCAGTTGCTGGAGTCTACCTGCTTGTGTAGGTGATGTGCTCTCACTGAATTTCTGGAGACGTGGTGCCAACTTGTTAGGGTTAATCGTCGGAGCGTTCATGGTGCCTTCGGCAGAAGCCCTTACATGCTGTCCGAACTCATAAGAGGCGTTATACTTCTTCCAATCTGAGCGAGCCTGCTCTACATCAATGCCCTTTGCCTTTGCGTCATTGAATGCCTTCTCTGCCGTATTCTCAAGGCTCAACTTCTGTTGTTCTAACTGTCCTGCCTTCTCTGGGTCATCTACAGCAGCCTCTATCTTGTCATTCAGAGTGCAAATCTTGTTCTGGACCTCGGTAGGGTTTACGCCGGTAGCATCCTGCACCTGTTTGAATGTATCCTTAGAGCGAGCATAGAACTGATCGCCCAATTCCTTCCCGATATCTCTGATGGATTTCGTTACGGGATTGAGTCCATTCTCTTCCGCAACCTTGTTCACAGTGTCCCTGATGCCTTGTTGCAGCGTCGGCTGAATGTCTTCGGCTGTAGGTGCAACAGTAGCAGGCTTACCCGCTGGGAGCCCTGATTTCGCAGTAGCTTTCGTTACCGCAGATTCAATTGGACTGGTGGGTACGGCTGCTTTAGCTTCGACGGCTGCCTCGGGAGCTACAGCCTCTGCGGTCGCCATTTCTGCGGTAGCTGGGGCTTCGGGCAGCAACTCTGTAAGAGATAGACCCCCAAGTGTCGCCAGAATGCCATCAACAATAGCCCGCCCGGTTGCCCGATCAGGATTCGTGGAAAATTCTTTGATACGCTCGTTGAGACCTAGCTTCGCCTGTTGAATCTCTTTCGCCTTTGCATTCATCGCAGCATAGGAGTCCATGACGCTCTTACCAGACGACCGTGCTTGTTCATACGCTCGCACAGTTGCGGGCAGATTCTTTGTAACGTCTTGATAGAGACCCTGAACAACAGACGGTACTCCACCCAGAAGTGCTCCCTTAGCAATTCCACCCGCCTCAGACCCCGCCCCTTTTCCTATCTCTGAAAGAGAACCTTTGCTGTACTCGGCACCTTCGAAGCCCGTAAAACCCATATCTTCGGGAGCAGTCGTGGGGGTGCGTGCTCCCGCATTCGAAGACTTCAGCGGGTCAGTGTCTGAGATACCGCCAGAGGGCGGGGGAGGAATAGACCCGGCGTTCTGTGCCAATGGGTCGGTATCTGAAATGCCGCCGGAAGGCGGGGGCGGAATATTTGGTACTTGTGTGTTAGTCATTACTGAGCCTTCCTAGCAACCCACTGCTTGCCGTCCCATCCCCACTTACCATCGTCGCTAAACTTAGTGAAGGTAGGTGCTGGCGTGTTCGCTGACGCTTGCACATTCTGACCCATAAGCCGATTACGTTCCGACTGTGGTAATGCTTTCCACTCTGCAACGGAGAATCTTCCACCATTGTCTTTGTAAGTCTGCATCGTATCTGTGATCGCATCCAGAGACCCGAGGAACTGTGAGTCGTTCATGTTGAGCTTCAACAGACCGGCCATCTTGTCGAGTACAGGAACGCTGAACCTGCCCCCGACGTGAGCCCCAGTTGCAGCGGACTGCAACAGTGATATTTCGGTGAGAGCCCTTGCCGCATCTGCGTCGTTCAATCCGGCTTTCCCTAATGCTTCCTTCGTAAGACCGAGGATCGGACCATTCGGCAAAGTTCCCGCAGCCTGTGCCTTCCGCAAAGAATCTGCGAGATGGAGCACGGACGTTGCGAACTGTGCACGGTTGACTTCCGTCTGTGAGGCTTTCAAAGCCGTAAGCGATTTGTTGGGGATCGGCATACCCGTTCTTTGATCGACCAACATTTCATCAGATGCATTGTCAAGATTGAGCCGCAGGTTTCCAGCTTGCCCATAGTCGAGTAACTGCTTCTGTTGCTTTTCGCTAATACCTTGATCAGCAATCTTCGCCTGATGGTTCTGTTCACTCATCTTTTGGATTTCGTTCTCTGCATCTTTCAAATCTTTTACAGTCGGATTCTTTCCGAGACCTTCACGTACCGAAGCGATCTGACCGGCAGTGACGCTGGGGTAGCGAGTTTGTGAGTTTTTCTGGAAGTTTGCGACCGCAGTTGCGTCCGCAGGCTGTTGGTCTGCGCCTTTCTTGCCTTGGGCCAATTTTTCTGCACGAGCATCCACCATAGCAGTAAGGTTTTCGGGCTTAATTCCCATCGCCTGCTGCAACTTTGCGATAGCAGATGATACCTGCGGGGTCTTTTGGAAATCCGGGTTGTTCAAGATTCCCTTTGGACCGATGATGGCTGCATCTACCGTCTGGCCTTTGTGTGCGACCAGAATTTGGTTGATTGCCTTAGCGTCAACGGGATTAGCCGCTGCCCAAGCCTTATAACTGAACCCACCCGTCACTTTGGCGGTCGGGTTCTCTTTGTCGTACTCTTCCTGCCAGTCAGCGGTCGTGTTAGCCGCCGCCTTGGACAAAGCACGGGTATGCGCCTCCTGAGTTAACAAACTGACATTTATCGGGGTGTTCAGCGGGACATTTGCGAACCTGCTTGGCAGTTCGTCTTTCATGTCCTGTGTCAACCCGACTTTGCCCGTTCCTGCGTTCGTCAGAATGCGGTACATCATGGCGGGGTGAGTGCCCTTGGACGGATCAGATGGATCATTTGGAACATTGATGACGTTGCTAGGGATCGCTTGATCCTTTACCGAAGAGATCGTACCGTTCTTCAACATGCCCAACATCTGTTCGTTGGAATATTCGCCATCCATCAACAGGTTTATCGGGTTGCCCTTGTCGTCTTTCAACTCGCCAGAATTCTGTTCGTCCTCGATTCCTCGAAGAGTATCGGCGTAGTCGTCACGAGTGGCCTCCATGTCCTCTCTGTCGCCCCGGTGGACGCCCATCATCAAAACGTGCATGTCCAAATTCGCCTTCATATTCTGGTATTGTCGGGCGGTGTTAATGTCCGCCTGCTTCTGGGCTTCGGTCTGTAAGCCTTGCTGGGTAAACTTCTGTCCTGCCTCAGCCCCGGCTTTTGCCGCACCTGAGTAGTCTTCAATCATGCGACCACCCGGCAGTTGCGTGAACTGGCGGGGGGTTTCCATGCCTGCCATAAGTCCACTGATTGCCCCGGCGAGAATTCCCATGCCAAGTCGCTTCGTCGAAGCGGGAGCCATCTGAACTTGACCATTGGCGTCTGTTACGGGTTGACCATTCGCATCACGGACAGGTCTCTGACCGCCGCCCGCAAGCATACCGAGTACCTGATGAAAAACGCTGGCATGCTGTTGATTCGGTGTCGGGACAGTCGGAGCCTGTGCCGCAGGAGTTCCCGTGGGTGCTGTCGGGGTCTGAGGTGCAGTCGGAGACACTGTCGGCTGTGAAGTCACGGGCGGCACAGCAGGGGCCATGGGCGGTTGTACGGGCGGTGCCATCGGTGGAGCGGATGCCGCTGCATCAGCCGAAGTGTAATTTGGTACGAGTGGATTGCTACTCATGTGTTTCCCTTTCATTGCTCGTGCACGGTGTAACTAAAAGTTCCGCTCGCTGGCACAATGGCCTTGAACGGATGTGTCTGAGATGTATCTCATGAAGCCTCGTCTCAGACGAATGTTTGCGACAGGCTGGGTTAGCCTGTCGGCTTGTCGTAAGCGGGCCTTTAGTTCCCGCCTACTTTTCAGAATCATCATCGCCGCATACGCTTTTGGCGCTGTAGCTCGATTCTGAATATTTGCCCTCCCGTCTGCCAAGGCAGGAGGGTCTTGGTTCGGGTTATCGCATTTGATGAATCGCAGGGAGCGATCCGTCTCTGCTCGCCGAATGTTTGGCCACGTTGCTGAGGCGTGGGACTTTGCGACTGCTGAATCAAGGCAGTCTATCGAGAGTAAAACTCCCGAATCTCTACTGAAACTTCTCGGGGCGAGATGCAAGATGCTCACGACAGCGAAAGAACACCCCGCCCCGAAATTCAAAACCTACCTACCCAGCGAAGATATCCTTCGCCGCTTGACCATGTAATATTTCGATAATTTCTCGAAATCCGCCGGTCACGTGTATCATTCGGCCAAACTCTTCTGCTGCATCGATACGCTCTTTATGACCGAGTGCCCCGTGGAATTTTCTGTAGGCTCGCATCGCTCCCGCTTTGTCGATGTGCGCCGGGATCGGCGACGGTACAGGTACACTCTGTTGCTGCTCTGGGCGAGTCGCCTGATTCGGGCCGTAATAATCTCTCATGCGAACCTCGCCTTCGCTTCTGTGGAATTCAAACTCGCCTTGATGATGTTCTGCCTCACAGGATCGAGCGTATCCCACACTTCTTGGGGATGAACAATCCCAATCGCTGCGGCGAATCGCATACCGTATCTCTTGGCATCCAACGAAGTTGTGTACGGATACCAGAACATCTGATAGTTATCCTTGGCTTCCTTCTCGGCTTGCGGAGTTAGCGCCGGAATCTGGGTCGCTGGTGCGACTTGTGCCTCTGACTGAGTCGGTCGAAATGCTCGTTGCGTATATGAGCCCGGATACGGGTTATCGAGATGCTGCGGCAACCTCCCGCTAGATCGTTCTGTTCCGCCACTCGCTTGAAATTCAGCGGATTTGGATTCCAGATTCGACTTCGCCGATAACTCGGACTGCTGGCGGCGGTATGCTCTGAGGTAAGCCGCCCGTGAATTCCAACCTGATTCTCCCACTTCCAAATCCGTGGGATGTTCCTTCAACATAAATCCTCCGTTGTACTGTTACAAAAAGTTGCTAGGGTGTCCCCGGAACGAAACAATCCCAGCGTATGTCGAGGACTGGCGAGCCTGCCAGATTCCGGGCATAAGAACAATCTCTAACGGATTCCGGGCTGGCTTCCACTCCCATACGAATTTGTCGAGCCCACAATTACCTTGACCTGATCGCTTGTGTATCCAGCTATGTTTCGCCGTCTCGCTTGCTCCTGCTTCTCGGGGACGCTGAGCCAACTATCTGTCGCTGTGAACTGCGAAAAAGCGAGCCTGAGATTCAGAGCGTATTCATCTAAATTAGATGACTTCAAACCCTGCTGATAGTCACGGGCTGCACTAGACTTTAGAAAATCCAAGAACTGCAAATTCACCTTCGCAGGAATCTGAAGTCCCGAATCATCACAAATGCTCAACATCACATTACGGAAAGTCTCGTTATCCAACAGAAGTTCTTTCTTAATCTGGTGCTGATGCACAAGTCTTTCGAGCCGCTCACGTTCTCTGGAATTCCCAACAGGCAGCGCATCTAACTGCCTCTGCAAGTCGGCAACAATCTTGTCCTCAGGTGCTAGTGTTTCAGGTTCCGGTGCAGGTTCAGGATCCGGGGCAGCGTATTTGTCCTCGACCGCTTTCAACTTTCTTAGACAGAACTGATACGCCGCTTCCCAGACTTCAAGGCGAGTGGTATCTGCTTTCTGCCAGTTGCCCGCCTGTAGGAAGTCGTAGGTCAGTTTTACGTCTTCATCCGCAGTCCGTGCTTTGAATGCTGCATAAGCGGCATCAATCCCGGCTGTTACTTCGGCGGCGGATTTGAATCTGCCGTCATAGTCAACCGTTTGGAACTCTGGTGAGGGTGCGCTCGTCAGTTCACGCCTTACACGGTTCAACTCAACCTGTCGCTCTGCGGCAATTAGATTGCCCGCAGTACGTGCTGCTATGTCAGTAGCCTCTTTGATTTTTGCCCGGATCGGAGCACTCTGTCGCTCGTCTCTCGCCCGGTCGTCAGATTCACGCTCAAGTCTCAGTGCCCGACTGCGTTCGCTTCCCACTGTCCCTACCGCTGAAATTCTTCCTAACGACATACTTTCCTCCTGATTACACGTGCTTCCGCTGATACGCACCTTGGCGTACAGCAATGTCTCTCAATGCCAATACCTGCTCAACCGAAGCCGCAAATGACTTCACGAACACTACGTTCGTGTCGTTGTATTTCTCAGTGATTGCCTCGAAGTCGAAGTGAGGAACCCTCAACCAATAGGTCGTAGTCTCACTGGAGAACCGTTCCACTCTCTCAACTATCTTGATATCTGAGTATTCGTACACACAGAGAACCACAAGACCGAAATCGGTAGTCTTCTGCATTACACCACCTTCGGTCGGGTCGCTCGTACAGCCTTGACCATCTTTTTCTCTTGGTCACTCAACGGCATACCCATGTTCATGAGCAGTTCCAGATTCTCTGCGTGCTCTACCACTTCCGCATAGATGCGGCTTGCAACGATGAAAGCGTCAACCATCACTGCCGTTATCGCCGAAACAAACTCTTCGTACGTGAAGCACTCATTGCCGACACCCAGTTCACCAAGATTGAGAACGAGGTGTGTGTACAGAGGCTCGAATTGCCCCATGAGTGCCGCTGAGAATCCGCCCTCATGCGTCAACACGCTCTCATACACTTCGTCGTGGGCGATGGAGCACCAAGTCCGTCGGATGCTGGTTTGTTCGTCATAGGTCGCCAGCGGGTCAAGTGGGTCGAGTACAGGCTCACATTCCATCCAGCCCCAGATTCCAGTCAGCCCGTTCTCGCCGACGTACTCAGGCGGCTGCTGTACTTCAAATATCTCATGTAACATTTGACCCCCTATGCGACTTCCGTCTTGCGAAGTGACTCTATGTCTTCATCGAACGCCTGACCTAATATCCTGTTGCCATCGAACGAATAGACATTACGTTTGGCTCGCAAGGCTTCCCGCTCTGGTGTGAACGAACGGGATGCGTTCAAATCCTTCTTGAACACTTCACGTTCCCGTTCGAAGAACTCATGCCGGACTTCCGGGCTTGAGAACAATCGAATCGACTTCGCTATCATCTCCGCAGCCCAGATAAATCCTTCTGCGTCCAAATCAGGGTCGCCCGCAGTCGCCTTAAGTAACTGTCGGGCTTTATCTCGACTATCTTCATCAAGGGTTACATCTGCCGCAATCTGTTCCAATTCCGATTTACTGAGTGCCATCTGTTCCCCCCAATTGCCGTGCTGTCTCTGCGAGTTGCTCAGCGACTTGAGCCTGACGCTTCGCCTTCTTGTCCGCCCGTTCCTGTTGCCGTTCAGCAAGCCGTTTCTCTTGCAAGGCTGTGTGTTTTCTGGCGGTTGCTTTCCTGCGTACAGACGCTTCCGCACAGATCGTTCTCGATACCAACTTGGCTAACACTTGTGCCGCTGCCAGTTTGTCCGCTGGGCTGCTATCGGGCGACGTTGCCAATCGTTCCATCTCAGCCGCCACGCTGGGAAGGTACTGTACGAGTACGCTCGACGCTTTGCGACCTTGCTGCTTGCTCTCCATCACGCTTTTCGAGATGGCAGATTCCAAAATTAAGTTCGCCGCTTTCTGCCGGTCGCTCTGGGGGCCGGTCCCATCACTCCTCTGGATCAATGACATTTGATCAGCCCCTCCGCATCCACGAGAAGTCTGGAATGCTCCGCCTGAATCGCCCGCACCAATTCGCTAATCACCATCTGTGGATGAATGCTCGATTTCGCTATCACCTTCGCCAGCCGTTGGATCGCCTGCTTCAAGTCCGAGTTCACGTACTTCCTCCAATTCATCTGGCTCTACAGGCTCATCCATCTCAACCCGAATTTCCAAAGCCTCTTGCTCGTCCGAATCGAGAGCAACGGCAGGTTCTCCGTCACTTTCGACTTCTAATCTCTTACGAGCCTCTTCCGCCCTTTTCTTTTCTGCTGCAAGTTTCGCCCGCCCGCTTGGAGTGCGTGCGACGGCCTGCTCGAAAACCCTCTGATGGTCGCATTCCGCCATCTGCACGAGATAGACTGTCTTTTCATCCAACTCTTTGAGTATCTCGACACACTCAGAGATGGCCCGCATCATCTGGCAAGTAACGCACCAGATTTTGACGTGCTTCCGATTACACGATTCCACGAAACCTCGCCGAGTCTCGCACACATGGTGCAGTGTCAAACCGACCGGGGCCGCACGGAATTTATGCTCTCTGCGATTCGCCATGATCCCCTCCTGATTTATGCCGCCAATTTCTTCGCCCACTTCCTACGATTTCTCATTTGGACAGATTTCGTAGACCAACGCACATTTCCTTTTTCGTAATGCCCGTCGTTATCAATCCTGTCCAATGAGTACGCTTTTGACGGTCTCAACCCGGACGGGTTCGCTTTCGTCTTGAGTGCCGACATGAACTCAGCAAATGAATGGAACCTGAACCGGATACCTCTTCCCCCGTAGTAGTTATATGAGCGATTCGTGACGCATCGGCATCTCGCCTTGGCGTCATAGAAAATTCGCAGTTCGACGGGAATCTTCGTCCCCCTCTTAGCGAGCCCATGTACATAATTGCGAGCAGCTAATTCTGTTCTGTGCTTACAGCCGCAACTCTCCGTATTCCCTGACACCAGACTCGCCCGCAGAATAGGCTTTTTCACACCGCATTTGCACCGGCACCGGAATGTTGTTTTCTTCTCCCCGGCAACCTTGTGTAGAACTGTTAGATCGCCGAATTTTTCCCCGATTTTGATTCGTTGCACATCATTCGCTTTCTCGCCGTACTTCTGTTGCTTGATGCTGGTACTCGCCGACTGTGTCGTGACCGGGTCCAAGTACAACAGAGCGAATTGCTCCCTGTGGTTGGTGAGGGTTCGCAGTGTTCCGATGGATGGTCAGACAGGATGCCGTGGCGTCCGGCAGAAGAGCCCGCAATCGGGTTTCGCCGCCCGAATTGCTTGCTTCTCAAGATGTTTGTAAACCGTTCCCCTTGTTTTAGCGTTTCAAATGAAAAAAGTCGCTAAGTTGTTGCAGCAGTAGGAAACTTAGTTACAGCCCCAGTTTCTCCAATTTCTGGGCGGCTAGCTTCTTCGCCAGTGTTTCCACAGGAACATGAAGCCACCGTGTCGGGGCGTAATCATCCTTTTCAGCGAGGGTGAACGACTTTACCCAGCCGACAGGTCCGATCTTCCCGAGGCATCCCGCCCGCTCTAGATTGGCGTTCACCGGCACAGGCTGAGGGTTGTAATCCTGAGTTGAGCCATCTGGGTGAACACCCACACTCTCCAGAACAGACATTCCCTTGAACCTCGTCTCAAATTCTTCCTGCGCTGATCGTCCTTGCCTGCCCCACGTCTGGCCCTCATAAATTTTGGAGCGGTTGAATGGACGCACGAACAAACCCGTCCAGTCGAGGAAATTGCCCTTCGTCGCCTGCACAGTGTCGCCGGGTCCGCAAGTAAAGAGAAGCCGGTGTACGCTTACCGTCTGGCCTGCGATCTTTTTGACGACGAAATAAGAACCGTCTGGTTTCTGTTTCAGATGAACCGGCCACACTCTTTGAACGAAGCCCCACCACTGCTCCGGTATGGTCCAAACGATGGGCTCCTCTTTCGTGCCCATGTTCAAGTAATAGCGGTCTCCAACTTTCTCATGCTCGGGGAAAGTCGTGTACCTTTCGTGGCGCAGCTTTGCGTCATCTACGAAGTTCGAGACGTGTGAATCAAAACGTTTCAGTGCATCTAGGGCAAGCTTGAAACGTGGCTGTCTCTCAATGTGCTTGATCGCCCATGCTTGGAAGCCTTCGAGAGAAGTCGCTTGGCATTTATTCAAATCCCGGCGGATACTTTCCAGTGCACCTGCTTCTTCCTCCGAGAGATAATCATTGTCAGTGATGTACTCCCGCAACTGGGACCGAGATTCTTTCCAGAACGCCTGTAGCTGTTCCTTGTGCTGTTTGCGTCTGGCAGATTGAGCGTCTTTGGTTGACTGTCTTGCCTGCAAGAGCAGAGTTTGGACGTGATCTAGATATTTCTGCTGGGTGTCATTCATTGTGCACCCGCCTGATCGCCCGTCGAATTTGACCCCCGCTGGCCTGCTGTTTTTTGATTTGTACTAGAGTTCATCACCGCACAAGCGAATCGCAGCTTATGGTCTGTGGTCATCAGATTCCCGGTCGAAAGATTCTTCTGAGCGGTCTTCTTGATTCCATGTTCTATCGTTTGCATCGAATGCGTGCAAATCCAAAACTCCCACTGCTCGTCACAGGGCAATGCACCAAGAAGTTTGCCCCACAATACTTTCAGGTCAGGGATTGTCATAATTCACCCCCATGGCGATAACAGAACTTGCTACCGGGAGTGGGATTATTGGTGCAATCGTCATGCTCACAGATAACGTGTTCGTATGCGATAGGGGCGCTAGGTGCGGCAGGTTTGAGATAACAATGCCGATAACAGCGACCTGATTTCACTTCGGCATCGTCGTGAGGGTTGACAAATTCAGTACAATCCGTCCATGGGCACGGTCGTCTATACTCTCGGATTATTGCCGGGTCTTTGATGACATGCGTCACATCAGCGAATTTCCCATCCTTGCTGTGTTTGATATTGAGATGGAGTGTCTCATCGACCAACCATTGAAAGTTGAAATCCCCGCCATTACGAGGCCAACCCATACCATCCAGCAACCTACCCAGATGTGACGCAGGGGAACTTTTGGCCGCATAAGTCATCTTGGTCTGGGCAAAATCTCCATTCTCGTCCTGCTGATCAACCATTTCGAAGACAATCTGAACTTTGTCCTCGATGCGAAATGTTCCATCGGGACGCTTAAAAGAGGTAACTTGATTTGGTAGTTCTTTGACGGAGATTATGCGAGCGGCATGCTCACCTTCCGTCGGCTTCATTTCCAATCCGAATTTCATAATTTCCCTTTCAGTCTTGCATTGTCCACCTTAGTAATGTCCACCTTAGTAGTTGAAGTAGAATCTGTAGTAGCTATAAGCTGTATCATCTACATGCATAGATAAGGGTCATATGTACATACAGCTTCTACTTCTACAGCTAAGGTGGACATTGGGTGGGCAAATAAAAACTTTCATGCTTCTTTTCCTGTCAACTCTTTGATTTTGTTGATGTTAAGCGTATACTGATTCGCTTGCGGCCTTCCGTTCCCTGAAACCCATGAAAGGACTCCCAGATCACGGAATTTTGCGTTTGCTCGCCGCACCGTCCGACTATCCCCAGCAGGCCCTCGTTCGGGATCGGTGCCGTCCCAGATTTCTAATCCCAACTTCTCTGCGATGGTCTTGCAGGATGCGCAAAACTTTCCATCTTCGTCTTTCACACGCAGATAGTAGTCGAGAATTCGAGATTCGCTCGGAGTCAGACTAACCTTTCGTTGTAAAGCGTATACATCTTGTTTCATAATCGCCTTTCTCTCGGTACGACAGAGCCATGACTGCTCTGGCGAATCACTCCTCCCTGATTCTCGTACCGAGTAAATGTTGTCACTTCCTTGCAACCTCGTCGCCATCTTCCTACGCATTTCTTCGTCTTGGTTCTGTTTCTACCAGTGCCGCCACTCTTCGAATCAATCGTGCGAGTGATCCTTGAATTGAAGCGATCTCAGCCAATCGTTTTCTGTGTACGCCCCAAGCCGCCCGGAATCTAGTCAGCCGCCCGCACGAGGTTGTAGAGCCCCGCCTCAATGCCGCCCCGGAAACGATTTTCGTTATGCAGTTGGGCGAACAGAGACAACGGCACCACCAATGAGCCTCGTCGTATGCACCGTTCGCTCTGGAAAGAACTTTCCATTGCCCGAGGGTTTGGCCCTTGAGATCAATCAGCTTCATTTGTCCTCCAGTCCCTCGCTACAATCCGGTGCTCTGTGAGATAGTCTTGGATCGCTCGTATGTTCATTTCTTTTGCCTCGATCAAATGTTCTGCGAGTGATAGGATTGCGTGCCAGCGATTCTCGACAATCGTGCTGCACAATTGGAATGAGTCTTTGAGTACCTCGTACCATTCGGTCAATGCAAACGGTGAAGATTCACCAGTGAGAAGGCTTCCCCACACACACAAAATATCGCCCGCTCGGACTTTCATCCGTTCCGCCACAAAATCCGCATCGCCCCGGCCTTCGTATAAGACATTCCGCATACTGCCGGTTGAAAGATAGGTTGCAGTGGCACCGGCCATATCAATGCTGTTGAGCGTACGGATATCGTCCGTTTTCGGCCAGAGGTTGTAGTGGCCCCAAGTTTCGTCAGCCGGGAGGATACTGATAATCGTTAAGAACACTCCGCCGGGGATTCGTTCGCCATCCCCCTGACGGAATAGTTGACTAGCGCAGCAAAGAGCGTGGGCACTTTCATGGATCGCCGTTCGTCTCAGTTTGGTTGAATCATCCATAAGTCTCCTAACGAAAAAATAGCGATCCACCGATTTCTCGATGGATCGCCGGATGCAACTCTGGTTTGGACGAACAGAGTTGCGGTATAAAAATTTTGGTGGTTCGTGTCCAAAACGTACCAGAGCCCAAGGCTCGATCCGGCGTGCTATGTCTTGCCTTCAATTGTTGGGATTTGTGCTTTGCGCTCTGGCGAGGACTTTCACTGCACTGGCGACTGGCGGGATTCCCGACTGCTAGTTGACGAGGCTCTCCCTCGCTTTTTTCCTACTATTCAATCCTAGCAATTTCGCTGCCACTTTGTCAAGAACTCTATTTGCCATAGAATCAACAGTTTACTATGCCGAAATCCGAGCCTAGATCGAAACCGGGCCGAGATAGTCGTCAGTGCGCTAGGACAAAAGTCAACGTCGGCCCGAGTGAATCACGAAGCTTTGAGGCTTCCAGCATGGCTTTGGCAAGTTCAGCAGTCGTTGTGTAGTTCAACGTCATCGGCGGGAGCTTCGGCTGAGCCAAGAGCGTGTTTCCATCAAACGCATATTCATATTCGCCGCCGCCCTTCGCACGTCGGCCTGACCATTGGGTGAGAAGAACTCGGCCTATCGGATTCGTTGGTTGCGGATCATAGAGAGCATGATAGCCCATCGCTGTCAGTAGCGTCAGAGTTCGGCTCCAAGATTCAAATGCCCATTGTTCTCCCTTGAAACCTTCGGTGCCCCACTGCTGCATCAGTTCGCCTTCTTGCTTCTGCATCTCGTACTGCGTACCGACAGCGATTTGAATGTGGACGCCGTTGATTATCTTGCTCAAAGTTTTCGCACCCGGATCATCCCCAGCGACCAACAGATGCCGGACTTCATACGGATCATGCTTGACGAACGTTTGCAGGGTTGGATGTGTTGTCAGAGTTGTCACGCCGCCTCCGATCCGATTCTCGGCCAAGCACCCGGTGAAGTCAACGGTCTAGTTTGCCAAAAGTCTCACCACTGCTTGCGGGTACTCGTCATTCGGTCGATCCACACACCGTTAGCGTTAACTTGCATGGCTCCCTTCGATACGTACTTTGTTCCATTTTCTCGTGTGAAATATAGCTCAAACGGAATCGACGTTTCGGCTGGACTTCCTCTCGTCTGCACGAAACGTTTTACCAGATCGGACACGTCAAAGCTGACGGACTTGCGGGGAGTGAGAACCGTTGCTTTCTGCTGCATCTTCGGTGACTGTCCGTCAAACTTACTTCCCCAAAAGAACAGAGTGGTTCTTCCGTTGTTTGAGAAATCAACCTCTTCGTGACCGCCTCCAGTCATTCCTCCGCTGTACTGCAACGCCTCCGCAAAGTTCAAGTCCATCTCGTCTTGCAGTGCGTCATTCATTGTGACGATATTTTCGAGCGTGTGCTTCTGCGTGTCGAGAGCGGCCTCTTGTGCTTGCCGAAGCAAAGTCAATGTCGCCGCAGTTTCGGCACCGCTCTTGTTGAGCTTGTCGAGAACATCCATCTGTTTGCTCCCCTCGACCCAGCCAACCACAATACCGACGAGAGCAAGCAGCAACTCAGCACCGATCAGGCCGATGACCCAGAGTTCCAGCTTGTAGTCTCGGGCGGCAATCTTCTCGCTCTCGATCCGTTCCTTCTCTTGTTTCCGCCGGTCGAGTTCAGCAAGGAAAATCTGGGCCTGTGCGATTTGGTATTGCTTATTCGTCTCCGTGGCAGACGAGACGACCATCGGTACGTCGAGCCGCTCAAGATGCTCGTTCGCCTTGGCCTGCAATTCGGCTTCGGTCATCGTTGACAGTTGTTCTAGGTTCATCGCATTACCTCTGCGTCCGGCTCTGTGCTGGGAATCGCTCGTCAATCGCCCGCATAATCTCCTCAGCCCAGCGAACGGCGTCGGCTATTGCAGCGACGGTTGCAGCCACTCGTCGTCCGCCGTCATACTGTGCCAGTTTCCGAGTCGCTAGGATAGCAGCAGTATGCTGAGCACCACGTTTGCGGCCCTCTATCCTCCAAGCCTGCTAATATCGTCAGTTTAGAACTACTGCCATGCCAGCAAATCACTCTGATCTTGAAAAACGTCTGTGGGAAGCCGCAGACGAACTTCGAGCGAACTCCAAGCTGAAGTCGTCCGAGTACTCCATCCCGGTTCTCGGGCTCATCTTCCTCCGCTACGCTGACCACAAGTTTGCCGAGGCTGAAAAGAAGATGCCCCAGCAAGCCAGCGGACGCCGGAAGATCGGCAAGACCGACTACCAAGCACAGGGCGTCTTGTACCTCCCCGAAAAAGCCCGCTTCGGAACTCTGCTGAATCTGCCGGAGGGCACCGACATCGGCAAGGCCATCAACGAGGCTATGAAGGCGATTGAGGCCGAGAATGAGGATCTGAAAGACGTTCTCCCCAAGACGTACAACAGTCTAGAGAAGAGCCTTCTCGTTTCGCTGCTGAAGAACTTCGCAGCCATCCCGATGACGATTGAGGGAGATGCCTTCGGCAAGATTTACGAATACTTTCTCGGCAAGTTCGCCATGGCCGAAGGACAAAAGGGCGGCGAGTTCTTCACGCCGATTAGCATCGTCAAACTGATCGTTGAGATCATCGAACCGTTCCACGGGCAGATCCTCGATCCGGCATCTGGAAGCGGCGGCATGTTCGTGCAGTCGGCAGCATTCGTCGAACACCACAAGAAGAGTGTCAATGAGATCTCGATCTACGGGCAGGAGAAAGTTGCCGAGACCATCCGGCTGTGCAAGATGAACCTGGCGGTACACGGTCTATCTGGAGACATCCGGCAGGCGAATACGTACTACGAAGACATTCATAAGAGTGTTGGGAAGTTCGACTTCGTGATGGCGAATCCGCCATTCAACGTGGACAAGGTGGACAAGGAGCGGATCAAGGATGATCCACGTTACCCGTTCGGTTTGCCGAAGGCCGACAATGCGAACTATCTCTGGATGCAGATTTTTTATAGCACGCTAAACGCCAAGGGGCGTGCTGGGTTCGTGATGGCAAACTCCGCTGGGGATGCGAGGGGATCAGAGCTAGAGATTCGACAGAAGCTGCTGAAGGCTGGTGCTGTGGACGTAATGGTCTCAATCGGGCCGAACTTTTTTTACACCGTAACGCTACCCTGCACGCTCTGGTTCTTGGATCGTGGCAAATCGAAGACGAACCGAAAGGACAGGGTTCTCTTTATCGATGCCCGCCACATTTTTCAGCAAATTGACCGAGCCCACCGGGATTTCACTCCCGAGCAGACCGAGTTCATCGCCAACATCGTCAGGCTTTACCGAGGCGAGGATACTGAATCTGAGGCGGGAAGCGCCGAGTTGATGAAGCAAAACTTCCCGAAGGGCAAGTATGTTGACGTGGCGGGATTGTGCAGAGTCGCCACGCTTGCCGAGATCGAGGCTCAGGGCTGGAGCCTCAATCCCGGTCGTTACGTCGGTGTGGCAAATAGAGCGGCTGATGATTTTGAGTTTGCAGAGCGACTGGAAGAACTCAATGAGGAACTGGAGGTGCTGAACGCAGAAGCGAGAGAACTGGAGCAGAAGGTGGCGGAGAAGGTCAGTAGCTTGTTATCGGAGCACATTCTGTGACAACACCCTTGTCCGACTGGAAACTTACAACGATAGGGGCACTTGGCCGTGTCCTTACGGGCAGGACCCCTTCGTCTGCTAAACCAGAACTCTTCGGCTCGGACTATCCCTTCATTACTCCAACCGACATTCAAGAAGGCCAGCACTTTGTTCGTACCGAGCGTTTCCTTTCAGAGGAAGGATTGCAGTCGCAGTCCAGCCTTCTCCTGCCATCCAAAGCCATTTGCTTCGTGTGCATCGGTTCCATTGGCAAAATTTGTATCACTGACCGTCCTAGTTTCACTAATCAGCAGATCAACAGCATCATCGTATATCACGATAAGCATGATCATCGCTTCGTCTATCATCTCCTCCGCTTTCAAGCTGACCGAATCAAGGCTCAGGCTGGTGGAGTGGCAACGCCGATAGTTAACAAGACTGCGTTCTCAAATGTCGAGGTTCTGGTTCCAGCACTTCCGGTGCAACAGCGTATAGGGGGTATATTGGCAGCCTACGACGACCTGATCGAAAACAACACTCGCCGGATCAAGATTCTGGAAGAGATGGCGAGGATGATCTACCGGGAGTGGTTTGTGAACTTCCGCTTTCCCGGCCATGAGAAAGTCAAGATGGTGGAATCGGAGACGGGAATCATACCAGAAGGGTGGGAGATGAGGACCCTTCCTAATTTGTGCTCGAAGGTGATCGATGGAACACACGACTCGCCTCTCCGGGTGTCCCAAGGCTACCCCCTTGTCACAGGGAAACACTTCACGGACGGCTTCATTCACTTCGACGAGTGTTACTTCATTTCTCCGGAAGAACACGAAAAGGTCATGCAGAGAAGCAAACCAGAAAAGGGAGACATCCTCTTCTCCAATATCGGAACACTCGGAAGTATCGCCATGGTTCCCGATCAGCCGAAGTTCAGCATAAAGAACGTGGCACTCTTCAAACCTCGAAAAGCAATCTATTCTGGATTCCTTTACCTGCATTTCGTTCTCCCTGAAACTCTGACGGAGTTGCAGGCTAAGGCATCGGGCACGTCACAAAGATTCTTCAGCTTGGAGTTTCTGAGAGGCTTGAAGCTTGTAACCCCACCCGATGAGATCCTCGACCGGTTCGATTGTTGTACCAAACCGATTTTGGAGGAGCGTTTGCTTTTGAATGAAGCAATTCGGAACCTCCGCCACACTCGTGACCTTCTCCTTCCGAAGCTAATCTCCGGCGAGATCAACGTGGAGAACTTTGAAACCGAGACTGTCGCTCAAGGCGTATGACCTTCATCGATCCCGATTCCGAAGGAGCACTGGAAGCAAACACCATCCACCTGTTTGAATCACTCGGATGGGAAGCAGCCGACTGCTATCACGAGACCTTCGGCGTAGGCTCCACGTTGGGCCGGGAGACGACCGAGCAGGTCGTACTAGAGTGGCGACTCAAGGCTGCTCTCGAAAAACTCAATCCCGATGTACCGCCCTTGGCTCTCGATCTTGCCGTCGATGAACTCACCAAAGACCGCAGCGTGCTCAGTGCAGTCCGTGCCAATCAGGAAGTTCACAAGCTGCTGAAGGACGGCATCAAGGTTACCTACCGAACCTCGGACGACAACGAAGCTATTGAGACCGTAAAGATCATCGACTGGGAACATCCTGCCAACAACGATTTCTTCCTCGCATCCCAGTTCTGGATTTCTGGCGAGTACGGCAGAAAGAGGGCCGACCTGATCGGCTTTGTGAACGGGGTTCCTCTTCTCTTCATTGAACTGAAGGCGTCCCACAAGCATCTGGAGAACGCCTACAAACTCAACCTCTCTGACTATCGCACCACGATCCCACAAGTCTTTTGGTACAACGGCGTCATCATCTTGTCGAACGGCTCGAAGAGCAGGATTGGCAGCATCACTGCTGGTTGGGAACACTTTTCCGAGTGGAAGAAGATCAACGACGAAGGCGAAGAGGGCAGGGTCAGTCTGGAAACGATGATCCGGGGTGTTTGCGATCCGGCCCGCCTGCTCGATCTAGTTGAAAACTTCACACTGTTCGAGGCCAAAGGCGAAATCGCAAAACTCCTCGCAAAGAACCATCAATACCTTGGGGTGAACAAAGCGATCTCTGCGGCCCAGCAGATCAAGGAGAACCAAGGGAAGCTCGGGGTGTTCTGGCATACGCAGGGCTCGGGCAAGAGCTACTCGATGGTTTTCTTTTCCCAAAAGGTTCTGCGAAAAGTCCCCGGCAACTGGACGTTCCTCATCGTCACGGATCGGGAGGATCTGGACGGACAGATCTATCGGAACTTCGCATCAACTGGTGCAGTGATTGAGGAGGAACACAGGGTTCGGGCACAAAGTGCAGAACATCTGAAGCAACTGCTGAACGTCGAGGATCACCGCTACATCTTCACTTTGATCCAGAAGTTTCGGACAGAAGAAGGCGAGAAGTACCCGAAGCTGTCCGACAGATCTGACATTGTCGTAATCACGGATGAAGCACACCGTAGCCAGTACGACGTTTTCGCTTTGAACATGCGGAATGCCCTGCCTCACGCAGCCTTCATCGGGTTCACCGGAACACCGCTGATCGCCGGAGAAGAACTTACGAAGGAAGTGTTTGGCGACTACGTCTCCATCTACAACTTCAAACAGTCCATCGATGACGGCAATACGGTTCCTCTCTACTATGAGAACCGAATTCCCGAGCTTCAGATAACGAACGAGAATCTGACTAGTGACATTGCCACGATCATTGATGACGCTGAACTTGATGAGGATCAAGAGGCGAAACTTGAGAGAGAGTTCGCCAGAGAGTACCACCTCATCACGAGAGAAGAACGTATAGACAAGATCGCCGAAGACCTCGTAGCCCATTACACCGGACGGGGCGTGTTGGCCAAAGCCATGGTCATTTCCATTGACAAGGCCACGACTGTGCGGATGTACGACAAAGTTCAGAAATATTGGAAGTCGGCACTGGCTAGGATGGAGAAAGAGATTTCCAAGGCCGATCCTGCCGACAAGCCGGAACTGGAAGAACGATTCCGCTTCTTCAAATCGACCGACATGGCAGTTGTGGTTTCCCCCTCTCAAAACGAGATCGAAGACTTCAAGAAAAAGGGATTGGACATTGCCAAGCACCGGAAGCGGATGGTCAAGGAAGACCTTGAGATCAAGTTCAAGAATCCTGATGACCCTCTGCGGATCGTCTTCGTGTGTGCGATGTGGATCACGGGCTTCGACGTGCCGTCTTGCTCCACGATGTATCTCGACAAGCCGATGAAGAACCACACGCTCATGCAGACCATTGCACGAGCGAATAGGGTCTGGAAAGACAAGCAGAATGCCTTGATCGTTGATTACGTAGGAATCTTCCGAAATCTCCAAAAGGCTTTGGCGATATACGGCACGACTCGGGGAGGAACGGGCGAGTCCCCGATCCGGGACAAAGTCGAACTCTTCAACCAACTTTGTGCTGCCATCACTGACTTGACGACTTTCAGCAAAGAACGTGGCGTTGATCCACACGCAATTCAGGAGGCGAGCGGTTTTGACCGAGAGAAGCTCAAGGATGATGCCGTCGCTGCCTTCGTCGTAAATGACGAGACCAGACGCCGATACCTCCAGTTGGCCGGGAACGTGGATCGGCTGTTCAAGTCCCTGTTGCCGGACGTTGCTGCCAATGAGTTCACTGCGATCTCCAAGGTTTTCTCGGTCATAGCAGCGAAAATTCGATCCGATCTCCCGGCAGCAGATATCTCTGACGTGATGGACGAAGTTTCCGCCCTGCTCGACTATTCGATCTCCACACAGGGGTACGTCATCAAGCCATCATCGACAACATCGAACCCCATCGACTTGAGCAAGATTGACTTCGAGGCACTCCGGGCGAAGTTCGACAAGGGCCGAAAGGCGACCGAGGCCCAGAAGCTGCGTGGGACGATTGCCCAGAAACTCGTCCGTATGGTTCGTCTCAACCACACTCGCATTGATTTCCTGCAAGAGTTCCAGAAGATGATTGACGAGTACAACTCGGGTGCGGCGAACATCGAGACGTGGTTCGCAAAATTGACTGCATTCGCCCAAAAGCTGTCGGAGGAAGAGAAACGTGGGATTGCCGAGCAACTCACCGAAGAGGAATTGACGATCTTCGACCTTCTGACAAAGCCCGAGATCACGTTGACGAAGGCCGAAGAACGGGAAGTCAAGAAGGTCGCCAAGCAACTGCTGGAGACTCTGAAGCGAGAGAAGCTAGTTCTCGATTGGAAGAAACGCCAAACAACCAGAGCAGCGGTTCAGGTCACGATTAAAGATGTGCTAGATAAATTGCCGCCGACCTATACACCAGATCTGTATCAGCAGAAGTGCGAATTGGTTTACCAGCACGTCTTTGACTCGTATTCGGGCCAAGGCAGTAGCCTGTACACCGTGAACTAGATTGGTAGAACAATCTTGCTGGTGTCTGGGACAGATGGTAGTTTAGTCTTGCTTTGATCGGAGAGGCTATGGGCGAGGCTTTGAGAAACCAGATCAGTGTAGAGTGAGATACCATCAGCACAGGTAGACCGTCCACAGAAGATGCTCGCACTTTGGTAACGTGCTAAACCATATTATTTGTTCGAGTTTGCGGAATGAATGTAGATTGTTGTTGACATGCATCGTAGACTTATTCTAGTCTGATATTGGATGCGGAAGACCGTAGGAGAATGTATGAGCGAAAAGCTAAAGAGCCAAATTCTGTCGGAATTGAAATACCACCAACAAGAAGTAACCCGACTTCAACAAATGCTGAAACTGTGCGACGGGCAGGGCGTCCGCACCCCGGTGTCTTCGACAGAGTCTTCTGGGACTGCTAGAGGAACGACTCAAGAAGTTCCTTTGAAACTTTACAAGAAACGTGTCCAGACTCCCGAAGTTCGGAAGAGGATCGGGGACTTCCAGCGTAAGAGGCATGCGGCTATTCGAGCAGCCAAGGAAGCGGCAGCAAAAGATTCACAGGCGTCCAGCACTCCATCCAGCAATCCATCCGGCAATCCCTCGGCACAGGCTCAATGACCGCACAATAGGATTGAAGACCGGGAAGCCCATGCCGCCCAGCAGGTGATTCGGAAGACAAACGGGCATTGCCAGATTCACCCGGTGAGGAAGACTCGATCCGTAGAGTCTTGGCTTAGTGATCAAGCACTCCGTAATCTCCATTTCTAAGGCTATTTCTACCCATCCCAGCCTTCGCAGGCTGCGAGTCTACCGCCTATGGGTAGTCCAGACCCCAGATTCCCAGCAGGCTCTCCTAGGCTCTCCTAGGCTCAGCGTTTCATGATCTACCTTACCTGCCCCGGTCGCAGCAGACCGGGAGTCTCAAAATCCCATACACCCGGTCTTCCCTTGCGGAACAGGAGTCCCTTGACTCTTTGCATGCCTGTTGCCGAGGGGGAATCATTAGGGGAGGTAGGGACTCCTACTCGATTCCAGATCGCCGGATTCCAAGCAAGTCCTTTGTTTTGACCAGCCCAGCACCGTCCGCTGTCGAAGGGGTACGGAGACCCGGTGGGGGTATGGGGTCGAGCGGAATGCTTAAGAATGCTTAGGGGAGTCTACAAAGTCTTTTGTTTTCAACGGGGATATGGATTTGAATCTTTGAATCTGGGAATCTGGTCTTCTGCTTTTCTCCGGGGTGTACGCTCGCCAGTGTCCCCGACCCGTGCGGGACTGGTCAGTCGTTCCTCCACCCCCGAATAGCCCAAGTGGGAAATTCCCATGTTCCCTGTGACCGGGCTCCCGTGATCTGGCATGATCAGATTCCAAGTATCCCCGTAACCTGTTGAAAAATAATCCGACGGGATACGGAATAGGATATATCACTGGAAGCGTAACATCTAACCTGTTTTCTTTCAGTGCAAAGCAAATTCTTGACATAGCGATAATGGGACGGGGTGTCAATAGGTCGGATACGCCCATCCGTTTCGTTGTGGCTGATATATAGCGATTTGCAGGCAAAAGTGGGAAGATTACAAATTGGAATATTGCGTGTATTTCCTGCATTGTAGAGAAACTAATCAATTAGTTTCAAAGATTCCAAGATTCCCTCACTTGAGACGCCCAGCGTGGTCAAACCACGGGGAATCGGGGAATCAGGGAATCGGGGAGCCTTTGGTGATCTGTTCTTACAGGCTTTGATGTTCGCCCGACCTTTGGAATTGCTGCCCGATTTGTATTTTGTACAGTCAAACGGGGTTGCCCGATTCCCGCCCGGTATATACAGCCTCTGAATCGGGGAATCTAGTCTTCCGGTCTGCTCTGTCTCTTCTGATTAGCTGTATCCGGGTGCCCAATTTGCCCGATTTGCCCGATTTTACCCATGGGCTCGGGCTGCTGGTCTACGTTCTCTTCTCTGCGGGTCTCTTGCTGGGCGGGTGCCAGCCCGCCTGCCCCCCCCCCTAGTCTGAGTGTACGGATACCGATTACTAGGCATTACCAACGATTTTTAGACTGGAGTAGACTTACGTAGATATGTCTTGACATTGTAGACTTACAGTGTAGACTAGTCATAGTACAAGTCTAGGCTAGCCCACTGACGGGCGGGAGAAAATATGTTCATCAATGGCGAGAATCATTTTATCAAGTTCCCCGAAGACGGCAAGCGGACACACACGATCTGCAAATACGTCGGCACCGACTATACCGCAGTCGAAGTAAGCAAACATCCTTCATATAGTGCGGCATCGGATGCCCTCAAGACTTTGCATGTCGAAACCCTGAAACAATCTGCGGTCACTCGCAAGCGAGCGAAGACGGTATTTCCTACAGACGAAATTCCCCATCTTTGGATGCACAAGGTTCAGGAGTCCGCCCGCAATGCCGGGGGGAATCTGTACTTCAACGGAGACACGATCTATTCCTATGGCTCGCATTTCCCGCTTGCTACACACGTACAGAATGCAAAGGGCAAGCCCGCCATCCTGATAAATTCGGGCTCCTATTCAGTGACTACTTCCGGTCATCAATCGGCGGTGAGACAAGCCATCCCGTCCGATGCCGTGACTTTCACTGTTCCCTATCTGAGCGAAGATCGGTATCTGTCCAACGATCAAGCCCGGAATGTCAAACACTTTCAGGATGAGATTGAGCAAGCATCCATCAAAGCGAGCCGTGCCCGGTCGAATCGTGATTGGCTGCTAGGGTCTGCGGTCAAATATGCGGAAAGTCTCAAGGCTTATTGCACATTCTTCGGGCTGAAGTGCCCGAAAGTGAAGTTATATGGGGTCAATGATCTGCCCTCGCTCAAGGCTGATTTGATCAAAAAGCAAATCGCCGAAACAAAAAAGCGTAAGGCGGAAGAAAAGCAGCGGGAGTTAGCTGCAATCAAAGCAGCCGAAGAGGGCATTGCAGCATTCCGGGCGGGCGAAGATTACAGCCGTTTTAACCTTTACAACGTTCCTACCATGCTTCGGGTCAATGGTGAGGAAGTAGAAACTTCCAAGGGTGCCCGAATTCCAATAGACCATGCCGTCAAGGGTCTTCGTTTCGTCCGGGCGGTAATCGCTAAGGGCGAAGACTGGCAGAGCAACGGGCACACATTCCACTTGGGTCATTACGCTTTAGATCGTGTCTCGAAAGATGGGACGATCAAAGCAGGGTGCCATGTAATCACGCTAGATGAGATCGAACGCATTGCCCCCGCCCTCGAAGCAGTGAAAGAAACGGGGGTGCTGTAATGTCCGATTTCATGCAACGTCAAATTACCAGCAAGCAAAATTGGTAACGGGTTGAAACCACATGCGGGACGGAGTTCATTGACTCCGCATCGCTTGGGTTATTCGTCCGTAACTCCGAGCAGATCGCCCAACCCCTAACAGAAGACGAGCGAGATAAGTACATCTCCATGATTCGGGATTACTGCGAGGGCACGCCCCAATCATGGGAAAACATACAAGGTTATGGGGCACGGCTGAGTGCACCCGGATATATGGATTGCACCGAATGGTGTGTTTTTGATTCGGTCGAAGAGGCAGAGGAATATCTCACCGAAACGTACGGGGATGAGGAGGGAGCCTGATAATCGCTAGCTTCGCTTCACCCGTCCGTGTATCTACACCCCACATTGGCGGGTCGAGGGCAGCTAGCCCATAGGACGAAACGACTATGTCAAACCACAACGTAATTCGAGAATTCAATACGCCTAACTACATCTTACGGGTGTTGGCAGAGGAAGAGTTTGATTCTGATCTATCTTGGGACGATACGGGACGGGTTCGCAAACAGCTAGAGGCGGGCGATCTAATAGAGTTCTGTGCTCATGTCGAGGTAATCCATCGCCCTACAGGTGCCGTGCTTGGGGAAGATTTCCTAGGCAACTGCATTTATAAGAGTCTGGCAGACTTCGCAGATCATCGGGCTTGTGGCAAGCAGAATCGTAGATGGGCGAAGCAAGGGAAGACCGGGCAATGTGGAAGCTACTTCGCTGACATGATCTCCGAAGCGATCACAGAAGCCCGTAAGAATTACCCCAAGACGGCTCTGGGGCAATTGCGGAAAGCGTAGATAGTAGTGGCATGGCTCGCAATGTAGTCCCGAGCCATGAGGGTACTATCTAGCCCGATAGGGGCAGGAGTGATTATGACACCGGCATCCGAGCAACGAATCAAAACTTTTGTGGATGAGTTTATCCGCTCTGAATACGTGTCGAATTGGACAAGCGAAAAGGACTCAGATTTCATCAATGAACCCGACCGGGCTGACCGCTGCTATACTGCGGCAGAGTGTGGGGCGGATGGAAAAACTCATGCCGAAGTGATCGAAGACTGGCGGGAAGCTTTTACTGCTTGGATTCGTGATAAAAGGCTGTGGCAGGAGCCCGAGCGATTTATAGCGGGCGTCAATGCTCACTTTGATGCGGTCGAAGCTTGGCACGAGTCACACGGCAGTCTATTCGCTGAAATCGGCTAGCTGCCCTGTAAGTATCGGGCGGGTGTAATCATACCCTCCGGGCGAAGAGAGAACTGGGCTATAGGGTGCCGCAAAAACTCGCACGGGTCTAATGGGCTTGGGCTAAGCCACATATTGCTAGTGGCACGGGCTTGCCGTATAAGTGTGCCCGTGGATTAACAGCATGAGTTACAGGCTACCGACACGGGCAAGTTATGCCGGTGTAGATTGGAGATCAGCGAGATAAGACAATAGGACGGGAGAATTGTGGCGATTAGGTGACTTGTGGGGCGATTGCGGGCTGTGGCTGGTACTCTGCTATACCCGGATGCCTGCTTCGCTGTAGTGTCTCTAATCGTTGCAGAGTTACAGTTACTTGGGAGAATTATGTTTAACTTATGCAGATTCAGAGAGTTATCGGGAACTTGGGCGAGCATACCCCACCCCGGTATACAATTTCGGAGGAATTTGCCGAGCCCTACTGGAAGGATGATTGGAATTGCTGAAAAACATCTTACGCATGTGTGCGAGAAGCAAAAACGAAATCTCCTCCCCAGAGGGAGAATCGGTTTTTGCTTCTCCTCCCTTTGCCAGCGGGGAATCGGGAAAAATATCTTACGCATGTGCGTGAGACTGGAATTTGGATTCTCCTCCCCTGAGGGAGACCCCGTTGGGAAACTCCTCCCCGAAGCCAGACCAGTACCAGTACAAAAACATCTTACGTGCGTGGAATCGAAAATGGAATCTCCTCCCCCACTCCCCAAAAGTTTTTTGCTGTGAAACTAGAGCATGGGGGCCCACATTCGTACCATCCAAGCACTGTACGCAACTCTGCGAATTCAAGCGATAATGAGAGACGAACAGAAGCGGGAAGCACAAGCGGCAAGTGAGCAGATCGAACGGCAGATTGAAGTGGAATCTACCCTGAGAAATTTGGGGGTGTAAGATGGCACGCTATTGGGAATCTGCTCGTTAACCATGCCGATCTGCTACTTCTCGTATGTCTTCGTCAGCCCACGTTGCACGGGTTTGTAACCTTGTGCCTGAACATTGCCGCTTTTTCTACCATCGTCAACATAATCCGGCGTTACGTCTTTGTTGTCCTTGAGCAGACGGGTAATCGTTCGCTTAGAAAGTTCTGTCTGTTTAGAGAGTTCAGGGGTGGGTGTTGCTTTTGGATTCTCCCGAATGATTTCAACCAGCCTTTGGGTTGCCTCTTCCTTCTCGATTTTAGTGAGCCGTGCCATGGTGCTCTCCTGTGCCCGAATTTGGATGATCGCCCGCCTACTTCTTACCTGCCCGAATCTTGGCCCATCGTGCCCGCTGTGCAGCAGCCATTCGCTTACGACCGGCGGCTGAAATCTTTCGACGTAGCTTGCCAGTCTTCCGCTTCGCAGCCCGTACTGGTATAGTCTGACCCTCGCCTAACAGGTCAAGAATGTGGTTCAGCTTCGTTACTTCGGCCCGAATCTCTGCGATGATACTCTCTCTGCTCATGCGGGAAGGATAGCACGGGATGGCTGATTAACCAGCCCGCCTCAGTTTTGTACCGTACCTTCTCGCTGGGCCAGCCACGACTGAATTGTCGTAGACCTGTACCGGTACACCTTGCCAAGTTTGATGGCTGGGATTTTACCAATGCGAGATTGACGGATTACGAACAGGCGAGACACACCCAACAGGACTGCAACGTCCTCAGGCGTGAGTAGTTTTTCTGGTGCTGATACTGAGAGCATTCATAAGCCCTCCAAAGACTGTCATTTCAGACAGTCCACCTCAGAATGCCCGATACACCCTGCAACCTGAAGACCCGTTCCCCACTTTCGGGCGGGAATTTTCCTTCATCTTTAGGATATCAAACTGGGTGAGAAAGTCAATGGAATTTTGCAGTTTAGTAGTTTAGTAACGTTACCTATATTCTGTCAAGCGAGTGAAAAATGTCTTGACATGCCGTTTTCTATCAGGTACATTGTGTGTAGGGGGATTTCATTATGGCTCAACAAGGCGAACTGAAACAGATAAACGGGAGTTGGCTGGTCCGTTATTACGACGGCCAGAACCGCAGAATGAGAAAACTCGGCAGAGTGACCGATTATTCCACGAAGGACAGCATCTTTCCGGTTTACCAATCATTCATGGCGGAAGTGAACAAGCCTTCATTCCGACCCGAAGTAAACACGCTCCTGAGAACGTTCATCACTGAATCATACTTTCCTAGCGTGGCAACGCTCCGGGGCTCAACGTTGCGAGGATACAAAGCCATCTGGCGAAATCATCTAGAACCACGGTTGGGTGGTCTGCGGATTCGTGAGATCAAGACGTACGACTGTCAAAAAGCCATGGATGCAATCGTTCGAGCCAACCCGAAATTGAAACAGGCTAGTCTTTCCCGTGTGAAGAGTTTCATGCATGCTGCATTCGGAGAAGCGATTCGTCTAGGACTACGGGAGGGCGATGTAAACCCTGCGTCGGGCGTCAAAATCAAATGTGTGAAGGGGAAGGGTGAGACGTTCGCCTATTCCCTTGACGAGATCAAGAACATTCTGGGTGCTCTATCGGAACCTAGCAAAGTGCTGATGGCTGTCGCTGCGTACACGGGTCTGCGTCGTGGTGAAATCGTCGGGCTCAAGTGGGAAGATTACGACGGGCAATCCATTCTAGTCCGCCGAAATATCTGTTTCGGTGAGAAGGGCGAAATGAGCGTTGAACTCCCGAAGACTGAGGCATCCGGTGCACCTGTCCCCGTCATCCCTCCGTTGCGGGACATTCTCAACGCTTGGAAGGCGAAAGCCCAGATCACTGCCGACTGCTGGATTTTCCAAGCAGGGTTTACCCGCAAGAAAGATCATCCTGTGACATTGCTTGACGCTGCGAAGCTGACCCCGTTATCGCCTGCGAATGTGTTGCGTGATGTAATTCTTCCCGCTTTGAAGAAAGCGAAAATTGAATGGCTCGGCTATCACGCTTTCCGCAGGGGCTTGGCGACGAATCTCCGTGCTCTGGGTGTTGACGATCTGACCATTATGGAAATTCTCAGACACAGCGATGTTAAAGTCACCCGAGACAGCTACATCAAGCGTGTGTCCGAGAAGGCAGAGGAAGCGATGGACAGGCTGGCGGATGAAATCGCCACACCCACGAAGGTTACGAACGGCAAGCAGCCCGTAGCTGCGAAGAATGTTGACGTGGTTCTGCCTGTGAGTGTTGCTTGATTGGACGCTAAGGCAGGGCTTTCTCCGAATCAACCAAGAACTTAATGGTTGTAGCGGTCAGGTGCAAGATGTAGCTGGCGTAGTGCGGGGGAACAGTGATCACCGTCGGTCCCTGCCCGTGCCCAGACCCCGGCATCCGATTGCGAATGGTTGGGATGCCACTCTCCAGTTGCGATTGAAGAAACTGTGGAATTAAGCCATTTTTCACGCATACGTCAATGAGAGCTTTAGCTGCGTCTGTCGGCTTGAATGTCCATTGCCTCTTTGTGCAAATCGCCTTCATTGTGCTCTCGAACGCCTTGAGACATTCGGTGAGGCAATCTTTAGTTTCGGTTTCGCCTTTACGGTAGTGCCCGAACGCCTTAAGAAACTCGGCGTTGGCACCTGCATATTCTGGGGCTGTAAGCAATGCCAGTGCTGGCTTGACGACCTCAGCGTGAATCAGTTGGGAATCGACCCTGATTATCTTTCCGTTCTCATACTGGTAGCCGATGCTGTGCTCACGAAATCGAGCATTCAACTCGGTTATCGCTTTATTTAGAATGTGGCGATTTCGATTACTCCCTACTCCAGCCTTTAAGTACCACCCATACAAGCCAAACGAATATTCAACCACGTCAAGGACTCGTTCGTGGTCTGGTTCTTTTAGCACGAAGTTAATCACCCGTTGATCTTTAATTTCGCTGATCGTGCCCAGACTAAAAACGCCATATTCCCGACTCAGCCTGCTGTCGATATCTCCGAACGCTTCCAAACAGCCGTTCTTGTCGTGTTTCACATAATGACCAAAAAGGTCACGCAGAATATGAACTATCTGCACTCGCAACGGGTCTGGTATCTGGGCATACTCGTAAACATCCGGCACTCCCTTGCGAAGCGCCTTCTGCCGTTTCGAAAACACGTCAACGATTGCCATTTCCCACGCTCTGCGACTACTTCTAGTGTAAATCGTGTTGCCCAAATTTTCTGGGATACGTGTTGCCCATGAATTTGTAACTGATTGATTTCAATGAACCGTGAGAGGGTGCCATCAGTCATGAAAGTGCTTGAAAATGCTGGAGTACGGAGCGATTACGAATCGGCTGCTCTACCAACTGAGCTACGTCGGCTTCTGGTTTACTTTGTTTAGTTTACCAAATTGCTGGGCGGTTTTTGCTGTACAACTGCTGTACATGCGATCTTGGGCCTCAA
>Ga0181521_10001365_pt1 | contig 30415 bp, 29 predicted proteins | sample PEATcosm2014_Bin_32_FD_119764 | JGI IMG/M metagenome (GOLD analysis project Ga0181521, IMG submission 119764) | Peatland microbial communities from MTU Mesocosm Facility, Houghton, MI, USA - PEATcosm2014_Bin02_60_metaG | ecosystem: Environmental > Terrestrial > Soil > Wetlands > Peat | place...
AAGGCCGGTTCATTACTGGGACCGAACGGGAACCGTTTCTGGGGTGGGTCGTCAGTGACGACGATGGTCCACCGCCCGACGCCTCGGACGCAGCCTGACGAAGCGCCTGCCTTCCTCGCGGTCATGCCGACCACCGGGTCAAGTGCCCGGTGGCAGGCTCCGGTCGGCATCCACGGCTTTCCTTGTCGCGCTGCGCGACGTCGAGGGTGGGGGTGTCTGCCCAGCGTGGCCAGGCGTCGCGATCGGGGAATCCTCGCGGCGGAGTGCGGCGCGCGGCAAAGCAAGCAAGAAATTGGAACCACCGATGCACACAGATGCACACCGATGGGACAGCGGCCACCGCAGCGGCGCGGCTCATCATGCCCTGCCGTCCAGGGATTTTCGGTGAACGAGCATGCCGGACTCAGGCCCATCCGTGTGCATCTGTGTGCATCGGTGGTTCCAATTTCTTACTTGCTTTACCGCACCGTTCCGCCCGGAAGAGTCCTGGAAGCCCCACAAAAAGCTTCGAGGGTCACGATCCATAGACGATCTCGCGCGCCCGATCGATGCTGGCCCGGACAAACGGGTTGCGCACCGCACCGGGTTCCACCAGATCGATGGGCCGGCCCAACAGATGCGACAGGGCGTCTTGCAGCCCGAAGTACCGCCGAAGGAACGGCAGGCCGTTGCCGGGGGCGAACTCCACCAGGAAATCGGCGTCGCTTGTGTCCGGGCGAAAGTCCATCGCACGCGCGGCCGAGCAGAAAACCTCCAGCCGCCGCACGCCGAAGCGGCGGCAGATATCCGCGATCGCCGCGCGGTGCTGTTCGATCAACGCGTGCATGGCCTGGTTCCCGCGAAGGATCGCTTGCACCTTAGCATAAGCATAAGCGACCGCGCGCGACATGGCACAAAACAACGGGGTAGTGGGTCAGTTTGCACGCGGGCAAAGGGCCGGACGCGGCGAATGACGCCAGTCGACACCGCTTCGGCCGGTTTGGTGAAGGTTTCCGTACGCCGGCCCCGTGCCCACACGCGTGGCCTGCGACGGCCGGCGTCCGAAAACCTTCACCAAGGCGGTCGTTCAGCTGAAGCTGGCTGCCTCTCAAAAGCGGACATCATGTCGATGGTTTGTCCTCGACCGTCCGTTTCCATTGCCACCTGTGACGCCACAGAGTCCGGCACTATGCGAAACGGTGTGGTTGGGTGGATTCCGACGCTTCGGTGCCAACGGTCGGCGTGTAGTGGCGACAATCACCTCACTTGGTAAGGAGGAACCGCATGGGATGGCAGTTGCGCTTTGCGAACCAAGCGCGACGATGCCGCGCGCCAGCGGTGGCGAATCGCCCGGCGGCCCATTGTGTGGCATAAGGTGCCGTCAGGAGAGCGCAGCATGGACAAGCTTTTGCAACGGATTTCGCTCGACCCGCAGATCTGCGGCGGGAAGCCTTGCATCAAGGGCACGCGCATCTGGGTGTCCCTGGTCCTCGACTGCCTGGCGGACGGCATGTCGGAGGCAGAGCTACTGGCCGAATACCCGCAACTGAGCCACGAAGATGTCCTTGCCGCCATTGCCTACGGCGCAGAGATGACTCGCCAGCGTGTGGTCTCGATACCGCTGCACGAGGTCGTGTGAAGTTCAAACTCGACGAGAATTTGCGGACCCACGGCGCGTCGCGGTGGGCCACGGCCGGGCACGAGGTCGAGACCGTTCGCGGCGAGGGAATGGGCGGTGCCGCCGACGATGTCCTGTTCGCCAAATGTTGCGCGGAAGGCCGGGTGCTGGTCACGCTTGACCATGACTTCGGTCATGTCCTTCGATTCCCTCCCGAGGATGGGGCGGGCATCGTGATTCTTGAGCCAGGTCCTCGCACGACGCCGGCACGCTTGCTCGCCCGGATACGCGACCTGCTGGCCGCGCTCGATGTGCATGAGCTGAAGGGGGCGCTCTGGATCATCGAGCCTGGCCGCGTGCGCATCCATGACCGGCGGGACAGCAGCGACTGAAGGGACGGGCGCCGGTCCATTCAAGCAGGCGCCGCGATGCGAGGCGGAGGCGCGAAGCGGCGACGCCCCGGTAACGCGTCCCGGCGGCGAAGAATTACCGCCGCGCCGGCGCCGGCCTGTTGAACGATCCCCCGGCGCTCCCGGAAGTGCCGGCGCGCACCATGGAGCACAGTTGATTCGTGGCCCTGGCGGGAGATCGGGCTGGCGCGTCGGAGCCCTTGCGCCCGACGCTCATTGGCCTTGGCGCTACTTCAGCACCCACTCACCGTTCCGCTTGATTTCCGCGTGCATGGCCTCCGGCGCGAGGTCGATGCCTCCCGGCCGCCCCCACCACCCCTGTCCGCGGCGCCCGGCTTACCCCATGTTTCGCCCAGCACCGCCGCACAAGGACCCGCACCATGGCCGAGCCTGCCAACCTGCTCCGCCACGAAACCTCGCCCTACCTGCTCCAGCACGCCGACAATCCGGTGCACTGGCGACCCTGGGGCGCCGCCGCGCTCAGCGAGGCGGCCGAGGCCGACAAGCCGATCATGCTGTCGATCGGCTACGCCGCCTGCCACTGGTGCCACGTCATGGCGCACGAATCCTTCGAGGACCCGCAAACCGCCGCGCTGATGAACGCGCTGTTCGTCAACATCAAGGTGGATCGCGAGGAACGCCCCGACATCGACCACCTCTACATGTCCGCGCTGCACGCGCTGGGCGAGCAGGGCGGCTGGCCGCTGACGATGTTCCTCGCGCCGGACGGCTCGCCGTTCTGGGGCGGCACCTATTTCCCGCCGGAGCCCCGCTGGGGCCGCCCGTCGTTCCGCCAGGTGCTGCAAGGCGTCGCCGCGGCGTATCGCGAGGGCGACAAGATGGTGGCGCAGAACACCGCCGCGCTGCGCAACTATCTGCGATCGCAGGCGCAAGCGCAGACCGGCGACCTGCCGACTCCCGCGCATCTCGATGCGGTAGCGAACGCCTATCTGCGGTTGAACGATGCGGAACATGGCGGCCTGAAAGGCGCGCCGAAATTTCCCAATCCGCCGATCTTCCGCTTCCTCTGGCAGAACGCCTTCCGCACCGGCAACTCCGCCGGCCAGGATGCGCTGCACCTCATGCTGCAACGGATGTCGCAAGGCGGCATCTACGACCATCTCGGCGGCGGCTATTCCCGCTATTCGACCGATGCGGTCTGGCTGGTGCCGCATTTCGAGAAGATGCTGTACGACAACGCCCAATTGCTCGACCTTTTGGCCCTCGCCCACGCCCACCGCCCGTCGCCGCTCTACGCCGAACGCGCTGCCGAGACGGTAGAATGGATGACGCGCGACATGACCGCCGAACGCGTCGATGGCCGCGCCGCGTTCGCCGCCTCGGAAGACGCCGACAGCGAGGGCGAGGAAGGCAAATTCTACGTCTGGACCGAGCAAGAAATCGACTCCCTGCTCGGTGCCGACGCGCCCGCATTCAAGCGCGCCTACGACGTGACGCCGGAGGGCAATTGGGAAGCCCACACGATCCTGCGCCGCGTCACCGCGGAAGGCTCGCCGGACGAGGAAGCCGCACTCGCGCGCGCACGCTCGGTGTTGTTCGAAGTGCGCGCACGGCGCGTGCGCCCGGGGCGCGACGACAAGGTGCTGGCCGACTGGAATGGCCTCGCCGTAGCCGCGCTGGCCCGCGCGTCGGTGGTGTTCGATCAGCCGGAGTGGCTGGCGCGCGCCGAGGAAGCCTTCGATTTCGTGCTGGCGCAGATGGGCGCACCGGATGGACGGGTGCAGCACGCATGGCGCCTCGGGCGCGTCACCGCCGCGGGCCTGCTGGACGACCAGGCCGCCATGGCCCGCGCCGCGCTGGCGCTGTTCGAGGCAACCGGTGACTCGGCGCGGCTATCCCAGGCAGAACGCATTGTACGCGCGACGGAGGAAAAATTCGCCGACGGTCATGGCGGATTCTACACCACCGCGGACGACGCCACCGACGTGCCGCTGGCACGTCCGCGCACCGCGGCGGACAATGCCACGCCCGCCGGCGCCGGCATCATCGCCGAGGTCCTCGCCCGCCTGTTCCACCTGACCGGCGACGACGCATGGCGTGCGCGCGCCGAGGCGGCGTTGCGCGCTTTCACTGACGTCGAGCGCATTTCCGGCATGCCCGGCGTACTTGCTGCGGCGGACCTGCTGGAAGAAGCCGCCACCGTGGTGATCGCCGGAAATCCGGACGATCCGCACGCGCAATCATTGATCGCAGCGGCGTTGCGCGCGCCCGATCCGGCGGTGGTGGTGTTGCGCGCAACGCAACCGCATGCCCTGGCCACGGGCCACCCGGCGTACGGCAAAGGCCCGGTTGCCGACAGCCCCGCGGCTTACGTGTGCCGGCGCAACGTGTGCGGCTTGCCGGTCACCGATGCGGCAACGCTGAGCCGGTCGCTGCATGCCAGGAACTGAAAAGTCTTGCATGCGAGAGGACTCTCTTGAATCGGCCGCCACCGGGCGTTCGCAGGCTACTCAAGACTTGCGTGCCTCCTGGCAATTACGCAAGATTTTAACACGGAGGAAGATCGAGGACCACGGAGGGCCACGGAGCATAAGATTCAACACGCGCTGTCGCGTTAACAAATTCTATCTTGCTCCGTGACCCTCCGTGGTTCTCGATCTTCCTCCGTGTTAAAATCTTGCGCAATTGCCGCGTGTACTGGCGCCGCGAACGAAGCCGCCGAACAACCCACGCCTGATACCGCCAGCACCGACCCCGGCGTCCCGCCCGTGCCGCTGATTTGTCCTGCGCAGGCACCGCGTTAGACTGCGCGCCACTTTGCAGGAGCCAAGCCCCGTCATGCCCCAACCCCTCCGCGGCGCCGACATCGTCATGCGCACACTGGAACGCGCCGGACACGACACGATCTTCACGTTGTCCGGCAACCACATCATGTCGCTGTTCGACGCCACGATCGGCACCTCGATCGACCTCGTGCACACCCGCCACGAGGCCGCCGCGGTGCACGCCGCCGACGCCTGGGGCCGGCTGACCGGCAAACCCGGCCTCGCCATGGTCACCGGCGGCCCCGGCCACGCCAACGCCGCCGCCGCGCTGATGACCGCGCTCGGCCAGGAATCGCCGGTCGTGCTGCTGTCCGGCCACACCGAAACGACCCAGCTCGGCCGCGGCGGCTTCCAGGAACTGCGCCAGGCCGACATGGCCGCGCCGGTCAGCAAGGCGTCATGGACCGCGACCTCGGCCGAGACGCTCGGCGCCGACGTCGCCAAGGCGATCCGCATCGCCTCCTCTGGCCGCCCCGGCCCGGTGCATCTCAGCCTCCCCTCCGATCTGCTCGACGCGCATGTCGCCGACAACGCCGCCGCGTGGCCCGAACCGTCCGACTTCGCCGCCGCACCGGTCGCGCTGAACGACGCGGCGGCCGACGCGATCCTCGGCATCATCGCCACCGCGGCGCGTCCGCTGCTGATCGCCGGGCCGCATCTGGCCACCCGTTCCGGCCGCGCCCTGCTGGCGCGCCTCGAGGCAAGCTTGCAGGTCCCGACCTGCGTCATGGAAAGCCCGCGCGGCTTCAACGACGCCACCCTCGGCGCCTTCAACGACCTGATCCGCCGCGTCGACCTCATCGTTCTGCTCGGCAAGGCGTTCGACTACACGCTGAAATTCGGCGAGGCACCGGCGATCGATCCGGCCTGCCGCTTCATCGCGATCGACCCGGAAGGCGCGCTGGTGGAACGTGCCGCCCGCGAGACCGGCGCGCGCTTCGCCTTCGGCTGCGTCGCCGACACGCATCCCGCCGGCGAGACCCTGCTGCGCCGCGCCGGCGGCCGCGCGACAGGCAGCGCCGCATGGCTGGCGGAAGCCCGCGCGGCCTTCACCAATCGGCCCGACTCCTGGCCAACCCTGCAATCGCAGACACCCGGCAAGCTGCACGCCATCGAAGTGTTCCGCGCCCTGAAGCCGTACGTCGAGAAAGACCCCGACACGGTGCTGATCTGCGACGGCGGCGAATTCGCCCAATGGGGCCAGAGCGTATTGCCGGTCCCGCCACGCCGCATGATCAACGGCGTCGGCGGCTCGATCGGCAGTTCGTTGCCGATGGCGATCGCGTCGCGCCTGGTGGAACCGCGGGCGCCGGTGTTCGTCGTGCTCGGCGACGGCACGTTCGGTTTCCACATGGCGGAGTTCGAAACCGCCGCCCGCCGCAAGCTGCCGTTCGTCGCCGTGGTCGGCACCGACTCGCGCTGGAACGCCGAGTACAATCTGCAAGTGCGCGACTACGGCCGCGACCGCGCCGTCGGCTGTGAACTCACCCCCGCGCGCTACGACCTGGTCGCCGTCGCGCTGGGCGGCCACGGCGAACTGGTGGAAAAACCCGAGGACATGCCCGGCGCGATCGAACGCTCGCTGGCCAGCGGCAAGCCGGCCTGCATCAACGTGATGGTGGAGAGCATCCCCTCCCCCGTGGTGCGCCGGCCGACCTAGGCGGCGTCGCATGTCCGCCGACGCCGAACGGCGTGCCGCCGCCTGGTTGCAGGCCTGGGACGCATCGGGGACGCATCGCACCGGCACGGCTGGCGATGCCGCCGGCGCCGCGTGGCTGGCGCAAGCGGCCGCGTCGCTTGGGGCGGCCGCCGCGGTGGAAGAGTTCGCGCTGGACCGCATCGATCCGATCGCCGCGTATCTGGAGGTGGACGGCATCCGGTTCGATGGCGTTCCGGTCTTCGACGCACCGGCGACCGGCGCGGACGGCGTCACCGGCACGCTCGGCACCGTCGGCAGCGCCGCCACGATCGCGGTGGCGGAGCTGTCGCCGCACGCCGTCTATAGCGGCGAATACCGCGCGCTGCGCAGCAACCCCGCGCATGCCGGACTGGTCGTCGTCTGCCAGGGCGCGCAACCGGGCCTGGCGTTGCTCAATGCGGAACAGTTTCGCCATCCGTACGGCGCCCCCGCGATCCAACTGCCCAGCGAGGCGCGCGAGCCCATCAGATCGGCCATTGCCAGCGGTGCCGCCGCGCGGTTGGTGGCGCATAGCGCGCGCACCCCGGCACGCGCCAGCAACGTCGTGGTGACGATCGGCGGGCGCGATCCTTCGGGTCCGCCGCTCGTGGTGATGACGCCGCGCAGTTCCTGGTGGCAATCCACCGCCGAGCGCGGCGGCGGCCTGGTATGCTGGCTCGAATCGTTACGCGCAATGATCGCTGCGCCGCCGCGCTGCGACGTGGTGTTCACCGCCAACAGCGGCCACGAACTTGGCCATATCGGCCTGGACGACTGCATCGCGCGGCACCCCGGCTGGGACCGCCCGGACGGCGCGATCTGGGTGCATTACGGCGCCAATCTCGGCGCCACGGATGGCAAACTGACCCTGCTCTCGAACGACGGCGCCTTGCGCGCAGTGGCCGCGGAAGCGCTGGCGCAAGCAGGCCAGCCGCCCGATGTGCTGGCGCCCGCGACACAGGTGCCGAGCGGCGAAACGCGCGACATCCATCGCGCCGGCGGCCGCTACGTCACGCTGGTCGGCGGCAACAGGCTGTTCCATCTGCCGCAGGATCGCTGGCCCCACGCGGTGGACCCGCGCGCGGTCGCGCGGATCGCCGCCGCCGCGGCAAGCCTGGTCACCGCATTAACCTGCTGAGTGCCACCGCCGAGCGCTGCCACCGCTCCGCTCCCGGCAAGAAACAAACTCCCCCGCCCCTTGTGGGAGGGGGTTGGGGGGAGGGGTTCGGGGGGCACGAACCCCTCCCCCCAACCCCCTCCCACAAGGGGAGGGGGAGTCTCGTCCCCCCCGCCCCGACCTGTGCAGTTTCACTCCGGGCGGGTCGGCCGCCGCCGGCCGGCGGTCAAACTCGCAATGACAAGGGTTACACAGCCACTGACATGGCTTTGATCCAGATCAAAGACGAGCCCGTTCCCCGAGCGTCTAGTCCTGCGATCGGCGAACTGGGAATCGGGGGGGTCTTCCAGTTCCAGGTTTGCACCCCTGGAGGTACTTGCCCATGCCCGTCGCCGGCACCGCCGCGACCAGAAGCTTTCGCGGAACGACCGGGGGTACGGAGCATTTCATCACCGTCCAGGCGCCCCCCGGGCTTGGCCTCGCCGCGCAGATCGCGCATGTCGAGCAGGGCTATGCGGAAGCCCGCGCGACGCTCGGCCTCGCGGCCGACAGCGCGGTGTTCCGCCGCATCCTGCTCAGCGATGCGCCCAACCAGGCCGCGCGGGTGCAGGAGTCGCGCCTGGTCCGCGATCCGGACGCGGGGCCCGTCGCCGTATCGATCGTCCAGCAGCCGCCGTTGCCGGACACCAAGCTCGCATTGCTCGCCTACCACCTGGACGCCGCGGAACCCGTCGGCAAGCAGCAACTCTCGCCCAAGCACCTGTTGGTCCGGAAGAACGGCGCACGCCACCTCTGGAGCACCAGGCTGTGCACCGGCGCGACGGCCGAACCCATATCCACCGCCAGCCAGACCCGGGCGATGTTCGGCAACCTCACCGACACGCTGTCGCAGCACGGCGGCACGCTGGGGGAAAACTGCGTGCGCACCTGGATCTACGTCAAGGACGTGGACGTGTTCTACCAGGAGATGGTGGCCAGCCGCACCGCGGTGTTCGCGCAACACGGCCTGACCCGCGACACGCACTATCTGGCCAGCACCGGCATCGAGGGCGCCTGCGCGCACCGCTACGACACGGTGTTGATGGACGCCTATTCGAATCTCGATCTGCTACCGGATCAGGTGACCTACCTCAACGATTTCGACCATCTGTGCGCCACCAAGGACTACAACGTCACCTTCGAACGGGGCACGCGCATCGCCTATGCCGATCGCGCGCACTACTTCATCTCCGGCACCGCCAGCATCGATAACGCCGGGCACGTGCGGCATCCGGGCGACGTGCTGCGCCAGCTTGACCGCGCGCTGCAAAACGTCGAGGCGTTGCTGCGCTCCGGTGGCGCCGGCCTCGGCCACATGACCCACCTGCTGGTTTATCTGCGCGATCCATCGGATTTCTTCCGCGTCGAGGCCAGTCTCCAGGAACGCTTCCCGGACCTGCCGCTGCTCATCCTGCGCGGCGCGGTGTGCCGTCCCGATTGGCTGATCGAGGTCGAAGGGATCGGCATCGCTGCCATGGACTCCCCACAGCTTCCCAAGTTCTGACAACCGAAAGGGCATCGCCATGCCAGAAGTCGACGCGCCGCTCGCCATGCTCGATGAAGGCGCCATCGCCTTGGCCGAGTTGCGGCATGATCCGTATGACTTCGCCTTCGTCGAGCATGCGCTGGCACCGGCACTGAAGGACCAGGTGCTGGCCGATGCGCCAAGCATTCCCGACCGCGGTAGCTACGCCCTGCCCGACCTCAATTACGGACCCGAATTCTCCACCGTCGTGCAGGATCTGCTCTCGGCGCGCTTCCGCCACCTGGTGGAGCGCAAGTTCGACATGGACCTGACCGCCTGCCCGCCGGCGATCGTCATGATGGGCAACACCACCGGCCACTACAACGAAGGCTACGCCCATCCGGACTCGAAACACAAAATCATCACCGTCTTGCTCGGGTTCAGCCGCGAATGGCCGTATGAGCGCGGCCGGCTGCGCGTGCTGCGCAGCAACGACCGCGACGACTACGCGTTCGAATTCGCGCCCGAGTTCGGCCGCATGCTGATGTTCCGCGTGTGCGACCATTCCTGGCACGGCTTCCTGCCGCAGAAGGGCCAGCGGATGAGCCTGCAACTCTGCTACGTCGACTCCGAATGGTACGTCCGCAAGGAGTACTGGCGGCACAGCATCAGTGCCTATGCCAAGTCGGTGCCGCTGCTGCACAAGATCATCGACTACGCGCCGCGCCGCCTGACGGGGACCGGACGATGAGCTGCTATCCTCCGGTTCCGTCGGTCGCGCAGATCGCCGATCATTTCATCGGCGCGGTCTGCCGGTCGGAACGCGCCGACTGGCCGTTCCGCCATTGGAAGCTGCGGGACGTGTTCCCCGAGGCGCTGTGCACCGCCATCCTGGTGCTGCCGATCGCCCCGCCCTTGCTGGGCCAGACGGACGGCACACGCGCGACCTACAACCGCCAGCGCACCTTCATCACGCCGGCCCTGCAAAAGAATTTCCCGGTCTGCGCGGCGTTGGCGGATGCGTTGCGGCGGCCCGACGTGGCGCGGGTGATGGCGGAAACCTGCGACATCGACGTGGCGGGCAGCTTCCTGCGCATGGAGTACATGCAGGACCTCGACGGTGCCTGGCTGGAGCCGCACCGCGACATCCCGGAGAAGCTGTTCTCCATGGTGGTGTATCTGTTCACCGGACCGGAGGCGAAGGACTGGGGGACCGACATCTACGATGCAGAGCAACGCTGGGTCGCGCGGTCGCCCGGCACGTTCAATTCCGGGGTGATCTTCGTGCCGGGACCGGCCACCTGGCACGGCTTCGATCGGCGCCCGATCGTCGGCGTGCGCCGGCTGATGGAAATCAACTACGTCCGCGCCGACTGGCGCGATCGCGACCAACTGGCCTTTCCGGACGGGTAACAAAAACCGCTCCCGCTCCGTGCGGTTGCGCCGCGGAGTCGACCGACGCGAGGCGCCCTGCGCTGGGGATGAGGGTGCGGCGGGGCGACCGATCACTCTCGCCCGCGACGCGTCGCGCCGCGCATTCTGCCGCGCTCTGTGCTGCCGCCGCTGTGCATCATCCCCCACGCAATCGCGGATCGAGCAATACGTTCGCCATGTCGGCCAGCAATGTCAGCCCGATATAGATCAGCGCCAGCAGCAGCACGACCGCCTGCACCACCGGGAAGTCGTTCTTGCTGATCGACTCCCACGCCAGGTAGCCGACGCCATGCAGCGCGAACACCGCCTCGGTGACGATCGAGCCGCCCAGCATGAACCCGAGTTGCACCGCGGCCACCGACACCACCGGCATGGCCGCGTTGCGCAGCGCGTGCTTCAGCACGATCTTTGCCGGGCTCAGGCCCTTGGCGCGCGCGGTGCGGATGTAGTCGGAGGCGAGCACGTCGATCATGCCGGCGCGCGTCAGCCGCATCAGCGCCGGGATGGCGGAGAATGCCAGCACGACGCCGGGCATGATGAAGCCTTGCCACTGGTCCACCCCGGAAATCGGCAGGAGCTGCCAGCGCAGCCCGAGCCAGATGATCAGCACCAGGCCCAGCCAGAAGCTCGGCATCGCCTGGCCGAACAGCGCGACCAGCGAGATCGTCCGATCGAGCAAGGTGCCCTCGCGCATGGCGGCGACGATGCCGAGCGGGATGGCGACGAGCAATGCGATGCAGAGCCCGGTCAGCCCGAGCGTCAGCGTGATGGGCAGCCGCTCGCGGATCAGGCCGGCGACCGACGCGTGGTACAGGTAGGAGCGCCCGAGATCGCCCTGCGCGGCATGCACCGCCCAGTCGACGAACTGCACCGGCAGCGGCCGGTCGAAGCCGTAGTTCTTGCGAATGACCGCCACGTCCTCGGACGTGGCGTTCGGCCCGGCGATGGAGACGGCGATGTCGCCCGAGAGCCGTGTCAGCGCGAAACTGACCACCAGCACGGTCAGGCAGACCAGTATCGCCAGGATCAGGCGCCGAACGAGAAAGCGCAGCATGTGCCAACCTAGTGTCGTGACTCTGACGGATCGACCCCGCGGGCCGCCCCCCTTGTGTCATAGCCGGCCCAGCGGCGGTTTACAGCGCACGCCGGGGCGAATGCTAATTCGCCGCAGGGCCGCGCCCCGACGCGCTGGCGGCCTGCTTCCGCAGCGCCTTCATTTCCTCGAAGCGTTGCGTAACGTCTCGAATAACCGCCGCGATTCCAAGCATGCCACTGGAGTCATCGTAGAACGGCACCACCGTGAACTCGATCGAGATACGCGAGCCGTCCTTGCGTAGAGCCGGCACGGCGAGCAAGTCCCCGGCGCCATATCGGGTCACGCCGGTGTGCATCGTCTTTTCGTAACCCTCCCAGTGCCGGTGCCGCAGACCGGGAGGAATGATCACGTCGAGCGACTGGCCGACGGCTTCCGCCTCCGGGAAGCCGAAGATGCGCTCGGCGCCGTGATTCCAAAACCGGATCTGGCCCGCCGCATCGGCATAGACGACGGCGTCAGGCATCGCGTGCAGCAGCGTGGCGGCGAAGCGCTGGGTGTCGAAGCTCATGGCTGCCTCATGACGTGAATTGAAGGGACGAGCTGAGAGACCCTGCGAACGGCTGCGTCGCCGGCCAACGCGAGCGCGCCGCAGCGTCGGCTGCTGTGGGCAACGGCCGCATCCGTCGCGCCATCCTGCGGCCGAGGATGCATGGCGGCAAGGGTGCGCCGGCAGCGCCGTCCGCTGCGGATGACGAGCCGGCGATGCCCGCGGTCACGCCGGCGTGCCTGGCTTCGGGCTGAGCAATGCGGCCTTGCCCGGCTTGTCCTTCCAGTCGTCGGCATCGGCCGGCGGTTCGCCCTTGCGCGTGATGTTGGGCCATTGCGCCGCATAGACACGATTCTGCTCCGCCCAGGCGGCGGCACGATCGTCGCTGTCGGGAACGATCGCCTCGGCGGGGCATTCCGGCTCGCAAACGCCGCAATCGATGCACTCGTCGGGATGGATCACCAGCATGTTCTCGCCCACGTAGAAACAGTCCACCGGACAGACCTCCACGCAGTCCATGTATTTGCAGCGGATGCAGTTCTCGGTGACGACATAGGTCATGGGAGGTTTGCCATCCTTGCCCGCTTCTGCCGCGCGGCGCGCGGTTTCCGTTGATCCGCGCCGCGCGGGCGAACCGGTGTCGTCGGACCTGCGCACCGGCCTGCGCCGGCCATGACATGGCGGCACGCGTTGCGGCGAGGGTAGCGCGTCAACCGACGCGCTCCCGGGGCACCGCTTCCAGTCGCAGCCACCCGGCAAGCGCCCGCTTCGGGCGGAGCAGATCGGCGAGCGTCACCCGGTCCATGACCGCCAGAAACGCCGCGAGTGCATCGGCCAGTGCCCCGCGCAGCACGCAGTCCGGCGCAATGCAGCAGCCGTCGCCCGAGGCGAAGCAGGGCGCGATATCCAGGTCCGGCTCGGTGCGGCGGAGCACCGTCCCGATCGTGATCGTCTCCGGCGCCCGCGCGAGCCGCAGCCCGCCATGCTGGCCACGCACGGTCAGCACCTCTCCCGCCTGCCCCGCGTGGTGCACCACCTTCATCAGGTGGTTGGCGGAGATGCCATAGGCCGCGGCGATCTCGTCGATCGTGCACAGCGTGTCCGGACGCAATCCGAGATACATCAGCGTGCGCAACGTGAAGTCGCTGAATGCCGTCAGGTGCATGTGCGGGCGACCGGTGGCCGGCGGCGGAGGTCCTCGGGCCAGTCGCGGTCCGGACGGAAGAACAGCGCGAGCTTCAGGCTTTCGGCGATGCGGCGCGCCGCGGTGGCGAACCGGTTGGCGCTCTCCGGAACGAACAGCTCGGCGGCGGTTGCCTCGAACAGGTCGAGCCAGTTGCCGAACATCGGCGGCAGAATCGCCGGGACCTTGCCGTGCGTGGCGACCGGATTGCCCTTGTAGCGGCCGCTGGTCAGCATCACCGACGACCAGAAGGCACATATCTTCTCCAGATGCGCGGGCCAGGCATCCTCGGCGATGGCCTCGGCGAACACCGGCCCGAGGATCGGGTCGCACCGGACGCGCGCATAGAAGCCATCCACCAAGGCCCGGATCGTCGCTTCCGTGACCACGTGGTACGGCGGCGTCATCGGAAGATCGCCGCCGCGCCGAGCACGACAACGAGATTCCAGAACAGCATATCGATCAGGGTCCGGATCATCATGCGATCGTCGGCTTGCTTCGCACCGAGCAGATCGGCGACGAGATTTCCGGGCAGGAAAAACAGGGTCAAGGCGAACTTCATGCCGCACCTACCGTGTAGCTGAAGCCAGGATAGACCGGCTGCGAGCATAAAGCAATATGCAAAATCCATCTTTCTGGCCGCACCAGCACCGGACCTGTCAGCCGACCGGCCGCGACGCCCGCACCGGCGAGCCAATCCGCGCCTCGCCATGCTGGCGTCGTTCCGGCCGGTCTGGCTTCACGCGGTCGATCCGCGCAACATGGCGCAGGCCAGGAAGGCAACGGCACATGAAGATCACCGCGATCGAGACGGTTTGGACGCGCATTCCCTTCGACATGGGCGGCAAGCCCGCTTCGGCCGGAGGGCTCGGCTGGCAGTCGATGAACACGATCTGGCTGCGCGTCATCACCGATCAGGGGCTGGAAGGCTGGGGCGAGGGCTTCGGCCACGCCGCCGCCGCCGCGACCAAGACGGTGCTGGATACCCAGCTTGCACCGGCGATCCTCGGCCAGGACGCACGCGACATCGCCGGGCTGCGCGCGCGGTTGTCCAAGGCGTTCCATTCGTTCGGCCGCAACGGTCCGCACGTATTCGCGCTGTCGGCGCTTGACATCGCGCTGTGGGACATCGCGGGGAAAGCCGCCGGCCAGCCACTGTGGCGCTTGCTCGGCGCCACGCCGGTGGAACGGCTGACCAGCTACGCCAGCCTGCTGCGCTATGGCGACGAGGGCATGGTGGTCGCCGCCTGCGAACGCGCCGTCGCATGGGGTTATCGCGACATCAAGCTGCACGAGATCACCGTGCCGGAGGTGCGCGCCGCGCGGCATGCGCTCGGTCCGGACGCTCGGCTGATGGTGGACACCAACTGTCCGTGGACCGTGACGCAGGCGATCGAGATAGCCCGGCAGATGTGCGAGTCCGACCTCACCTGGCTGGAGGAACCGGTGTTTCCCCCGGGCGATCATACCGGACTGGCGCGGGTGCGGCGCGAGGCCGGCGTGCGGATCGCCGCCGGCGAAAATGCCGCCGGCCTGCACGATTTCCGCGCCGCGTTCGAGGCCGGCGCCTTGGACGTGGCGCAGCCCAGCGTCATCAAGATCGGCGGCCCGTCGGCGATGCTGGAGATCGCCGCGCTGGCCAAGGCGTTCGGCGTGCGCGTCGTGCCGCACAACGCCTATTTCGGTCCCGGCTTTCTGGCCTCGCTGCACGTCAATGCCGCAATCGCCCCGGATGCGCCATTCGAGCGGCTGTTCATCGACCTGGAGGCCAGCCCGTTGCACGACCTGGTGGTGGCGGAGAACGGCAGCGTGAAGGTTCCGGACGGACCGGGGTTGGGCTGCGATCCGGACCCCGCGGTCATGCGACGCTATCAACTCGCCGAACCCACCGTGCATCGGATGTGAGAGCGACGTGAGGCTAACTTCTCCCCCTCCCCTTGAGGGAGGGGGTTGGGGGGAGGGGGGCGTCCACGTTCGGTCGGATTGTGTATGCACCCCTCCCCCCAGCCCCCTCCCTCAAGGGGAGGGGGAGGACTTTCTCACTTCTCCCATCAGGAGACTCCCACCATGAAGATCACCCGCCTGCGCACCCAGGTCGTCCACCTGCCGATCGACCCGCCGATCCAAAGCTCGATCATGGGCGCGCTGCGCACCGCCGATTGCGTGCTGACCTGCCTCGACACCGATGACGGGCTCACCGGCGAGGGCCTGGTGATGACCATCAACAACCGCCGCCTGGGCGTGATCCACGAGATGATCCGCAACCTCGAGGACCTGGTGATCGGCCTCGATCCGCGTCTCGGCGGCAGCCTGAACGCGCGCGCCTGGAAGGAGCTGAACTTCCTCGGCTACGAGGGCGTGTCGATCATCGGCCTCGCCGCGCTGGACAACGCGGTGTGGGACCTGCGCGGCAAGGCCGCCGGGCTGAACGTCGCGCACCTGATCGGCGCCTGCCGTGCCGCGGTGCCGACCTATGCCAGCGGCGGGCTGTGGCTTGGCGGCAGCCTGGACGACCTGCAAGCGCAGGCGCGCGGCTTCGTCGAGCGCGGCTTCCGCGCCATGAAGACCCGCGTCGGACCTGGCGATCCCGACGCCATGGTCGCCCGCGTCCGCGCCGTGCGCGAGGCGATCGGCCCGGACATCGCCCTGATGGTCGACGCCAACCAGCAGATGACCGTGAAGCAGGCAATCCGCATCGGCCGCATGATGGAGGACCTGAACCTCACCTGGTTCGAGGAGCCGGTCATCTGCCACGACCACGAAGGCGAGGCGCAGATCGCCGCGGCGCTCGACACGCCGATCGCGTCCGGCGAGACGGTCTACACCCATCGCGGCATCCTCGGCATGCTCGAGGCACGCTCGGCCGACGTGCTGATGCCGGACCTGCAACGCATGGGCGGCCCGACCGAGTTCCTCAAGGCCGGCCATCTGTGCGAGGCGTTCCACATCCCCTGCGCGTCCCACCTGTTCCCGGAAATGAGCCTCGCCCTGCTCGCGGCGCTGCCCGGCGGCTACTACCTGGAACACATGCCGTGGTTCGAAGCGATCTACCGAGAGCAGATCGAACTGGATGCCAACGGTCACGCGGTGGTGCCGGATCGTCCGGGCTGGGGATTCAGCTTCGATCCGGAGGCGAGCCGGCGTTTCGGCGATTGACCGATGGTCGCCAGGATTGCAGAACCCACAAACCACCGGCCGTAAAATATCTTACCTCTGGGTCTTGTTTGCTACCCGTCGGTGTGCCACACGGCCGCGTCTGCCGCGGTAACCGGCAGCCTCTCACCCGGGCCTTATGGGTTCAAGTCGTCCCGGCGTGTCCGCACGGAACGACGAAACGGAGAATAACATGAAGGCAAGCCTCACACTGCTCGTGGCCGCATGCGGCCTGGGCATGGCAACGTCTGCGGCCTGGGCCGAAGACCCGATCCGCATCGGCGTCATCGCCGAGACCTCGGCGATCAGCGGCGTCTCCGTCCCCAACGGTGCGAAACTCGCCGCCGAGGAGATCAACGCCGCCGGTGGCGTGAACGGCCGCAAGGTGGAGATCGTCGAATACGACGACCACAACTCCGCCGCCGACGCCGTCCGCGCGTTCCAGCGCGCCGCCGAGCAGGACAAGGTGAACGCCGTTATCGCGACCTATATCAGCGAGGTGATGCTGGCGCTGGAACCCTGGGCCGGCCGGCTGCACATGCCGCTGATCACGCCGGGCGCCGCCAGCAACGAAATCACCAAGCGGGTGCACGACGACTACGATCACATGAAATACGTCTTCGCCGGCTATCTGGCTTCGACCCAGATCGCCGACGCCGTCTGCGAGAGCGGCAAGGACCTGCTGATCAACCAGATGAAGGTCAAGACGGCTGTCGTGGTCAGCGAAGACGCCGCCTGGACCATTCCGCTCGATGAGGAATACCTCAAGTGCCTGCCGTCGATCGGCGTCAAGGTGCTCGACCATATCCGCCTGTCGCCCGACACCACCGACTTCACGCCGATCTTCAACAAGATCGAGGGCGAGAAGCCCGACGTGATGATCACCGGCATCAGCCATGTCGGCGTACAACCGACAGTGCAGTGGCAGCAGCAGCAGGTGCCGATCCCGATGTACGGGGTATCCAGCCAGGCGACCAGCAGCACCTTCTGGAAGGACACCAATGGCGCGACGGACGGTGTGGTGTTCAACATGTTCTCGGCACCGGACGTCGCGGTGACGCCGAAGACCATCCCCTTCGCCCAGGCCTACCAGAAGAAATACGGCATCGTTCCCGGCTATGCCGGCTACACCGCCTATGACGACGTCTATATGTGGGTCGATGCGATCAAGCGCGCCGGCTCCACCGACCCCGACAAGATCGTCGCGGCGATGGAGACGACCGACTATGTCGGCACGATCGGCCGCATCGTGTTCCTGCCGAAGGACAACACCTTCGCGCATGGCATGACAATCGGCGCCGGCTACATCTCCGGCCTGATGGTGCAATGGCAGGGTGGCACGCCGGTCACCGTCTGGCCGGCCAACGTCGCCACCGGCAAGCTGAAGTTCCCCGCTTTCATCAAGACCGGCGGCTGATCGTCCGGCGCGGGCGGCGGCGTCTTAGCCGCCGCCCGCGGCTTGCCCACGTCGCCAGCCCGCCCGACAGCAGCGCCACCATGCGCGGAGCCTCATGCTCGAACTGCAAATCCTGATCGACGGCTTCGCGATCAGCAGCCTGTACGCCCTGGGCGCCATCGGCTTCACGCTGATCTTCGGCGTCTCCGGCGTGCTGAACCTGTCGCACGGCGCCATCATGGCGGTGGCGGCCATCATTGCCTGGTACGTCGCCGGCGACCTCGGTGCCGGATCGTACGGCGGCGCCCTCGCCGGCATCGCCACCGGCCTGGCGCTGTCCTTCGTCACCTACGGACTGGTGGTGCGGCCGATCCAATCCTCCCGCACCATCGCGCATGAAGAGAAGGAGATCTTCGTCCTCACCGGCACCCTGCTCTGGGGCTTGATGCTGCAAGTGGCGGTGGCCTGGATCTTCACCAACAACCCGAAGACGGTGCAGCCGCTGGTCGCCGGCGTGGTCGAGATCCTCGGCGTCCGCACGCCGCGCAACGAAATCCTGACCGCCGTCCTGTCCTGGGTCGCCATCGGTCTGCTCTGGCAGTTGGTCCACCGCACCCGCGCCGGCAAATCCCTGCTTGCCGCCTCGATCAACCCGCGCGGCCTCACCCTGCTGGGCTTCGAACTATCCAACGTCTATCTGCTGGTTTGGGCGATCTACGGCGTGCTGGCCGGGATCGCCGGCGTGCTGCTGGGCATGTTCCTCGGCGTCAGTTCGGACAACGCCGGCACACTGACCGCCAGCGCCTTCTCCATCGTGGTGCTCGGCGGGCTGGGCAGCGTCACCGGGTCGCTCGTCGCGGCCTATGTCGTCGGCTACCTCGAGACCGTCACCGCCTATCTCGTCTCTCCATCCATTCGCACCGTGCCGGTCCTGCTGCTGTTGGTCCTGGTGGTCTATCTGCGGCCGCAGGGCTTGCTGGGGCGGCGATGAGCGTAAGCATGATGCCGCGCGGCAGAATTCTCCCCCTCCCCTTGAGGGAGGGGGGTGGGGGGAGGGGTGCGTACATCCGTGGCCGGCGGATGAACGCACCCCTCCCCCCCAACCCCCTCCCTCAAGGGGAGGGGGAGACTTCTAACCCCGCCCTCGCCTTCGCACCCGGCATGAGCCCCCACCCATGAAATCCCGCGTAACCTGGCTGGCGCTGCTCGCGCTGGTGATCCTGGCCGTGCTGCCCTTCGGCGTCTCCGGCTATGTGCTCGGCCTGCTGACCCTGGCATTCTACTACGGCGTCTGCGCCATGGCCTGGGACCTGCTGTTCGGCTTCGCCGGCGAGGTCAACTTCGGCCCGTCCTTCCTGATGGGCCTCGGCGCCTATACCGCCGCCCTGCTCAACCACTACGCCGGTTGGCCGATCCCCGCCTGCCTGGTGGCGGGCGCCGTCGCCGCAGTGATTGGCGGCGTCGTGCTGACCGTCCCCGCGCTGAAGCTGCACGGCCCGTATTTCGGCCTGGTCACCCTCGTCGCCGTGCTGCTGCTGCAAAACGCCATCGTGCTGTTCGCCGGCATCACCGGAGGCGAAATCGGCCTCGACCTGCCGGACGTGCTCTCGGTCAACGACAGCACGAACTACTGGTATGCGCTCGGCTTCATGGCGGTCAGCGGCGCGATCCTGTTCGGTCTGTCGCGCTCCACCGTGGGCCTGATCCTCCAGGCATCCGGCCAGGACGCCATCGAGGCCGCCGCGCTCGGCTTCAACGTGGCCAAGCACAAGCTGGCGGCGTTCTGCGTCAGCGCACTGTTCACCGGCCTCGCCGGCGCCATGCTGATCTTCTACATGGGCACCGCCTCGGTCGGCACCACCGTCGATATCGGCATCGGCGTGCAGATCATCATCGCCGCCGTGCTGGGCGGCCGCCGCACCATCATCGGCGCGGCGATCGGCTCGATCTTCCTGATCGTGGCGGGAGAGCTGCTACGCCCGCTCGGCCAGCTTTCCACCTTCGTCGTCTCGGCCATCGCGCTGGTGGTCATCCTGTTCTTCCCCGGCGGCTTCCTCGGCGCCGCGCTGGCGGCGGAGGCGCGCGAATGACCGCGCCGCTGCTGCAAGTGGACGCCCTGACCAAGCGTTTCGGCGGCCTGGTCGCGGTGAAGGACATCGCCTTTGCCATCAACGGCGGAGAAATCCTCGGCCTGATCGGGCCCAACGGCTCGGGCAAGTCCACCGTCATGAAGTGCATCATGGGCATCGAGCGCCCGAACGAGGGCAGCGTGAAGCTGGACGGCGTGGAGGTCGCCGGCTGGCCCACCCATCGCATCGCCCGCGCCGGCGTCGGCATCGTGTTCCAGCACTCGCGCCCGCTGCACCGGCAGACCGTGCTGGAGCACATCAAGCTGGCGCTGCTGCCCGACAGCCTGCTGAAGCTCGCCGCCGACCAGCGCATCGAGGACCGCGCGCGGGTCGTCGCCGAGCGCGTCGGACTCGACCGCGTGATGCACCGTCTGCCCGGCACCCTGCCCTTCGCCGACCTGCGCCGGCTGGAACTGGCCAAGGCCGTGGCGCGCGATCCCAAGGTGGTGCTGGTGGACGAGCCGTTCGCCGGCCTGACCGCCGCGGAGGTCGCCACCTTCTCCGAGCTGATCGCCAGCTTCCGCGCCGAGGGCAAGGCGGTCCTGCTGGTGGACCACAACGTCAAGGGCGTCGCCGCGCTGGTGGACCGCGTGCTTGCCATGTATCTCGGCGAGCATGTCGCCGAGGGCACCGCCGACGAGGTGATGCACAACGAAACGGTGCGCGCGGTCTATCTCGGCGGCAAGATCGAGATCGCGCAGCGCCCGGAGCGCGCCGCCGGCGAGGGCGACCGCTTGCTCGACGTGGCGGGCGTCAGCGTGCTGTACGGCAAGGCGCAGGCGCTGGACAACGTGTCGCTGCATGTCGGCGCCGGCGAGTTCGTCTCCGTCGTCGGGCTGAACGGCGCCGGCAAGACGACGTTGTTCAACGCCATCTCCGCCCTGGTGCCGTATAGCGGCACCGTCGCCTGGAACGGCGCCTCGCTGCGCAACCGCAGCGCGGCGCAGATCGCCCGCGGCGGCATCGTGCAATGCCCGGAAAGCCGCGAGCTGTTCGGCGACATGAGCGTGCGGGAGAACCTCGATCTCGGCGGCCAGCATCTGGGGCGCGAGGCGCGGGTGACGCAACTGGACTGGCTGTTCGGCCTGTTCCCGATCCTGCAATCCCGCCAAACGCAGGCGGCCCGCACCCTGTCGGGTGGCGAACAACAGATGCTGGCGATCGCGCGGGCGCTGATGATGCAGCCGAAGCTGCTGATCCTGGACGAGCCGACCCTGGGCCTCGCGCCGGTGATCCTGGAGCAATTGTCCAAGGCGCTGGAGACGCTGCGGCAGACCACCGACATCACGGTGCTGCTGGGCGAGCAGAATGTGACCTTCGCGCTGCCGCATGCCGATCGGGTGTATGTGCTGGAGCATGCCCGCATCGTCTGGGAGGGCAGCCCGGCGCGCTTCGCCGAGGAAGCCGGCACGGGCTATCTGTAGCCGGAGGTCCGCAAGAGGACTGCGCAATCGCCGCGGACGCTGCCGCTCGCACAGGACTTGCGATGCCATGAACCGCGACACCGCGGCAGCGCCACCCGTGTCGTTACGAGAAGCGAAGTGGAGACCGGGCCTGACCCGGCCAGGCAATCCCCCCGCCGGATGCGCCACGCCGGCTGGCTTCGGACTGCGGTCACCGGATTGTCATGCCAGACAGGCTCCGACCGCAGCATTCTGAGTGGACGGGGCGGCGTCCAGGGGCGATCCGTTGGCCGTTTGCAAGACCGGGACGCTACCGTGACAACCAATCCTCTTCCGCTCCATTCAACATTGCTGCGAGTCTGCGCGGCTACTGCTGCCGCATTACTATGGCTGTTCTCGCCTTCCGCCATGGCCAAGCCGGTGCAGTCCACCCCGTTGCTGAGCCCGGTCACGCCCGCATGCATCTCCTCGCCCTTCGGTCCTCGCATCCTGCCGGCCCGTCCGCTGGCAGGCACGTTCCATAACGGCATCGACCTGCCAGCGCCCGACGGGGCGCCGGTACGAGCGATCGCGCCGGGCGAGGTGATCCGCGTGCAACGGCACGGGCCCGGCGGGTTGGAGATGCTGGTGCAGCATCCGGGTTTCATCGGCATCTACAGCCATCTCGGCATGGTCGCGCCGGCGATCGCGGACGGACAACGCATCGTCTATGGCGGCGAGACGTTGGGCGTCGTCGGACACACCGGCGTCACGTACGGCATGCACCTGTTCTTCGGGATGATCGTCGGCGACCGGCCGGTCGATCCGGCCCCTTATCTCGCGTTGAGCCTGTGCAGCGGCGCCCACCGTACCCGGAACGATACGCTGACAGCAGACGGCAAGGTCCCGCCCACCCGGGTTTACGCGCTGGTCCGGTAGAGCATTTCCGCCCAGCCCCGGCGTCCGAGCCCCACTGTCATCGCCAAGAGCGGAGCGACCAAGCAGTGCCAGGTGGAGGCCACAGCGAAACGTTCTGGCGGTGCTGCGTGATAAAAATACCACGGCTTCTCGGGGACTTTGTTGTACAAACAACACGGTCAACGGTAATCGACTCTTAATCACTTTCCCGTTATCGATGGGGCATGCGCGCAACAGTCCTCATCGTCGCCCTGTGCCTGGCGCTGCCGGCCCAGGCTGCCTCCGTCTGCGGAACCATGGTCATGCCACCCGCCAACCTGCGGCAGATCTCGCGAGGTTTCAGCGCCTACCACTCGGGTATCGACCTGATGGCTCCCTACGGCTCGCCGATCAGGGCGGCGGCCGGCGGCACGGTGGCCTATGCCGGCTGGTATTTCGCCTATGGCCGCATCGTGGACATCCAGCACGGTGACGGGGTGGTCACCCGCTATGCCCACATGGCGGAGTTCGCGCCGGGCATCGCGCCGGGCGCGCCGGTCAGCGTTGGCCAGATCATCGGCCGCGTCGGCACCACCGGCCGCGCGCATGGGGCGCACGTGCATTTCGAGGTGCGGCTGAACGGTCATGCGGTGGACCCGAAGCCGTATCTCGGTCTGGCCGGCTGCACCGGCAGCCCGGCCAACGAGCCGATCGAGAGCGCCGCGGCGCCGGACGCCGGCCGTCGCGTCCGCTGACAAAATACCTCTCCCGCCTACTGCGGGAGAGGTCGAGACGCGGAGCGGCGAGGGTGAGGGTGCCGCCGCCCGCACAATCCCGCGCGCTGCACCGGCCACGGTCGAGCATGGGGCGCCGCGGCACCCTCACCCGCCGCTGCGCGGCCCCCTCACCCGCCGCAGCCGGGAGAGGCTTTCTCCGTCACGCCACGATCGCCGGGACGGGGTAGGACGCCGTCCGGCCGGGCAACCAGCGCAAGCTGCCGGGCGCGCCGCACGATGGGCAGGCCGGATACCAGGCGGCATGCGTGGCATGGCATTCGGCGCAGCGCCACTCCGGGTCGGCATCCGCCGTGGCGGCCTGACGCAGGGCATCGCGCTGGGCGAGCCGGCCGGCTTCGGTGTCACCATGCTCTGCCGCCTCGATCTCCGCCAGCAGCAGCCAGAGCCGGCGCTGGTTCAGCCCAGCCTCGCGGGCCAGCGTCGCCTGGTGCCGCGCCTCGCCGGTCAGCCCGGCGTCCAACGAGGTGCGAGCGAGCAGCAGCCGGCTTTCCGCATGGTCCGGGTTGGCCTCGGTCAGACGCTGCGCCGCCCGGGCACGCGCCAGCCGGTCGGTGACCAGGGCCAGGGCGAACGTCGCCAGATCGGGATGCGGCGCCAATGACCAGCTATGCCGGATCACCGCCTGGGCACGGGCCTCTCGCCCCTCGGCGCGCAGCCGGGTCGCGTAGGCCAGGGCAGCCGGCGCCAGGCTGGCATCCGCCTTCCACGCCAGCCGCGCCAGCTTCGTCGCACGCGCCGGGTCCTGCTCCGCCTCGGCCGCACCCGCCGCCAGGGCAGCGCGCGCGGCGTCGCCATCGGCGAGGTCCAACGCCTCGGACCAATGCCCCGCGCGGATCGCCAGCCGGGCCCGCTGGTGCCGCAGCCACGCGGCGCCGGGATGGGCGGTTTCCGCCTGACGCGCCAGCGCGGCAGCCTCGGTCCAGTCCTGCCGCACCAGCGCCTGCCGCAGCAGGCCGCGATAGCCGAGGAAGGCGGCATCCGGCCGATCCACCAGGCGGCGGAACGCGTCCTCGGCCTCATCGTCGCGGCCAGCCAACCGCCCCGCTTCGGCGGTAAGCAACAGGGTCTGCGGGGTGTCGCCGAGCAACCGTCGGGCGCGGCCGGCTTCCCGCCTTGCGTCGGCCTTGTCGCCGGCGGCCAGGGCCAGCAGCGCGCGACCGACCGCCACGTCGCCGCGCCGGCGATCGCGCTCGGCGTCCCAGCGCGCGGCGGTTCCCGGCAGCCGCAGCAGCCCGCCGAACAAACGCAACACGACGTACAGCACCACGAACAGCAGCAGCAGCCCGAGCGCCGCGACCGGCGTGGCCATCTCGACGGTCGTTGCGCCGAACTCCGCGGTGACCCGGCCGGGCAGCCCGGCCAGCACCCAGGCGATGGCGAGCACCACGATACACGCCACCAGGACATACACGACCCGTCGCATCAGGCGTGCGCGGCCATGGCGGCCAGCGCGGCGCGGGCTGCGAGCACCGCCTTGGCGTCGGCGAGCCATGCCGCCATCGCGGCAGCCGGCGGCCCTGACAGGCTGGAGACCGCCGCCACCGCGTCCCCCAGGTCGCCGGCCGCCAGCGCGGTGCGGGCACGTGCCAGCACCCCGGCGGCGGGATCGCCCAGCAGCACCCGATCGCCCTGCCGCACCGTCACCAGGTCCCCGGCATAGGCCAGCGCCCGGGCGAGGAGCGGCTTTTCGTCCGCATCCGGGTGGCTGGCGGCCAGCGCGGCATGCTCCGCCGCCGGGTAGGCGAGGCGCAACGACGCCTCGGTCGGCGGGTTGGCGGCGGCGAACCGCGCCACCGCCGGAGGCGCATTGGGCAGGTCGCCCAGCATTTGGCCGGCGGCCAGCGCCGCCTCCGCCGCCTGGATGCGGGCGAGTCGCGCGGTTTGCTGGGCCGCCGCGGTCATCTGGGCGGTCGTCCGCTCCAGCGTCGCCAGGCGCGCCTCGTCGGCATCCAACCGGCGGCCAAGGTCGCTGACGGCGCCCTGGTCGCGGCCGGACAGCGCATCCACGCGGCCGGACAACGCGTCCAGCCGGGCGGCAAACGGGCTGTTGTCGGCGACCTGCTTCTCCAGCGCGGCGACCCGCGCCTCCAGCGGCGACAGATCGGGCGCCGTCCGCTGCTCCAGCGCCGCCACGCGCGCGGTCAGCGGCCCGAGATCCACCGGTCCGGCCGCGGCCGGCACCGGCCGCTGCTCCAGCCGTGCCACGCGGTCTTGCAGCGCCGCGAGGTCGGCCACCGGCTGGGACGCAGGCTGCTGGAACGACCACCAAACCAAGCCAATCGCACCGGCGAGCACCAGGAAGCCAAGCAAGCACAGCCACGGCAGCAGCGTATCGCGGGCCGGCCGTCCCAAGGGCTGTTCCACGGGCGGCTGTGGCAGCGGAACCTCCGCCGGCGGCTCGATGGCCGCCGCGGGTGGATCGGTGGCGAGTGGGTCGGCGGGTTCGGTCATCGCAGCAGCGCGAGCATCTCGTCCTGGGTGGGCCGGGCGGCGACGCGAACGTCACGCCAGGGGAGCTCTTCTAATGCCACGGCGGCGGGCCGGCCGATAGAGATGGCATCCACCCCGGTCAGGGTTTCGGCCAGCCCGGCACGCTGCACCAGCCGGACGAACTGCCGCGCGGTCTCGGCCGAAAAGAACAGCGCCGCCCGCACGCCGCCGGCACGCAGCGCGACGATAGCGCCGGGCGTGAGGTCGCGGGCGGGCAGCGCCGCGTAGACAACCCGGCGGGCCACGCGGTAGCCGGCCTGGCGCAGCGCCGTCGCCAGCGCCTTGCCCTGCAAGTGGCCCGACGCCAGCAGCAATGTCCCGTCCTTCGGGCTCTGGTGGCGCGTGACATACAAGGCCAGCGCTTCGGCGTCGCCGGCGGCACTGAGCACCTGGGTAAACCCGGCCGCACGCGCCCGCTCCGCCGTGGCGTCGCCGACGGCGACCATGCGGGTGGCGCGATAGGCCAGCGGCAGGGCATCGACGGCGTTGCCGCTGGTGACCAGCACCGCGGCGAGCGAGGCGGCGGCGGGCAGGTGCGTCAGGGTCGGCTCGATCCGGATGACCGGCACGAGAATCGGCGCGAACCCGAGCGATGCCACCCGCGCGGCGGTTTCTCCGGCGCCCGGTTGCGGGCGGGTGATCAGGACGCCGGGTCCGCGCTGGGCGGCCACGTCGCGCAGCGATCCCGCGGCGGTTGTCCGCTCGGCACGGGGTTCCGCCTCCCCGGCGGCGTGCTGGGCGGGACCCGGCCTCCCGGCACCCGCATCGGCGGCCTGCTCACTTCGCATGGGGCGCTTCGACCACGTTGTTTTCGCAGGGCGTCCGCCGCGCCGGCCCGCGCCGGAGCGCGGCGTGCCGGGACGACCGCACCGGCGCGGAAGCCGCCGGTGGCCAGGCTGCTGCCAGACGGCGAGGGCACTGGCGGACCGCGTCGCGGATCGTGCGGCCGGGACGAACAAGGTCGGGCATCCTGCGGTACTCCGGCATCGCTCACGACCCTCTACCCATGTTCCTGTTGTGTTCTATGGGGCCGGCTGCCGGACTCCGCAAGCCATGTGGCAAGAGGACGGGCGGCGGCCCGGCGGAGACTGCGACGACCGACGGAACGAAGCCCGGAAGACGCGGGCACCGCGACGAAGATACCAATCTATAGTTGCACGACAGTGCCACAATATTTAACAAATCGTAAAGACCCACAACCTGAAATTGCGGCGATTTCGCTGCACGGCGAGCCAGGCAGCGGCCTGGCGAGACAACGGCATGACCGCGCGGCCTGGCAACCATCGGGCACGGTGCCGCGATAGATGGCCGGACCATGCACCGGCGCGATCGGTCGCCGGAGACTCTGCCGGCCCGTCGCGATAGACTTTCCCAAAATCGGGAGGGTGCCATGATCCGATCTGCTTTTCGGCGCGACGTGGTGTTGGCCGCGCTCGCTTCGTCGCTGCCGCTCGGCCTTGGGGACAGCGCCGCGGCGAGCCCGCTCAATCCCGAACAGACCATCATCCGTCCGCCCGGCGAGTTGCACTGGAAATCGAATCCCGCGTTCCCCCAGCCCAGCGTCGACAGTTGCCCGCTCACCGGCGACCCGACCCAGCCCGGACTCTACTACACGTTGGTGCGCTGGTGGCCCGGCTTCATGAGCGCGCCGCACCATTACACGACCGACCGGTTCTGCGTCGTGGTGTCGGGCACGTGGTGGTGCAATAGCGGCGCCGATTTCGACCCCGCTGCCTGTGTTCCGGTGACGGCCGGCAGCTTCGTCCGCCGGGTTGCCGGAACGCCGCATTACGACGGGGTCGTGCGCGGCCATCACGAGCCTGCCATCATCGCCATCTGCGGCATCGGACCGGTGAATTTCGCGCTCAGCGATCCCTCGCAGCCAGGCGTGCGGCGGGTGTGAGCGGCGATCTGGTGCCGCGCACCGCGCGCGTTATACTCGCCGGTATCGGATCGAGGAGGAAGCCGCCAATGAGCATCAGCATGCGTCCCCTGCACCGGCATTTCGCCGGCGAGGTGTCCGGCCTGGACATCACCCGACCGCTGTCGGTCGAGGCGGTCGCCGCGATCGAGGCCGGCATGGACCGCTATGCGGTACTGGCGTTTCCCGATCAGCCGTTGACGGATGAGCAGCAGTGCGCGTTCAGCCGGAATTTCGGCGAGCTGGAGGTGACGCTGATCGGGCAACTGAGCAAGCCGGAGGAACGGCGCCTCGGCGACCGGCTGGAACTCGGCGACATTTCGAATCTCGATGCCCAGAACAAGCTGCGCGCGCGCGATGATCAGAAGCGGATGTATGCGCTGGCCAACCGGCTGTGGCACTCGGACGCGTCGTTCCGCGCGATCGGCGCCGGCTATACGCTGCTGCACGCCCGCATCGTGCCGGGCAAGGGCGGCAATACCGAATTCGCCGACATGCGCGCCGCCTATGACGCGCTGGATGCTGCGACCAAGGCCGAGATCGAAGACCTGGTCTGCGAACATTCGATCGTGTTTTCGCGAGAGCAGATCGGGTTTGCGGTAGAGGATGCGGGGAATGCCGACAAGCTGCGGCCGGTGCGGCATCGGCTGGTGGTGACGCATCCGGTGACCGGAAGAAAATCGCTGTATTTGTCGTCGCATATCGGCGGCATCGTCGGCTGGCCGGTGCCCGAGGCGCGCGCCTTCATCCGCGACCTGACGGAACATGCGACCCAGCCGGAGTTCGTCTATACCCACAAGTGGCGGGTGAACGAGCTGGTGATGTGGGACAATCGCACGGTGATGCATCGGGCTCGCCGCTTCGACGATCTGCGCGAGGTGCGCGATCTGCGCCGCACGTCGATCAAGGGGACGGGTGTGACGGCGGCGCCGCTGGCGTTGCAGGCGGCGGAGTGAACGCGGCACGACGATCGGCGTGGTCGCGTTTCATCGGCGCGAAAGCCAGATCGTCGTCCTGACCAGCGTATTTCTGTTTTTGGTTTGGGCGAACATCGAGACCCCCCTGTGGGGGGATGATTACTGCGAGGCGATCCCGGTCAGCCTGGCCGAGCCGTTCGTGTTGGCCTGGCACGATTACTTCACGTGGACCGGGCGATTCTTCGTCACCGCGATCAGCTATTTCGTCATCTCCCCGGGGCCGGTCTGGGCGGCGATCCCGTTCGACATCGCCAACGCCGCCATATTCGTTTGCCTGGTCCGCAATGTCCTCGGGCTGGCGCGCATCGCCGGCGGGCAATCCGCGGCGGAGCGTCCACCGTTGGCCTCGGCGGTCGATATCGGCTGCGTTGCCTTGCTGCTGTGGTGGCTGCCGCGGGACATTGCCGAGGTCGCCTTATGGAAGACCGGTTCCATCGATTATCTTTGGGCGGTAACCGGCGAACTCTGGGTGCTGCGCTGGATGCTTGCGGGCAACCGGGGGAATGGCATCTGGCGCGTGCTGTTCTCCTGCGTGATCGCAACGTTCCTGGAAACCATGTCGGTGTTGGTTTCGGCGCTGCTGGTGGTCTATTGCCTGTGGTGCCGGCGCAGGCGCCGGCGGGCACCTGTCGGGCTGATGGTCGGTCATGTCGTCGGTAGCATTGGCTTGCTGGCCGCTCCCGGCAATTTTGTCCGGGCCAGCACGTTGGCGCACAGCCCGCTGACGGATCGTCTCGCCGGGGTGTTGGCGAATTTGGGCAGCCTGTTCGATGCCTATTGGCTGCCGGTCGTGGCGATCGTTGCCTTGTCGTTGGTTTATCGCGGTGGCCCCGACAAGACGGCGCCGGCCCCGGACAGGACGCACCGCATTTCCGGGCCGCACGCTGTCGGACGTGTCTTCCGCGCCGGCCAGGGCTGGATCTTCTTGGTGGTGGCATTGCTCTACATGGCGACACTGCTTGGTCCGCCGCGCGCGGCGCTGGCGGCGCGGGTTTCGTTTCCCGCCAGCATCTTTCTGGTCTGCTATATCGCCGCCGTGTTTTTCCAACGGCCGGTGACAGAGCGGGCCAATCGGATCGGCATTCTGGTGTTGCTGGTGCTCCTGGGTTGCCACCTCGCCGTCGTTGTTCCGGATCTGCGCTACCTCGCGCGCGTGCATCGGACCTGGGCCGATGACAAGCAATTCCAGATGGGCCCCGACACCGACGTGACACTGCCGATGGTGCGGGTCAACGGACGGACCTTATATACCCGGAAGGATATGTTTTTCGAAGGCTTGACCGCGGACCCCACCTATTTCGTCAATCGCTGCTATGCGGCGGTGATGCATGTAAGGACGGTGCGGGTTCGATAGTGTTCTGATCCTGACGCTTCGATCCCAAGGACAGGCAGCGACCGCCCCCCTTGTGTCATGGCCGGCGAAGGCCGGCCATGACACAAGGGGGGCGGTCAGCGGGGTCGACCCGTCAGTATCACTACACGAGGGACAACGCCCTGCCGAGTTGGGCGCCCTCCACCGCGCCTCGCATCGAGGAAACCGGTGTGACGCCGGCGCCTTTGACGTTGCAGGCGACGCCCTGGAGGTTGCTTGCGTGACGTGGATTGGGTAGATGGAGCGTTGAATGGATGATGCCTCCCTTGTGCGAGAGGCCGTTCACAATCCGCTCATTGCGCTTTCCTCCCGGCAGGATCAACCAGCGATGACGATCAGCATATCTCCCCTGCATCCTGGCTTCGCCGGCGAGGTCTCCGGCGTCGATACGACGCGCCCGCTGTCGCGCGACGCGGTGGCGGCGATCGAAGCCGGCATGGACCGCTACGCCGTTCTGGTGTTCCGCGACCAGCATCTGACCGACGCGCAGCAGCTCGTGTTCAGTCGCAGCTTCGGCGCGTTGGAGGAAACCCGCGGCACCGGCATTTCCAAGCCGGGCGAGCAGCGCCTGCATCCGGCGTTTGCCGACGTGTCGAACCTGGACAAGGA
>Ga0181521_10001366_pt1 | contig 30412 bp, 28 predicted proteins | sample PEATcosm2014_Bin_32_FD_119764 | JGI IMG/M metagenome (GOLD analysis project Ga0181521, IMG submission 119764) | Peatland microbial communities from MTU Mesocosm Facility, Houghton, MI, USA - PEATcosm2014_Bin02_60_metaG | ecosystem: Environmental > Terrestrial > Soil > Wetlands > Peat | place...
TGCCGGTGTGCGCGAGGTGATTGAAGCGGCCGGTGCGAGACTGCGTTACCTTCCCAAATATTCGCCAGATCTCAATCCGATCGAGCAGGCGTTTAGCAAACTCAAAGCGCATCTACGAAAAGAAGCCGAGCGAACCATTCCGCGTCTCTCGCGTAGGATCGGTGCCCTTACCGCCAAATTCAGTACGCAAGAATGTGCCAATTACTTCCGACATGCAGGCTACGCTTCCAAATGATCGGAATCCGCTCTAGCCGGTATGAAGCAACCCTATGGCGCCAGGCCGGCCAGATCCTGTTTGCTCTCGATGCATTGGGTCGTCGCAAGCCACAAGAGAGAGCGCGCCGCTTCCGCATCGGCAGTCGGCAAGACCTGCTGGCCGACGACCGCGACGACTATTGAGCTCCCGGGCCCACGCATTGGCGGCGCGCCTGAAACGAGGGCGTGCCCTTCTTCGCCTTACTCAGCCAATCGGTATTATTACTCACAAAGGGACGAAGGTAATTGCGTTTTCAGAAATGTTTCCGCGAACGCGGCGGCGACACTTGCACCAATTTGCTTTTTATATTGTCGCTTGCGCCGCGCCCTACGGCGATGATATAGGCTAATTTGTTCGAGCGGCTTCTCTAGGAATGGAACTAGAATCTCGTAAATGCCGGCAGTCTCTTTTTTGACGATGAAAGTTTTCCAGAATGCATCATAGTCGAAAACGAACACGTCATTCGACGCTGAAAGCTGTTGTTCCTTGCTCACCCCACCGATTGCGCCTATCACGAGAGTGCCAGCAATTGACTGAGCCGCAACCATAAGCAAATGAGGCGGCGCGATGTCGCCACATGCTCTTGTGGCGCTTCTAATTTCCTCTATTTGATCTTTTTCTCCTTGAACACGACCAACTAATAGAACGCGATCAGCCGCACAGCCGATCAACGTTCCGGGAACGACAGTGAACGATATTTCATACAGTGAAATATTATTTTTGCTGAAAATTAAAGAAAGATCCCCTTCTCGATAGCTCTTCGAATTAAACGACAATGAAATGGCGTATCTATTGTCATTTATTATTTTGCTCCACAAGATACAGCTACTTTCCACAATCTGTTCGAAAAAAGATTCAACAACATACTCCATCATGTACTCATAATGGAATTTCAATATTTCTCTACGAGTTTTTCTGCTGAAACTTTTCGCAAGGTAGTTGGAGTTAAGATACGCTCGGACCAAATTTGGGTAGCGTTTGGTCAGGGCAAGCGTTCCGGGGCGATTCATAGTACGGGCAACTTTGAGATGCCCGATAACGACCGCAACGATTGACTCATCCGCGAGTTTATGAAATCTCCACGCAGCACCGAAAATATTGCTCTCAAACGCCTTGCTAATTAAGTGAATCGTGCCAGTGTAAATTGATTTCAGAAAGAGAATGTAGTGGCGCAACGTGTGTGAACCCGCCGAGGCGACGCGCGCGGCGGCCAGATTTTTGGAGGGAACCGCGGGCTCTTTTGCACTGCCAGTTGCTAAATCGACCATGTGCTTAGCCCGCCGGTTCAAGTCGCGCGGGCCCTTGGGTGCCGTCACTATGGCTACTTTTTGATCTTGAAGGATGGGACGGCCGTATCGCTACATTTGGCTATAGTTGAGAAGCACTCTAGACACGTAGCCGAACCCTTCTCGCGAGCAGGCAACCAAGTTTGGACCATCCTGCGGAATATCCGCGCTTTGCCCGGCTGGCAAGCCGATTTGACTGTCTTAGTTAAACTGGACCAATACGCGCGACTGGATTAATACTAACCCGCCGATTGGCTGACTCTCTGGGATTCCCAAATCAGTTGCAATCAAGACCGACAAAGATTTTGCTATTTTCCTGCATGGCTCGTCCCCTGTGCGTGAGGCTCGGCGCCGGCCTATCCGACGCAACCCTCGCTCGTCGCATAGCGTGGACGAGCCACATACGCACCGACAACGAACATACGGTCTGCCAGATATTTTCCTGCGGGTTGAGTTCAGGTGCACGCGGCGGCAGCGGCATGAGCGAGAGATTGGCTGGAACCGTGAGGTCTTTGGCGCCGTGCCAGCCGGCTTGGTCGAGGACAAGGACGGCGTGGGCACCGGCGGTGACCCTTGCGGCGATCTCGTCGAGATGAAGCTGCATGGCTTCGGTGTTGCAGAAAGGCAGAACGAGGGCAGCACCGGTTCCGTATTCGGGGCAGACCGCACCGCCACCGACCTCGCCCGCTGCTTTTTGCGTCTCATCTGCCCAGCTACCCGCTCGACCGGCTTAGCCGGTATGAAGCAATCCCTTGGCGCCAGGCCGGCCAGATCCTGTTTGCTCTCGATGCGTTGGATCGTCGCAAGCCTCAAGAGAGAGTACGCCGCTTCCGCATTGGTAACCCGCAACGCCTGCCGGTCGATGGACGCGCCGACTATTGAATTGCCCGACCCAATCCATCTGACCGAGCGACGCAGAAGGCTTTGCGCGGATGCGCCGTTTCACAACGCTCCTTGGCGACACGAAGCCGTCTGCCGAGGTTGTGCACTGGAAATGTCCAGCTCACAAATGCGCTCCCAGAAAACCGCGATCAAATCAGTTCATGTCCGCAATAGCCGTTGCACGTAAACTGTGCCGGCCCCGAGCAGCGCACCGAGGATTGCCCACCGAGCAGTGCTCGCCGACCAAAACAGCTGATATGAGAGCCATCCGTAGTTAAGGTCACGGTACATAAACCCAATCACGACCACCACTACCGCTCCAAGGATTGCTCCCAAAACGAGGGCTATTTGATGCTCATGCCGCCAAACGAATGGGTTCATTGATCCCTCCCTTCAAGCCACAGTTTTTACCCCTTGGTTATCGAAAACCCGGAAGGTCGTCGCCGCGCCATCGAATCGCTTCGAGCACTGGTAGGGGTTCGCTGCGAAAAAGGCAGAAAAAGTTTGCGTCGGCTCGAGTCTCATTCCAGTCCCACGATGCGACGCGAGATTACCATAAGCGCCAATATTCCTTGCGTGCCTCATCCCGCTTGTCAATATCACTGGCTCAGAGCGACTTGACCGGCCTTTTTAGAGCAGGCGGTGCGACAAAGCTTGGAAAAAGCTTGGGCATCCAGAAGGAGAAGCTCAGCGCCAGCCGACTGTGAACTAACTTCGTCAGATTGAGACGTCGCGCAGGGGTTTGAACGAAATAGCTGTTTGATTTCAATAGGTGCTAGCGCGCCCTGCGTTGCGGCCATAACGCACGACGATCCGAACCCGGCCGGCGATGTTCCAGATTGCGCCGTTGAGCGTAGCCTGAAATCGCAAGCCAAAAACTACGCACGCCGAGATTCGGCGGCCAAATATGCCAAAAGAGCCGATGCGCCGTTGGTTGGACAAACACGTCGCTAGCCGTGATCGGCTGTGCGTCGTGCGAGCGCCCGCCTCAGTTCTGGATGGAGGGTACCACTCCATTTGAGATAGCCAGTGTGGTTTAGATGAACTCCATCAGTTGAAATCGCTTGGTCAAGAATTCCGAAGGGGGCCAAAACTCGGTTGAGGTTTAAAAAAGTAATTTTTTCTTCCGCGCACCAGGCTGCTATCGTGGTGTTAATTCTCGCTACGGCCGCGTTGGTGTCTGGTTCATTATTCGTGAGTAAGATACTCTGCATGATGGGCACTGTGCCAGACGCCTTAATCCGCCGAAGAATCTCCTCTACCCCCAAGATAATCTTGGCCGGATCTATCCCCGCTCGAACATCGTTGATTCCAATTAAGACGGCGACGACTTTCGGCTTGCGGCCAATCACTTCATCAAGCCGCTGGAGGACACCTTCGGTAGTATCACCACTGATTCCCCAATTCTGGACAAGAATATCCGGGAAAAAGTCCCTCCAGTCCCCGCCGCCCTCTGTCAGAGAGTCCCCAAGCATCACAACGTCGGCGCTTTCCTCCATCTGACGAAGGAAGGTTGTTCGAGCGCGAATATACTTCTCTGCTGTTGTAAGTGGCCATTCGTGTGTCACTGCTAATCGTAAGGTTCGGTAGGGGAACCATTGGTAATGATCGAAACCGATACCGAAAATAGCAGCACCGATCACCATCACTACTGTGAGCGTCCAGCTAGGTCGCTTCATGGGCCAGAGGTGGTCATGGTACTACGGCGCGTATTCGATGCGCCTTTGAGGCAGCTGCCCGAGCAAGCGCGTTCCAAGCTGCACACAGGGCGTTCAACACAATAATGCGAAAATGTTGCGACAAAACGTCCAACGTGCCGTTTTGGGGAAATTGCTCAAGAGCAAATGACCGGCAAAGACATAGGTAACCGCGAACCCGCGAACCACTTCGAGAATACCGGTCTTGTTCACGCGGCTCCCCGCCTGGCAATCGAGAGTTGGAACACCATAGTTAAGGGTTCGCCGTTGCCTTCAGGGGCTGATGTAGACTGAATAAGCGTGTGATGAAACTCAAATATTCGTATGTCGGCGTCGTTCGCTATCTCGCGACGGCGATGGCCCGGTTAGGGCAAAAGTGGCTACGATTCAAATCTAAGTGGGATAACAGAGACTGCCCGGAAAGCTCCCATGCCCACACCGTGGGACTGAACGCCCAGTAGTTCATCACACTCACTGATAGAGATCAACTGTCAAAATGTGCTTGTCTAGCGGAATGCCTGTCAGCCGACTTTTCATGTTGGCGTCTTCATCGACTCCAGCGTGAATTGTCGCCACCTTTCGCCGCCCGGCTATCAATCTCTGGAGCGCGGTATCAAACGTTCCCATAAATGCGGCATCTGCAGATTTGTCGCTATGCCCGGCAATCACAAAAATGGAATCGTAGCGCCGCCCCGAGGCTAGACAGCCGCCGCCGCTCAAAAAGTAACTCACACAGCGATCGTAGCGATCAGGCTGCTGCCTCAGCAACCAGGGAACGACCAGATCAGTCGAAATGACTAGCACGCTTCCGGTCTTATTGATCTCAATGAAATCGATGATGCTTTGATATGGAATGACGGAGTTGCGTTTAAATGGATGCGCCCCAAAACCAATATTCGCGATAGCCCCAACCGACGGCGCCAAGATTAGCGCAGCCATGAGCACCACACGCCCAGTTTGGCCCTGCCCCACCTGCCGGTCGAGATAAAGCGTCAGCAGGACAGCAGTCACCGGCGCGAGGTAAAGGAACGAGCGCGGCTTGGAAAAGCCGGGAAGTATTATCACCGCGGTGGCAACCAACATCAGTAACAATAGGTGAACTGGATTGGCCTGCTCCATCCGATCTATTGCTGAGAACGCAGCAACTGCAGAAATTGCGACGGCGGGGACGATGATCCAGGCCTGGCTTATCCCCAGCCCCTGGCCACCGAAAAACCCGAGCACATCTGACATCAGAGCTCCAACGGCACCGTGGCTAAACTGAGTCTGCATCGTCCAACCGAATCGCGTCGCTAAAATTGAATAGGCGGAAGCGATGCCGAAGCCTGCGAATAACAGGACCACGAGCCCAAAGGGAACATCGAATGAGGCGCGAAATTGGCGTTGCAGCCCGTAACGATACAAAACGAACGGCGCAAAAACGATGACAGCGAGAAAATTGGTCGAGGCTGCCAGTCCGAGCGGCGCCGCCGACAAAAGCCGCGCCGCGTTGTTGCCGCCAAAGAGGTACAGCGTGACGAAAAGCGAAATCAGCATCGCGAACAATGGATACCAGCGGATAGCATCCCCTTGACCAATCGCGAGGGGGCACAGGCCAAACAGAAGAACCGCGAGGAATCGGGTCGTGAGTGAAATGACGTCGGCGCCGCGACGCGCGACCAAAATCAACGCGATCAAATGAAAAAGTACGAGGGCAAGCGCTGTCATCGCGATACTACAAAGGCGCAGCCCGGCCTCGCTCAATCCCAAGTCCTGCAGCGCATAGAAAAGTAGGTATGAAAGTGGTGGATGATTGTCTCCGCCCTTGAGATGATAGGTAAATAATTCCATCGCGGAATGACAGCATTCGATGGGAGATAGGCCGTCGAGTTCGTCGTCGAAAGGAAATCGCCACACTCTGCCGGTCATGAAGCTCGCGCACAAAAATAAAAAGATGGATGACGCCACGTCGAGCCAAAAAGCCCGCGCGCATTTGGTAAACTCCTCAGATAAGAGTGGCCGCAACCGCTTCATCTACATCCGCTACAATCTCCAAGCGCGGCAGCCTCTGATGGGTGTAGATCCACTCGATCAAAAACCAGATCCTTGGACCCAACAGGCGTGGAGAAAAACATGGAAGTTATTAGTGGCACTGTGGCATGGTTTATAATGGACGACTCTTGATCAGCAAGCGTATTTTGCCGCACAATTGCCTTATCTGCTCCGGCGCGCGATCTTGACCTCTTCATCCGAAACCAGCGGGCCGAATCCGCCTCCGCCAAAACACCCGCCGCAAAGACAATCCAGTAAACATCCAAATACGCTCGATAACTAGTATGCCCGACGAACACCGCAGTGACTACGGCAAACGCGACAAATTGAGCGTAGAAAATCGAGTGTTCACGCCAATGGCTCCGACTCGCCCACATTCCCCACAGCCCAAGAATCATCACAGGCCCGTACGATAGAGATTGAACTAGATTTGGCCAAAAACTGTGCCGAGGACTGAGCGGCCAACCGAACGCGTCAGTAACTTTTCGGACGCCATTGACGAGGGTTTGCCACGGGTGTTCACGGATATAATCCAGTCCCTTTTTGCGGAACCACTGATCTACCGCCGCTTCATTGGAACGGCGGGCATTCAATTCCGTTTCGTCCTGCAAGCTCAACGCCGCTAGTGCCGCCGCTTGACTACGGTCAATGCTTTCTTGTGGGTAGTGGCTGAAAGTATAGGGATTGTTGCCTTGCCACAAAAAGAAGCCCGTCTGGGTGCTAAGGGTAGCGGACCCCGTGAGGCGGTACGCTCTGAACACCCAAGGTGACACGGTGAGCCCCGCAACGCCGGCACAGAGAACAGCGACCCAGAGCCTCCGGCGCCACGGCGCAGCCAGTGAGTCTCCGAAGAGCACGAGCCACAGCGGCGCAAATAATGCAAACGGCGCCAGATTAGCTCGGGTCAGCACCGCAGCCCCAAGCGCCAGACCAGCGCCCGTGGCTGTTACGACGGATCCGCTCCGACGCACGCGCAGCAACAGAAGTACTGCGAGAGCTATCAGAAATGTGTATAGGCTGGTTTCCTGGAGTGCCGTGTCGTGCACAACGTAGTACGGGTAAATCGCTGTAAGGCTCGCCGCAATGATCGCCGCGGTGTTGCCGAAAATCTCTCGCGCGAGCATAGCGGCGCACCATACCGTGCCCACGCCTACGAGGGATTGAGCAACGACGATCGGAAAAAATAGCTGGCGTCCGAAAGTCACACCTGCAAGAAACAAAGGATAAAGCGGAACGCGAAACGCAGTCGCATGCACGCTGTCCAAAGTATAGCCATTTCCAGCGGCAATATTCTGAGCAAGAGTAAAGAAAAAAGTATAGCCATTTATCCAAAAATCCGACGCGCCGGAATAGCATCGAACAGCGACACGCGCTGCGAACGCCAGAAGGAAAATCCAAATTAACTTGCGATAAATCGCCAAGTTAAGCCTTCAATACGGCTTCTGTCACAAAGGCTTCTGTCACAAAGGAAGCTCGCTTTGCTGATATTTCCCGATGACGCCTGGATTGCCGAAGGAAGCGCTGGACTATTTAGCCAGTGCTCTTTCCATCTCAGCCCCAGATCTTACGGCGGTCTGTAAAGGGATTATGTAAGCGAGATCCCCGCCGATCGTTCGGGTGGCTAATCCGGTCTGAACGACCCCATTGAATTCCACTGTGGGCGGTTTATTGAAGCCGGTTAACACCAGCGCAGTTGCTGCAGATGAGTCTTGATCCTGTGCCTCGCTCCACGCATGACTAACTACAACTCGGTTTCCGAGGGGACTGATCTGCACTCGCGCAAGTCCAATACGTCCGTCAGACCGGACCTTTAAACCAGTTGGGACAAGAAGAGAAAATGTTGTTAGGTTCGGTAGGGGGTTCCAGGCAACGAACGTGCGTGATTGCGGTTCTACTTGAAGAAACTTCATGCGCCCGTCGTCGCCATGCAGAACGGCGTCAAGCTTTTCAATGGTGGCAGCAGTTCCTTGGACCGAGGTGGTCGTATCGCGTAGTATTCCAGGCGGCAAGAACGCAGAGCGGCCATTGACCCTCGGCTCAATGAGTGTCAGTTCGCCACCGACGGCTGATAACTTGGTCTCCAGAATGTCATCGCCACTTCTGTAAGAAACTGACGCATTACTGGGGTCCGCAAAATTCGTCTGTACTGTCGTGCCAGCCAAATGCTCCTGAAACGCTTCGAACGAAACATAATCTGAGCTATCTGCTAACTCCAAGGCAAAACCTCCGTATGCCTTGCTGATCCGATCCCAGTCCGGGCGGGCGACAGCGCCTTCGCTTTTTAGATTATAAGAATCGATAACCAGCGCAGGCTTAAAGGTGATTTTATTCCACTCCTGCGCAGTACCGTCCCGCAACACGACAGTGTTGCCGCCGCCCAAGTCCGTTCCCGGGAGTGGAATGATGCCAAAGAAGGTTACACCATCGCGGATAGTGATCCTGGCGCCCGCGTGCACGATGTAAGGTAGCTGGGTAATGTGTTGCCCATTCACGTAGATCTCCCAGTCGGGGGCCGGCTGCTGGTAATTGAAAAGGGCGATCGACGATTGGAGGCTGTTGAGTCCCTCTTTCTGTACCTTATCACGCAGGTAACTGGCATCGCGTGGAGAAGCGACCATGAGCAGTTTATTGTCGTGCTGCAAGAATGTTTCCGAACCCAACGGCGTAATCCAGCCCCCGGCGTCGTTGGCAAAGCGGGTTTCATTGACACCGTATCTTGCGAGGACGGTGACGATCTCACTCAGCTTTTCGACGGGCTGGTGGGTTCGTCGCCACTGCGCCAAGAATTGGACCCGTCGCGCTTTTGTGGAAGTTGCCAGGCCGTAATTGTGTCCCAAGAAAGAAGTCTCAACACCGTCCCCTATGGCCATCGCACGATATGGGATAGGCTTTTCGTCGACAAGATTAGCCGCCCATTCGGGGGCCCATGGGTTCGTGCCGGCTTGCAGCGCAACACGTAACGGCGGCACCTCTTGCCCGATAGCGGTCTGTAAACCTGGAATCAAGGTCTTTACTTCGGGGTTGTCCACGTCGTGTAGCGTTCCTACACGTGAAAGGGTGTGCAACAGGTACTGCAAGCCATCTTGTTCGGCCAACAAGTATTCGAGCGACGTGCGACTCGAACCTGCAATGAATCGCTTCAACGCTGGATGATATGTCGCAATCAGTTCATCCAAGCTCTTTGCCAAAATACCTTCGCTTATCAGGCGGTCGAACTGCGTAGGCGCAAAATCAGCCATAACTTTTTGAGCGCTGAGTGTGATGGCGAAATAATAGTGGTCAATGTCTTCCTGGCTTGCCCCCCGGCTCCAGCTCCACAACCGAGCTGGGTACGTTTCCCAGCCGTGTCGACCGTCATCAATCGCATTCGTCGACCCGATTATCGTACCGCCTAATAGCGCCCCCACCGCAGCGGTGTGATTGAAATTCTCGGTGGAAATAGAATAATTATAGCCTGAACGATAGAAGCTTTTGTTGCCTTGCCAGTCGCCGGTTTTTGCGTAGTAGGAATCCGTTACGCCGGAGCTTGTTTCAAATCCGCCGGCAAGTTGATCAATTTGCGGATGAACCAGCGTGCCGTCGATGCGGGTTTGATCGAACTGATTTGATAACGGAGCTGTCTTACGGTCGGGCATGAGCCAAGCGGTCCAGTATCGCTTGAAGGCATCACGTGCCGGTGCTGGCAAAGCCTCGCCGTAGACGAACCATTGCGCCATTTCAGACGCCGGCTCGAAGCCGCTCCAACCACGTGGCTGCCGACCGATTATTGAGTCTACCCAGGCGCAATAGACATCGTATGGCCTGGCTTGACCTCCTTGACCCCTTACCTCAGCCAAGCGCTTGATGATAAAATCGGGCACTAGCGCATAGTAAAATGGTTGCTTTGCGCGCTGTACTCCACCAAGATTTCTAAGTTCGGCAATACGATTCCACTGCCATAGAGGCATCCAGTCCGGCTTGGTTGCAAACTTTTTCGATAGTTCAGCCAACTCTTCCTCGGATGGGAGAGTCGCGGATGGCACACCGCTGAAAGCTGGATGCTCAGTGGCGAGAGTAGCGCTGCCCCGTGTGGGTGCCCTATTTTCCAAAGGAGCATTCAAGTCTTGTCCTTTGCGCGGCGAAAAACTGACCACCAAATGCGGCGTTCGTATTAGAATAGCCCGCCCACCAGTGGCGGTCGCCCACTCGTAAACGCCGGTAAAATAGCGCGCATCATAGGTTTCCAGCTTGTTGACCAAGAAGCCACAACAGTCGAGAATTTGTAATCGAGCCTCCAAGGTTTCACCGAATAGAACGTTACTAGCTAACGCAGTGACATCGAGGCGACCTTCTGGTGCCTTTTCCGATATTTCGACGGGCCCGAAGTGAATCGGAAAGCGATCCTCTTGTGCGTCACCGGCGCCGTATTTCGTCCATAACCCAACACCATTTCTGTAGGAATTAAACGTAGGGCCGGATAATTCGTCGCTTTGCCAAGCGCGCCGCAAGCCCCAAGCCACTGCATGCCACTGTGGGGCCAATTTGCGGTACAGCTGATCAACGCCCCAATTCGCCCTGTAGAGATAACCGTCTGGCTGAGCGAAATTTGGATCACCGGGAGGCCACAGTTCTGTATCGCGATAAGGCAGCACCAATTCTACTTTTGTAATCGCATAGCCCTGCTGCACCCGATTTAGAATTGCGGTCGCCGAGCCGGGAAACCGCACCAGCAGTGATCGGTTGAGAGCATCGAATGCTATTGCCCCCGGCTTGCCGCCGCGGCGAGCTCGAGACCATGTGGCGGTGGGGCCTCGGTCCTTGATGACTGCATCTATGAATTGCGTCGCACCATCTTCGGAAAGAGGGATCGGAAGATCCCAATGGGCGCGAAATCCAGAAATCCCCGCGGTCTGAGGCTTATCAAAGGTCAGAACCGTATCCTCCGCCGAAACGGGACTAACAAACAGACAGGTCAGGACCAGAAGAGCCACCTTGAGAATTGACATGTTGGACACGCACACGGCCAATTCGCTGTTTCCCTGGTCGGAGGTTTCCAGTGCCCCTGTTCGCTCTGGCGTTGAGGCGCGGCGGGAATCTTCAGAATGAATCGTGCTACTAGCGTAGATGCATACAACTCTGTTAATTCACCGGGGCGGAAATAGGTCGGCCTCGAAGTAGGAGCAAGGTGTGGGCCATCAATTCATCGGTATTGCATTTCGCTCCATATGCAGCACGTGACTCAATGGCGCCCGTATTGTCCCGAGAATTCTTGCTTGTGGCTGCCTGCTCGATTTGGCCACCCTCGCAGCGTCGTACTGATGCTATTCGCAAGGCGGCCGCGGGCTCGATCGACTGGGATCGATTCCTGCGCGTTGTTCGGCGCCACCGCGTCGTCGGCTTGGTCCATGATGGCCTCAGCCGCGCTCAGATTGGCGTCCCACCGGACATCGCCCGCAAAATAGCCGAGCAGGCCGCGGCAACGACCCGGGAAAACCTTGCCTTGGCGGCTGAAGCCGTGCGGTTGCAAAGCCTATTCGGCGAAGCCAATCTGCCGATCGCCTTTGTCAAAGGTGTTTCTCTGGCGAAACTGGCCTACGGCGACCTCGGCCTTCGGCACGGCAAGGACCTTGACCTGCTTGTGACACCGCAGTCTTTTCCAGCCGCCGCTGTGCTAGTCGAGCGTGCCGGCTACCGCCGATTTGATCCTCCAGCCGAGATCAGTGATGCACAGTTTCGGTTATTGATGCCTATGCGCAAGGATTTTCGCTACGTTCACGAGGACAGCCAACGCGAACTCGAGTTGCATTGGCGACTCTTTTTAAATCCCCACTTCATGAACGAAACCTCCCTCCTCGGTTCGTCGCGTATTGTGCCGCTTTCGGGAAATATTGGCGTTCGCACGCTGGGAGAGGAGGATCTTTTCATCTATCTATGCGCACATGGTGCCTTACACTGGTGGTACCAGCTAAAGTGGCTTGCGGATGTCGGTGCTCTGTTAGTGAGCGGTCCACCGAGCAGTGTCGAGCGGCATTACCGAGCCGCCGAAGCGAGAGGGCTGGGCCGACCCGCAGCGCTGGCGATCCTCCTCTGCCACCGGCTTTTGGACACAGAGGTACCGGATGGACTGCTTGCGACTTTTCGGGCCAGCACGACATTGCGATGGCTTGAATCCACCGCCCTCAGTGCCATCACTGCTGGCAAGGGCGAAATCGAACCAAGAGACGTAGTGTTCGGAACGACCCGGGGCAGTCTGTCGTGCTTTCTGCTGCGGCAGAACTGGCGATATTGGCTCGCTGAGCTGAAGCTCCATTCCGTCTGTGAAGCTGATGTCTTGACCGTATCGCTCCCGGCCCGCATGCGTTTCCTCTATCCGCTGCTGCGGCTGCCGCTTTGGTTGTGGCGTCACCGAGCGCGTCCAGTAAGCTCGCCACAATAAATTTACGGAGGATGCAATAGAACGCCAATTGAATGAAGCGAGTCGGGACCTGACCGCTCAGTTCAGCGGGCATCTCAGCGACAGCGGGTTGTCCATTGCGTTCGCTTGCATAGCCTAGGTCGACAATTCGCCGCATTTAGGCGGGAATTGCGGGTGCCGATAACAAGCCAATCCTGCGCGACGCGCGCGTAGAGGGACCTTCGATCAAACGCGCGAAGAACACGGCAAAGAGAATGGATGCGGAAAGGGCGGCCGCTGATTCGCTCGATTCGAGCAAGAGGGCCATGCAAACGAGCCCCTAGACTATGGTGGACCCGGATAGTGCCAGCGACGGATTACGGCCGCCTTCCTAATGTGCTTTGGCTGACGCGAGATTGTGAGCTCCTCGCCCAGACATTGTGTCCTTCGCAAGGTTCCCCCGGTTCCCATGCCCTGCCGTGAACATCAGAAAGGCTGAAGCCTATCTCCCTCAGGAGGTTGGCAGAGCGGCTAACGCTGCTGCTTTCAGGATGCAGCTCGATGATGAGGTTCTTGGTTTTCGCCAAGGTGGCTGTCGCACCTTTCAAGACCTCCCATTCGTAGGCTTCGACGTCGACCTTCAGGAGCGAGATCGAGGGCAGGTGCTCGGTTACGGTGTCGAGCCTGCACATGGCGACGGTGAATTGCTGTTGCGTCTCTTCGTGCGGCCAGTGTTCTGACAGGCTGAGTTTCGACTTGTCCTGCGGAATCTGATTGTTCAGAGCCACGAGCCCGTCCTTTGGGCCGATGGCGGCGACAACGACTGAGATGTTCGCGAACCCGTTGAGGCCCGCATTCAAGAGGATGCGGTCGCAGTTGTAGGGCTGCGGGTCGATGGCAATCAGATGTCCTGTGGTCCCGATAAGGGATCGCGCGACAAGCGCGTGAAACCCGACGTGAGCGCCCACGTCCACGTAGGTGTCGCCGGGTCTTAGGATTTGCTCGTAGAGCCCGATCGTTGAATTCTCGGTGATCCCCTCCCGTAGGAGTACGCACTGAGCCCATTCGATCGGGTCGAGTTGCATCCGAAGGCCCTTATATACGGTCGAAACGGCTGGGCGCAGCATCGAGCGCATTGCTCCGGCTACGCGGTCTCGCCCGCGAAACTGGGGGAAACGCAGAACTTGTCGGTAAGCAGTGAAGAGCATGATCGGCGGGTCGAGAAGCCCTAAATGCTCGTTTGTAGGTTAGTAATGTGGGTACGTCATTTTCTTAATTTGCGTAGCCGCCGCGCGCGGCCGAGTAACAGCAGCGCCGACTTGCACCGCTGTCACGTCGAGATCATCGAGCTAACCGACGATGTCGAGAACGCAGCGCCGCGCTCGTTGACAAAGCCACGCTGGGCCAGCTCGTCAGCAACATCACGCAGCGAGCGTTGATGCCCTTTCCGTGAGCGCAGGCGCAGCCGCTTCGCGTCGATCACCAACGCCGGGTTGATCTCTGCCCAGCTCTACCCGGACACCGCGCCGAATCAGCGCCACTGCTATGGACTCGGGTATCACGTTTGTGGTATTCGTACTTAGCATCGCAACAATCGCCGACAAATACTTTGATCGCGCGGTAGGAGAGAGGCTCTCAGCGCCTTTCCGCACGTCGTCAACGCCCTGTGGCGGCCCATTCTTATAACTACAAATTTGCAATCAGCCGTTCAATGGCTTTCGCCGGCTACGGATATATCCTATTTGATATCTGTTTTGTAGTGCAGTTCTGCGCCTCGTGCGAGGGTCTATTGGCGAACTCAAAAATCGGTCGAGGGCTCGCACTTCCACAAACAGCGAGCGGAAGTTAATGCCAGAAAAAAGCCAGCAGCTTTCTATCGGAAACCGGTAATGCGTGTATTAGTCACGGTCGACCCCGAACTTCCGGTGCCGCCGCGAACCTACGGGGGCGTTGAACGGATAGCAGACGGACTGGTGAAGGCGCTCCGACTTCGTGGCCATGAAGTGGGTTTGATAGCCCACAGTTCATCGACCTGCCAAGCAGACACATTTTTTCCGTGGCCCGGGCTTGACTCTCGAAGTCTCAGTGACTCGCTGCGTAACATGTACAGTTTGCGCAAGGCTGCTGATACTTTCAAGCCGGACGTGCTCCACAGCTTCTCACGCCTGCTCTATATGCTACCGCTGATACGCAGGGCATTGCCGAAAATAATGTCGTATGGGCGCGAACCTACACCGCGGACGGTGCGCCTTGGCGCGATACTCGCCAACGGGTCGCTAACCTTCACGGGTTGTAGCGAATATATCTCCGGCCGCGGCAGGCGCGCGGGCGGCGTGTGGCGAACTATACATAACTTCGTTGATTTAGAACTTTACAAATTCCAGCCTAAGAGAGCAGAAGACGCACCGCTCCTATTCTTGAGTCGAGTCGAGCGGATCAAGGGTGCTCATACCGCTATCGCCGTCGCCCGCCGAACCGGACGACGGCTGTTCATTGCTGGAAACCACGCCACATCTGGACCGGAACTCGAGTATTGGACACGAGAAATTGAGCCCCAGCTCGGCGAAGGAGTAGAGTATGTAGGACCAGTGGATGATGCCCAAAAAAACGCGTTGCTTGGACAGGCGGCGGCGATGATCGTACCGATTGAATGGGAGGAACCGTTCGGCATGGTGTTCGCCGAGGCAATGGCATGCGGCACGCCGATAATCTCCTGCCCTCGTGGGGCGCTGCCGGAGATCGTGCGGTCAGGTATCGATGGCTTTCTCATAAATTCCGTTGAAGAAGCTTGCGATGCGGTAGCGCACCTGGAAAAGATTAATCGCACGGATTGCCGCAAGCGCGTTGAACAACATTTTTCAGTCCCAGTCATTATCACCCAGTATGAGCGGCTGTACGAAGAGCGTGTCACAACCACGGCCAAGCGACTATAAATGTTGAATTGTAAAAATGTGTTTTGCAAAGCAACTTGGCCGGTGTCATCTTTCTCGCTCTCGCGGAACGGCCCGACTGGAATTGGGAGCGTCGAGCCGACTAACGGCTAAACGTCAATTGAAGTCAAACTGAAAAAGGCCGGCGCGCGTCGAGTGACCACTGCGGCAGCAACGTCTCGCAGGCCGTCCAGCGTAACGAAGGATCTTGCAGACGGCATTGGTGACTCTAAGATGCGGGCCCGTTACGGAGAACGATGATCGAATCTCTTGCGAGGAGACCCAAGTCGGGATTAACCACTTCCCATCCCGCCTCCAACGCTATTTTCGCCATCGTTACGCGGTCATTGCGCGGCCACCATATCTCGCTATCGGGTTTCATTTGAAATTCGACAGGAACGTGGCCGCGCCGCCATCCATAAGCGTCAAGTTTCTGCCAGTCGCCGTATTGATGAACAGCTACAGCCCCCCGCTTCATTTTCGGGCGAGAGTTACTCAAGATGGTTTTGATTGAGGCAATTTCATTGTGACAGAGAACCCCGAACGACCAAAAGAAATCAAAATAGTCGTCAGAAAACATGTGGAATTTATTGTCCTCGAACCGGTGACAGTGCAGTCGTCCACCGTAATCTGCGGGATTGATCCATTGAGTTACATCGTTGAAATCCACAGTATGTAATTCGCCCTGCGGTACCTGGTTTAGTATCGCTCGGGACCATGATCCTCTTCCTGGCCCTAGCTCAAGTACACGCGATGCCGGCTTCGCGTACGGAATTATTGCCCTCTGAACGACGCGTCGGTAAGAACCACCGATCTTCCTTTCCTCAAGAAATCGTCGCACCCCAGGGAACAAGGATTCTACATTGCCGCTGTCATACCCGTGGGCGTGGAAGCCTTTCAACCATTCCAGGCTTGGCATGGTAAGTTCCTCATGATTTAGCCAAAACGACGCCCGATCATCATTTTCCGGTATGAGCGGGTGTAAGAAGACCAAAAAATCGCAACGCAGTAATTGACCATGACCGAATTAATATGATGGAAATACCTTGCTAGACAGCTTCAAAGCGGCTGATCCGTGCGCTTGCCTGACCATGACGCCTATTCCAAGAAAAGGCCCGCCGTCAACATCGGGGTATTGATCGACAAACTCGTGGAATTCGTTTTCGCGCTGTAGAAAATATTTAAGTCCCGTCCAAAACGTACTTGTTTCTGGGCAAGCGCGGCTACAGATGTCGTGGAACACCAACACCTGGCCGCCGCACATCACATCGAAATCCTTCAACACTCCGTCGAAGGAATGGTCACCATCGATTAAATTCAGATCATAGTGGCGGTCCCGCATTAAAGCGACGAACTCTGTGCTGGCCGAATTTCCGCAAAAATATTGGAAATCCCGATACTGATGGTAGTCTTTTAACAGTTGGGATTGTTCAATTAAATCGACAGCCAGCGCACGTTCGAACCCTGGATTGAATCGCGCGAGGTATTCGCAGGTGAGCACGAAAGTCCCGCCGAATCTGCAGCCAATCTCTGCATACGAGTTGAGACTGGACGCAAGTGATGATACGAGGACCAGATACTTTGAAAATTGATTTGGGTACTGCCATATCCGCCAGCCCAATCCTTGCCCGAAGTAATTAGAGAGAGATGAAGGTTGTTCATGCACAATCTCATTGTTCAAGCCGAGCTGTGGTAAAAGTTCTTGCTCGAGGAATTCCGACTGACGCAGACGTGTCAGTGGCGTCCGCCTGATTAGTTCGACCCCAGCTCCACACTGCGAAGGGACGGCGATCTGTGGTTTTGTTGTGACTATTAATTCTGTGCGATAGGCAAGATTTCCGATCCGATGTATCAACCCACTGACGGCGTGCTTTTGCAACACTTTCGCGATCTCCACTTTCTCGATGGATTGCGCTACTAATTACAACTAGTTGCTGCATGCAACGAGGTGGCATCGCAGTGCTCGGGCTGACGATACCGCACTTGCCGGGGAACACCGATATGAAAGACAACTCCAAGTGCTCGCTTCACGTCAATAAAGCCATCGGGAAAAATAACAGCAATAAATCCCGCCTGGACCGTTGACCTAATGCCCGCCATTTTGAGCGGTGACGAATTCAAGTGCTTTGACGATGCCGTTGCAAGCATAGTCAATATTGTACGCGCGCGATAGTTTTTGGATTGCATCAGGAGGTGGCGGCTCATCGACCACAGCTGCGATTGCTTCTGCAAGTCGGTGGCAATTGCCCAAAGGAAACGTGCGGCCTACAACCCCATTGGCTGCGAGGTCGGGCGCACAGCCAACCGCATCTGAAATGATTATGGGGCGTCCACAAGCGAGTGCCTCATTGGCGACCAGGCCCCAGGTCTCTCGTCCGGTGGATGGCAGGACAAGGACGTCGCAAGCTGCGTAACAGGCTGGCATCTCCGTTTGATTTTGAAAGCCCAGGAGGACGAGTTTCACGCCGATTTGCGCTGCACGATAGCGTATCGGTTCCTCAAGTGGCCCCGATCCTGCAACCATGACCGTGACAGGGCGTCCTAGATTAACGAGACAGGCGGCGGCTTCTACTATATCGAGTGGGCGCTTGAATGGTAAGAGCTTCCCGGCAAAGAGTACCACTACCTCCTTCTTGCCAATTCCCTCTCGCTCGCGCAATGCTGCGCCCGCCTCCGCACTGCTGCGTTGGCCGAACCACTGCGCGTCGACACAATGCGGTGAGAAGAATAGTCGGTTGCGCGGATAGCCAAAACTTTCGAAATATTTGCGCGATCTTTGGCCTACGTAGAGCGCCGCGCTAAAGACGCGTAGCGCCGGCGGATACACCAGATATTTAAATGCAGTTTTTGCGGGGTTTGACGGCATCATTAACTGACTGTCCCCACGAATGAGAACTGGAATGCCGGCCTTCTTGGCTGCAACAATCGCCTGGACAAAGCTCTTGAGGTACCAGCCGAGCACAAGAACAGCGTCAAATTTTCCCTCGCGTAGGTGTTGATTAATTTCAGGAGTGTCGCAACCAAAAAAACTCGCCGTTGTTGGTTGCCTCGCTACGTTTGTCATGAAGCGAGATCGATATCCTGCGAGGAGATCCACATCCCACTCGAAGGGAGTTCCGAAGCCGGCCTTTGCCTGGTCCGCAGGTGTTACTCGATGAGCATAAAATACCTCTAGGTCGAGGAGTTTATTGAGCATCCGAAAAATCGGCGCGTAGTATTGTATAGGATGGCTGCTTACAATGGCGAGCCGCATTCGTTCACACTACAATCCGGTTGAAGATAGTGGCATAACGTGCAGCAATTACGCTTGCTTCATAGGCACTCACAACGGATCGGTCGATGGCACCGACCGTCTCCGGCGTGAGCGCAATCTCGCGTAGCGCGTTTGCAATTGTATCGGTCATCGTTTCGAGCTCTTCGTGAGTGTTAAAACCGAAGACGCGCGCCCCGCCCGCACGCTGGAGAATGTGAAAGGCACTGCTCGCCTGGTGAAATAGCGCGAGGATTGGACGCCCTGATAAAAGCGCCGGGTAGATCTTCGAGGCGGTGTAATGCGGTTCGTCGGATCCAATGAGAATAAGTGCCTGCGAGTTAGCGAGAACGTCAATCGCCTGCAAGTAAGGCACGCGTTGTGGCGTCTCACTGACAAACCTTCCTATACCGTATTTTTCGGCAACTGCTTTGACCTTAAACGCTCCAAAGCCACTCGGCTGGTTACTCGTGCCGACAAAGTTGAGCCGCAGACGGCGTACCCATTTCTCATCGGACGCGGCAAGCTTTGCGATAGCGGCAAATACTGTATTGAGTAACGGCTCGCTCCGCGGCAGCATTGTGCCGACATAGCTCATGTTAATTGCATCCATTGGCATTATTACCTCCCGCTCAGCGGGAGGGTGGGCACGAAGGTATATGTAATCGTTAGCGTCGCCGCCAATAGGCACAGCAGCGAGGCGCTCATGCGGGAAGGCCGGATACCGCTCCGCAAACTCATCATTTTGCCGTTCAGAAACTGAAGTAATAAAATCAGCGCACTCTACGGCGAACGGTTCAAGCCACCTTGCAAGTTGATGAGCGGCCCAAGCCTTTGTTAGCGGCGTACGCGAACCACCCCATTTTGAAACCCATGGGTCTTGAAAATCTAGAACAACAGGACGCCCCAGCTGTCGTTTCACCTGCCGCGCGAGTAAAAAGGGGTAGAAGGGTGAACCTGTAATCATAACAACGTCAATTTTTCGCGCCGGGACGACCTCTTGTAACGCCCGCCATAGATAAGGGAAGGCCCGTATGCCGATGTCGCCGATGCCTAAATATTTCATACGGCTTGCCGGCAGTGCAGGCACCTTTACGATATCAATGCCTGTCGGCAGCAGATTGGCGAGGCCAGGATCGAGACGCTCGGTGTGATAAGCTTCGTCGACGCATAGCACGGTCGGTTCCCAACCAGCCGCCGGCAAGTGTGCGGCCAAGTGCCGTGCACGGTGGACGCCCGCGACTGTGCTCGGTGGGAAGTAAGGCGAAACGATCAGCACGCGGCGCCGCATTGATTGACCTCTGGTTACTGCGCCGACACGACTAAAGGAGGCGCCACACTTTCCTCAGCAAACCTAGTCAGAGGTTAAATCGGCCGGCGGCCCACGCTGCCTCTTTGGCAAGTTGTCACGCTTCAAGATCAGTGATCGATGGAAGCATCATGCCCGCGCGGATGTCTTCCTAAATTGAACCAAAACCCTTGAGATAGAACCGTTGCGCGGCCTCCACGCGCCCGCGCGCAAATGCCAAATCGCGAATAAAAAGATAGTTATTTGCGGGAGCGGCTGATGTCGGCTCGATGGCACGTTCTTGAGGATCATAACTGCAATGCACGAAACCAAGCTGCGCTAAGCGATTCGCCGCCAGATCTGCTTGACGTCCAAATGAGCCGCCGCCGAGTGTCTCGATGAGCAACGCCAACGGACGCTGCCCGCAAATGAGACCTTCCGCACCAGCTAGTACGTCGTCGTCGGCGCCCTCCGCGTCAATTTTGATGAGGGCAGGCGCCTCCCGAATCTCGGCGTCTAGCCGCCGCAAAGGCACCTGGATTGAAGGGCGCGTGTCGCCATTTGCAACGATGCTATTCATCGTGTCTGCATTTGTTGAGAACGCCACAGTTCCCGTGCTTGCGCCGATGCACACCGCCCGCACATCCACCAGGGAACCAAGGCCGTTCGCATCACAGTTAGCACGAAGACGTGCTAACGTTTGTGGTACAGGTTCAAAAGCTATCGTTCGCGTTCCGACCGCGCCAGAAGCGAGCAGCGCATACGAGCCTACATTAGCGCCAACGTCCACGAACAGGTCGTCCGGTCTGAGGTAATGCAGCACAAATGCCATATCAGAAAATTCATGCAGTCCCCAGTAATAATTGCCGTTAGCGCCCGTGTAACCAGCTCCCACGAAGATACGTGTTGCATCGACAAAAGGCACTAGCATGGGGCGGCCACCCAGGCGAGTTCGGAATTGAAGTGTCGCGAACCGCGTAAGTGCAAGGGCCTGGTGGGAGCGCGCGAGTTCATGAGCGCGCATCGCCTTGAAAAACTTAGCTAGCGTTGTCAGCAATTGGACAAACACCACCTTTGCCGTGGCCGTCGGCTGCGTCGGAGCGGAACCGCCCTTCGCGCCACGACCTCCCCGGGCCGAGCCCGCGCTCAACGCCTGTAACCAGTGCTACGCGTTCGTGCTCCCAGTTGTAGCGGCCCTGACCTACGTGCCACGCTTCGCTGCGGGCGCGGGCCAATCGATCTTTATTGAGAAGCAGCGCGTCGATGGTGTTCGCTAGTTCTTCAGAGCTGAGGATCGTAAAGAGCGCTATCCTCAGAACATTCGCAAGATGACGATGTGCAGGGTTAGCGGAAGCGACAATCGGTATACCTGCAAGAACGAAGCTGAAGAGCTTGTTTGTCGGCGCAATCCGCCGATTATGATATGTCCCATCTCTATTACTGATTTTTTAAAATATGAATTAGCCCCTCAGCTCTGTTCTTGCGTGCTAGGTCGAAAAGTCGCTCGGCCGGTTAACTTAGGCTGCTAGTTAGCGTCTCCGCCTAAGACTGCTTTTTCACAACTGGCGACAAAACGAGCCATGTCAGTTTCATTATTCGCTTCTGCGAGCGCGAACGCACGTGCGTTCTCGCCTAAGACTCTAACTCGCTCTCGATCAAGAAAAAGTCTATGAATAACTTCGGCCAGACTTTGTGGATTGCCGGGCTCAAACAAGACCCCTCCGCGCGAACGACTAATCACTCGGCGAAGACCTCTTAGGTCGGCTGAAATCACCGGTAGTCCACCCATCATATAATCGAATATCTTGTTGGAGACGGTATACTCATGGTTTAACGGGCCACGGCGTTCAAGACATAATCCTATAGTATGCGGCGCAGCTTGCCACACAGCTTGGTCGGGACGGAATGGGGGCTTGACAACAACTCGGCTTTCTATGCCGAGTTTAGCAATGCGCGTTCGCAGTTCCGCCGCCTTGTCAATCGGCAATTCGCCTTGTAGATAGAGCTTTATTTCGGGCGGCAACATTGACAACGCCACTAAGGCATCTTCGAGACCGCGCTGGCCAAAGCCAATTTGAATGTTTCGCCAATATAGACTGAACTCGCCGTTGTTTTTTGGCGGAAGCTCATGTTCGACCGTGGGCGTATTATAGACAGGCACAGGGCGGCGGATGTTATATTCGGACACAAGAACATCTGCGATTTCATCGCTCGCGGCGAGTACAAGTGCGCAGCTGGGTAACACGCGGGTCTGCAGCGCCCGCGTCGCAGTTTTCTCCGCATTTGTCTGGTTGTCACCCATGTCGGAGTAGTATTCCATACTATCGAAGACAATCTTGGCCCGATGGTGATGTGCAGCCATAGTAACAGGTAGCAGCGTATCGATCCCGTGCGCAATATAAACGTCTGCTGGTGCGCGACGCAGCATTGGCGCGAGCGATACCGCGCGAACTCCAAAAATCTCTGGCGAAAGCTGCTTAAGCAAAAGCCAACGCGCCCGTGACGCCGCTACTCGGGTTCTGTGCACAGACAGTGCAATCAAATTGGTCCGCCGTGTCGGATAGGTACGACTGCGCCGCAAGAGCCCCGCCTGCCGAAGTAATTCGTTATCCGGAACCTCTGCCCCTTCTGCATTGGCGTCAAACACCATGATCTCCGAATGAGGCCAGAACTGCTTCAATGCTAGCGCTTGCTTGACCAAGCGAGGCTCGGTAGCAGCGACGCCACACGTGACGATGCAAATTCTCATATCAATCTGTGGCGCTCAAGGATGCTCGTAACAATACGCAACGCAGCGCGTCCATCGCCGAACGGGTTCCGAACCGTTGCCATCGCGTGATAGGCTTCGGCATTGTCCAGTAAGGTCTCGGCCTCCTGTATGATGTTTGCCGTGTCTGTGCCGACAAGTTTTGCTGCTCCCGCAACTACCGCCTCAGGCCGCTCAGTCTCGTGCCGTGTTACGAGTACAGGTTTCGACAAGCCCGGGGCTTCTTCCTGAACACCACCCGAGTCCGTAATAATTAAATAACATCGCCTCATCAGTTCAACAAAAGCGACATAGTCCGGCGGATTGATCAGGTGGACATTTGGTGCGTCGCGAATTTCTCGGCGCACGATCTCTACTACACGAGGATTCGGATGAACCGGCCAAATCAGCTCGACGTCGGATCGAGATGCGAGGGTATTTAGAGCGTGGCAAATGTTGCTCAAGCCGCTCTCCAAGCTCTCGCGCCGATGACTCGTCACCAAAATTACCTTCTTAGTCGGATCAATTGCTGGCAATTCCTCACCGAGCTTAGCGCGCAAAGTGCTATCATGCTCGATAGTGGCAACGACGATCTGTAGTGCATCGACGACCGTATTGCCAGTTACCAATACGTCTTCACGACGTGAACCTTCCCTGAGCAAAGCTTCAGCCGCCCCCTGTGTGGGGGCCCATAGCAAGTCGGCCACCAGATCGACCCCGCGCCGATTGTATTCCTCCGGCCAGGGTGCGCGCAGGTCGCCTGTCCGAAGACCGGCCTCCACGTGCCCAATTGGCGTTTGCGCATAGAAACTGGCAAGCGAACACGCAAAGCTTGTTGTTGTGTCGCCTTGAACAAGCACTCTATCGGGTTGTATCTCCTTCAAGGTCGCGGAGAACTTTTCCAGTATTGTCGTGGTAATTTCGACCAATGTTTGATCTGGACGCATGATGCTCAGGTCAATATCTGGTGCGATTGAGAACACTCTGAGCACTTGATCGAGCATATCGCGATGCTGTCCGGTAACACAAACCATCGTCTCGAGGCGCTCCTGCTTCCTCAACGCCAATACAATCGGCGCCATTTTTATCGCTTCAGGTCTTGTTCCAAATGCAACGAGGATTTTGGCCATTATGGCATCTTCATAATGTTGTAGATGCGTATCATCCGCATACCGCGAGCTTGTCGCGCAGTCCGTCGGTCAACGCTTTGCGGTAGTCGGACCATTGCCATGAGGCCGCCGAGGCACGCGCTTCATGGCGCATACTAGCCAGGGCCGCTCGGTTACCCAGGCACCACTCGATCGATTCCGCGATCGCGACAGCGCTTGCAGCTTCGATGATAAGTCCGTTCTCGCCATGCCGTACAAGTTCAGCAGCGCCCGCTCGCGACGTTGTGATGACCGGCAGGCCATTGGCAAAGGCCTCAGTCACGACCATTCCAAAACCGTCGGCAAGTGTTGGAAAGGCTAAAACGTCAGCGTTAGCATAGTTCTCATATAGCTTAGACCTCGGAATGGTCGGTCCGATAGTAATCGACTTAGGAAGATTGGCCAGCAGGCTATCTGGAAGCGTCACCTCGCCGAACACGATCAATTCGGCACGCCCATTGAGCTTCAGCGAACGCCAAGCTTCCAGCAGATAATGCGCACCCTTGCGAATACTAAATGTACCCGCCCACAAAACTTTTAGCGGCCCCTCAGTCTCGCGCAAAGTTGCGTCAATAGTAACCTCCGGGGCGCCATAATGGACGACCAGGATCTTCTCCGGCGCGACCCCAGCTGCAACATAGGATCGCGCTGCAAAAGCCGAGTTCGCAACGATAACGTCGGCTAGCTTCAGCTCATCGCGTCGCCGTTTCAGCCGCGCAGGCAGCTTTCGATCGAAATAGTCACCATGAATTCGCTTAAGCTTAGGAAACTTCGCTACTTCGTCCGCGAGCAATCCCTCGACAAAGCCTGAGTCAGGGGAAGGCAAGTCAATGATTGTTTTTAAATTACGTCGCTTCGAAACTTCGAAGCTTTCAAGACTCGTGTATTCGTACGAATAAACCGCATCAACGTCGTCAAGTTGGGTCGTTGCTACGAGATGGTCAAAACGTCGGCTACCAATATCCCACGCACGATCCACCCAAACGGGACCAATTTTCGACTTGGCGAGGCCCACCCGGAGCACCTCCCAAAATGGATATGCTTTAACGACCTCCAAAGGAACCTCTAGTATTTCACGACGCCTCAGTTCCCGCACGACGTCGATGCCCGTAATACGCCCGATAGCTGCGGCAATCTTGCTCGTCGTCGCGTCTGGCATGTAGTGATAAGCGGTAACAAAGCGCTTGAGAAACCCGGCTTCGTATAAGGAACGCGCTGCCTGCTGCGCAAAGGGCGGGGTGCCAGGGAATGCAAGCGTGATCTTCATAGATTGGACAGGCGTAAAATGCGAACTTCGGCTTGATCGGAGATTGGTTTGCCGACACTTCTGTAATGCGAGGCAGCGGAGGATCGATGGCAAGGTGCGCAAGCCTGACTAATCATTTTCGAGATTCTTTGAGGGATCGCGTAGGGATCGCCGGTCAGGTCAATATCGGCTTCTCACAGGGCCGATAGCGAGCATCGTCTGGGGCAACCCGATGTACCAGATTTCGCCATAGCCCGCAGAAGTGTTTAGTCGTTGATGACTGCCCGTCTTTCTTGAGTTCACTCGATGATAACTATAGAATCTCGCGCTACCACAAGACGAGGCGCTAAGTATGCCCATAGACCAGATACACCGGCGAATCGACGAGCACGTCACCAGCCGTAGCTATCATACCCTCCTGGACGTTGGAGGGTGGTTTATTCCCTATCCACGCGCGACACACGTGATCGATTTCATGCCGTGGGAGACGCGTGGATGTAAAGTGCAACTGGAGCAGCTTACGGATGAACGGTTCTCTAAGCAGACTTGGTTCTGCATCGATCTCTGCGACCCCCAAAGCCCATTCCCATTTCCGGACAAATCCATCGATTTCGTAATGTGTAGTGGGACGCTCGAGGACTTGGCTGATCCTCAGCACTGCGCGAACGAAATGGCGCGCGTCGGTCGGGCTGGATATATCCGCGTCCCTTCGATGCTTTCAGAGTTGACGATCGGAATTCAGGACCGCACGAACAATGTAGTGGGTTATCACCATCATAAATGGATTTGCCGCCAGGACGGAAAGCAAGAGCTCACGATGATGGCGAAGATGGACGCGCGATTATCCCGCGTCCGAGGTGAATACGTCCCACATCGGACTGCGGAACGGCTCTTCAACTTCCAATTTGAGCGCGATATTCATTTTTTTTGGGACGGTCACTACACCGTCTCGTATGAAGCGGGCCCGAGCGTTCGCGACAGAATATTGATCTACCTCGATGATCTCCAAATTTCCCGGTCCGAGTACATCATTGATTCAGCGAAGCGGCTTGCTCGGAATGGGCGGGACTTCGTGATGCGCCGGGGCAGTTTTGCGCCTCGCAATATGCCCTGGTGGGGTGAGATGCTCGCCATTTCCCGTCCATTTAGTGATCCGGCCCTGTGGATGAAAGCAGGCGGGCGAGTGAATTCTTAGGTGATTTATTGGTGCGAACTTTTAGGAACCCGAGTATTAGCTCAAGACGATGTGGATGATATAGGCGGCGTTGTCGTAAAGTAAAAATACGACGAAAACAATGCTGAAGTCCTCGCAGTAATCAGGAAGCTCACGTATCGGCAGCCACTTTGAGCCGCATCGGGCGGGCATTGAGTCTATCTTGCCGAAATCCGTCCATCGGGATTTCAATGTAACGTACCATTAGTCCACCAACAACGATACTTGCGAGTGTTGCCGAAATGAACGAATGGACGTGCAGAACTGCTGATAGAATTGAAATTACAAGCAGGTGAACCAGATAAACTGGATAGGACAATTCTCCAATGAAAGTGTCCCATTTTTTATTCGCGAAGGACTTGAATAGAATTGGAACGCTCAGAGCCACTGAGCCAAGAACGGCAGTGTGTACCATTGAGTTTGCAATTGTGCTAGTCAACAGACAAGCAACGAACACATAAACCAGTGTTAGTATGCCTAGCGCGTTCGGGATTTGGTCCCAAGTTTGATACCAGCGAAATAGCAGTACGCCAACGATGAAAAGCCACAGGTTAGCGAGAAAGAGGTAGTAGATCAGTGGCGAGTGCACCATTACCATGATACTACAACTGGCAGCGGCAATGGCAATCAAAGCTAGCGTACTCCACCGAACAAGAGCAGGGGCGAGCAGATAGAACCAAATTTCGGCTCCTATGCTCCATGACTGGCGTATCCAGGGATACCAGCCCATCCATTCCGCACCGTCGGGTGTCTTATCGGCCGGACCGTATAAGAACAAAAATCCCTCTCTCCAATGGAAGAGTGACGGAATATCTAACCCAATCATCGTGACGTTGCTGAACTGCAGGCCAAGCCATTGCCACCATCTCATCTCAGCATTTGCTTCCTGAAACCACTCGGGCGGTGGCCTATGGCCGATATAAAGCCAATCAAAACAGAACCAGCCTATCGAAGCCACAACAATGACCGCGTAGCTCGGATAAAGCCTGAGAAACCGATTTGAGTAGAACAGCCAAACGCTATGGTATTTCTTTGTCAATATGAGGGTCATGTAGAAGCCGGAAATAATGAAAAATAATCTTACAGCTTCGTCGCCGGACAACATTTTAATGCGATCGGGCAGATGATTATTGATGACCGCAATAGCAAGAAGGAGTCTGAGGCATCCCATTTGAGGTAATTTGGTACGCTTCAGCGTATTCCCGTTGCCATCTGTTCGTCAGCGTCGGGCAATTTCACTTGCGACCTGATGCTACTTGCAAGCGTCGCGCCGCACGCCACCCGACGATGCGCGAGAGCCATCGCAAGCGCCATCCACCACCGGGCATGATTCGAACTGGGTGCAGTTGGTGGGCGCGCGCTAGCGCCCTTTCGGCCAAAGCAGGATCATAAGGATAAGCGCCATGCGCTAGGTGCTGCCAAGAGAGGGAGAAGCTGCGCCGCATGCGCTCGCTGTTTTCACGCGCAAGAACTCGGCTTTCACACAACTCAAGAACTCTAAACTGCGAAGCCCATGCTGCGGGGGATTTGAGGCCTGACAGGCTGCCAGGGATTCCAGTCCGGTAAAAGACTCGTGCACCCTCGCAGAAAAGGACCTGGCTAGAGATGAGGAGAAGACGCGTAAAGTACTCCGCGTCGTTATTCAGCGTGAGCTCTAGGTGCCACGGGCCAGCTCGATCCACGAGTGGGCGTGGAATCAGCCAAAGCGCGGGTAGCATCATACCGAGCCCATCAGCTCTTGATAACGCAAACCAATCTAACGGATCAAGGTCGCGCCACACCGCCTCCGGAACGAAACGGGTGTCTTTGGGATCTCTGTAAAAGCGTCCCCACTCCGCCGTTGCAACACAGTTTGGTCGGTCGCTTAGACGTCGCATCTGCAAGGAGATCTTGTCAGGCGAGATAAGATCGTCTGCATCGAGATACTGTATAAAAGTGCCGGTAGAATGCAAAATACATTTGTTTAGTGCGCTCGTCTGACCTCGATTTTTCTGACTAAGAACCGTAAGCCGCGAGCATTGAAATCGCCTAATTTCGTCAAGGCTTCGGTCCGTCGATCCATCGTCGACAATAACAATTTCGAGCGCCGGCCAAGTCTGGCGAAAAACACTTTCAAGCGTTTCGCCGATATAGCGCTCGGCGTTAAAGCAAGGGATTAGTACTGATACGAGCGCAGCGGTCATTGATCAGCAATTTCCGCGCTAGCGGCGCCAAGGGAGCGACGAGCTTGGCTCTCTTGAACAAGCCCTGCCGCTACATGACGCCATGCGAAGCGAAAGTACCAAGCTTTCGATTCGGCAGTGTAATGGTGGAGCACGGCGGTCGGGCACTCTGCTTCAGCCCTATTGGGCGAGACTATGTAAGTCTGCGCGGGTGCGATGGCGCGTGGCTTACCTGCGACAAGCATTGCAACGATTGCCTGCTCCATGACGTACTGCGTGCCCTCACGCCTTACCAACTCGCGACACCAATACTCAAGCTTCTCCCAGTCGATACTATCGCTGTTGAGGCCGCATATTCCGACATTCAGGCGTGCGGGAAAATCGCAGCAGGCGAGTTCCCGCAAAAGACCAGGTGAATAACCGTAGTGATCAGCAACGTCAACCATATGGCAGGGCCCATCGGGAGCGTCGAGCCATGCTAAGATGAAGTTAGGTCTATCATGGAAGAGCATGTCGGAATCGAGCACGAGCTTCCAGCCGCCGCCTCCAGCATGAATATCGGTAATCTTGCGCAAATGCGGATAGAGCAGTCGGCGTCGCCGAAGCTCTGGAAAGCGGGCTGCGGGAAGCCAAGTATCGAGCGTGGCTTCAATGTCCAGGCTCCCAACGATACGAATTCCCGACAGTATGCGACGTAGCAAAGCGACATCTGCATCCGCAAGCGTACCGTCGTCTATTGCAACAAAACGAAATGACCGCCCGGCGTGTCTGCCGAGAGACACGGCGCAGAATACCGTCTGGTGTACAAAGCGATGCCCCGTCAGGTAAAAAATCTCGGGCGCGTCTTCCGCTGGCTCTGGGAGCGGGCTGAGGTCCCGTGCCGCGCTTTCCATCGCAATGCGGCCAAGTCTTGCAAGAGTAAGATTGACCGCACCTTCTTTGCCTAGACGCATGATGGCACCGCGTGGAGCATGCCACGTGTGGTACACAATACGTCCAGCACCAAATTTGCGAGCGATTTCACGCACCGTCAAACTATTGTCTCCCAATAAGCGCCCTGCCCTCAAACTGGCCGCATGCCCCTCGCCACCGCACGTATTCGGCGGGACCTGCCCACGCATGGTAACGAAGATAGGCGCGCCACTTGCGAAGAGGCACCGTCCACGGGTTCACCGGTTTCCAGGGGCAAATGCCATGTAGCGCTAGTACCTGCACCCACGACTTGGCAATTCCATGGTTAAGCTGAGCAAGATATTTTTTTTCGAACCGTTGTACCGGGATCAGGTGTGTCATCACCAGTTCAGGGAAGTAGCCAACACTAAAGCCCGCCTTTACGACCGCAAGGATAAGATTGTTGTCCTCGCCGGAGGCGAGGTCGTTCCCAGTGCGCCCATAAACAACGACATCGGCTCCCTTCTTGAACTCCTTCAAAAAAGGCGCGAGGGCAGTGCGCCTAAACACTGAGCCACCACCACCAAAGGCGAAGTCAGGATAGCTTCCGGTCCAATTATCTCCAATGCGACGCTCATCTCCAAAATTGCGGAGAGCGAGACAGCCTTCGAACTCCGTGATCCATCCCGGAGGTCCGGCCTCAAATTCGGGGAGGCTCTTGCCAGAGGCATTGCCGAGACGTTTATAAGTCGAAAAAATCGCAACCGCGCGCGCGAGAAAGTCGGGCGCTAGAACGTTGTCGTCATCGCAGAATACCACAAGCTCCCCATTGCTGTTGTCTAACCCCGCAACGCGACCAAATAGCAGACCTAAGCGTTCCTCCCGCAAAAGCCGCGCATGTGGGTGCCGTGTAAGTCCAATCTCGACGGCATTTAGCGGCGGAGTGGACGCATTATCGACGACGACAAGCTCCCACTCACTAGTTGGCAAGCTTTGGGCGAATATGCCAGTAA
>Ga0181521_10001367_pt1 | contig 30400 bp, 27 predicted proteins | sample PEATcosm2014_Bin_32_FD_119764 | JGI IMG/M metagenome (GOLD analysis project Ga0181521, IMG submission 119764) | Peatland microbial communities from MTU Mesocosm Facility, Houghton, MI, USA - PEATcosm2014_Bin02_60_metaG | ecosystem: Environmental > Terrestrial > Soil > Wetlands > Peat | place...
TCTTCTCCGACCGCTCGTTCACCTTCATCACCAAGACGCCGCCCGTCCCGGTGCTGATCAAGCGCGCCGTGAACCTGGCCAAGGGGTCGGCCGAGCCGCACAAGACCAAGGTCGGCAAGATCACCAAGAAGCAGATCGAAGAGATCGCCAAGATCAAGATGCCGGACCTGAACTGCTTCGACCTGGAAGCCGCCATGCGCAGCGTGGCCGGCACCGCCCGCAGCATGGGCGTCGAAGTAGGATAGTCTTTCCTGCGATTGGTTTTCAGTCTGCAAGCACCGCGCGGCGTCTCCGGACGCCGCCTTTTTTTGCCCGGAAAAGTGGGGCAGGCGCTTCCGCCAGGCAGTCCTGCCCGCGCCACGTGTTTTGTGCGCCGGCATTTGCTACCCTCATCGTTTCATGCCACACGACGACTTCAACCTGATAGCGGCGGCGCGCCAGGAAATGATCGATCACGGCTTTGCGCCAGACTTTTCACCTGAGGCCCAGCGGCAGCTGGCGGCCATCCAACCAGGCATCCAACCAAGCTCGGACGCGAGCTTGCGCGACCTCACGGGCCTGCTGTGGTCTTCTATCGACAACGACGATTCGCGCGATCTCGACCAGATCGAATGGGCGGAGCGGACGGGCGAAGGGATCCGCGTGCTGGTGGGCGTGGCCGACGTGGATTCGCTGGTGGGCAAGGGGACGCCCATCGATGCCCACGCGGCGCAGGAGACCACCACGGTCTATACCGGCGTCCGCACGTTTCCCATGCTGCCGGAGCGCCTCTCGACCGACCTGACCTCGCTGGGCGAAGGCCAGGAGCGCGCCGCGGTGGTGATCGAGATGATGGTGGCGGCCGATGGATCGCTGTCGAAGAGCGGCATCTACCGGGCGCGCGTGCGCAACCGCGCGCAGCTCGCCTACAACGGCGTGGGCGCGTGGCTCGAGGGCACCGGTCCGGCGCCCTCGAAAGTCGCCGCGTCCGCGGAGCTCGCCGCGCAGCTCAAGTTGCAGGACGAGGCCGCCCAAATCCTGCGCGAGGCGCGCCACCGGCTGGGCGCGCTCACTTTCGATCGGCTGGAAGCGCAGCCGGTATTCGCCGATGGCAAGGTGCAGGACATTACCGCCCGTGCCGCCAACCGGGCGGCGCACCTGATCGAAGATTTCATGATCGCGGCCAACGAAGTGATGGCGCGCACGCTGCGCGATGCCGGCGTTTCTTCGATACGCCGCGTGGTGAAAGAGCCGGAGCGCTGGCCGCGCATTGTGGAGCTGGCGCGCCAATGCGGCGACACCCTGCCCGCTACGCCCGATCCGGGGGCGCTCAACGCTTTTCTGGTGCGGCGCAAAGCGGCCGACCCGGTACACTATGCCGACGTCTCGCTTTCGGTGCTGAAGCTGATGGGTCCGGGCGAGTACGTGCTGATGCGGCCGGGCGATGCGGCGCAAGGCCATTTCGGCCTCGCCGCGCACGACTACACGCATTCGACGGCGCCCAACCGCCGCTTCGCCGACATGGTGACCCAGCGCCTCATCAAGGCGCACGCGGCCGGGGCGGGGGCTGGTTACGCAGACGACGAGTTGGATGGGATCGCCAAGAACTGCACCTTGAAAGAGGATGCCGCGCGCAAAGTGGAGCGCGCCATGAACAAGCGCCTGGCGGCGGTGGCGATGCAGCATCGAATCGGCGAGAATTTTCAGGCCGTGGTGACGGGCAACACGCCCAAGGGCGTCTTCGTGAGGATTTTCGATCCGCCGGTGGAAGGCAGGCTGATGCGCGGCGAGCAGGGGTTGGACGTGGGCGACCGTCTGCGCGTGACGCTGTTGAGCACCGACCCGCAGCGCGGCTTCCTGGATTTCGGTAAAGTATCTTAAATGGACGAGAAGACCGCTCTGTTACGCCACACGCTGGCGACGCTGGCCTACCGCGGCGGCAAGGCGCTGCGTGGGGCGCCGGCTGAATTCGCCGAGTTTCGCATCGGGGAACCACCGCGCACGCCGGGGCAGATTCTGGCGCACATCGGCGATCTGCTGGACTGGGCGCTCTCGATGGCTGATGGCAAGCAGATTTGGCACGAATCGCCGCCGCTCGCCTGGGAGCAGGGCACGGCGCGTTTTTTCGCCGCGCTCGAAGCCTTCGACCGGCGTTTGGCTTCCGATGCACCGCCGGCGTGTTCGGCCGAGAAGCTATTCCAGGGCGCGATTGCCGATGCGCTGACCCACGTCGGCCAAATCGCCATGCTGCGCCGTCTGGCCGGCTGCCCGTTCCACGGCGAGAACTATTTCCTGGCCGAGATCGTCGCCGGCCGCGTCGGCGCCCGGCAGGCGGAGCCAGTGGCCGAGTTCTAGCGTCCCGTCTCTGAAGTTCGTTTACGAAACTCCCATAAGGCTATCGCTCTATTACAGGGCCTAGAGGCCATGTCTGGTGGATCCCAAGCCGGCACGGCTGAAGCACGTGCCCCGATACAAAGCTCCGGAATCATGTTGCGAACCAGCACCGCATCACACGGTGGCTGCCAGCGCCGCGGCCTGGGCCGCGCGCGCCTGCCGCCACATCTCGATGTAGGGCGCCAGGTCGCGCATCATGGTGGCGAATCCATCGAGCGTCAGCGACTGCGCTCCGTCGCTGACCGCCTTCTCCGGGTACGGGTGCACTTCCACGATCAACCCATCGGCCCCGATCGCCACGCCCGCGCGCGCCAGCGCCGGCACCAGGCTACGCTTGCCGGTGGCATGGCTGGGATCGAGAACCACCGGCAGGTGCGTCAGTTCGTTCAACACCGGCACGGAAGTGATGTCGCAGGTGTTGCGCGTGGCGGTTTCGAAAGTGCGGATGCCGCGCTCGCAGAGAATCACGTTCGGGTTGCCGTGCGCCACAATGTATTCGGCCGACATCAGCAGTTCCTTGATGGTGGAGCTCATGCCGCGCTTGAGCAGCACCGGGCGGCCGCAAACGCCCAGCGATTTGAGCAGGGCGAAATTCTGCATGTTGCGCGCGCCCACCTGCATGCAGTCGGCGTATTCGGCCACCAGTTCCACGTCGCGGTCGCTCATCACTTCGGTGACGATGGCGAGGCCGGTGGCCTCCTTTGCCTTGCGCAGCAGCTTCAAACCCTCGAGCTCCATGCCCTGAAAATCGTACGGCGAGGTGCGCGGCTTGAACGCTCCGCCGCGCAGCACGCGGGCGCCCGCCGCGGCTACGCCCTCCGCCGTCTGCATGATCTGCTTTTCGCTTTCCACCGAACACGGCCCGGCCATCACGATCAATTCAGCGCCGCCGATTTCGATCCCGTTCAGCTTGATGGCGCTGCGCTCTTTGCGGAATTCGCGGCTGACGAACTTGTACGGCGCCGAAATACGCACCGCCGTTTCCACCCCGGGCGTGGCCTCGAGCGATTCCAGGCAGGCCGTGACGTCGCCGACGCCGACTACGCCGATCACCACCCGCTCCTCGCCCACAATCGAGTGGACCTTGTATCCGAATTCCTGGATACGCTCGCAAACGTGTTCGATTTCTTCTTTGGTGGCGTGCTGCCGCATCGAAATCACCATCGCCGTTCCCTCCTAAAACAAAAAGCCCGCTCCGAAAGAGCGGGCCGGTTTCGAAAATCCATCAACGCCTGACGCAACCAACGCCGCTCTACCGGATCTGGCTAAACCAGAACCGGTAACTAAACGAGCTGGCGTAATAGCGCGACATCGAAGTTCCACTCTACAACAAGTCGGCGCGGCGGGGCAAGCGCTGCGCATGTTTGTCAAGCCAACCGTGCGCGGTTCCTGGTGCAGGCAAGGATGCGTCGCACTCCTGCGTGCCGCGCCGGAGGTTTCGGAAACACACCGGCGGCAAAGACCGCCGGCACGACGGCGAGAATCTTGATGCGGCATGCACGAGTGCGTGCAAGAAGGCGTGCGCCACGTGTGGCAAACTCAGCCCAAGTCCGCAATCTGGCCGTAGAGGGGTTTGAGCGCCGGATAGAAGGCCTGGTAGACGCGATGAGCGCGGGAGTAGAAGGCGGCGTCGGCAGCGTCCGGGGCGACGGAGTCGGTTTCGCGGATGACGGCCCGGCAGACCTCGGGGACGGAGGAGTAGGCGCCGGTGCCGGCCAGGGCCAGCAGGGCCGCGCCGTAAGCGGAGCCTTCCTGGGTTTCGAGAGTGACCACGCGGTGGTTGAAAATCGACGTCAGCAGGCCGCGCCAGAAGGGGCTCTTGGCGCCGCCGCCGGAAGCCCGCACGGACGCGACCGGAACGCCCAGCGCTTCGACGATTTCGAGGCAGTCGAGCAGGCTGTAGGAGACGCCTTCGATTACGGCGCGGATCAAGTCGGCGCGTTTGTGGCCGGCGGTGAGGCCGATCCAGCCGCCGCGGGCGGTGGCATCCAAATGCGGGGTGCGCTCTCCCATCAGGTAGGGCAGCCAGAACAGGCCGTCGGCGCCGCGCGGCGATTGGGCGGCTTCGGCGGTGAGGGCGTCGTACGACGTGCCCGGAGCGAGCTGGTTGCGCAGCCATTGCAGGCTCAAGCCCGCGCCCTGGGTGACGCCCATCACGTGCCACTTACCGGGCACTGCGTGGCAGAAGGTGTGGACGCGGCCGGCGGCGTCGTACGCCACCTGCTCCATGTGGGCGAAGACGACGCCGGAGGTGCCGATGGTGCAGGAGACGATGCCGGGTTCGACGATGCCGTTGCCGACCGCGCTCGAAGCCTGATCGCCTCCGCCGCCCACCACAGGGGTTCCGGCGGCGAGGCCGGTGAGGGTGGCCGCCTCTGCGCTGATCGCGCCGGTGACTTCGTTCGATTCATAACAGCGCGGCAGAATGGCGCGGTCGAGGCCCAGGCCATCCATCATTTCCATCGACCAGCGGCGGCGAACCACGTCGAACAGGGCGGTGCCGGAGGCGTCGGAAACCTCGGTGGCGTAATCGCCGGTGAGGCGGAAACGCACGTAGTCCTTGGGGAGCAGCACCTGGCGGACGCGCGCGAAGTTCTCCGGCTCGTGGTCGCGCACCCAGAGCAACTTGGGCAGGGTGAAGCCGGTGAGCACGGGATTGGCGATATTGCGGAGGATGGCGTCGCGGCCGAGCTTGGCGTTGACGGCATCCACTTGCGGCTGCGAGCGCTGGTCGCACCAGATCAGCGCAGGGCGGATCACGTGACCGTCGCGGTCGAGGATGACCAGGCCGTGCATCTGGCCGGAGAGGCCGATGCCTTTGACCTGGCTGCCGGAGACTTGGGCGGCGTCGAGCGCCTGGCGGACGGCCGAAACGGCGGCCTCCCACCAGTTCTGCGGCCGCTGTTCCGCCCAAAGCGGGCGGGCCATGGCCATGTCTTCGTGAGGAGCGGTGCAACCGGCGCGGACCACCCCGCGCTCATCCACCAGCAGGGCGCGCGAGCCCCCGGTGCCGATATCGATGCCGAGCCACATAGTAAGAAACCATAGTGGCACGGCGCGGGGTTTCAGTGGGGGACGGCAAGAGATCATGCACCGCTCGTGCCGAACCGGCGGCGTATACTTGGGTTATGGCCACGCCCACCGAGCACCGGATCACCATGCGGCCGGATGTCTGCGGCGGAAAGGCTTGCATCGCCGGTCATCGTGTCCGCGTGCTCGATATCGTAGTGCGGCATGAGCATCAGGGCATGACCCCCGACGAAATCGTCTCCCACGTGCCCACCATCACTCTGGCCGATGTTCACGCGGCGCTCGCCTACTATTTCGACCACCTGGACCAAATCCAGCAGGAGATGCGGGACGAGCGCTCGCACGCGGAAGAATTCCACCGCAGCCATCCATCCCAGTTGGACGCGAAACTGCGCCAGGAAGGCCTCGAAAGAGCATCCTGACCGGTGCCCATCCGCTTTCACCTTGATGAACACATTTCCGCCCAAGTCGCGGCCGGTCTCCGGCGGCGGAACATCGACGTAACCATGACTGCCGACGCGGGCCTGATCGGCGCGACCGATCTGGCGCACCTCGAGTTCGCGGCCTCAGGCGGACGGGTGTTGGTAACGCAGGACGACGATTTTCTGCGGCTGCACGCGAAGGGGGGTAGCCCACGCCGGCATCGCCTACTGCCAACAACAATCGATGTCCGCCGGAGAGGTGCTTCGTCGTCTCGTCTTGATCCACGACCTGTTGTCGCCTGAGGAGATGGCCGGCAAGGTCGAGTTTCTGTGATCGTCTGATTCTATATGCACGGCCGATTCCGGCCATGGAAATCCAGGCGCTATACTGTTGGGCGAAAGCGTACATGCGAGTGCGGAGCCATTTCGTTCGATACTGGCTGGCGGCGATGGTGTGCGGCGCGGCGCCGTGCGGGTGGGCCCTCGACCCGTATCGAAGCCTGACGCAGTATTCGCGCACGGTCTGGACGCAGGCCGACGGGTTGCCGCAGGACACTATCAAGGCCATCGCGCAAACCGCCGATGGATACCTGTGGCTGGGGACCGACGAAGGGCTGGCGCGGTTTGACGGGTACGAGTTCACCACCTTCGACAAACGCGACGGCGACCTGCCGTCGAATTTCATCAGCGCGCTCGCGGCAACCTCGGACGGGGGACTGTGGATCGGCACGGCGAACGGGCTGACCGAGTACCGCGATAAGCGTTTCCGCACGTTCACGACCAAGGATGGTCTGCCCGACGATGCCATCACGGCTCTCTACGTCGATCACCGCGACGCACTGTGGATTGTGGCGGGCGTAGGGCTCAGCCGCCTGGAAAACGGGCGGTTCACCAACTATGCGCCCGGGCCGCTGACTTCGGTGCGGGCGGTGGTGGAGGACCGGAGCCAACAATTTTGGGTAGCCGGCTTGAGCGGGGTGGCGCGATTGTCGGCCAAGGGCTTTACGACGGTGATCGACGGAGCGCAGTTGGCGCGGCGGTTCGTCACCTGTATGGCGGCGGGCGCGGACGGCACGGTGTGGGTGGGTTCCAGCGGCGGCGTGATGGCGCTGTCGCCGGATGGGGTTTTGCGAAGCTACGGGCCGGGCGAGGGATTGCCCGATCCGCTGGTGCGCGCCCTGTGGTGCGATCGCTATGGCTTAATCTGGGCGGGAACCAACCGCGGCGTGGCGCGATTCAACGGCCATCGATTCACGGTCGCGCTGGCGGAGACCGGCGTGGTTTCCGTGCGCTCGATTGCCGGGGACCGCGAGGGCAACCTGTGGGTGGGAGACAACTCGGGCCTGAGCCGGCTGCGCGACGACGTGTTCACGGCTTTTGGCCGCAGCGAGGGATGGCCGAGCGCCGCCCCCACCGCCGTGTTTCAGGATCACGCGGGGCGGGTATGGGTGGGGTTTCACGAGAGCGGGCTGATGCTGGCGAGCGGCGGCGAGCGGAGGGTCTTCACCACCCGCGACGGGCTGCCGGATAACGACATTTTCTCGATCGGGGAAACCCGCTCCGGCGACCTGCTGATTGGAGCGCGCAACGGCCTGGCGGTGATGCATGGCAACTCGTTCCGCGTCTACCGGCCGCCAGACCGGCTCAACCGGTTCAACGTGTACAATGCACTGGAGGATAACGCGGGAGTGATCTGGCTGGCGACGGCGGCAGGGCTGGCGCGGTCCGACGGCGGCAGGTTCGCGATCATCCAAGCCGCCGATCCGGTGCTGAACGCGTCGATGGTAACGTTGTGCCTGGGCCGGGACGGAGCGGTGTGGGCTGGCACGTTCGGCCAAGGCCTGTGGCGCATCCGGGGCCAGGAGCGGCGGCGCTTCACCACGGCGGATGGGCTGTCGAGCGATGCGATGCGCTCGATTTACCAGGACCCCGACGGCACGCTGTGGATCGGCACCTACGGCGGCGGCCTGAATTCGTTTCGCGACGGCCGGTTCATGCGCTACACGCAGAAAGACGGGCTGCTGAGCGACAACGTGGCCAAGATTATCGAGGATGACGCATCGCTCTGGCTGGCGACCACGCGGGGTATCTGCCGGGTATGGAAGACTCAGTTGCGGGAGTTCGCGGCGGGCCAGCGGAAGACCCTGGACCCGGTGAACTACGGAGTGGCGGACGGTCTGCGCAGCGCGCAATGCGCGCCCGAATACCCGGCCAGCGCGGGCGGTGTGCGGCTGCGCGAAGGCCCCATCTGGTTCCCGACCGGGCGCGGGATGGCGGTTTACGATCCGCGAGCAGGACCGCATACCAGGATCGCGCCCATGGTGCACGTGGTAGAAATTACGGCGGGCGGCGCGGCGGTTGACCTGAGCCGGCCGGCCAGGCTGGCGCCGGGCGCGGACCGCTTGCAAGTGCGCTACACCGCGCTGCATTTCAGCGCGCCGGAGCGGGTCGAATACTGGTACAAGCTGGAAGGCCTGGACCGCGATTGGGTGTGGGCGCGCAGCCGGCGTCAGAACAATTACAACAGCCTGCCGCACGGGAGCTATCGCTTCGTGGTGCGCGCCCGGGTTCCCGAGGCACCGCTGGCCGAGGCATCCTTCGCCTTCGTGCTGCTGCCGCATTTTTACGAAACGGCTTGGTTCCGCGTGTTGGCCGTGTTGCTGCTTGGCGGGCTGGTATGGCTGGGGTTCCGCGTGCGGGTACGGCAGATCGGGCTGCGTTTCGCGCTGGTGCTCGAAGAGCGCGCGCGGATGGCGCGGGAAATCCACGACACGCTGGCGCAGGGGTTCGTGGGGATTTCGTCGCAGCTCGACGCGGTCGCCATGTGCATGCCGGAGGGCGAATCGCCGGCGCGGCGGTATTTGGAGATGGCGCGGCGCATGGCGCGGCACAGCCTGACCGAAGCGCGCCGCTCGATGATGGACCTGCGCGCCTCGGTGCTGGAGGACCGGGACCTGGCGGCGGCGCTCGAGGCCGGCACGCGCGTGTGGACGGCGGGTCAGCCGGTGGAGGTGACGGTGGAGGCGAGCGGCGACCGCCGGCCGCTTCCGCAAGAAATGGAGCAGCAGCTTTTGCGCATCGCGCAGGAGGCGGTGGCCAACGTCATGAAGCACGCCAACGCCAGCCGGATTGGAATCCAACTGGAACGGGAACCGAAGCGCCTGCGTCTGCGGATTGTGGACAACGGGCGGGGTTTCGAGGAGAGCGACGCATTTGCCGCGCACGGCGGCCACTTCGGGCTGATCGGCATGCGCGAGCGCGCCGAACGGCTGGGAGGCGAGTTGCGCCTGGCCAGCCAGCCCGGTGAAGGGACCGAAGTCGAAGTGAGCGTACCATTGCCATGAGCGAACCGATTCGTATTCTGGTGGCCGAAGACCACCTGGTGGCGCGGGTGGGTGTCACCACCATCGTCAACATGCAGCCGGACATGAAGGTGGTGGCCGAAGCGTCCAACGGGCAGCAGGCGGTGGAAATGTACCGGCAGCACCGGCCGGACGTGACGCTGCTCGACCTGCGCATGCCGGGAATGGGCGGTGTGGAAGCGGCGCTCGCCATTCGCGCCGAGTTCCCCAAGGCGCGGATGATCGCGCTGACTACGTACGGCGGCGACGAGGACATCCGGCGCGCTCTGGCGGCGGGCGTGCAGGCATACCTCACCAAGGACGTGCTGCACGATGAACTGCTCAAGGCGATTCGCGCCGTGCACGCCGGCGGGACCTATCTGCCGGCGGCGGTGGCGGCGGCGCTGGCGGCGCAGATGCCACGCCCCGATCTGAGCGCGCGCGAGATGGAAGTACTCACCCTGATTGTGCAGGGCCTGGCCAATAAACAGATTGCGTACAGCCTGGGAATCGCCGAGCACACCGTCAAGAATCACGTGAAGAGCATTCTCGGCAAGTTGGGCGCGCAGGACCGCACGCAGGCAGCGACGGTGGCCATCCAGCGCGGGATCATTCACCTGTAAGGGCGAACCCCGTGCGGGCGGCAGAAACAGGGAGAAAACGGTTGGCAGGCGAGAGCGCATGCCCCACTTGCCCAGAGATCCTCCGTCAGCAAAGTGGGACAGACGCTTTCGTCTGTCAAACTGGCGAGCGGTTTACCGCCGCGCCACGATGACCTTGGGAACGGCCAGGTAACCGGTCACTTCATCCTTCTTCACATCGTTGACGACGATTTCATAGGGTTGACGATTGCCGGCGACGTACAGTTGCACCGGTTCGTTGACGGTCCGGTCCTTCTTCTCGACCCGCTTATCGTCCGCCAGCACATCGAGGGTGAACCGGTTCCGCTTGGGATCGGCCTTGGCGAGATGCAACTGAATGCCGCCGATCTTCTGCGCGGCGCTGTTCTTCTTCAGATCGAATTCCAGATACTTGCGGTCGCCCAACTCCCGCAACTGAGCCAGCTCCTTGGAATTGGTGGCGATCAGGCCGCTCATCACACCCATATCGCCGGTGACCCGCTTGAGGTCGGAGCCGTGCTGGTCGAGAACCGACTGGGCGCTCCTGACGTCTCCCATGACGCCGGTGACGTCGCCGCTGATTTGCTCGAGCTTCGAGGTGGCGGTGTCAGTGGCCTGCTTCAGCTCATCCAGTTGGCCCGCCACCTGTCGTTGCGCCTGCTGCACTGCCTGCTGCTGGGCCTTGGTTTCCCGGGCGATCCGGGCGGCCAGGTTGGCATTGGTCTTGCGCAGCTCGGTCTTGGCCTGCTCTTCCATCGTGGTGGCGGAATCGCGCGCCTGGCGGGCGATGGATTCCAGGCGCTGGCTGCTGGCTGCGTCATTCTGCGCGATCAGGTCGCCCAGTTTGGCGATCTGCGCCGCGGTCGAGTTCTTCTGCTGGGCGACGACGGCCCCAAGCTGGTGAATGTCGAGGAAGAGAACCACGATCGCCGCCAAGGCAAGCGCGGTCGCCGCATACCAGAACATTTCACCTCGCTGATAGCGGGGCGACTTATGCCCGGTTGACTTATCCTCGTGCATGCCGCTCTCGATCGTCATAACTGATCTCCCTCCGGGCGGGCCGCTTCGGCTAGCCTCGCCTCTCAGCCACATACTGAGCACCTTGTCTGCCATGCCGGTTAGGAAACAGAGAACACTGGAGATGTACTGCGTCAGCCTTGCGAGCGCCTCGATAATCGAGGCCGAGTGCGTAATTTCTTCATGCCGCCAACCTGTCGCAGCAACGCCCGCGTTTGACTGTGTTAGATTGAATGTTGCCGCTCGTTGGCGAACCGTGATTGCGGGGTTGGCCTAGTGGTTGGGCGTCAGCCTTCCAAGCTGATTTACACGGGTTCGAATCCCGTACCCCGCTCCATTCATGAAACGACCAACCTGATGGATGGGAGTTCGCGCATGTCCGATAAGGGCCGCATCCGCGTGTTCTCGACCGGGGGCACCTTCGATAAAGAATACAACGAACTCACCGGCGAGCTTTTCTTTCAGCGGACGCACCTGCTCGACATGCTGCGCCTGGGGCGCTGCCATCTGGACGTGTCGGTGGAGAACCTGATGATGGTCGACAGCCTCGAGATGAGCGATGGCGACCGGGAGTTGATCGCGGAACGCTGCCAGGCGGCCGAAGAAAACCGCATCGTGATCACACATGGCACCGACACCATGGAGCGGACCGCGGCCGTGCTGGGGCCGCGATTCGGGCACAAGACGATCATCCTTACGGGCGCCATGGTGCCATACACGTTCGGCAGCTCCGATGGCCTGTTCAATCTGGGAACGGCGCTGGCTTTCGCGCAAACCCTGGAACCCGGGGTTTACGTGGCGATGAATGGGCGGTACTTCCAGTGGGACGAGGTGCGAAAGAACCGGGAGCTGGGCATCTTCGAGTCGCTAAGGAAATCTTAGCGAATCTCTGTCAAGTACTATAAGCAACTATTTTAGAGCAGTTTACAAGAGAATCTTGTCACTCTCTGGCGGAGTGTGCTAAAAATAGACTACGGGACTCCGCGGAAATTGCTTCGAGCGGGTTCCACCGGTTTACCTAGGAATCAACATTCAAAGGAGGTTTAATTTGATGAAAATTCGTCCGCTCTACGATCGAATCGTGGTCAAACGAATTGAGCAGAAAGAACAGATGCAAGGCGGCCTGTACATCCCCGATAGCGCCAAAGAGAAGCCGCAAGAGGGCGAAGTGGTGGCGGTGGGTAAGGGCAAGCGTCTGGAAGACGGAAAAGTGGTTCCGCTTGATGTGCAGGTCGGCGACCGGATTTTGTTCGGCAAATATTCCGGCAGCGACATCAAGATGGATGGCGAAGAATACATGATCATGCGCGAGGACGAGGTTCTCGGCATTCTGGATGCGAAGCCCGTGGCGGCGCAGATAGCTTCATAAGGAGTCAAAGACAAGATGGCGAAACAGATTGTATATGCAGAGAACTCGCGGCAGGCAATTCTGCGCGGCGTCAACCAACTCGCCGACGCAGTGAAGGTTACGCTCGGTCCCAAGGGCCGCAACGTAGTCCTGGAGAAAAAGTTCGGTGGACCGAACATCACCAAGGACGGCGTGACGGTGGCCAAGGAAATCGAGTTGAAGGATCCGCTGGAGAACATGGGCGCGCAACTGGTGCGCGAAGTCGCCTCGAAGACCAGCGACGTAGCGGGCGACGGCACCACCACAGCGACCATTCTGGCGCAGGCGATTTTCCGCGACGGCGTGAAGGCAGTTGCCGCCGGCGCCAACCCGATGGCCATCAAGCGCGGCATCGAAAAGGCCGTGGCCGCGGCCACCGAGGAAGTCAAGAAACTTTCCAAGCCGGTTACCGGCGACATGATCGCACAGGTTGGCACCATATCCGCCAACAGCGACTCGACCATCGGCAACATCATCGCCGACGCGATGAAGAAGGTCGGCAAGGACGGCGTGATCACGGTCGAAGAGTCCAAGACCATGAACACCGAGCTGGAGACGGTCGAGGGCATGCAGTTCGACCGCGGCTATCTCTCCCCATACTTCGTCACCGACGCGGAGCGCATGGAGACGGTGCTCGAGGATCCCTACATCCTGATCCACGAAAAGAAAATCGGCAACATGAAGGACCTACTGCCGCTGCTCGAGCAGATTGCGCGCGCCGGCAAGCCGCTGCTGATCATCGCCGAGGAAGTAGAAGGCGAGGCGCTGGCCACCCTGGTGGTGAACAAGCTGCGCGGGACCCTGAACGCGTGTGCGGTGAAAGCGCCGGGCTTCGGCGATCGCCGCAAGGCCATGCTGGAAGACATCGCCACCCTCACCGGCGGCAAGTCCATCATGGAAGAAACCGGCATCAAGCTGGAAGGCGTGCAACTGAAAGACCTGGGGCGCGCCAAGCGCGTGACCGTGGATAAGGACAACACCACCATCGTCGACGGCGCCGGCGACGATAAGGACATCAAGGGCCGCATCAAGCAGCTCAAAGCGCAGATTGACGAGACGACCTCCGATTACGATCGCGAGAAGCTGCAGGAACGGCTGGCCAAGCTGGCCGGCGGGGTGGCGGTGATCAAGGTTGGCGCCGCGACCGAAACCGAAATGAAGGAAAAGAAGGCCAGAGTGGAAGACGCGCTGCACGCAACGCGCGCCGCGGTGGAAGAAGGCATTGTCCCCGGCGGCGGCGTGGCTCTGTTGCGCGCTTACAAGGTGCTGGCTGCGCTCAAGGGCGTCGGCGACGAGCAGATCGGCATCGACATCATCAAGCGGGCCTGCGAAGAGCCGTTGCGCCAGATCGTGGTCAACTCCGGCACCGAAGGCGCGATTGTGGTGGAGAAGGTGCGGGAGAATTCGAATCCCAACTTTGGTTTCAACGCCGCGACCGACACTTATGAAGACCTGGTGCTGGCCGGCGTGATCGATCCGACCAAGGTGACGCGGACGGCGCTGCAGAACGCCGCTTCGATCGCCTCGCTGATGCTCACCACCGAAGCAATGGTGGCTGAAATCCCCGAGAAGAAATCGGCTCCAGGCGGCGGTCCGGGCGGTCACGGACCCGAGATGGACTACTAAGGAACGCGGGCCGGGCACGCCCGGCGCCTGCAACAGCCGCGCTCTCCCCTTTTCGAAGGGGCGGGCGCGGCTTTTTTGTTGGGAAGCCGGCTCGCGCGTGGCGGCATCCCGCGCGTGCGCGGCGGCGGTGATGGCGATTGTCGGTGCCTGCCAGAACCGTGGTTGCCGCGCCCAATAACATCCAGACCGCCGTCTGCACAAGCCGCAGCGGGGCTCTGCGCGGGCGGGGAGGCAAATGGAATGGGTACGGCCTCGCGTCGGGCCACAACTCGACAGGCGGACCGGGTTTGGCTGCACCGCCGGCGAGCGTGAGATTGGACGGCTCCATGCCGGCCGCCGGATCGCAAGCCGGGCCCGCTTGGCTGCCGGTGGACGCAGCCTCGGTGGCCAGCTTCCAGGCGCGGTAGGGGGCCTCCTGTTGGGCCGGCATCGTGTTCGCACTCATCACTGGCACGGCCAGCCACAAGAGCAGCCCGGCGGTCGGCGCGAAACAGACCTTGCCTTTCTCGGGCGGTGGCATCTTCGTCGCATACTCAGTGGGGCGAGTGCTGGGAAATCTTGCCGATCTGCCCGGCACCCCACGTAAGAGCAAAAACGGCCCTACAAGAAGTGGTGGTCCACCATCAAGGCAAGGAGATATGGACTATAGCCCATGAGCCGGCGAGGTACACCCGTCGGGCCTGACTCGGGAGCGTCGAGAAGAGTCAGTCTCGACGCGGCACGCAGGAGTGCGTGCGTTACGGGGGCTTATGCGCTGTGCGAGGCGCCGGTGGAGGACAGGCGGCTGCGGATCTGGCTCATCAAATCGGAGGCCAGGAACGGCTTGCGGAGGACGGGGAAATTGTGTTCCTCGCACAGCGCTTCTTCTTCCGGCGGCAGAATGGTGCCGGTCATGACGATCGCCAGCATATGGGGGACGGCGCGCAGGAATTCGACGCCCAGTTCGACGCCGTTGCCATCGGGGAGCATGTAGTCGAGCAAAACGGCGTCGGGTTTGTGCTCGGCGAAGGCGCGCTTGGCTTCGGTGGCGCTTTCGGCGGTGACCAGGTTCCAGCCGGCGTCGGCCATCAGCCGCTCGAGGAAGCGCAGCAGGTCGCGGTTGTCGTCGACCAGAAGGACGGTGGGCTGGGTAGCCGCCACCACCACGCCGGCGTCACGCCGCACCGAGATATCTAGCGCCTCGCGGCTGTCGGCGACCCCTGCCAGCACATGCGCGCCGGGCGGGACCTGGTTGGTGGCGACGAGCGTGGCCAGCGGCTGAGTCAGATAGCGGTGGATGGTTCGTTTCAGCTCGCGCGCGCCGTACTCCGCGCTGGTGCCGCGTTCGAGCAAAAACTGACGCGTTTCGAGCGGCACCTCGAGGGTGAACGAGCGTTCCCCGAGCCGCGTGTTGACGTGGTTCTGCAGGTCCGCGATCTGTTGATCGAGGATCGTCGAGAGCGCCTCCAGGGAGAGCGGCTGATAGGTGATAATGCAGTCGACGCGGTTGATGAATTCGGGCGAAAAGCGCTTGCGGACGGCCACCATTCCGATGCTGCGCAGCTTGCCGGTGAGATCGGGCCGGGGGCCGGCGCCGGCCGACTGGAAGCCGAAGTCGGGGTGGATCTCGCGCAGCATTTCCCGGCTTCCGAGATTGCTGGTGAGGAAAACCAGGCTCTTTTCGAAATTGACCGAGGTGTTGTCGCCCAGCCTGAGAACGCCCTTATCGAGCACGCCCAGCAGCAGGCGGGTGAGCGAGGGGGCAGCCTTCTCGATTTCGTCGAACAGGACCAGCGACAGTTCGCAGTGCTCACTGGTGCTGGCATTGAGGCGTTGCTGGGTGAGCATGGGCTGGGTCTCGCGGTGGCCCAGATAGCCGGGAGGCGCACCGATCAGCTTGGCGACTTCGTGCTCGAGTTGGAACTCGCCGCAGTCCACCTTGAGCATGTTCTTTTCCGAGCCGTGCAGCGTGTCGGCCAGAGCTTCGACGGTTTTGGTTTTGCCGGTGCCAGTGGGTCCGAGCAGCAGGAAAACGCCGACCGGACGCCCCTCCGGAGCGAGGCCAGCCTGGAACATCTGGACGTAGGGAACGATCAGCCGCGTGGCGTCGGGCTGGCCGACCACCTTGCGGGATAGCATGGCGGTGAGGTCTTCAGCCGCCTCGGTACCCTGCTTGCGGGAACGGCCTTGCGCTCCTCTTGGCTTATCCACGGCACCCTCCGGCTTGATTGTAGCGGCGGCGGATCTAGCTACGCGGTTCCGCCGGCGTTCTCCGGACTCGTTTGGATCTTTCATTCTGGTCCATTGAGCTGCTGATCGAGTGAGTTACCGGCCCCCTCCCAACTTGGGAAAGAATTATCCAAAGGCAGTGATCGAGGGATCCCACTCGATTTTCACACGCCTCATCGTGCGCCGTATGTGTCGTATCGCACGGAAAGTACTTTTTCGTAAGAACGGGTGGGGGGTCTCTATGGGAATTTAGCGGTGACGGAATGTGATCCGTCCCTTGGTCAGGTCGTATGGGGACAGCTCCAAAGTGACCTTGTCTCCGGCCAGGACGCGGATGCGATTCCGCCGTAACCTGCCGGCCAGATGCGCCAATACAACGCGCTGATGTTCGAGTTGGACGCTGAACAGGCCGCTGGGGAACTTTTCCAATACCGTGCCGGTGACCTCGATACAGTCTTCCTTGCTCATAAACCTCCAGGGTTTGGGATCGGATGCGGGAACCGGCCGCTGCGAGGCGGCCGGTCCGCCGGAATCCGTTAGGTCAAAGCGACGTTGGTCGCCTGCAGCCCCTTGGGGCCCTTAGTCACCTCAAACTCCACTTTCGCGCCTTCATCCAGCGTGCGATACCCTTGCGACTGGATGGCGGAAAAGTGTACGAACACGTCCTCTCCGTTCTCCCTCTGGATAAAGCCGTAGCCCTTGGCTGCGTTGAACCACTTCACTGTGCCTTTTTCTTTCATCGTGCCTATTCCTTCTTTAACTCAACTCAAATTCCATTCGGCCGCTGACGGCCGCCTACAACAAAAAAAGGGGCATGCGGATCGACTCACGCAACCCCTTCTTGTGCCTAAGAGCGGAAATCAAGAGCCAAATGCCCTACTATTATACAACAGGCGGACCTCCCACAGCGGGTTTCAATCGCGTGAATACATTCGAGTTCTACCGGCTTCGATGGCACTTCCAGGCGCTCGGCAGGCTGCGGTTTCCGGCTGGGGAAAGCGGCAACGTGGTGCGCGGCGCATTTGGCCTGCTGCTGCGGCAGACGGCTTCGAGCGAAGTATACGCGCGCCTGTTCGAGCCGGGGCGCGCGGGCGGCGTTTCGCCGAGCGGGTTGAGAGACTGGCCGCGCCCGTTCGTGTTCCGTACGGCCGCGGTGGACGGCCGGGAGATCGCGCCCGGCGGCGCTTTCCACATCGACATGCATGTGTTCGATGCACGGCCGGAGCTGATGGGAGCGATTCGGGCCACCTTCGAGCAACTGGGCGAAGCGGGGCTGGGGCCCGGCCGGGGCCGCGCCGCGCTGAGCCGGGTCGAGCAGATGGGGGCCGACGAATCGGCTTGCGAGATGGCGGCGATGCCCGGCCGGCCAACGGTGGTCAGCCTCGACCCCGAGCCGGCCGAGCGGGCGGTGCGGCAGGTGCGTTTGCGGTTCCTGACGCCCACCGAGTTGAAGGGCGGCAGCGGGGCGGAGTTCGGTGTGCTCTTTGCCCGGCTGCGGGACCGTATTTCGACGCTGCGGGCGCTCTACGGCGCGGGGCCGCTCGAAATCGACTTCCGCGGACTCGGAGAACGCGCGCGCGCGGTGGAGCTGGTTTCGAGCGCCCTCGAATGGATCGGCGCCCGCCGCCGGTCGAGCCGCACCGGCCAAACGCATCCGCTGGGAGGCTTCACTGGCGAGGCCGAATACGCCGGCGAGCTGGGCGAGTTTCTGCCCTGGCTGCGCGCCGCCCGCTGGACCGGCGTCGGGAGGCAGACCGTGTGGGGGAAGGGCGACGTTAGAGTGATGGGGATGTGACGCACGCCCCGCTGCCCACAGCGTCTTCCAATCCGGCGTCCGCGCCTGCTATCCTGATGGCCAATGTACTTGAAGATTCTGGGTCATCCGGTTTTTCCCAATTTGAACTTTCACATGCCGATGCTGGTGGACCTTGCGGCGCCGCTGATTGTGCTCAAAGGCGAAAACGGGTCCGGCAAATCCACCCTCTTGCAGTCGATTGCGATCGCCATGCGCGGCGAGAAGGCGGATGGGTATATCTACCGATGGGAGCCGCAGGCGCCCGAGGCGGCGACTGTGGTTCTGTTCGACGCCGAGCGGCACAACCCGCGCACGCAATTGGAGCTCTTCCGCGACCAGCCGGAAATGCTGGAATTCCTGCAAATGGCGAGCCACGGCCAGGTCATGCTGTCGCTCTTTAAAGAGAGCTTTCCCAAGCTGCCGGACGGCTCCGTGCTGCTGTTGGACGAGCCGGAGATGGCGCTTTCGGTGTCGAACCAGCGGCGCATTTTGAAAATGCTGCTGGAACTGGTCGAGCAGAAGAAGTTCCGCGTGGTCTGCGCCACCCATTCGCCGGTGCTGATCGAGGCGCCCGAGACCTACGTGATCGACCTGGACCGGCACATCAACCGCAACGTGGTACCGTCCGACCTGGGCGTGGAAGGCGCCAGCACGATTCAGTAGCGGCCAAGAGCGATGACCTGCTGCGTAGAATTCGAACGCTTAATGGAGCGCGGTCTGGCCGAGCACGCGCAGCCGCACCGGCTCACTGGTGGCACCATCATCACCGAGATCGACACCGAGTATTTCCTGGTCTTCGGCGAGGAGCGGCGCCGCTTCGCCGGCGTCAACTACTGCCCGTTCTGCGGCCGGGTGTTATCGCGCGAGCTGTGGAATTTGGAGAAGAAGAAGTAGGGGCGGGCATGCGTCGAAGTCGCGGCGTAGATCGGTAAGGCCATCCCGGTTTTCTCGGCCCAACTGGCTTCCAACTGGTCCCCGGCGGGGCCGCGTGAGTGGGTTTCCAGGGTGAACCAGCCGCTGTAGCCGTCACGTTGGATGGCGACGACGGCCTGACCCGGCGACCAGGGCGTTGGCGGGGTGCCAAATGAAAAGAAGCAGGGGCCGGGCATGGCCAGCCGGGATATTGGGTAGCGGTTTCGCCGGCGCTGACTTGCACGTCTTACTTCTTCGCCGCGGCCGCGTTCCGCTTCTCACGGCCGGAGACTTCCTTGGCGCGGAACCGCGCGATACCTTCGATCAGCTTCACGGGCACGGGTTGTGAGAGCGGGAAGCGGACCGTTCCTTTAGAGATCGCGTATGGCGCAAGGTCGTCCTGGAACGCGGCTACCACGGGACTGGTGACCGGGTAAACCGAGTAGTGCTGCTTCCACCCAGCGAAATAGAGCACAGGGACACCCCGCAGTTTGTAGGTGGGGATCTTGTATGAGATCCCTTTTTCGGCGGCGGGCACAGCCTTGCGGATTACTCGCCTTACGCGCTTCAGCACGTCCTGCGCGGCTTCCGGTTGCGAACCGATGTACTCGTCCACGGAAGTGAAGTCGGTCTTGGCCATCGTCGCCCTCAGTGTTCCAGTGTACTGCGTCCGCGCAGGTCCTTCAGCCCACCATTCTTACCAGATTCCTGCCGCAAATCGTGCTGGCTACTAACCTGTCGCCGGTGGGGCCACGCCAGTGCGTTTCCAGGCTGAACCAGCCGCGGTAGCCATCGCGGCGGAGTGCGGCGATCTGGCCGGACCAGTCGATGCTGCCGGTGCCTAGCTCGACCCACTCCGGGGTGTGCCCGGTGACGCGGCAGTCCTTGGCGTGCACGTGGGCGATGCGGCTGGCGGGGAGTCTGTCATACCCTTCGGGAAACGGTGTTTCGCCGGCCACCAGGGCGTTGGCTGGATCCCAGATGAGTTGCAAAGCGGGATGCGGTACGCGGGCGAGCAGGCGGGCGGCTTCGGCGGCGGTTCCGAGGTTGCAGGCGTGCTCGTTTTCGATGCCGATGGTGACGCCGGCGGGAGCGGCCAGCTCGGCCAGGCCGGCGAGCGCGTCCGCAATCGCCGAGAAACACGCATCGGGCTGCACCGTCCTCCAGAAGGAGAACACGCGCACGATGCGCGCGCCGGTGCGGCCGGCAATTTCGAGCGCGCGGCGAGCCAGGCGCGGCTGATCCGCGAGCGTATGTTTGGCGGCGAACATGTCCTGCTGGAAGCGCGTATCCACCTCGGGCGCGTCCGGCAGCGCGCACTTGAAGACGGGGGAGGCGATGGAAACGACGGCGAGGCCGTAGCCGCGCAGGATGGCGGTGGCGCGGTCTACTTCCTGGTCCGTCAAGTCGATGATGTTCTTGCCCGAAACCATGCGCAGTTCGGCTCCCGTCATGCCGAGGGAAGCCATGGCACGCGCGGCGGTTTCGAGATCCCGGGAGAACTCATCGGTAATGGCAGCGACGGGAGAGCGAGGCATGGAAGTCTCATTGTAGTCAAACCCCCGTGGCAATTAAACGAGCGTACGGTGCGACAATAGCGGAGATGCCGCGCGTTGCCCCTTCCGTCGAGCGAGTGCCCTACTCGGGGATTCGCGAACTGGCGGAGATCGCCATGTCGATGGACGGCGTGCTCCGGCTGTATTTCGGCGAATCGAATTTGCCGACGCCGGACTACATCAAAGATGCGGCCGAACGGGCGATTCGCGGGGGCTACACGTTCTATAGCGAAAACGCGGGATTGCCTTCCTTGCGGCGCGCGATAGCCGAGTCATACCGCAAGCTGCATCAGGTGGAGATCGACCCGGCCGGCGAAATCGTGGTCACGGCTTCCGGCGTACAGGCGCTGAATGTGGCGATCCGGTCGACGCTCGATCCGGGGGATGAGGCGCTGGTGCTGACGCCGGCCTGGCCCAACGGTTCGTCGATTGTGGCCCTATCGAACGGCGTGGCGCGGCAGATCCCGCACCCACTCTGCGGCAGCCGGTACGCGATCGACTTCGACGCGCTGGAAGCCGAGGTGACCGACCGCACGCGGCTGCTGGTCTACAATTCCCCGTCAAACCCGCTGGGCTGGGTGGCGACCGAAGCCGACCAGCAGCGCCTGCTCGATTTCGCGCGCCGCCACGAATTGTGGCTGCTGGCCGACGAAGTGTACGACCGGCTGAACTACCTGGGCACGCGCCTGGGCGAGCCGGCGCCATCGATCCTGCGGCTGGCCTCGCGCGACGACGCGGTGATGGTGGTGCAATCGTTCTCCAAGGCGTACCGGATGACGGGATGGCGGTTGGGGTATGTGATCGCGCGCCGGGACCTGGCCCAGAAGGCGGCGCAGATGAACGAATTCATCGTTTCGCACGCGGCCAGCTTCACGCAGAAGGCCGGCGAGGCAGCGCTCGAGGAAGGCGAAGAGGAACTGGCGCGCATGCTGGAGGGACTGCGGGAGAACCGCGACCTGTGCCTGGAGGCTCTGCGCGGCATGCCGCGAGTGACCGTGCCCGAACCGGACGGCGCGTTCTACCTGTTTCCGCGGATTGCGGGAGTGGCCAATTCCTTCGCATTTTGCCGGCGTCTGCTGGAAGAGACCCGGGTGGGGCTGGCGCCCGGGGTGGCGTTCGGCGCCGGCGGGGAGGGTTCGGTGCGGATCTGCTATGCGGCGGAACGGTCGATCCTCGAACCGGCGATGGAGCGCCTAACAAGATTCTTGAAACAGGGTCGCCAATTCGGCATGATAGCGTGAGGAGAAAAAAATGCTAAAAGGCTTCAAGAACTTCGTGATGCGCGGCAACGTAATCGATCTGGCGGTGGCAGTCGTGATGGGCGCCGCTTTTGGAGCGGTGGTGAAAGCGCTGGTAGACGATGTCCTGATGCAGATCGTCGCGGCCGTGGTGGGCAAGCCGGACTTCAACGGGATTGTCTTCACCATCAACGGCACCAAGTTCCCAATCGGGCATTTCCTCACCGCCGCGGTGGGATTCCTGCTGGTCGCGCTGGCGATCTACGTTTTCGTGATAGTGCCGATGAATGCGCTGACGGCCCGCCTGAAGCGCGGCGAAGTGCCACCCGACCCGACCACCAAGAAGTGCCCCGAATGTCTGAGCGAAGTTCCCATCGCCGCCAAGCGGTGCGCCTTCTGCACCAGCGCGCTGGCGCAGTAAGGCCGGACTACTAGTCGTGGCGCAGAGCTTCGGCCGGCTGCACGCCGGTGTGTCGGGTCTCCCCGAACGGCGGCGCTGCCCGCGCCACGGGAGGTTGCCGGTCAGAGATTCATTCGGTTTTTGACGCCGGCCTTTTTTAATTCCGCCTCGAACATCTCACCGACCGCCGGATCTTCGTCTTCATATTCGATCAGGTTGCCGCCCTTCCGGGTGCTGGTCTTACCCAGCCGGTGGGTGCGCCCGCCGCCTCCCAAGGCCCGCATGTACCACCTGCCGTCGCCGCCCCAATTCGCGGCGAGGTAGCGGGCCGGATCGCCGCTGGTGTTGAAGTGCTGGTGGAACCAGCCGTCGGGCGGCACGAACATGGTGCCTTCGGCAAACTCGATGCGGACGCGCTCGGTCGCACCGGAGTACTTGATCGCACCCTTCCACAGCAGCGTGTAGCCACGCCCGTTCAACATCACGACGTGCGATCCGGGACCGTGCCGATGCGCCTTTTTGTAAGTGCCCACCTCGAACTCCGAGATGTGAGCCTGCATGGTGTTGTCGGCCAGTTGAAGTTCAATCCGCGAGTTCGCCTTGCCGCGCTCCGCGCTTTTGAACAGACCGATCGACCGCGCGTTGGGGATGTAGGCGCTTTCCCAGGTATCCACCCCACCTTTCTGTTCGCTCTCGGCCGGGTTGGTGTCCTTGTGATGGAGGTGTTCGGGGCCGGTTCCAAAAGCATCGGGATCGCCGTTGTACCGGTCGCGGAATACATAGTCGTTGTTGAAGACAAAGTCCGCGTTGTGGAAGAGATCGATCACCACCGGCGCGTTGCTGATGGCCAGCAGCCGGGCTGGCGCGGCCCCGCGATTCCGGTGCTGGCGCCAGGTATTGAGCGGCGGACCGATCACCGCGCCCGCTTTCCACTTCACGGGCTGCCTGGCGCCGCCGGGCGCCCATATGTCGGTTTCGCCCTCTCCACTGACGACATAGACGACTTCCTCAAACAGATAGCGCTGCGGATTGGTCTGGCCGCCCGGAGGGATCTCGCAGAGATAGCCATCGTTGACGCCCTCGCCGCCAATCAGATCGATAAAGGCGCCCTGCGCGCCCATCCGTTTCCAGGGTTGTACCGGCGCGTTCCGAATGTCCGGAAGGCTGTAGCCCGAATATACCTGGATGCCTTCGTTCTTGCGCCATTCCTCGTATGGATTGAGATTGGTCTGATTATAGTCGCGGGATTTCGCAGGGGCATTGGCTTGCTCGATCCTTTGCGCGCGCAGAACCCGGCCCGTGGCCGCGACGCTCACGCCAGCCACCGCGGCATAATCGATAAAATCCCGGCGAGAGATCCTTCCCGCCAAGAACTCTTTGACACAGTTCTTTTTCATTTTCGGCCGTGACCTCCGTATGTCGATTGCCTCAAAACGCCGGAGCGCCCGCCGTCCCACCGCGTCCGCCAACCGAGGGGGGGTGCTTGGCGGAGTCCGCGGCGGGACGGCAGGCGCAAACCGAGCTGCCCGGCTGCTTCGGCAAGTGCTACCAGCCGAGCTTCAGCGCGAACTGCAATTGCCGGGCAGTGGTCAACGTAGAAGTAATGACCCCGGCGCTGGACGAATAGGCTCCCGATGAAGTGAAGGTGGTAATCACCGGCCACCCGAAATTCGTGTGATTCATCGAGTTGAAGATCTCGGCGCGGAACTGAAGGTTTACGCGCTCGCCGAACCGGAAGGTCTTGAACATGGAACCATCGATGTTCACCAGGCCCGGAGCCGTCAGAATGTCTCTGCCGGCGTTGCCGAACGTGCCGGCCGCCGGGAGCGCGAAGGCCCCCGGATTGTACCACTGGCTCGGGTTGCCCTCGATGATGGGGCCGGAGAAATTCGGTTTCAGCGAGACCCGGTCCGGATTCCGCGTGTCGCCGTCGGCGGACTGATTGAATCCGACCAGGGGCGTGAAGGGGAAGCCGGTCTGCGCGGTGACGATAGCGTTGATTTGCCACCCGCCCAGCAGTGCGTTTGTCACGCCTTTGGCGCCACCGAGAAGTGCCTTGCCGTTCCCAACCGGCAGTGCGTAGCCGAAATTCCCGGAGACGCGACTGGTGATGTTGAAGTTCGACGGCCCCCAATCCATGCGTGGATCGAAAGGATCCAGGTAGGTGGTTGTTCCACCCAGACCCGCATTGTTGAGGAAGGAAGAAGAGTGGTTGTCGAGACTCTTCGAAAACGTGTAGTTGGCCCTGAATTGGACGCCATGACTGAAGCGGTGCGTCAGATCGGTCTGCAAGGCATTGTAATTGCTGTTGCCGTTGGACTCCTCATAGCGGGCATTCGACAGGCTGGGGTTCATCCTGGGCGACTTTGGCGCGAAGTAATCCGCGCCATTGACGATGCTGGGATAGGCGGTGTTGGCATCGCTGGTGGCCAACAGGTGATAGCCGCGCTCGCCCACGTAACCGATCGAGAGGAGGGTGTTGGCGGCGAGGGCCTGGTCCACTCGCAGGGAGTACTGGAAAACGGCCGGCGATTTCAGATTGGGCTGGACGCCGGTCGGCCCGATCTTGGACCCCGGAAGGGTTTGGCTGGGCGAAATGAAGAGCGGGAAAGTCGCCGGCGTCACGGTCACTCTGGAATCGTAGATGCCGATGGGAATCGAGTCGCAACAATCGCCCATGTAGTCCAACTGCTCGTAGTAGAGGCCGTAGCCGGCGTGGATCGCGGTGCCCCGGCTGGCGAAGGGCGCCCACGCGATACCGGCGCGCGGTCCGATGAGGAGCTTGGCATTGTTCACGGAGTAGACCGACTTTCCGACCGCCGGCTGCGTCTCCAGCACTTCATTGGCGTTCGAAACGAAATTGGCCGCCATGCCCTGCGGTGAATTCCACCCATTGTTGAACTCGTCCCGGACGCCTAGGGTGAGAGTCAGATTGGGAAGCAGTTGCAAGGAGTCCTGGGCATACCACGCTCCGGCAGCCTGACGCCAGCCAATCTCGATGGGGTTCAATGTCGCGGCCACCTGCGTCGCTTCTCCCAACATGAAGTGTTGGAGATCGGTAAAAGTGGCCACCCCATTTCTCTGATCCGCGGCGTTATCGTTGGACTCGATCTTCTGAAACCATCCGCCGATCTCGATCCGGTGCTTGCCCTTGACGAACGAAACCGAGTCGGTGAGGGTAAACAGGTTGCGGGCGATATCGTCGAACTGCTGAGACCCGTTGGAACCGGCTCCCGCGATGGCGCCGAGTTGGCCATTGCCCACCGATCCGATATTGATGTTGCCGATCGGCTGGCTTTGCACGAATGCCAGGCTGGAATCGCCGCCGGGAGGCGCCGAGTTCATCAGCCACTTCGCGCGGCTAAACCCCGCCCGGAGCACATTAATCACCGAGGAAGTGAATGTATGGGTCTCCTGCAAGCTGGCAATTTGCGATCGCTCGTTGCTGGTAGTAAGCTGCAAGCTGGTGGTTCCCGGACTCTGATTAAAGCCGTCGTCGATGGTGTAAACCGCGGACAATAAATCGCCGGCGGAGAAGTTGTGATCCACCCGCAAGTTTCCGAAGTCTTCGCGAATCATCTGTTCCGGGTTGCCATAGTAGTAGGCGGCGCCTCCACCCAATTCCGGCCCGTTGGCAACCGGCCAGAGAGCGAAGTAAGGCGCGATGCCGGGAGCCAAACCGATATTCGTGAGGGTGCCATTAGCCGCGGGCAGGTATCCGTTCCGCGCGTTAGCGTCGGGAACAATCGCGGCGTCGGTGACCGCGAGACGCTGCCGGAATGCCTCATAACTGCCGAAGATGAACGTCTTGTCCCGCTTGATTGGACCTCCCGCGGAGCCGCCAAACTGGTTGCGTCTGAAAGGAGGCACAGTGGAAACCTGGTCGAAGAAGTTGCGGGCATCGAAAGCGCTGTTCCTGAGAAACTCGAACAGCGCGCCGTGGAACTGGTTGCTTCCGGACATAGTCACAAGGCTGATCTGCGCGCCCGGCCGTTTGCCATACTCGGCGCCATATGCACTCTCCACGACGTTGAATTCGCGCACCGCATCCACGCCGAGTAACTGGCCGCTCAAACCGCCCGGGATCACATCGGCAGTGGATACGCCGGTGTATTCGATGCCGTTGAGAAGGAACAGATTGTAGTCTTCCCGGTTGCCGGACACGGAAAAGTTATTGCCTTGCCCCGCGCCGGTACTGGTGGAGGAGCGGTTCACGGTGGTGTTGGCGGTTCCCGGATTGAGCGTGATCAGGGTGTCGAAACTCCGGCCGTTGAGCGGGAGATCCTTGACGTTATGCTCATCCACCAATCCGGATATGGATGTGGTAGCCACATTCACCAAGGGAGCGTCGCCGGAGATCTGGACGTCCTCCTTGAGCATGCCAATCTGCATATCGATGTCAACCACGGCATCCTGCGCTACCACGAGATCGATGCCGAAGCGGACCAGGTTACGGAATCCGGCCTTTTGAACCTTGACATCGTAGCGGCCGACCGGAAGCGAGCGCGCCTCGTAGTAGCCGCGCTCATCGGTGACCAACGTGCGAGTGATGCCGGTTTCCGAGTTAGTCACGGTGACGTTGGCGTTGGGAATAGTGGCTGCGGTGGGATCGTGAACGAAGCCCGAGATCGATCCCAGCACCTGACCGAATGCTGTTAGGGAAAGGAGAACGAGCGAGACCAGCAAGACACCGATCCTACTCCTGGGCGCCCGCGCGGCATTGAAAGTAACTCGATAGCTATCCATGTTAGTATCCTCTGTTACGGAACCATCTTCTTCCGAGATGCCTGGCGCGACCGGCGGAGAGAACGGCTGATTCGACGGCTCCTTCTCTCCCGTGCTTTGCCAATCGCCCGGATGCCCCTGCCCGCACTTGGGACGAACCTTCTAACCTCGGGAAACACCTTTAACTCAAATGAGTTAAGTTCATGCTACGGATGAAATCACAATATTGCGAAACCGTACGATGGAGTCCTGTGACGCCGAGCCGGGCACGGCAAAACCAATCACTCCCGGCTGGACGCGCAACTGGTTGAAGCGATTCACGCTCTGACCAGCGACGGAAATGCGGATCTCGCTACCTCTACAAATGATCTCCATCTCGTTCCACTTCTCTTCAGCACCGATCAACTTCTTTGATTTCTGTATGTTGTCGATCGTCCCCGTGGGATTGTCGCGATTCTGATAGTCGATCAGCACTCCATAGCCACCACTGGGACCGGAGCCCGGACGGTTCTCACCGTCGAGGCCCCACTTCCGGCGCGGTTCCCGAACGTAGATACAGCTTCGACCGCCGCTTGAGATATTAAATAGAAAGGAGAGCCGAAAGTCCGTGAACACCTCGCGGGTAAACATATAGCCGGGACCAGGCTTGTTCTTGTCGGAGCGCCCGACAAGCTCACCGCCTTCAGCGGTCCATGTGCCGATCCCGAAGCTCTGCCATCCCGAGAAATCCGCGTCATCAAACAGCGCTTTTTGAGCCCTAGCGACACTTGCGACAAGAGATAACCCGGCCAAAATGAAGCGCTCTCTGGTTATGACCGTCCTCCTTCACTTAACGCTGCCGATCATGGAACGGCTAGCCTGGCGCCCAGGTGCTTCCCACTGAATTCGCCGTCCAGTTAGGTTCTATGAGTAATGATGGTACTTATTGAAGTATTAGTATTTGATAAAAGATAGTGTGATGTCAAGTACAAAAGTGGTCATTAGAAAGGAACTAGTCGGAGATCGGAAAGCTGGTGATCGAATGTCATTTATCTTGTTATCTGTATGTGGCTTAACTGATTTTTTGGTTAGTCGCTTTTGAGCCTGTATTGACTTTCGCAAACGCAATTCAAAATGTTAATTCAGCGAGACAATTATATGAGAGAACTGCTTAGGCCCGTCGCTGTTTTCCGTACCGCTTTCGTTATCTTCTGCACCATTCACAGATGCCACGCACTGGGGCGGCGCTGATCCACCGCCCGAGGAAAAGCGAACAGCGCCATCGTTTTCATGGCTGGACGAGCCGGCACGTCTGATCGGGAGCGGTCGCGCCGAGGGTCGTACTACCAGACCTTCTAGTAAGCTCCAATCGCTTAGAACCGGACCAGTACAATCAAACGCCTCAGATCCCTATCACACTGAGAATTCGCACGTTATACTCGCCTCATCAGTGGACCACTGGTTCGACAGACCACTACAAAAGGATCGCCCATGACTAAGCGGAACGCGTTACGGAGTGTGCTGGTTTTTCCGATTGTTGCGGCCCTGGCCGGATCGGCGGGAGTGAGCCATGCGAGGCTTGTTGCGCCTGCGGATGCCACGGGGCAGCCGCCAGATCAGCCTGGCATCGAGCGACAGATGCTGCTGCCGGTGGATGGCAATTTGCCAATCGTGCGGAGTTCGTCCAGGCAAGCCGGTTCGACTGAGGAAGGCATGGTTCAGGACGGCAGGCTGATCCACATGACGACGCCCTTCTATCCACCGGCTGCGGTGCAAGCCCACATATCGGGAGTGGTCACCATCCAGGCATTGATTGGCAAGGACGGCCGCATCCTCAAGACCAGCGTCGTCAGCGGTCCCTTAGCGCTGCGGCGGGTTGCCCAGTATGCAGTCAAGCGATGGCGGTATGAGCCGACCCTTCTCAACGGGAAGCCGATCGAGAGACTGGCTCAGGTTGACTTGACGTTTGTCCTTGGCCGCTACTGAAAGCTGCCGGATCGGCCCATTGCGTTGTAGGTCCGGATGGCGGCCGATCCGTACCCGTTTTTTTCGACCCATCTGTGATAAAGGATGTTAGGCTCTGATTCAGATCGGGCGATCCGCCGGGCCTGGACTGCTACGCCGGGCCATGCAAAGAGGCGGCCGGCACTCGTTGCCACGGGGCTAGGTATTGACGAACGCGAGCGGTTATGCGGCGTTCTTGAGTTCCCCGATCCCTGTCGGAGCGCCTCCCAGAGGGCACGACCCGTGCCGGGTCTCCATCACCTCGGCAGTGGGCGGGCGTGAATCCACGAAGGCTGGCCTTCAAGAAAAGGAAATTTGCGTTTGGGGCACTCTCGGCATTCCCCAGCGGCTTGCCGACTCTGCACTCCTGTTTTCAGGATCATCTTGCATTGCAGTTCTGGTTTGGAGCCGGCGCCGGCCACGTGTTACGATTGAACTGTCCAGCGTGACATAAGCGGGGACGTAGTTCAGTTGGTTAGAACGCCGGCCTGTCACGTCGGAGGTCGCGGGTTCGAGCCCCGTCGTCCCCGCCAATCCTTTCAATCACTTAGAGTCCTTGGGCGCGACTTTTTGGGGCCGATTCTTGCCACCGTGAAGTAGGCGTGAACTAGATGCATTGTTTCCGCCTTCGCTGGCTTCCTTCAGCACCCCCGCAATCAGATCGACCGTTTTGCGCTTCAGCTCTTCCCGGAGATGCTGGTACCGCCGCAATTCCCGGCTCTTGTGCCCAGTCAGCAGTCCGATGATGTTGTCCTCAATGCCGACGCCCGTGAGGGTCGAGGCGGCGAAATGGCGGAGATCATGGATGCGCAGAGCATCGACGCCTGCAAGCTTCGCTATCGGCAGGCCGGGCGCGATTATAGCAAGATCGACCCGAACCCGTCGTTTTACCGATTCTGCAAGAAATCAGACTTGCCGCCGGACAAGCACTTTCTGGCAAATGCTATGTTCTCTCCTGTGGCGAACACGACTTTCAGCGCGCTCATCATGCTCACACACTATCAGTTGAGCGAACTGCACCTGGAGGTATGGAGAAGGCTGTATGCGATGCAGGAGGCGGGGAAACCGGTTCAGACGAATGACCACTTCCGGCTGCTGAGTGAACTGGCGCCAACCCTGCAAGAATCCGTCCGCTTTCCAGGTACGGTGCGGGTTATCGTCGTCGAAAATCGCCATGCGCGCGTCCCTTTTCCGGAAGATCTCTTTCACGGACCTTTTGATCAGCGGTGGGGCTGGCATGATGACTGGTGCGGGCCCATGTGGATACCATCGCGGTACCATTTCGGCCGAATCGATCTATGCGTACAAGGCCATGTTGGTTGCAATAAGCCGAGCATTCGATCTCGAGGCGGTGGACCGGCTGTTGTTTTTGCACGCCTGTCCCAAAGACTTCCTCATTGTCTCAGGGGACGGCGTCCTGCACTTTGCCCGGCTGATTGCCGGGGGGTTGGCATCAGTCGCACTGAAATCAAACAATAACTTCCAAATCGTCACTTATGCGATAAATATCAGCCCAAAAGGCAAACAGCTGATTGAGGCGTGGAAACTCGGCGATCGCACCAAACTTTCACAAGTGCTGGGCGGCCAGTTAGCGGGAGCGATTCCAAAATTGAGAAAACTCTGAGGTTAGCTGATTAGTCGAGTCTAGGTCCTTGACCGTCTGAAAAAGTTATTTAAAACAATTCCAATCCAAAATGTTTTGGCCTATACTGGGGCATGCGGGCTTATCGGCGTCTTCGCGTGCGATTGACCAAGGCTGATCGCGAA
>Ga0181521_10001368_pt1 | contig 30389 bp, 28 predicted proteins | sample PEATcosm2014_Bin_32_FD_119764 | JGI IMG/M metagenome (GOLD analysis project Ga0181521, IMG submission 119764) | Peatland microbial communities from MTU Mesocosm Facility, Houghton, MI, USA - PEATcosm2014_Bin02_60_metaG | ecosystem: Environmental > Terrestrial > Soil > Wetlands > Peat | place...
ATCGACGACTTCGGAACCGGGTACTCGTCGCTGTCAGCGCTGCAGCAAATGCCGGTGGAGACGCTCAAGATCGACCAGTCCTTCGTCCGCAATGCGGCCATCGTCCGCGATGACGCCACCTTCGTGCGCACCATCATCGAAATGGGCCGCAACCTCGATATGGAAGTAGTCGCGGAAGGCGTCGAGACCCGCGAGCAGCTCGACTTCCTTCGCGAGCGCGGCTGTCACTACGCGCAGGGGCGGCTGTTCGGCGACCCGATGACCGCCGCAGCGCTGCTGGCGCTGCTTGAGGCGCAGGAGCGCGGCCAGCTGCTGCTGGAACCGATGGAACGCCGGCGCGGCACTCCGCGCGCCGTGTCCTGACGCCGCGCGGTCCCGCGCGGCGAGCGGCAGGACCGACGCCGGCCGCTGGGGTCGCCCACCATGCTCGCTCTTCGCAACGTCACGCTGCGCCGCGGTCCGCGCGCGCTGTTCACCGATGCATCACTGAGCCTGTACGCCGGCGAGAAGATCGGCGTCGTCGGGCCCAACGGCGCGGGCAAGTCGAGCCTGTTCGCGCTGCTGACGGGCGAGCTGTCGGCCGACGCCGGCGAAGTATCCATGCAGCCCGGCCGGGTTCTTGCGAGCGTCGCCCAGGAAGTGCCGCCGGACAGCCGCGCGGCGCTCGAGTTCGTGCTCGACGGCGACCGCGAGCTCAGGGCCGTTGAGCAGCAGGTGCACGAGGCCACCGAGGCGCACGACGGCGCGCGCCTCGGGCTGCTGCACGCGCGGCTCGAGGCGCTCGGCGGCTACGCGGCGCGCAGCCGCGCGGCACGGGTGCTCGCCGGCCTCGGCTTCGAGGCCGGCGACATCGGGCGGCCGGTCGCGGAATTCTCGGGCGGCTGGCGGCGGCGTCTCGCGCTGGCCCAGGCGCTGATGGCCCGCGCCGACGTGCTGCTGCTCGACGAGCCGACCAACCATCTGGATCTCGATGCGGTGCTGTGGCTCGAGGACTGGCTGCGCTCGTATCCCGGCACGCTGCTCGTGATCGCGCACGACCGGGAATTCCTCGACCGGGTCGTGACCCGCATTGTCAGCATCGAGCGGGAACGCGTCGTGACCTACGCCGGCAACTACTCCGACTTCGAGGCACAGCGCGCTGTCCGGCTCGCACAGCTGCAGTCGGCGTTCGAGCGCCAGCAGCGCGAGATTCGGCACGTGCTTGATTTCGTGCAGCGCTTCAAGGCCAAGGCCAGCAAGGCGCGGCAGGCGCAGAGCCGCCTCAAGCTGCTGGAGCGCATGGAGCGCATTGCGCCGGCCCACGTTGACTCACCGTTCGAGTTCGCGTTCGCCGCGCCGCTGCGCCTGCCACGGCCATTGCTCACGCTGGAGAACGGCAGCGCAGGCTACGACGGCCGGACCGTGCTCGAGGGCCTCTCACTCAGCCTGTCGCCCGGCGACCGGATCGGGCTGCTCGGCCGCAACGGCGCCGGCAAGTCAACGCTGACGCGCACCTTGGCTGGAATCCAGCCACTACAGGCCGGACAGCGCGTCGCGGCGCAGGACCTGGCGATCGGTTATTTCGCGCAGCACCAGCTCGAGCAGCTCGATGCCCGCGCCTCGCCGCTCGCGCATCTGCGGGCCGAGGGAGGACCGGACCTCGCCCGCGCCACCGAGGAGCAGCAACGAACGTTCCTGGGCGGCTTCGGCTTCACGGGTGCGCGCGTATTCGAGCCGGTGGCGCCGTTTTCGGGCGGCGAGAAGGCACGGCTGGTGCTTGCACTCATTGTGTCGCGGCGTCCCAACCTGCTGTTGCTGGACGAGCCCACCAATCACCTCGACCTCGAGATGCGCCACGCGCTCGGCATGGCGCTGCAGGACTACAGCGGGGCGATCGTGCTCGTCTCTCACGACCGCTACCTGTTGCGGCTGGTCGCCGATCAGCTGTGGCTGGTGACCGACGGTGCGGCCGGACCGTTCGCTGGCGACCTCGACGATTACGCCGCGTGGCTCCGGGCCACGGCGGGCCGGGCGGCGCCATCTGCCGGCAGCGAGCGTGGGGCCGTCGCACAGAAAGACCGCCGGCGTCTCGAGGCGGAACGCCGCCAGCGCCTCAGCCCGCTGCGCGCCGACGTTGCGCGCCTGGATGCGGAGCTCGAGCGCCTCACTGCCGCGGCAGCCGGCGTCGAGGCGCGGCTCGCTGCAGCGGAGCTCTATGCGCCGGCCGGGCGCGAGGAGCTCGCGCGCGTGCTCGCGACTCAGGCCGACCTCAGGCGCAGCCTTGCCGCCACCGAGGAAGCGTGGCTCGAAGCGTCCGAGCAGCTGGCACAGGCATCGAGGACCGAGTGAGCCGCGCGATCCCGGCTCGTCCTGCGGCCGGCAGGCGTGCCTGGCGCCCGTTCAGGCGCCGGGTGCAGGGCGGGGATATGGCGCAGGCGCTGGGCCGGGACACGCGGGCCCGGTCGGCCGACCACCGGTCCGCGCCGCCGCCTGGCTCGGGCGCTGCAGCACGGCGCTCGGGGCAGCCCCTCTGCAAGCCCCGCTTGCGCCGGCCGGGCCCCGGCCTATGCTCGCGACATGAGCCGCGTGCAGCTTCTCGAACGCCCGGGCGGGCCGCTGCGCCTCGTCGAGCGACCCGACCTCCGGCCGGGCCCCGGCGAGGTACTGCTGCGGGTGCGCGCGTGCGCGGTTTGCCGGACCGATCTTCATGTCGTCGACGGCGAGCTTGCCTACCCGGGCCACCCCGTCGTGCCCGGCCACGAGATCGTCGGTGAGGTTGTCGCGGTCGGCGCCGGAGTCACCGTCGCACGCGGCACGCGGCTCGGCGTCCCGTGGCTCGGCTGGACCTGTGGCACGTGCGAGTGGTGCACAAGCGGACGCGAGAACCTTTGCCCCGCGGCCCGGTTCACGGGCTGGCAGCTTGACGGCGGCTACGCCGATCACGTCCTCGCCGATGCCCGCTACACCTTTCCGCTGCCGGCCCGCCTCGACGATGTGCATGCGGCGCCGCTGCTGTGCGCGGGCCTGATCGGCTGGCGCGCCCTCAAGGCAGCCGGCCCGGCCGCAACGCTCGGCATCTACGGCTTTGGTGCCGCGGCCCACCTCGTCGCGCAGGTCGCAATCGCGCAGGGCCGGCGCGTCCTTGCTTTTACCAGGCCCGGCGATGAAGCCGCGCAGCGCTTCGCCCGCGAGCTCGGCGCCGTCTTCGCCGGTGACAGCGAGGCCGGCTCGCCGATGCCACTCGACGCCGCACTGATCTTCGCGCCGGTCGGTGCCCTGGTGCCGGTGGCGCTGCGGGCGGTCAAGCCCGGCGGCACCGTCGTGTGCGGCGGAATCCACATGAGCGACGTGCCGCAGTTTCCCTACGCATGGCTGTGGGGCGAGCGGGTGCTGCGGTCGGTCGCGAACCTGACGCGGCAGGATGCCACCGAGTTTCTGTCGCTCGCCGAACGCGTCCCGCTCAGGATCACGGCCGAGCCGGTGCCGCTGGCGGATGCGAATGGCGCGCTCGCGCGCCTGAGGCGCGGCGACCTGACGGGGGCCCTGGTCCTCGTCCCCTAGCGCGACGGGCCTTGCGCGGCTATCTCGAGGGTTCCTTGGCGGTGCCCTCTGCGGAGCGCTCGGCTGCGAGCGCCCCGGCATTGACCGCAGCCACCAGCTGCGCCGCCGCCTGCGCGTAGGCAGCCGCGAAGGCCGCGACGACCTCGCGCTGGCGGTCCGCGGCCGCGACGATGGCTGCGCCTCCCTCGCCGCTCGCAACCAGGCGGCGCTCGCCCACGAGTCCGAGCTCGCCGCGCAGCTGGACCCGGACCGTCGGCGCGCCGCTATGGCCGGCGTAGTCCGCTTCAAACTCGCGGATCTCTGTCTGCAGCAGGTACCTGCCGCCGAACTGGCTGCGCTCCGGTAGCACCGCCTGCCACCCGCCGCTGCTCCTGAGACTGTCGACCAGCAACGCCTCAACGAGCAGTGGCAGCGCGGCACTCCAGCGGCTGCCGGCGTAGGCATCGAGACGCCGATCCGGCAGCGTGACGGCAATGCGGTCGGTGTCGAGGCCGGGACGGGCGCGCGGCCGCGCGACCAGCAGCGTCGCCGGAACGCGTCCCGGTGCCGGCTCCACCGCCGCGGCCCGCAGCTCGTATGTCGCCGGCGGGGCCTCGTGGCTCCGGAACAGCCCGCCGCAGGCTGCGAGCGCGACGGCGCTCGCGGCGAGCACCACCATGTTCGAGGCTTTCATCGCGGTATCTCCACACCGGGCGTCGGATGCTCATAGAGCACGCGCGACGGGTCTTCACGCAGACTGCGCGCCAGCTCGCGCACCTCCGCCGCCGCGTCGCGGCTCTCGCGCAGCAGTGCGGGCAACTCATTGAGCCCCTCGCTCGCAAACCGGTCGAGGTCGGGCTCGTGACGCGCGATCAGCGCGTCGATCCGCCCGCTGAGCGATGCCAGATGCTCCGAGGCCTCGCGCAGCCGCGTGGTCGCCGTCTGCAGCTCGGGACCGGCCTGGTTCACGAGCCGGTTGGCGCTGGTGGCGACGCCGTTCGCTTCGGCGACTGCGGCCCGCAATTCGGCCACGAGGCGCGCCGCGTCGCGAATCGCCGCCGGCAGCGGCTCGGTCGCCGCGCGCAGGTTGGCAACCGCCGTCCGGACCCCGGCCAGCGTGTCGTCGCCGAGCATCGTATCGAGCCGGCGCGCGACCCGTGTCGCATCCGCCACGAGCTCCGGCAGCCCGGCGACGAACAGGTCGAAGTCTGACGGGACCGAGCGGATCACCGGATACTGCTGGCTCGGCACCTCCGGGCTCGCCGCGGCGTTCGGTGCCGACTGGGACAGGTCGATAAACAGCAGCCCGGTCACGCCCTGCATCGCGAGGCGCGCCAGCGTGTCGTGCGTGACGGGCGTCGCCTTGTCGAGGTCGATCACCGCCTCGACGCGGTCTGCGGCGCGGGGGTCGAGGCGGATGTGTGCCACGCGGCCGACGTTGACGCCGAGATAGCGCACCGTGCTGCCTTCGTTGAGGCCGCTGACGCTGCCGGCGAAATACACCTCGTAGCGCTGGTACTCGCGCCGTTCCTGCGTGTTCGTGTACCACAGGACGAATACCGTCGCCATCGCCAGCACGACGATGACGAACGCACCGACCGCCACGTAGTTGGCATCGCGGTCCATCACTGCCTCCCGGGCGAGTCGGCGAGTGCCGTGCCCAAGCGCGCGGGCCGGCTCGCCAGCCGGCCCCGCGGGCCATGAAAATACTCCTGGATCCACGGGTGCGGGTTGCGCACGATACCCTCCAGCGAGTCCGAGATCATCCGGCCATCGACGATCACGCCGACCCGGTTGCAGGTGCGGTAGATGGTATCCAGATCGTGGGTGATCATCACGACGGTTAGCCGCAGCGAGCGCTGCAGGTACAGCAGCAGCTCATCGAAGGCACTGGCGGCGATCGGGTCGAGCCCCGAGGTCGGCTCGTCGAGAAACAGCAGCGGCGGGTCGAGCGCGAGCGCCCGTGCGAGCGCTGCGCGCTTCACCATGCCGCCGGACAGCTGCGCCGGGTACTTGCGGGCGGCGTCAGGCGGCAGCCCGACGAGGCGTATCTTGAGATCGGCGAGTCCCTCCAGCACCTCGGCGCGCAGCCGGCAGGCCTCGATCAGCGGCAGCTGCACGTTCTCGGTGACCGTCAGCGAGGTGAACAGTGCGCCGTGCTGGAACGTCACGCCGTAGCCGCGCTTGATGCTGCGCAGCTCCGCGCCGCGCAGCTGTGTCAGGTCCCGGCCGTCGATCTCTACCGTCCCCGCCCGCGGTATCTGCAGCCCGAGGATCGTCCTCAGCAGCACCGACTTGCCGCTGCCGGCGCCGCCGACGATGCCGAAGATCTCGCCGCGGTGGACCTCCATGTCGAGGCCGTCGTGCACCACTTGCCGGCCGAAGCGGTTGACGATGCCGTGCACGGCGACGACGGGGTCTGCGGCGACGGCGGCCATCAGAAGTCCAGCTCCCAGTAGATCACCGCGAACACGGCGTCGACGAACAGCACCATGAAGATCGACTCGACCACCGCCACCGTCGTCAGCCGCCCCAGCTCGCGCGAGGACTCGCGCACCTGCATGCCGCGGAACGTGCCGATCATCGCGATCACGAAGGCGAACACTGGTGCCTTGAGCATCCCCGCCCAGAACGTCGTTGGCGCGATCGCCTCCTGCATCCGTGCCAAGAACTGGTTGAACGGGATGTCGAGCACCAGCCACGACATCACCGCGCCGCCCGCCAGACCCATCGCATCGGCAACCACGGTCAGCAGCGGCAGTGCGATGACCAGACCGAGGAGCCGCGGCACTACCAGCACCTCGACGACGTTGAGCCCGATGGCGCGCAGCGCATCGACCTCGTCGTTGAGCTGCATCACGCCGATCTCGGCGGCGAACGCGCTGCCCGAGCGGCCGGCGACGATGACCGCCGTCAGCAGCACGCCCAGCTCGCGGAGCACCGACAGCGTCACGAGGTCGACGACGTACACTTCGCCGCCGAACTGGCGGAGCTCCTGGGCGCCGATGTAGGCGATGATGATGCTGATCAGGAACGCGATCAGCGCGACGATCGGCACCGCCTGGATGCCGGTCTCATAGACATGCCGGACCACCGACTTGAAGCGCAGGCGCCGCGGCTCGCGAAACGCGCCGCCGATCACCAGCACGATGCGGCCGAGAAAATCGATCTCATCGTGAGCCTGGCCGCCGCGCTGCACCGTCCAGCGGCCGATGGCGCCAAGAGGCTCCTCGTGCCGGTGACCGGCGACTTCGGGCACACCCGCCGGACCGTGGGCGAGCAGCGCGCCGGTGAAGTCCAGCGCTTCGCGCCGGGCGCCGCGCCACTCGAACGCGGTGCCGCTCTGCGTCAGCCGCTGCTCGAGGTGGTGCAGAAACCAGGCGCCGGTCAGATCGAGCGCCTCGATGCCGTCGACGTCGAGGACCGCAGCCGGGCCGGCGGGCTCGACCTCGTCTACCACACGCGCGAGCTCAGTGGCGCTCTCGGCGCACCAGCGGCCCCGGGCGCGCAGCTCCCGCGCACCGTCGACCACGCGACACTCGAGGTACATCGGGTTCACGGGCGGCTGGCCGCAGCCCGCTCAGAGCTGGCCGTGGGTACCGTCCCACAGCGCTGGCTTGCGGGCCGCAGGCGCGCAGCCGTACGCCCAGACCGGCGTCGTGGCCGCCGCCCGACTCACGACCGGCCGGCGCCCGCTGGCCTCGGGCGCGCCGTCGCGTACCGGCGGGGGCTGCGCCGCGGCGCCGGTGCCTCGCCGCTCGGTGCTGCCGGCCTCGATGCCAATGGGGAACGGGGTCCTGCTCGCGGCAGTCGGCGCCGCCATTGTCGGCCTCCCGGGAGGAATCCGCGGGCTTGCGGTCAGCGGCATGCTAACAGGCCGCTGCCGATGCCAGAAGGCGGCGGCGCGAGCCGGCCTGCGAGCCACCACGTTCACGGCGGGCGCGGAGCGAGGCCGGGACCCCGGGAACTTGGTACCTTGATCGTGGCGCTCGCCGGCTGACGCGCGACCTCACTTCGCGGCCGCCAGCGCTGGTCGCGCACGGCGGCTGTCGTTCGGCCGCGGCGGTGCCGGATCCGGCGTGCAGGCCGCGCACTTGAACGTGACACGCCAGATGGTGTTGCCGGCGTCGTCCGCCACGAGCAGCGCGCCGTCGGTCGCAACCGCGAGCCCGGCCGGGCGACCATATACCTCGCTCTTGTCCGGATCCGCGATGAATCCCGTCAGGAAGTCCTGTGGCGAACCGGCGATGCGACCGTTGCTGAACGGTACCTGCACGACCTTGTAGCCGGCGAAGCTCGAGCGGTTCCAGGAACCGTGCAGCGCGATGAACGCGCCGCCACGATAGCTGCGCGGAAAGTTTTCGCGGCCGTAGAACACGAGGCCGAGCGGGGCACCATGCGCTTCTAGCGCCAGATCGGGAACGATGGCGCGTGCGACCAGGTCCGTTCGCTCGCCTTTCTTGCGCGGGTCCTCGTGGGCCCCGAAGTACGCGTACGGCCAGCCGTAGAAGGCGCCGTCCTCGACATGCGTCAGGTAGTCGGGAACGAGCTCATCGCCGAGCAGGTCGCGCTCATTGACGGTGGTGAACAGGCGCCCGGTCACCGGCTCGAAGGCGAGACCGACGGGGTTGCGCAGCCCGCTCGCATACACCCTCAGCTCCCGCCCGTCCGGTTGTGCGACCAGTATCGCCGCGCGCATCGGATCCTTGACGTCGACACGGTCCTCGTCGACGTTGCTGCTCGAACCGACGCTGACGTAGAGCCGTGTTTCGTCAGGATTGAAGGCGAGGTTGCGCGTCCAGTGGTCGCGCCCGCCGGCGGACGGCAGCGCGAACAGCGTGCGGCACTCGCCGTGCAGGCGGGTCTGGCCGACCAGGAACGGGCAGCTGAGGACCGCGTCGGTGTCGCCCACGTAGAGCCGGTCCCGGCGCAGCGCCAGGCCATATGGCCGGTCGAGCCCGTCGAGCAGCATGAACTGCTTGTCGGCGACCCCGCTGCCGTCGGTGTCCCGCAGCAGCGTGATGCGATTGGCGCTCGGCCGGGTCTCGCCGGCGGCGCCGCGCGACTCGGCCACGAGCACGTCTCCGTTCGGCAGCACGAGCAGCGAGCGCGGGTTGTCGAGGCCGCGCGCGTAGGCCGTGACCCGGAAGTTTGGCGGTGCCTGCGGTGCCGTCCCCTGCGGCCAGCCAATGACGCGCGGCGGCTTGACCGCGGCCGGGGCCGCGTACGGTGCCGGCAGTTCCGGGGCCGCGGGCGCCCCAGCGGCGCCGGTCGCCGGCAGCGCCACGACCAGCGCCGCAACGAGCACAAGACGCATAGCGAGTACCCCGGGGGCCGCGAAGAGTGCAGTCTGCAACTCCCGGTGGCACGCGGCAACCCATGCCACGTGCTGCGCGGCTGGCGTTGCCGTCAGGCGTCCGCCTGCAGGTGGGCCTCAACGAGCCACAGCTGCTTGTCGGCCGCCCCGGCGATCTCGGTGAACAGATCCGCCGTGACCATGTCACCAAGCCCGTCAGCCGCGTCGATCGCCTCGCGCGTCAGGCGCGCGTAGCTGGCGAGCGCGCTTGCGAGCGCCTGCAGGTGCTCCGGGCCACTCGTGATGGCGAGCGGATAGGCATCGAGCGAGGTGCGCTTGGCGACGACCTGCGAGGTGCCCTCGGCCGTGCCGCCGAGCGCCGTCACGCGTTCGGCGAGCTCATCGACCTGCCCGCCGACGACGGCGGCGATCGCATCGAACAGCTGATGGAGCGCAGCGAAGTGCGGGCCTTTGACGTTCCAGTGGGCCTGCTTGCACTGCAGCCCCAGATCGATCGCATCGGCCAGGCGGACCGACAGATGGTTGATGACCTTGCGGCGTACTTTCTCGGAAAGATCGTTGCGGGTCTTGTGCATGGCTGCTCCTCGCCTCACCTGACTGTGTGCACGAATCTTCGCCGTGCCGCGGCGGTGGCGTCCAATAGAACATCGCGATCGGCGCGATTCAGCGGCTCGATCGGCCGGCCGCCGGCCCGCACGACTCGAGCGCGCTGCCGGACTGGGGCCGGCGGGCGCTCAGCTGCTCGCGTCGCGGTGGCGCCGCACCCAGATCGCGGCAGCGACGAATAGGACGGCAACCAGCACCCCGATCCACAGCGACGGACTCGAGAAGAACTCGGCCGGCCGCATCATGTCGGTCAGCGCGCGGGGAATCGTCAGCGTGCCCTTGTCCATCTTCACCGCGAACGTAAAGCCGGTGGCATGCGACATGCCGAAGGCCCGCCCAAAGAGACTGGCGTTACCGACGCGCTCGCCCACCGCGTGCGCCACGTGGGACGAGCGCAACACGATGACTTCCAGCAGCGACAGCGCCAGCGGCGGCAGCGCCGCCCACAGCAACGGCGAGCGCGGTGCCCATGCAGAGACCAGCAGCGCCCAGCCGATCAGCGGCAGATACCAGAGCGCGCTCGCGACGTACAGGTAGCCCATGACGAGCAGCGATCCGGCCCACGTGGCCACGCTCCAGAAGTGTCCGGCAAGGACAGACATTCCGGAGAGCGCGACGCTGGCAATCCCGAACACGATCACCTGCGTCATCAGTGCGGCGGCGAGCGCAGCCAGCGGAAAGATCACGGCGGCGACAGTCAGCTTGGCGAGCACCGACTCGGTATCGCTCACCGGCAGCGACTTCCAGAACAGGATGCTGCGATCGCGCCGGTCCCCATAGAGTGAATCGAGCGCATAGAGGAACTGCGTGAACAGCACCAGGATGAAGAACGGCAGCGCGATCACGCCGAGCGCGATGCTGGCGACTGCGTCGGCCTTGGCGGGCGGCATGGTGTTGAGCTGCGCCACGTCGGCGGCGTCCTGCGGATCGAACGTGAGCGTGCCGTGAGCGATGCTCGCGATGATCAGCCCACCGACGATGACCACGGCGCACAGCGCCGGTGCGACCCACACGGCGCGCGACTCCCACAGTTCGCGGCGAATCAGCCACAGGAACTTGCTCACGCAGCACCCCCCTGGATCTTCGCGACGAACAGATCCGAGATCGATGGCTGGTGCACCTCGCCGATGAGCTTCAGGGCCCCGGGATCGGCGCCCTCGTACAGAAACACGTGCCGGCCCAGCACCTGGCGCTCGGTCAGCGGCATCAGGGCGCGTGCTGCCGCGGCGCGGTCCGGCATCACGACCAGCTGCGCGTAGGTCGTGGCGACCTCGTCCATCGGCAGGTCGAGCACGATCCGGCCGCGATCGATGAATACCAAATCCGTCAGGATGTTCTCGACCTCCTCGACCTGATGGGTCGTCACGAGGATGGTGCGCTCCGCGTCCATGTAATCGGACAGCAGGCTGTCGTAGAACCGCTTGCGGGACAGGATGTCGAGCCCGAGCGTGGGCTCGTCGAGGACGAGCAGCTGCGCATCGATCGCCATCACGAGCGCCAGGTGCAGCTGCGTGATCATTCCTTTCGACAGCTCGCGGACCCTGCTCGTGCGCTTGATCGTCGTGCGCGCGAGGAACTGTTCGCACCGCTCCCGGCGGAAGCGCGGGTGGACTCCGGCGACGAAGTCTATCGCCTGCTGCACCCGCAGCCAGCGCGGCAGCACGGCCACGTCGGCGATGAAAGAGACGCGCTCGGTGAGCTTATTGCGCTGCCGGAACGGGTCGAGGCCGAGTACCTCGAGCGTGCCGCCGTCGCAGCGCGCCAGACCGAGCACGGCCTTGAGCGCCGTGGTCTTGCCGGCGCCGTTCGGGCCGATCAGGCCGACGATGCGGCCGGCTTCGACCTTGAAGGAGGCGCCGTCGAGGGCGCGCGTGGCACCGTAGCTCTTGGTGAGCCCTTGGGCGTCGATGAGGGTGGCCACCTGCTGGCTCCTTATTCGGGTTTCTTATCGGTCGGGCCGGCGAGGTCCGGGCCGGCCGCGGCCGCAGCGCCGGGCCGGGGCTCGGTCGGCGGGGCCGGCGGAATCGCCGCCAGCTCCTCGAGCGTCAGGCCGAGCCGCTGGATCATCGCGTGGACGCGCGGCCACTCCTCCTCGCGAAAACGCTGCCGCTCGTCCTTCATCAGCACCCGTCTCGCTCCGTCGGCGACGTACATGCCGCGTCCGCGACGCTTCTCGACGAGGTGCTCGTCGACGAGCTGCTGGTAGCCCTTGAGCACGGTCAGCGGGTTCAGCCGGAAGTCGGCAGCGACGTTGCGGACCGACGGCAGCGGGTCGCCTTCCTTCAGGGTGCCTTCGAGAATCATCGCCACGACGCGATCCCGCAGCTGGCGGTAGATCGGTTGGCTGTCGTTCCAGTTGGAATCCATGGGGGACTTGCGACCGGCCTAACGGGCACGTTGCACGGTGATCTGGCGCGGTACCGAAGTACTCTAGCAGAGCGCTTCAGCGCACCGCGGCAATGGCCACCGCGCCGTCGTTCGCGAACTGCACGCCGCGGTCACGCGGCGCACTGACCACGATCTGCGCGAGGAAGGTGTCCGCCGCCGGCAAGCGCGGGACCTGGACGAGGACTTCGCCCAGATCGTGCGGCGCGTGGATGAGGCCGGCACCGAGGGTCATCGGCGCATAGACGGTGACCTCGCCGAGATCGCCGCTCACAGCCGCGATGCCGGCATGCTCGGAGGCTGTCGCGGGTGTGTGGCATGCAGCGCGGACGAGTCCCGCGGCGCTCGCGGCGGTGATGCCGGCAACCGCCACCAAACCGATGGCTACCATCCAGTGACGAATCGTGCGGTTCAACATGGTCATCTCCTTAGCTCTGCGTGGTGGAGGGCTCTGCCTCCGACTCGGGCCACCCCCCGACTGGGAAGTGCTATGCCCCTCTGGTGTTGTAGTTAACTACAACACCTATGCAGATGCAAGCCCCCGGCAGCAACTTTTTTCTTGTTTCCGGAGACGCCAGCAAAAACAATGACATGCGTGCACAGGTGTCCGCCTGACAGGCCTCAGATACGCGTATTCGCCCCGGGCGGGGCGTTTTCTGAGCGTCGTGGGCGGTGTGCGGAGGGGCTCGCAGGGCGCCCGCCGCGACGACCCGTACCCCCGGTGTATACAGCCGCGGCGCTAAGTCTCGTTAGTTAGAATGCCGCGCTGTTTTTGTCCGGGAGCCACCGATGAAAAAGCCGATCAACGTCACGATCACTGGCGCTGCAGGCCAGATCGGCTACGCGCTCGCGTTCCGCGTGGCCTCCGGCGCGATGCTCGGTTCCGATCAGCCGGTCAATCTGCACCTGCTCGAGATCACGCCGGCGCTGCCGCAGCTGCAGGGAGTGGTGATGGAGCTGTCCGATTGCGCGTTCCCGACACTGAACAAGGTGATCGCGAGCGACGATGCGCGGATCGCGTTCAAGGACGCGGGGGTCGGGCTGCTCGTCGGCGCTCGTCCGCGCGGCCCGGGCATGGAGCGCAAGGACCTGCTGCTCGCCAACGCGCAGATCTTCTCGGCGCAAGGCAAGGCGATCGACGAGGTCGCGAGCCGCGACATCAAAGTGCTCGTGGTCGGCAATCCTGCCAATACCAACGCGCTGATCGCGAGTCGCAATGCCCGCAACATTGACCCACGGAACTTCACGGCGATGACGCGCCTCGATCACAACCGCGCGCTCGCGCTGCTGGCCGACAAGACCGCCACGCACACCACGGACATCAAGAAGGTAATCATCTGGGGCAATCACTCGGCAACGCAGTATCCGGACCTGCACCACTGCGTGGTCAAGGGCCAGCCCGCGCTGTCACTGATCGATGCGGCGTGGTATTCGGGCACGTTCATCCCGACCGTGCAGCAGCGCGGCGCGGCAATCATCAAGGCCCGCGGCGCCTCGTCGGCCGCCTCGGCCGCCTCGGCGGCGATCGACCATGTGCGCACGTGGCTGCTCGGCAGCACGCCGGGCGACTGGGTCAGCATGGGCGTGCCGTCGGATGGCAGCTACGGGATTCCGGAGGGGGTCATCTACTCCTTCCCGGTAACCACCGCCAACGGGACCTACGCTGTCGTGCAGGGCCTTGCGATCAATGAGTTCAGCCGCGCCCGCATGGCGGCGACCGACAAGGAGCTCCGCGAGGAGCGCGACGGCGTCAAGGACCTGCTCTGACCCGGGCGCCCCCGGCAGATCGTTACCGCACCGCGGACGCGGCATGACGGCTTTCCTGCTTACATTCACCGCGTTGTTCTCGATCGTCAACCCGCTGTCCGGCGCGTTCATCTTCTTCAGCGCGACGCAGGGGCTCGGGACGCGGGTTCGCGCCCAGGTATCGCGCTGGGTGGCGATCTACGCGTTCGCGATCGTCACTGCATCGCTGTATATCGGTGCATACGTGCTGAGCTTTTTCGGCATCTCGCTGCCGGTGCTGCTGGTGGCGGGGGGCATCGTGATCGCGATGTCGGGCTGGCGGATGCTGAGCGGGCCGGATGCGACCGAGCAGCGCCGCACCGAAACCACGCGCGCGCTGCCTGATCACATCGTGCCGAGCCGGCTGGCGTTCTATCCGCTGACGATGCCGCTGACGACGGGTCCCGGCACGATCTCGGTCGCGATCTCGATTGGGGCCGCGCGGCCGAACGGCTTCGGTGAGCCGTGGCTCGCGTTCGTCCTCGGGACGATCCTCGCGGTCACCTTGCTGTGCCTGTGCATATTCGTGCTGTACCGGCACTCCGCCAGAATTGCGCGGGCGATCGGCGTGACCGGGACGACCATCGTCGTGCGTCTGTCGGCGTTCCTGCTCTTCTGCATCGGCATCCAGGTGTTCTGGAACGGCGCCGCCCAGCTGCTGTCGACCCTGGCCCGCGCCACAGGCCCGCCGCTGAGCTGAAACCTCGGTTCTGGGCGACCCGCGCCCCGGCGGCCAGACGACCTGCCGATGCCCCGCGCAGGAAACCGACCGGTCGTGCTATTGATCAAACCCCCGATTCTCCAGCCGAATTCTTTCGGTATTATCGGCCACACTGACTCCTTGGCCCGGAGCTACCGATGCTAAGCCTCGCCTGGCTGATCCTGGTCCTCGGCACGCCGCTGTACCTCGCCTACCGGCGCGTGAGTCTCGCCAAGGCGACGGCCGTCATCGGGGTTCTGCTGCTCGCCTACTCGCTGTGGGGCGATTCCGGTTGGCTGTGGAAGAGCGTGCTGTGGCTGCTCTATGCCCCGCTCGCGCTGCTCAATCTCGCGCCGCTGCGCCTGACGTTCATCACCAAGCCGTTCCTGCTCGTCTACCGGCGGCTGCTGCCGTCGATGTCCTCCACCGAGCGCGAGGCGCTCGAGGCCGGCACGGTTTGGTGGGATGGCGAGCTGTTCACCGGGGGTCCCGACTGGGACAAGCTGATGTCCGCAAAGCCCCCGGAGCTCACGGCCGAGGAGCAGGCGTTCCTCGATGGGCCCTGCGAGGAGCTGTGCCGGATGGTCGACAACTGGGAAGTCACGCACGTGCTCGGCGACCTGCCGCCGGCCGTGTGGGAGTTCATGAAGTCCCGGGGCTTCTTCGCAATGATCATCCCGAAGAAGTACGGCGGCCTCGAATTCTCGGCCTATGCGCATTCCTGCGTGCTCGTGAAGCTCTCGAGTCGCAGCGCCATCCTGTCCTCGACGGTCGCCGTGCCCAACTCGCTCGGCCCGGGCGAGCTGCTGCTGCACTACGGAACCGAGGAGCAGAAGAACTACTACCTGCCGCGCCTCGCGCGTGGCGAGGAAGTGCCGTGCTTTGCGCTGACCGGCCCGCGCGCCGGCTCCGACGCGGCGGCGCTGCCCGATATCGGCGTCGTCTGCAAGGGAACGTGGCAGGGGCACGAGCTGCTGGGCGTGCGCCTCAACTTCTCGAAGCGCTACATCACGCTCGCGCCCGTCGCGACCGTGGTCGCGGTCGCGTTCCGGCTGATGGACCCGGACAAGCTGATGGGCGAGGTGACCGACGTCGGCATCACGGTGGCGCTCGTGCCGCGCGCCACGCCGGGAGTCACGATCGGCCGCCGCCACGTGCCGCTCAATGTCCCGTTCCAGAACGGACCGGTCCACGGCAAGGACGTGTTCGTGCCGCTCGAGGCGCTGGTCGGGGGGCCGAAGATGGCGGGGCAGGGCTGGCGGATGCTGGTCGAGCAGCTGTCGGTGGGCCGCTGCATCTCGCTGCCGTCCAATACCACCGGCGGCGCCAAGGCGGGCGTGTTCGCGACCGGGGCGTACGCGCGGATCCGGCGCCAGTTCAACTCGCCGGTGGGCAGCTTCGAGGGCGTTGCCGACGTCATCGCGCGGATGGCCGGGTACACCTACATCATGGACGCGGCCCGGTCGGTCACAGCGGGCGCGATCGACGGCGGCGAAAAGCCGTCGGTCCCGTCGGCGATGCTCAAATACCACTGCACCGAGCTCGGCCGCATGGTCGCGAACGACGCGATGGACGTGCACGGCGGCAAGGGCGTGTGCCTGGGTCCGAAGAACTACCTGGGCGGCGGCTACCAGGCGGTGCCCATCGCGATCACGGTCGAGGGCGCCAACATCCTGACCCGCAACCTGATCATCTTCGGGCAGGGTGCGGTGCGGTGCCACCCGTACGTGCTGCGCGAGATGACCGCGGCCAAGGATCCCAACCGCGAGCGCGGGCTCGCCGAGTTCGACCGCGCGCTGTTCGGGCACATCGGCTTCACGCTCTCGAACGCAGCGCGCTCGCTCGTGATGGCGCTGACGCTCGCGCGCTTCACGCACGTACCGGATGCCGGTGCGAGCACGCGCTACTTCCAGCACATCAACCGCTTCAGCGCCAGCTTTGCGTTCGCGGCGGACATCGCGATGCTCTCGCTCGGCGGCTACCTGAAGAAGAAGGAGACGCTGTCGGCGCGGCTCGGCGACGTGCTGTCGAACATGTATCTCGCCTCGATGGTACTGAAGCACCACGCCAACCAGGGGCGGCCGGAGGCCGACCAGCCGATCGTCGAGTGGGCGTGCCGCACGCTGCTGTATCGCGCCCAGGAGCAGCTGCATGGGTTCCTGCGAAACTTCCCGGTGCGCTGGCTCGCGCTCCTGATGCGCTTGTGCATCTTTCCGCGCGGCCTGACGTACTCGGCGGCCAGCGACCGGCTCGGCCGGCAGATCGTCGACCTCATGATGACGCCTTCGGAGGCGCGCGACCGGCTGACGCACGGTGTCTACCGCACGGTCGAGCCCGGCAATCCGCTGGGACTGCTGCAGGAGGCCCTGCTGCTGTCGCTGGTCGCAGAGCCCATCGAGAAGCGGATCCGCGTCGAGGGCACCAAGACCGGCCGGGTCACGGCGCTCGAGCTCCCGGGCCAAGTGCAGCAGGCACTTGCCGCCGGGATCATCACCGAGACCGAGGCCGCCCAGCTCCGGGACTACGACCGCAAGGTCATGGATCTCGTGCACGTCGACGACTTCGACCCGCGCGAGGTCGGCAAGCGCGCCCCGGCGACACCGCCGGCGATGCGCGAGACGCAGCAGGTCGCCTAGCGCCGCCCATCCCGCCGCGCCGGGTCTCCGTCCGCCCAAGGCTCCGGGGCGGTGGCCGGTCATGCCGGACCCCGCCCCGGGTGACAGCGGCATGCGCAATTGATAACCTATGCGTATTATGAGCTTAGGTAAGCAATTGCGCCGGCCGGCACCGGGCAAGGACCGGCCGGAGCAAGCGCTCGGCTACCTGCTCGCCGACGCCGTGCGGCTGATGCGCCGCGAGTTCCGCGCGCGCTCGGCGGGGCTGAAGCTGACGCCGGCGCTTGCGCGGCTCTTGTTCCACGTGCACCGGGAACCAGGCTCGCACCAGACGGCGCTCGCATCGCGCCTAGAGGTCACACCGGTGACGCTCGGCCGGATGGTCGACCGGCTGGCGGCGCGCGGCTACGTGCGGCGGGTACCGGACACCGTCGATCGACGCGCGTTTCGCGTCTACGTGGACCGGGCGGGCGAGCCGCTGGTCGGCCGCATGGAGCAGCTGGGCGCGGTGATCACCACCAGCGCCACGCGCGGCTTCGCCGCCCGCGAGCGGGCCGAGCTGGTGCGCCAGCTCGCGAGGATCTGCGAGAACCTGGGCGGCGGGAGTTACTGACGTGGATGCCGCCAACCAAACCGCCGCGGAGCTCGAGACGGAAGGCCCGTCATGGACCCGGCGGCTGCTGCTGTGGGGTTTGCCGCTGCTCGCCGTGCTGATCGCCGTGTACTTCTACGGTAGCGCGGGCCGCTATGTCTCTACCGACAACGCCTACCTCCAGCAGGACCGCGTCGATGTCGCCCCGCAGGTGTCCGGCAACGTGCGTGAAGTCTACGTCGGCGAGAACACCCACGTCACTGCCGGCCAGCCGGTGCTGGCACTCGACGATTCGCTGTTCCGGATCGCGGTCGACGCCGCCGAATCGCGCCTTGCCGTGGTGCGCACCGACGTGGTCGGGCTCAAGGCCGCCTACCGCGAGAAGAGCGGCGAGATCGGCGTCGCCCGGCGCGCGGCCGAGTACTCGATGCGCGAGTATCAGCGCCAGCAGGAGCTCGCGAGGCGCAAGCTCAACTCGGTCTCGCAGCTCGACGCCGCCGACCGCTCCGCCGACCTGGCAAATGGCTCGGTCAGCGTGCTCGAGTTGCAGCTGGCGCAGACGGCGGCGCGGCTCGGCGGCAACCCCGACCTGCCCGTCGACAGCTACCCGGCCGTGCGCAGCGCGCTCGCGGAGCTCGACCACGCCCGCCTCGATCTCGCGCACACGGTGATCACTGCGCCGCAGACAGGCATCGCCAGCCACCTGCCGAAGGTCGGCAACCGCATCGAGGTCGGTCGCGCCGCCTTCGCGATCGTCACCGACCGGAGCCTGTGGGTGGAAGCGAACTTCAAGGAGACCGACCTCGAGTGGGTCCGGCCGGGCCAGCCGGTGGAGGTCGACATCGATACCTACGGGCGTCGCAGCTGGCACGGCCACATCGAGAGCATCGCCCAGGCGACCGGTGCCGAGTTCTCGCTGCTGCCGGCGCAGAATGCATCTGGCAACTGGGTCAAGGTCGTGCAGCGGATCCCGGTGCGGATTGCGCTCGACCGCGAGCCCGGGGATCCGCCGCTGCGCGACGGCATGAGCGCTTCCGTCGAGATCGACACCGGCCCGCACACGCGGTTCGACCGCTGGTTCGGTCGCGGCCGCTGACGGCTACGGTGCCGTGAGCCCGGCTGCGGTTCGGTCGCGCTGGATTCTTGCCGCCGCCACGGTGCTGGCGACGCTGCTGTATACGATCGACTCGACGATCGTGAACGTCGCGCTGCCGCACATGCAGGGCAGCCTGCAGGCCACGCAGGACCAGGCGGCGTGGATCGTCACCGCCTACATCGTCGTCAGCGCGATCGCGACGCCGCTCGCCGGCTGGCTTGGCGCCCGCTACGGCCTGCGCCGGGTCCTGCTGGTGGCAATCGTCGGCTTCACGGTCGGCTCGGTGCTCTGCGGGATGGCAAGCGAGCTGGCGCAGATGGTCGGGTTCCGGATGATGCAGGGCGCGTTCGGCGCCGCGCTCGTGCCCCTGTCGCAGGTCGTGCTGCTGCAGGAGTTTCCGCGCTCGAGCCACGGCCGCGTCATGGCGCTGTGGGGCGTGGGCGTGATGGTCGGCCCGGTCATCGGGCCGACGCTCGGCGGCTGGCTGACCGATTCGCTGTCGTGGCGCTGGGCGTTCTACATCAACCTCCCCGTGGGTGTGCTGGCGTGGCTCGGCGTCGCGGCCGCCATGCCGAAGAGCCGCGGCGAGCGCCACCGCCCCTTCGATCTGCGAGGATTCATCCTGCTGTCGCTGGCCGTCGGGCTGTTCCAGCTGATGCTGGACCGGGGCGAGACCAAGGACTGGTTCGAGTCGACCGAAATCGTCGCCGAGGGATTCTTTGCGATCGTCGCGATCTACATGTTCGTCGTGCACTCGCTGACCTCGCGGCACCCGTTCGTCGACATCCACCTGTTCCGTGACCGGAATTTCACCGTCTCGCTGCTGGTGCAGTTCAGCGTCGGCATGTTCGTGTTCTCACCGAGCTTGCTGCTGCCGAGCTTCCTGCAGCAGCTGCAGGGTTACACGCCGGCGCAGGCGGGCGTGCTGCTGGCCGCGCGTGGCGGCGCCTCGATCGTCGCGATGCTGGTATCCGGCCGGCTGGCCAACCACCTCGTCCCTCGTCCGACGATGCTGGCGGGGCTGCTGATCGTTTCGGGCTCGCTGTGGATGATGGCATCTTTCAGCGTCGATACGCCGGCGCGGGACTTCCTGATCGCCGGCGTCGTGCAGGGCTTCGGGATACCATTCGTGTTCATGCCGCTCACGCTGGTCGCCTTCGCGACGCTGCCGGACTCGAGCCGCACCGAGGCCGGCGTGCTGCTGACGCTGGTGCGCAACGTCGGCGGCTCAGCCGGAATTTCCGCGGTCGTGGCGCTGCTCGCCCGCTCGGCACAGATCAACCAGAGCTATCTCGCCGAGCGCTTCACGCCGTTCGCGGTCGAGCGCTGGCAGACGGTCGGCGGCGCCCCGGGCGCGAACCTGGCGACCGGCGCATTGGTCGCGGAGATCAACCGGCAGGCGCTCGCAATCGCCTATAGCAACGATTTTTACCTGCTCGCCGGAGCGGCGTTCCTGTGCGTACCGCTGGTGATGATGCTGGGCCGCGCGCGGTACCCATCGTCGGGCGACGGCGCCGCGCCAGGACGCAGCCCGGCGCTAGCGGACGCCGCGCACTGAGCGGCGCTGCAGTCCGACTGCCTCGCGGGACATATATGGGCCATCTGTACCTCGTGCGACACGCGCAGGCGTCGTTCTTCGGTGCCAGCTACGACGACCTGTCGGCGCTCGGCCGCGCACAGGCGCGTGCGCTCGGCGAGCACTGGGCGCAGCACGCGGTGGACTTCGAGGCCGTGTACGTCGGCCCGCGCCGCCGCCATCGGCAGACCTGCGACATCGTCGCCAGCGTGTACCGCGAGCGCGCTCTGCCGTTTCCCGAGGCCACCGCGCTGCCCGAGCTCGACGAGCACCAGGGCCTTGCGGTAATCAAACACCGCCTCGGCCGGGACGACGCGGCGGGCGAGGCGCTGCAGCCGGCCGAGACGCCGGACGGCGAGCGCGAGCTCGCGCTGCGCGGGTTCCTGCGCCACTACAACGAGGCGATGCGCGAGTGGGCGCGCGGCAGGGTGCACGTACCCGGGGTGGAGACCTGGGACGAGTTCCGCGCCCGGTCGCTGCGCGCGCTCGACCTGCTGTGCGCCGGGACCGGGCGGGGTCGCCGCGTCGCCTTCACCTCGGGCGGCCTGGTGTCGTCGGCGGCCGGCTGGCTGCTGGGTCTCGACTCCGAACGGATCATCGACCTGTCGATCGTGCTGCGAAATACGGCGCTCACCGAGATCAGCTGGTCAGCCCGGCGCCGGAGCCTGGTCAGCTTCAACTCCCTGCCGCATCTGCCCGATCCGCGGGCGGCGACGTCGGTGTGAGGCGCGCCGACGCCCGCGACCACCACAGGTAGAAGGGCACGCCGGCGAGCGTCACTGCAAAACCCATCAGCGCCAGCCGCGGCGTCGCCACGAAGGTATTGACGATCAGCCATAGCGTGACGGCGATGAACAGCGCCGGCACGAGCGGATAGCCGAACGCCCGGTAGGGGCGCACAGCGTCCGGAAGCCTGCGGCGGAACACGAACAGCGATCCCGCGCTCAATCCGTAGAACAGCCACGACACGAAGATCACCGAGTCGGTCAGCGTGTCGTAGGAACCGGACACCGCCAGCGCGCTCGCCCAGGCCGCCTGCGCCACGATCGCCGATACCGGCACCCGCGTGGTCGGCGACACCCGCGCGAGGGCGCGGAAGAACACGCCCTGGCGCGCCATCGCGAACGGAATCCGCGAGCCCGCTAGCACCGAAGCCTGCAGCGAGCCGAACGACGACAGCATCAGTGCCGCCGCAACGAAGGTGATCGCGGCCGGGCCGGCGAAGCGCCGCATGACCTCGGTGGCCACGGACGAGGTGGTCGAGACGCTGGCGACCTCTGTCGGCGTCAGCACGTAGAAGTAGGCGAGGTTCACCGCCACATACAGCGCGGCAACCAGCAGCAGGCCGCCGACGAACGCCCGCGGCAGGTTGTGCGCCGGATCCTTGATCTCGCCGGCGAGCGGCGTGACGTTGCTCCAGCCGTCGTAGGCCCACAACGCGCCGAGCATCGCGGCGCCGAAACCCGCCACGCCGCCGCGGGCAGTGGCAGCGACGCCATCGCAGCGGGCGCCGACGGCTGGCTCTGCCAGGTGGGCGAAGCTGCCGTGCGCAAGCGCAAACGCCCCGATCGCAATCGCCGCGAGCAGCAGCACCTTGAGGGCCGTCAGCACGACAGCCGCGCGGCCGCCGGTCGCAACCGGCCGGCAGCTGATCAGCGCCACGGCCCATATCGCGGTGAGCGCCACCAGCATCAATCCGTTCACATGCAGCGGCGATCCCCAACCCGCACCGCGCACCAGATCGCGCTCCAGACCTCCGCCGAGCGCGACGTTGAGGAAGATCGCGAAGCCGACCGCGAGCGCCGCCTGCGCACCGGCTTTTGCGACCGTGAAGGCCGTCCAGCCGTACAGGAATCCGACGAGTCGCCCGTAGGCCCGGCGCAGGAACACGTAGTCCCCGCCCGCCTCCGGCATCATCGCGGCAACCTCGGCGTACGAGAACGTGCCGGCGAGCGACAGCAGCCCGGCCGCGATCCAGACCGCGAGCACGGTGCGCGCGTCGCCGACGTTGCAGGTCATCACGCGGCTCTTCAGAAAGACGCCCGCGCCGATCATGTTGGCGACGTTGACCGCGACCGCCGCGGTCAGCCCTAGCCCGCGCACGAGCTCCGGCCTGGTTGCGGCAGCTGCTGTCACGGCGGCGAGACGCGCCCGGCGGCGTCGCTCAGAACAGCCCGACGACGCGTCCGTGGTCGTCGATGTCGATCTGCACCGCGGACGGCACCTTTGGCAGGCCCGGCATCGTCATGATGTCGCCACACACCATGACGACGAACTCGGCGCCGGCCGCGAGCCGCACCTCGCGCACGTTGAGCACGTGCCCGGACGGCGCGCCGCGCAGCTGCGGATCGGTCGAGAACGAGTACTGCGTCTTGGCGACGCACACCGGGTAGTGGCCGTAGCCTTCTTCCTGCAGCCGCTTGATCTGCGCCCGCACCTTGGTGTCGGCCGTGATGTCGCTGGCGCCGTAGATCTTGGTGGCCACGGCCTTCATCTTGTCCCACAGCGGCATCGCGTCGTCGTAGACGAAGCGGAAGCCCTCGGTTTCCGTGGCGGCGAGCTTCACGACCGCGTGCGCGACCTGCTCGGCGCCGGCTCCGCCCTCGGCCCAGTGGCGCGCCGAGATCACCGGCACCTGCAGATGCGCGAGCCGCTTCTCGAGCAACTGGAACTCGGCAGCCGTGTCGAACGTGAAGTGGTTGACCGACACGACGCACGGCAAACCGTACTGGTGGTGAACGTTGTTGACGTGCCGTTCGATGTTCGCGATGCCCCGCTCGAGCGCCGGAAGGTTCTCGCGATTGATCTCCTTGAGGTCACAGCCGCCGTGGTACTTGAGCGCCCGTATCGTTGCTACCAGCACGAGTACCGCCGGCCGGAAGCCGGCCTTGCGGCATTTGATGTCGATGAACTTCTCGGCGCCGAGATCGGCGCCGAACCCGGCCTCGGTCACGACATAGTCGCCGAGCTTCAGCGCCGTGTGCGTGGCGAGCACCGAGTTGCAGCCGTGCGCGATGTTGGCGAACGGCCCGCCATGAATGAAGGCCGGGTTGTTCTCGAGCGTCTGGACCAGGTTCGGCTTCAGCGCCTCGCGCAGCAGCACCGTCATCGCGCCGTGCGCCTTGAGGTCGCGCGCGCGCACCGGCTTCTGGTCGCGCGTGTAGCCGACCACGATGTTGCCGAGACGCTGCTTGAGGTCGGCGAGGCTGGTCGCCAGGCAGAAGATCGCCATGACCTCGGAGGCGACGACGATGTCGAAGCCGTCCTGGCGCGGGAAGCCGTTGTTGGGGCCGCCGAGCGCGCAGGTGATCTCGCGCAGCGCGCGGTCGTTCATGTCCATCACGCGCTTCCAGGTGATGCGCCTGACATCGATGCCGAGCTCGTTGCCGTGGTGGACGTGGTTGTCGATCAGCGCCGCCAGCAGGTTGTTGGCGAGCGCGATCGCGTTGAAATCGCCGGTGAAGTGCAGGTTGATGTCTTCCATCGGCACGACCTGGGCATGGCCGCCGCCGGCAGCGCCGCCCTTCATGCCGAACACCGGGCCGAGGCTCGGCTCGCGCAGGCAGATGATCGCCTTCTTGCCGATCCGGTTGAGCGCATCGCCGAGCCCGACGGTGGTCGTGGTCTTGCCCTCGCCCGCCGGCGTCGGGCTGATGGCCGAGACCAGTATCAGCTTGCCGTTCGGCCTGGCCGCGAGGCTCGCGACGTACTCGAGCGATAGCTTCGCCTTGTACCGACCATAGGGGTCGAGCGCATCGGCCGGGATGCCCAGTCCGGATGCGATCTCGGTGATGGGCTTGAGCGTCGCCCGTTGCGCGATCTCGATGTCTGACAGCACGTGGTCCTCCAGTTAAGGCTGTTTGCGTACCGATGGCCGGAATGGCGTGCCAGCCGGCAGCGCGGCGACGGCCGGCCGGATTCTACACGCGACCGGCGGGGTGCCGCGGCAGGCCGCGCCGGGCAGCCAGCTGCTCGACCCGGCGGCGGCATTGCGCGGCTGTCACTGCTTCCAGACCGCCCGGGACCGCCGCCTGGATTCCCGCCTCGGTGACCACGAAATCCATCAGCACGTCGTGCGGCTGCGGATAGGTCGTTGGAATCCGCGACAGCTCGAAGGCGTGCGCGACCGTCAGCGGGCGCGGCTCGAGCGCCGCCAGTGTCCGGTCGAAGAACCCGCCGCCATAGCCGAGGCGGTCGCCCTGCTGACCGATGCCGACGGGCGGGACGAGCAGTGCGTCGGGCACGAGCGCGTCGGTGCCGGCCGGCACCGGCAGGTCGTACACGCCGCTGGCCATGGGGACCCCGGGCCACCACTCCCGGAACTCGAGCGGGCGGCCTTTCGCAATCACCATCGGCAGCGCGAGCCGCGCACCCAGCGAGCGCAGGTGGGTCGCGAACGGCCGGGCGTCGAATTCCGCCTGGAACGGCCAGCACAGGCCGACCACCCAGCGCTCCCCGAACGCGAAGCCCGCGCGCAGTTGCGTTTCGATCGCCTCGCTCCAGCGCGCGTGCTCGGCCGCAGGCGCCGCGAGGCGCCGTGCGAGCAGCACCTGCCGCTCAGCCTTGCGCCAGCGGGCGAGCTCCGGTGTCAGGCCCATGCCGTCATCCCGGCCGACACGCCAACCGGCGCCGCGGCCAGCGCCCGGCCGCAGGGCGCGCCTGTCATGCGCGCGGCCGCGGTAGCAGGAAGGTCGCCCGCGCCTCCGGCGAGTCGAGCTCGCCCCGCGGGTAGTAGCGCTCGAAATAACCGCGGCTCGCGAGTTCGGGATAGCGCGCGAGGAAAGCATCGAACGGCAGGTCCGGAGGTTCCTCGATCAGCCGCTCCGCGATCAGCGCCAGATACGCGACCGTCAGCGTCTCGTGATAGAGCGTGCGCTTGCCGACAGCCGCCGCGAAGGTCAGCACCGCGCGCTTCATCGCGACGCACGCCCCCGGAAAGTCGTACTGCCGCAGGTACAGAAAACCCGCCTGCAGGTGGCCGCGGTGGTCGAAGCGGGCGGGAGACAGCGTCCCCGCCTCGAGCGCGGCCAGAAACTCTCGGTCCTGCGTGTCCATCCGCGGCTCCCCGCCTAGCCGATCACCAATCTGAGACGCCCTTCTCAGCCCCGGTCGGGGCCCTGCGCTGCGCTGTGACGCCGCTCGCGCCGCCGGCGCACCCGTCCATGCAATATGTAGCACTGGCCCAGTTCGGGCAAATCCGGCAGCCATGGATATCAGGGTCATCGAGCAAAAACAGCTGGTCGAGCGCTACCTGCTCGGCCGTCTGACGCCGCCCGAAGCGAAGTTCTTCGAGCGCGTCGTGCGCGGCTCGCCCGAGCTCGCAGACCGCATCGGCCTGCCCGATGCGCTGCGGCGTACGATGCGGCTGCTCGATGACACCGGGACCGAGTGGCGCGAGCAGGCCCCGCGGTTCTGGCACCAGCCGTGGTTCGTTGCCGGCGTGGCCGCGGCCGCGCTGGCCGCTACCGTCGCCGCCGGCGTGCTGTGGGCGGGCAAGCGCACTATTGCGGCGAGCTACCAGCAGCTGAAGAGCGAGGTCGCGCGGGGCGTGCTGGTCGCGCCGGCGCGTACTGCCCTTCTCGACCTGCGCCCGGCAAGGCCCGGCGAGTCGCCACCGAGTTACGCGATCGGCACGCGCACTGCTCCGACCTTCGCCGAACTCAGGGTCGCGGTCGGCTACGTGCATGCCAGCCTGTTCAAGGTCATCGTCAAGCGCGACGACGGTACCTACTGGGCGCGCTTCGACAACCAGCTGCGCGACTCCAACGGCGACCTGCGCCTCGCGTTCAATACCGCGGCGTTCGCCGCCGGCACCTACGACGTCGAGATCGATGCGGTGGACCTGCACGGCGATGTCGTGCCCGCCGGCCGGTTGCGCCTGCGGATCGATCCGGGCTGACCCTCGCGCGACGCAGCTCAGGCTTGCCGGAGCGTCTCGGTCGGCGGCGTCGAGACGACCGAGCGGGTCGCCAGCGTGCCCGCGAGGCCGACTAACAGCGCCCCGGCGCCGAGACCGAGCAGCCAAACCCCGGGATCGAAGCTGTAGCTCAGGTTGAGCAGCCGGGTGGCAACCAGCCAGCCCGCGATCGACGCTGCGCTGGCGGCGAGCACGCCGGACAGCAGTCCGAGTGCCACGAACTCGGCCGCGACGCCGCGCAGCACAGTGCGCCGGCTGGCGCCCAGCGTACGCAAGATGGCGCTCTCGTAGCGGCGTTCGTCGCGGGTCGCCTGGATCGCCGCGAGCAGCACGATGACGCCGGCGAGCAGCGTGAAGGCGAACACGTACTGTACCGCCAGCGCAGCCTTGTCCATGACCTCGCGAACCTGGCCGAGCACCGTTTCGACGTCGATCACGGTCACGCTCGGAAACCGCCGCACGAGGGATGCAAGCGCTGGCCGCTGCGCGGCGTCGAGGTGCACGCTCGTCATGTAAGTGCCGGTCGCGGTGTCGAGCACGCCCGGCGCGAAGACCAGAAAGAAGTTCGGTCGAAAACCGTCCCAGCGCACCTTGCGTACGCTCGCGACAGCCGCGACCACGGTCTCGCCCGCGACGTCGAAGGTCAGCCGGTCGCCGAGCCTGAGGCCGAGCTCCTCCTGGAATTCGGTCGCCACCGACACGAGCGGCCGGCGCGGATCGGGGTCGTGCCACCAGCTGCCCTGCACGAGGCTGTTATCAGCCGGCAGGTCCCGGGACCAGCTCAGGTTCTGCTCGCGCTCGACGAACGCCCGGCCGCGGTCGGAACGCGGCATGCGCCCGTGCACCGGCTGGTCGTTGATGGCCGTCAGGCGAGCCCGCACCCAGGGCGCGAACTCGGGCGCGGCGACGCCGATGCCCACCAGGAAGCGCTTCAGGTTGTCGGCCTCCGCCGGCGGGATGTTGATCAGGAAGTGGTTCGGCGCATCCTTCGGCAGGCTGTGGCGCCACTCGTCGAGCAGGTCGTTGCGCACCACGGCGAGCAGCAGCAGCACGGTGAGCCCGAGGCCGAATGCCACGATCTGGATGATGCTGTCACGGCCGCGCCGCGCGACGTTGGCGAGCCCGTAGCGCCAGGCCACCCCGGCGGCGCCACGGACGCTGCGGGTCGCGCGCACCAGGAGCCAGCCGGCGACGTACAGCGCAGCGCCCGTCGCCAGCAGCCCGCCGGAAACGTAGCTGACAAGCTTGGCGTCGCGCACCATTGCGTACAGGAGCGCCAGCAGCGTTCCGGCGGCGATCAGGTACGGGAACCCGTAGCGGAGCGGCGGGGGACCGAGCGTGCGCCGCAGCACGCGCGCCGGCGGCACCTGCCTGAGCTGCAGCAGCGGCGGCGAGGCAAAGCCGATCAGGATCGCGACCGCGGTGGCGATGCCGAGCCACGCCGTGGCCAGCGCCGGCGCCGGCAGCCCGCCGCGCACCAGTCCGCGCGTCAACCAGGCGAGGCCGGCCTGCGCGAGCCAGCCGCCGGCGATGCCGGCGAGCGCTCCGGCAAGCGCGACCGTGAGCAGCTCGAGCCCGGTGACGGTGAGCACGAAGCGCTGCGTCGCGCCCATGCACTTCATCAGCGCAATGGTGTCGAGGTGGCGGGTCGCGTAGCGCCGTGCTCCCATCGCGACCGCGACCGCGGCAAGCAACAGCGTCGCGAGGGCCGCGAGGTTGAGGAAGCGCCCGGAGCGGTCCATCGCGGACTTGAGCTGGTCGCTCGACTCGGCGACGTCGACCAGGCGCTCGCCGGGACTCTTGTGCGCGCGCAGCCACCCCGCAAACTCGTCGACCGCCGCGCTCGGGCCGGCGAACAGCAGACTCCAGGTCGCGCGGCTGCCCGGCTGCAGCAGCTGCGTCGACGCGATGTCGTCGTACGACACCATCAGCGTCGGCGCGAAGGCCACGAACGCTGAGCCCTGGTCGGGGCGATAGTCGAGTACGTGGGTGACGTGCACGGTCAGCGCACCGACCTTGAGCGTGCCGCCGACCGGCACGTCCAGACGCGCGAGGAGCCGCGAGTCCACCCATGCCTCGCCGCGGCCGGGGACCTCGGTCGTGGCGCGGCCGGGAGCGTACGGCGCACCGGCGACCCGCAGCCGCCCGCGCAGCGGGTACTGCGGGCTCACGCCGTCGATGAGCGCAATGTTGCTCGCCTCCCCCGCGAACACCACGCTCGGAAATGTCAGCGTCTGCGCGACGCGCAGTCCGCGGCTCGATGCCTCGCGTGCGTAGCTGCCATCGGGGTCCGCCGGCCGGCCGGACTCGAGCCGCAGGTCCCCGGCCAGCACCTCGCCCGCCTGCTGCTGGATCGCCTGGGCGATCCGGCTCGTGAAGAACCCCACGGCCGTCAGCGCCGTCACGGCCACGCACAGTCCCCAGAACAGCACCGCCAGCTCCCCGCCGCGCGCGTCGCGCCCGAGCGCCTTGAGTGCGAAGCGGAGCGCCCCCACGGCAGCTAGCCCGCCCGGCGCACGAGGCGCCCGGCGTCGAGTTCGATCACCCGGTCGCAGCGCTGCGCGAGGTGGCGCTCGTGGGTGACCAGCACCAGGGTCGTGCCCGCGGCGCGGTTGAGCTCGAACAGCAGGTCCGCCACGTGCGCGCCGGTCACGGTGTCGAGGTTGCCGGTGGGCTCGTCGACGAACAGCACGTCGGGACGGCCGACGAACGCGCGTGCGATCGCGACGCGCTGCTGCTCGCCCCCGGACAGCTGCCGCGGGTAATGGGCGGTGCGGGCCGCGAGCCCGACCTGGTCGAGGGCGTGGCGTGCGCTGCGCGCCGCGTCCGGCTCGCCGGCCAGCTCGAGCGGCAGCATGACGTTCTCAACCGCCGTCAGCGACGGCACCAGGTGGAAGGACTGGAACACGAAGCCGACGTGCCGCGCCCGGGTCGCGGCCCGGCCGTCCTCATCGAGCGCCGTGAGCTCGACGCCGTTCAGGTACACCTCGCCGCTGGTCGGCGTATCGAGGCCGGCCAGAATTGCGAGCAGCGTCGACTTGCCGGCGCCGGAGGCACCGACGATCGCGACCGACTCGCCCGGGTCGACAGCGAAGCTGACGTCGTCGACGATGGTCAGCATTCCGTCCGGGCTGCTAACCTGCTTGGTGACGTGGCGCGAATCCAGTACCTTCAATGGCGACCTCGGATGCCTGATGCGAACAGCCGGCCTGCCGCGCGGGGCGCGCTGTGCCGCCGTGCGGCGGTGTGCGTGCTCGCGCTCGGCGCCGCGCTGGCGGTCTTGTCCGGCGCCGCGGCGGCGGAGTCGACCTCGCCGCCGGGCGGCGCTCCCGCACCGGCCCTCGTGGTGCTCGGTGACTCGTTGAGCGCGGGCTACGGGATCCGCGCCGAGGACGGCTGGGTCGCGCTGCTGGCACGGCGTCTCGAGGCCGAAGGGTACGGGTACCGAGTGGTCAACGCCAGCGTCAGCGGCGAAACGACCGGCGGCGGCCTTGCCCGGCTGCCACGGGTGCTCGCGGTGCACCGGCCGGCGATCGTGGTGATCGAACTCGGCAGCAACGACGGCCTAAGAGGCCTGCCGGTCACCGAGATCGAGAGGAACCTGACCGATCTTGTCGCGCGGTCGCGGGCGGCAGGGGCGCAGGTACTGCTCGTCGGCATGCGCATGCCGGGAAATTACGGTCCGGAATACACGGCGCGGTTCTTCGCCACCTTCGCCGGCGTCGCCAGGGCCGAGCGCGTGGCGCTGGTGCCGTTCCTGCTCGAGCGCGTCGCGCTCGACGAGTCGAACTTCCAGGCCGACCGGCTGCACCCGGTCGCAGCCGCCGAGCCAGCGCTGCTCGATACGGTCTGGCCTGCGCTGCAGCCGTTGCTCCGCGCCAGCCGGCGCGCGGCCGCGCGGCCGAGTGAGGCGCCACACTGATGGCAGACAGCCAGTTCAGGCTCCTGCTCGAACGCCGGTACCTGCCATTCTTCGGCACGCAGGCGCTCGGCGCGTTCAACGACAACGTCTACAAGAATGCCCTGCTGATCATCGCGACCTATGAAACCGCGGCCTACAGCTCGCTCGATCCGCGGCTGCTGACGAACCTCGGCAACGGGCTGTTCATCCTGCCGTTCGTGCTGTTCTCCGGGCTCGGCGGCCAGCTCGCCGACCGCTTCGACAAGACGCTTGTCATGCGCACCGTGAAGGCCTGCGAGGTTGGCATCATGGTGCTCGCCGGGCTCGGGTTTGCAACGCACAGCCTGCCGCTGCTGCTCGCGGCGCTGTTCCTGATGGGC
>Ga0181521_10001377_pt1 | contig 30242 bp, 25 predicted proteins | sample PEATcosm2014_Bin_32_FD_119764 | JGI IMG/M metagenome (GOLD analysis project Ga0181521, IMG submission 119764) | Peatland microbial communities from MTU Mesocosm Facility, Houghton, MI, USA - PEATcosm2014_Bin02_60_metaG | ecosystem: Environmental > Terrestrial > Soil > Wetlands > Peat | place...
CGACGGTGGCGATGGTGGCTCAGGCGGCGACGTCTATCTCGAGGCATCGAATGCGCTCGTTTCCCTTTATGCCTTTAAGGACCATCCCTTTCGTCGCGCCGAGAATGGGGGGCACGGTGGCGGTGGCAAGCGTCACGGCCGTAATGGAGAAGACCTCGTTGTGAGCGTTCCGCAAGGCACGGTGGTGCGGGCCAAAGACGGCGCGGTCCTCGCGGACTTGACGACGATCGGCGATCGCCTCTTGGCCGTGCACGGCGGTCGGGGAGGTCGGGGAAACGTCCGCTTCGCCTCGAACCGCTTGCGTGCCCCGGCGTTTGCCGAACAGGGTGAAGTGGGTGAGGAGTCCTGGTTCGAGCTCGAGCTCAAGCTCATCGCAGACGTCGCGCTCGTCGGATTCCCAAATGCAGGCAAATCGACGTTGATCTCGCGCATTTCGGCCGCAAAGCCAAAGATCGCCCCGTATCCCTTCACGACCCTCGAGCCCCATCTCGGTGTCGTAGCCGTGTCACAACACACAACGAGCGCGAATGCGAGCGGCGAATTCATCATCGCGGACATCCCCGGCCTGATCGAGGGTGCGAGCCAAGGGCGCGGGCTAGGCCATGAGTTCTTGCGTCACATAGAACGCGCCCGCGTCTTGTTGGTTCTGATCGACCTCGCCGCATCGGAAGGACGCTCGCCGCAAGATCAGCTGCGCATTCTCATGGACGAACTTCGTCGACACTCACCAGCGCTGTTGGACCGCCCCCACCTCGTCGTTGGCTCGCGGGCCGATACCGTCGCGCTTGAGGATCGCCCGCCGCTCGGGCAATACGGTGCCAGCCTCGAGATCTCCTCGGTCACCGGGGAGGGCATCGACGCATTGGTGGGCCAACTGCAAGGCCTCGTCGCAAAGGAACACAACCATGCCGCGATGCCGAAAAGCGCGCCAGTCACCCACCGACCTGAGCCAGAAGGAGTCCTCGTGACCCGCGTCGGCGTCGAATTCGTCGTTACCGGGCGCGATGCGTTACGCGCAGTCGGACTTTCGGATCTCACGAACCCTGACGCAATAGCGCTCGTCCAGTCACGCCTGAAGCGGCTCGGGGTGAATCGAGCGCTGGTGCGCGCGGGAGCACGCGAAGGCGACACCGTGCGGATCGGGGCAATGAGCTTTACCTATGCTCCCTAGTGCATCGAGGAGACTGACGCGCGATGTATGACAAGGAGCAATTGATGTGTGAGAGCGTGGAGGCAATGACCTCGGTGCAGCGATGATCCTCGTCGTGAAGATCGGAACGTCGTCGGTGACGGGAACGAACGGCCTTGTCGACGAAGAATCTGTGAAAAAGCTCTGCGGCGAGGTGGCACGGGCAAGACGCGATGGCCACGACGTCCTCATCGTCACCTCGGGCGCAGTTACTGCTGGTCTCGCGACTCTTGGACTTACTGGCGAACGACCGAGCGATCCGTCGACTTTGCGGTCACTTTCTGCGATCGGCCAGCATCGCTTGATGCGCGTCTATGACGACGCTTTCGCGGACGAGCAGCTCGTTGCTGGCCAAGTCCTCTTTTCTCCGTACGACTTTGGAAACCGGCATCGGTACCTGACGGCTCGAGCGACGCTCGTGCGCATGCTCGAGCTCGGAGTCGTGCCTATTGTGAACGAGAACGACCCGATTGCAGACGACGAGCTCCGCTTTGGTGACAATGATCGCCTTGCGGCGCTCGTCGCGAATCTCCTTGGCGCAGAACTCTTGGTGTTGCTCACTGACACACCGGGCCTGTTCGATTCAGACCCTCGGATCAAAAAAGACGCCTCCCTCGTAGAAGAAGTGACTGCGCTCGACGGTGAGATCGAACGCGCAGCTGGAGGTGCCGGGAGCACAGGTGGCAGCGGCGGCATGGCGGCCAAACTCGCAGCCGCTCGACTAGCGGCGTGGTCTGGGGTGCGCGTCGTCATCGCCGCGGCGTACCGACAAGACGTCCTTTGCGATGCAATCCTTGGGACCCCGGGAGTAGGCACCGTGTTCCCAGCACTTGAGAAGACCCTGTCGGCTCGCAAGCTTTGGATCGCGTTCGCGCGTTCGCCTACGGGGCGTGTCGTTGTCGACGCGGGCGCGAGGCGCGCGCTGGTTAGCGAAGAGGCGTCCCTCTTGCCGGCGGGAGTGCGCGCGATCGAGGGGAACTTCGCCGTCGATGACGTCATTGAGGTCGTCGGAGAGGACGGAAACGTGTTCGCCAAGGGCATCGCGCGTCTTGCGGCCGAGGACGCCCCGAGTTGGCTCGGTAGACGAACCGCCGATCTCGCTCCCGTGCTCGCCCGAGAGCTCGTGCACCGAGACGACTTGGTCGTCCTTGTCGGCGCGCTCAGCCATCGCTGAGGTCCTTTCTTAGCCCTTCACTCGTTCTAGCTAGCCTTGGTCATGACCAAAGCAGAGCTCGCTGAACTCGGCCGACGCTCCGTCGCCGCTTCGCGGACCCTCGCCGACGCGCTGTCTTCGACAAAAGACCAGGCACTTTGCTTTGCTGCGTCGTCGCTGCTCGAGCGATCCGAGGCGATCCTTGAGGCAAATGCCACCGATATCGATCGCGCCCGAACGGCTGGGGCGAGCGAAACGATCATCGACCGTCTAGCGCTCAGCCACACCCGAATCCAACAAATGGCCCACGGCCTGCGCTGCGTCAGTGAACTCTCCGATCCGATCGGGGAGATCGTCGAAGGATACGTCCGGCCAAATGGACTTGCCGTTCGCCGCGTGCGCGTGCCGCTCGGAGTCATTGGCGTCGTTTACGAGAACCGGCCGAACGTCACTTCTGACGCCGCGGGGCTCTGCCTAAAGTCAGCGAACGCGGTGCTTCTCAGGGGCTCGGCGAGCTCATTGCTGTCGAACATCGCCATCGCAGAATCGTTGCGCGCGGGCATCGAGAAAGCGGGATTGCCTCCTGATGCCGTCTTGTTGGTCGAAGACGCCTCTCATGAGACGGTCGAGGAATTCATCAAGATGCGGGACGTCATCGATCTTCTCGTGCCGCGTGGAGGCCACGAGCTTGTATCTCTGGTCTTGGACAAAGCGACGGTTCCCTATGTGATCGACGGGGATGGGAACTGTCACGTGTATGTCGATGCGTCGGCCGACCTTGAAATGGCCGAGAAGATCGTCATCAACGCGAAGATGTCTCGTCCGAGTGTGTGCAACGCGATGGAGACGCTGTTGGTGCACAAAGACGTCGCGGCGTCGTTCTTGGCGCGCCTAGAGGTGTCGCTACGAGGGGTCGAATTGGTGGGAGATGAACAGACTTGTCGATACATGTCCTCGGCAACGCCAGCGAGCGAGGAGGATTTCGCGACGGAGTTCTTGGCCCTGAAGATGTCCATCGCGGTCGTCGGTGACCTTGACGGCGCGCTCAGGCACATCGCGCGCTATTCGAGCGGCCATTCGGAGGCGATTATCACCTCCGACCGTGACGCGGCGGCGCGCTTTTGTCGCGAGGTTGACTCCGCGGCCGTGCTCGTGAATGCGTCGACGCGTTTCGTTGACGGTTCCGAACTTGGCCTTGGAGCCGAGATCGGGATTTCGACGCAAAAGCTCCACGCGCGCGGGCCCATGGGTCTTCGTGCGCTCACTTCGGTTAAGTACGTTATCGATGGAAATGGGCAGGTCCGAACGTGAGCGCGGGCACCTTGCACTTTGGCTCACCCGCGGAAATCCGGTCCTTGTTGGAAGGCGTCGGATATCTCGCGGATGACGAGATTGCCACGGTCGTCTTTCTCGCCGACAGACTGGGAAAGCCAGTACTCGTCGAGGGGCCTGCCGGCACGGGAAAGACCGAGCTCGCGAAGGCCGTGGCCGCGATGTCCGGGGTCCGACTCATACGGCTCCAGTGTTACGAGGGCCTCGATGAATCGAAGGTGCTCTACGAGTGGAACTACCGAAAGCAGCTTCTCCGCATCCAGGTCGAACGCTCCGTCGGCACCGGCAGTGCCCTCGGATCCGTCCCTTCCAACACGACGTGGTCTTCGATCGAAGAGGACATCTTTTCCGAAGAGTTCCTTTTGGAGCGTCCCGTGCTCGAGGCGATTCGCGCTGAGGAGCCCATTGTGTTGTTGGTGGACGAGATCGACAGGGTCGAGGTCGAGACGGAGGCGTTGTTGTTGGAGGTGCTCTCGGATTTTCAGGTGTCGATTCCCGAACTCGGTACGGTGAAAGCTCGAAGCATCCCGCTCGTCTTCTTGACGTCGAACGACACCCGCCAGCTTTCTGAGGCGCTGAAAAGGCGTTGTCTGTATCTGCATCTCGATTACCCGAGTCTTGAGCGCGAGCGGGCGATCGTGGTGGAAAAGGTCCCTGGCATCGAGTTGCATCTGGCGGAAGAGATCGCCCGCGTCGTGCGGTCACTGCGCGGCATCGAGCTCGAGAAACCCCCGTCCATTTCAGAAACCCTGGACTGGGCGCGCACCCTCGTGATCTTGGGTATCGAACATGTTGATTCCAAGACGACACGTTCGACGCTTAATCTCTTGCTCAAGTACCAAGCCGATATCGAGTTAGCAGCAAAAGAACTCGCTCTTGAGGACACCTGAGTGCTCGAAGTCCTCACCGACTTTGTCGAGGAACTACGCCTCGGGGGACTTCCCGTATCTCCCAGGGAAGCCATCGATGCAGCGGCAGCCATTGGCGAACTTCCTCTTGAGGATCGAGTTGGCCTTCGGGCTGCCTTAGGGGCAACCCTCGTCAAATCTGCGGAACACCGAGCGGTTTTCGGTTCGACATTCGATATCTACTTCTCTGGTCGAGGAACTCAACGCATCGAGGGCAAGAGCGCGGTCCTTGACGAGGCCACAAGGCGCACCGCGTTGCGCGACGAGAGCGCAAGCTTCTCCGATTTCGCCATGATCAGTACGCAAGAGCTTGCCGCATTGCTCATGTCGGCGCTCACATCAGGAGATGAGGTGGCACTCGGTGAGGTCGCGCGCCTTGCCGTTGGCATGTATGCCGGGATCGAGGCAAGCCGCCCGGTCGGGATTTCCTACTACTTCTATAGAGCCCTGCGTGGCCTAGAGCTCGACGGGGCACTTGCCGCTTTGACCGATTATGGCCAAGGTGCTCGACAAGACGAGCTACATGACATCACCGCTCCGCTCGGCAAGCTCGGCGAGCGACTCTTGATTGAGGAGTACGAGCGACGCATCGAGATGCTTCGAGATCTCATAGAGGCTGAGATTCGTCGCATCATGGTCGCCGATCGTGGAACCGGGGCGCTCGCCGCCAGCCTGCGTCGCACCGCGCTCGAGGATGTGGACTTCATGCACGCAACTCGCGAGGAACTGAGCGAGATACGCCGCGCCCTGTTCCCGCTCGCACGCATGCTCGCGGTCCGCCTGGCTCGTCGACGCCGTCATCGACGACGGGGGCCACTCGACTTTCGAGCGACGATCAGGGGGTCGCTGTCGACGGGCGGTGTCCCCGTCGACCTGCGCTTTCGCACGCCTATTCCTGCGAAACCCGAGATCATCGTCATCGCGGACGTGTCCGGGTCGGTCGCGGCGTTCGCACGCTTCACGCTCCAGCTTGTCTACGCCATCGCCTCGCAGTTCTCCAAAGTCCGGAGCTTCGTGTTCGTCGACGGCATCGACGAGGTAACAGGGATCTTCCTCCATTCCACTTCGATCGCTGAGGCATTGGCGCGCGTCAATCGCGAGGCCGACGTCACCCACGAAGACGGGCACTCCGATTACGGGCACGCGCTTTCAGTCTTCGCTGAACGCTGGGCGAAGGAAGTCACGTCGCGTACGACCGTCATCGTCTTGGGTGATGCAAGGAACAACTACCACAACGATCGGGCGAGCGTGTTGAGCGATATCAAGCGCCGCGCCCGTCGCGTCTACTGGCTCAACCCCGAGCCCCGAGCGTATTGGGGCAGCGGGGACTCCATCATGGAGCACTACGCGCCATATTGCGACGGCGTATTCGAATGCCGCAACCTCCACCAGCTCGAAGCGTTCATATCGTCTCTGGCTTAGATGACTTCGCTCGAAGCTCTGCCGGAATCGATATCCTGCGAACGGTGACCGTTGCATTAAGTGGTGATCGATCCAGGAACATTGCATCGTCTCACGTCGCGCCTGGCACGCGACTCATCCTCGTTCGCCATGGCGAGGCGTATTGCAACACCGAAGGCTACATCGGTGGTCATCGGTCGTGTCGAGGGCTCACAGAGCGCGGCGTAGCACAGAGCGAGGTGCTTGCGAAGCGCATCGCACGCACACAAGAGTTCGCTCAGTGCTCGGCAATATGGACAAGCGTGTTGCCTCGTGCCATCGAGACCGCTGTGATCCTAAGGAATGCCCTGCCCCATCTTGATGTCGAGCAGTCTTGCTCGTTATGCGAGCGTCACCCCGGCGAGGCTGACGGACTCACTTGGGACGAATACGAACAGCGCCACGGGCGCGGCGCCCTCCCCGGCGATGACCCGAATGCCGTGCTGTCAGAAGGCGGTGAAAGCTTGATCTCCTTTGTAGAACGCGCCGAGGAAGCACTGTATTTGTTGGCGCATCGATACGCGGGCCAAAGTGTCATGATCGTGACCCACGGTGGAATCATCGATTCCTCGCTCATAGGTTTTCTCGACCTGCCTTCCCACGGGAACCGTGTCCGGCTTCACCCGGAGCACACATCGATCACCGAATGGGAGTACATCGGTACGAAATGGCGTCTCGTTCGCTACAACGATGCCGCACATCTGGGCGAGCCCGAATGCAAGGTCTTGCTCACGCCGGCTCCGGAATGGGTGAATCGCGAATCGATCTGACCGAGCAGGCGATGCGTCTAGCAGGTGTAGTCGGGATCGATCCCATACGGCGAACTTTCGGTGCCGGGGGTCTCTTGGAGCATCCAGGGGATGCCGCCGGCGAATACGTCATAGCTATTTGTGCCGCTGTACTTAGCGCTCCCCGAGCACCAAGGAGAAAGAACCGACGCTCCCGGCAGATTCGGTTCACTAAAGGGGGGATTCGTCCATGGGACACCGGCAATCCAAAGGGGAATGGGTGTGCTCGACGGAATGAAGTCTCCAGCGATCTTCGGGTACTGCAGACTCGATGAATAGATCCCAACGATGAGCCCACTTGCCTTGAGGGCTTCATAGGCGCCAGCGATCGTGCGGTCGTTCTGTGCAATCGAATCAGACCAATACTGACCTGAAGACGGATGTGAATACTGATCGCTCGAGAGCGAGGCGTTTTCGACGTCGAGCCACCAGATATCCGAAGTCACCCCAGCACTCGTCGCGTATTGCAACGCGTTTTCGGCACCGTTGTAGCCGTAGTTGAACGCGAGGCACAGCAGCTGCGAAGCGCCACCTTCTTGTGCGCATGTCCCCGCTGGTCCTGTCGCCGACATGGTATTTGCTGCTGCGTCTTCGGATGGAGCGTTCATGAACAAGTACAAGTTGTACGGACCTCCGGTGCTTCCCTCAACGTTTTTTGCCCATGCGGCTTCCGCTGCAAGGCAAGAATTGTCCGCGCTATCGAGCCAACCAGCGGCCTCGATGATTGTTTCCGGAGAAAGCGTCGGCAGACCCTTTTGAATCTTCGTGGATCCGGGCTTCAGGCACTGGTAATCGGAGATGTCGTAGCCGAACAACTCATGGGGTAGCGGCACGAACGGCGAAGCAGTACTGATGACGGTGCGGGTGATCGCAACGACACTGAGGGGAGCGCGTACGGCATGTGGCAACGACCCTTCTGATGGAGCATCGCCGAAGCTGTAGACCGTGCCGTCTGCATCCGCCAGCCAATAACCTTGACCGTCTGGAGATGAAGCCATCGAGGTTATGGGTCGGTTGAGATCTATTAAGTCGGTGGAGGCGAATACATGGGCGTCGCCGTATCCAAAGACGTTCCCTGTTGAGGTCACGAGCCAGTAGCCCATTCCGTCAGGCGTTGGAGTGATTGCGACAACCGTGTTGTGAAGGGCCATGTGGACCGCCGAACCAAAGAACGGCGCGTCGCCGAAGTTGTAAACAGCGCCCCGCGAAGTTGCGATCCAGTAACCATGTCCATCGACGCTTGGCGCGAACCCGACGACGTTCACCGCATGGAAATGAACGGCGGAGCCGTAGAACTGGGCATCTCCGAAGTTGAAGATTGACCCCTTCTTGTCTGCCAGCCAGTACCCGTAGCCATCGGGGGTCGGCGCCATCGCGACGATGGGATTCTTCGCTCTAACGTGGAGCGCCGATCCACAGTACGCGGCGGTGCCAAAGTTGTAGACGATACCGTTGGATTCGACGAGCCAATAACCTCCGCCGTTGGGCACCGCCGCGCTTGCCACGATTCTCCCCGGCAAGTTGTGGTCCTTAGCAAGTGAGCCGAAGAACACCGCGCCGCCGAACCCATGGACTGAGCCGTTCGACTCGACGAGGTAATACACAGGCGCCGTGGTCGCCACTCCGGTTACCCCCGTCGGTCCTGTGGGGCCCGTCGCGCCAGTGACGCCAGTGACGCCCGTCGCGCCAGTGGCGCCAGTGGCACCAGTGGCACCAGTGACGCCAGTGACGCCAGTGACGCCAGTGGCACCGGTTATACCCGTCGCACCGGTTGTGCCTGTGGTGCCCGTTACCCCCGTGGCCTCCGACTCATCCGTCGATGATGTTTCACCCGTCGCACCCGTCGCACCGGTCGCACCGGTCGCGCCGGTTGTGCCTGTCGCTCCGGTTGTGCCTGTCGCGCCGGTTGTGCCTGTCGCGCCGGTTGTGCCTGTCGCGCCGGTTGTACCGGTTGTACCTGTCGCACCGGGTGTTGTCGTGGTTGTCGTTGTCGTCAAGGGAACGCACGTTGTCGTTACGTCGGGATGTGTTGTCGTGCTCGCCGATACGCGCGCTCCGATACTCGCGGCCGATGTAGCGATGAGGAGCGCTGCGAGCGCGACGATAAGCGGGAGCGGCGCTTTGGCGCCGCTCATCAGTCGCGGAGTAACTCTGCGACCCGGAAGGCTAGGTCGATTGCCTGGCGAGCGTTTAATCGCGGGTCACACGTCGTCGTATAGCGCTCGGAGAGCTGCTCTTCAAGGATGTCTTCCACCCCACCGAGACATTCCGTCACGTTGTCACCAGTCAGTTCTACATGCACGCCACCCGGCCAGGTGCCTTCGGTTCTGTGAACGGCGAAAAACCCGCGAATCTCGCCTAGAACGTCGTCGAAGTGGCGGGTCTTGCGTCCTCCTTCGGAGACGAAGGTATTGCCGTGCATAGGGTCACAGGCCCACACGACAGGGTGTCCAGAGGCTGTAACTGCCTTGATCAATGGCGGCAAGCAGGTGGTCACCTTGTCCACTCCGAAGCGAGAGATGAGGGTAACGCGCCCAGGAATGCGCTTGGGATTTAGGACATCGCACAGTGCGACCACGTCTTCTCCCGAAACGCTAGGGCCAAGCTTGATCCCGATCGGGTTCCCGATCCCAGAAGCGAATGCGACGTGCGCGCCATCGAGTTGACGAGTTCTTTCACCTATCCACACCATGTGCGCGGAGCAGTCGTAGAAATCCCCAGTGAGCGAATCCCGACGGGTCATCGCTTCTTCGTAATCGAGGAGGAGTGCTTCATGGCTTGTATAGAAATCGATCTGCTGGATTGGCGCTTCGGACGACAAATCGACGCCACATGCCGCCATGAATCGCAGGGCGCGGTCGATCTCTTCGGCGATCGCCTCATAGCGACGTCCCTCGGCACTTGTCGCGACAAACTTCTGATTCCATGAGTGCACCTCGGAAAGGTCTGCAAAGCCCCCTTTCGTGAAGGCCCTTAGCAAATTGAGTGTCGAGGCCGAGTGGTAGTACGCGCGCACCATTCGCTGCGGATCTGGTGTGCGCGCAGACAAGCTTGGTGCATCGTCGTTCACGATGTGTCCCCGGAAAGCGGGCAGCTCTGCATCACCGACGCGTTCTGTAGAAAACGTTCGCGGCTTGGCAAATTGGCCCGCGATCCGACCGAGCTTCACGACCGGCAAGCCGGCGCCGTAGGTGAGCACCACGGCCATCTGCAGAATGACCTTGAGCTTGTCGCGGATCGAATCGGCGGCGAGTTCATTGAAGGACTCGGCACAATCGCCAGCTTGGAGCAAAAAGGATCGTCCCGCGGCGACGGAGCCGAGCGCGCGGGTGAGCCGCCGCGCCTCGCCTGCGAACACGAGCGGCGGCAAGCCACGCAGTTCATCAAGGCTTTGGCGGACATCCTCGTCGTTTGGCCATTCGGGCAGCTGTTCGGCCGGGAAATCGCGCCAAGATGACGGGGACCATGTGTAACCGCGGACTCGACTTTCCCCAGCCTGAGGCGGAGATTCATGCATTTTTGGATCCTTGTCCGACACGGTCATGGCACCAAGCGTAGGCAACGCCAGGTGGTCCCGGGAGGCACCTTCTATCTCAAGCATGCAAACATCGGCCTACGCTAAGGCGCGGTGCGATCCGTGAGGCAGAAAGCGCGTGCCCAATCGATCGGGCTTGGCTCTTTACATGAGGGCGCCTCATGCGTCTAGGCATCTTCGGCGGCACCTTTGATCCGATACACGTCGGTCATCTGGTTACAGCCGTCAATGTGCGCAGCCTCCTTGAACTCGACGAGGTTGCCCTGGTCGTCGCGAACGAACCGTGGCAAAAAATAGGGGACCGAACGATCACGCCAGCTCTCGACCGATTCGCTGTGGTCGAGGCGGCGGTCGCAGCCACGCACGGTCTTTTCGCTTCGGCGATGGAGATCGAGCGCGGAGGACCGTCTTATACAATCGATACCGTTGAGCAGCTATACCGAAGCGATCCTGGTGGCGAACTCTTCCTTATCGTCGGCGCCGACGTCGTCGACGAATTGCCCAGCTGGAAGCGTGTCGACGACCTGCGCGCGGCAGTTACGCTCGTCGTTGTGAATCGACCGGGCAACTTCGCATCTCTTCAACCGAGCGCCGATTCCCTAAAGGGCTGGCGTGTCCGATCCGTCGTAGTCCCGGCACTTGAGATCTCAAGTACAGACCTGCGTGATCGTGCCGCCGCCGGTCGCCCGCTCGATTTTCTCGTTCCTGAAGCGGCGATCCGTGTGATAGCGCAGCGGGGGCTGTACGCTAATTGGAGATGAGGCGCCCCCCTTCAAGCGCAGGTCAGGCCCGATGTCTGCGTCTGAGTGCCATCGTTATGGGAAGCGCTCATTGACTATCGAGTGTGTTCTTGTTGCCGCGCGCGCAGCATCTGAGAAAACGCTCGAAGACACCGTTGTGCTTGATCTATGCGATCACGGAACGATCACTGACTACTTCGTCATCACGAGCGGAAGGAACGACCGTCAAGTTCGAGCGATCGTCGACGAGATTATTCTCAAGGTGAGGTCCGTAGGTGGCGGGCCGCCGCGCAGCACGGAGGGAACGAAGGAAGCGCGCTGGGTGCTTCTCGACTACGGCGACTTCGTCGTTCATATCTTCGACACTGCGACTCGCGAATTCTACGGCCTAGAACGGCTCTGGTCCGACACGACGCGCGTCGATTGGGACGAGACGCGAAAGGTCGACCCCGTTCCGAGCTGACGACTCCTGTCGCGTCGTGCGTTCGGCGCTATGTTCGAGGATTCCGCCTGATAGGCGTTTGCGCAGGTTCGGTGCCTACTTCGGCGCGTTCTCCCGATGCCAGCTCAGGTACCGCAAAGGCGCAATCCGATCGCGCGTTGATGATTGCTTCGCAGTCCTTAGCGTGAGTGCCCGCCTATTTCGAGCTCCGCTTAGGTTTGGCAATCTTGCAGGCCGCCTTGACGCTCGCTGACGAAATGCTCGCGTAGTCGCACAACGTGACTTGCCGGAATACGGTCTGGCCGTCAGGAAGCAGCGCCGGCCATGAGATGCCATCGTGCAGGAAGGTGACGGCATGAATCGTGCCTGGCGAAAGCGATGTCAGGGTGGCAACGATCTCGCCGAAGGCTTCATAAAGCGGTGGACCGATGAGGGAGTAGGCGAAGGTGTCATTGAGGTTCACCGTCGCGACGCCTGCGCTGAAATCCACGTAGCTGATGCCGGCTCCCGGTGCAGCGGAAAGTGCATTGGTGAATCCGTTTTCGAGATTCGTAAGATCCGGACCGTTGTTCAGTGCCTCGATGGCATCGGTCGCCGACGCAGGTCGTGACGCCGATGGGTCAGGACGAGAGACCGCTGTGAGCACTCCGTTCCACATGAAGTACACGAGGAACGGCTTGTTCGTACTGCTTGACGCGCTTCCCGAAGCCGGCGGGGAAACGTCGGGCACGCCGTTTAGTAATGGCGAGGGCAGAGGTTGAGCTGAGGAGTTGTAAGGAATCCCACAGCCAGTGAGCCCGATCGCGGCCGCAACCACTACGACGACGGGCCAATATCGCCGGTTCATAGACCGAGTACTTCCCGAGCGCTCTCTCGTTTTCCGATCGGGTCGGTGTCCAGCTCTTTTCCCGTAAGGTTTGAGTTGAACGAATCGACGCTCGTATCGCTTCGATCCACGTCTTCGTCCTCTTCGATGTCGTCACGTTCTGGCTCGAGGGGGAGCGCCACGACAAAGCGCGTACCGCCGCTCGGGGCATCTTCGACAACGACGCTGCCTCCGTGGAGCTTTACGTGTTCGTACACGAGCGCAAGGCCAAGGCCAGTTCCTTGGCCAGCTCCCCGAGCTCCAGCCGAACCTGATCCACGAGCGAATCGTTCGAAGATGTGCTCGCGATCCCGAGGGTCGATTCCAGGCCCCGCATCCTCAATAGCTATTCGCAACGTCGAGTCATGTGCCTCCACGAGAACACGCGATGCGCCGCCAGCGTGGCGCTCTGCGTTCTCCAAGAGATTGGCAATGATGCGCTCGAATCGTCTCTTGTCCACCGCAATCTCTCGAGATGCAACGTCTGGACCCATGACGATCGGAATGGCTCTTGATGTCCCGACCGCTCGGCGGACAAGTTCGCCGACTTTCACGATGTCCGCTTCAAAATCGACGGCTCCTGCATCGAAGCGCGAGATCTCCAACAAATCCGTAACCATGCGCTGGAAGCGTCGTATCTCATCGGAAAGCAAATCGAGGGCCTGGCGGCTCCGCTCTGGTAGATCATCTCGGCGGGTTTCCATGATCGACAACGCCGTGGCAAGCGTCGTCATCGGGGAGCGGAGCTCGTGGCTCACGTCAGAGGTGAAGCGAGCCTCACGTTCGATGCGTTGTCGGAGCCGATCAACCATCTGGTTAAACGACGATGCAAGAGCGTCGAGGTCGCTTTCGCCCGAGGTCTGCAGACGTGTGTCGAGGCGGCCGCTCGCGATCGCGAGTGCCACGCGTGACGCGTCACGCAACGGCCGCAGCGCCCGCGTCGCGGCCCAGCGACCGAGGATCGCGCCAGCAACGGTCGTGATGATCGAGGCGAGCAACAGCGACGCGAAGAGGATGCTCAAGGTCCGAGACACCTGGGAGGGATCGAATACCTCGATGTAGGCGACGGTTCCCGTGCTTGCAGGCACCGTGACCCCGACGGCGATGTGGGCTGCTCCGGAAAGGTCGAAGGTCTGCTCACCCGAGCCTCCGGCAAGGACCAGATCGCGCAGGCTCGTGGGCACATCGCTTCGCGTGATCGTCGTCGAGTCGCCCACCCAGTTGCTATTGCAATAGCCGACGAGAGACCCATCAGCTCCCGAAGATGCGTCAATTTGGCCGAGTTCCGCGACGAGTGCGGAACACGCTTTTGGCTGTCGCAAGAAGACGGCCACCTCATCGCGCGCGTTCACTACCGCGGTGTGCTCGACGGCGCTGACCTCTTGGCCAACGATGGACGATCGCGTCACGAAAAAGGTGATGCCAGCGAGTGCCATCGATATGGCAAAGGCCCCGAAGGTAAAGGTGAAGGTGATGCGGGCACGTAGTGATAGACGACGCGGCATCGACTTCGCGCGGTAACCGCGAAGCGAGAAGCGCTTGCTTACGCGCCCCTTGTCCTTCGACAGCTTCGTTTCCATTACGGAGCGAGCTTGTAGCCGAGTCCTCGCACAGTGATCACATGGCGGGGATTCGCCGCGTCAGCTTCGACCTTCATGCGCAACCGACGCACGTGCACATCGACGAGTCGCCCGTCGCCGAAGTAGTCATAACTCCAGACGCGCTCCAAGAGCTGCTCGCGCGACAGCACTTTGCCTGCATTTGCGGCGAGCTCGCATAACAAGAGGAACTCGATCCTTGTCAGGTGGACTTCCTCGTTGCCCAACTTGACGACGCCGGCCTCTGGTGAGATCTCAAGGTCACCAAAGATCATCGTGGCGAGCCCGTTGTCAGACGTGCGCGCCCTACGGAGTAATGCCCGGATGCGCGCCGCAAGCTCCTTCGGCTCAAAGGGCTTGGTCACGTAATCATCAGCACCGGCTTCGAGGCCTCCGACGACATCGTGGGTGTCGGTGCGGGCTGTCACCATGATGATGGGGACAGCGCTATTTCGCCTCAAGTCGCGACAGCACTCAAAACCATCCATGCCTGGCAGCATGATGTCGATGATGACGAGGTCGATCGGCAGCGCCGATCTGGCGAAGACCTCGAGGCCCTCTTCTCCGCTCCGGGCCTCCTGGACGGCGTAGCCCTCGTCTTCTAATGAGAGGCGCATCGAAGTGCGGATACGCTCGTCATCCTCGACGATAAGGATCTGGCTAGGCATCGCCCTATCTTCTCGCAGTTGCGCGCTTTGCGGGCGAAAACAACCCTAACCGGTGCGCGGCGGTACGATGATGCCTGTGAGCTGGGATATTGACGCGTTTTGTCAGTCGCTTGGCTCCGTCAGCGATACGACGGTACGCGCTTATCGGTCAGACGTCGAGGCGTTTTCTTCCTGGGCATCTCGCGGGGGACGCGACGGACCCGCGGGAATCGACCGCCTCATGCTTAGGCGCTATCTCGCGTACCTCACGACGAGGGGTTACGGGAAGAAGACCATCGCTCGCAAAGTTGCGTCGCTGCGTCGTTACTTCGCGTTCGCCACCCGTCGCATGCTCATCGACTCCGACCCTTCCAGGCGTCTCACCGCTCCGTCAGGATCCTCTCGGTTGCCTCGAGTGCTCTCGAGCGCCGAGCTCGACGCGCTCTTGACGCCGGTTCCGTCGGCTCTTAGCTCTCCATCTGGGGAGGCCCCAAGCGTGCGAGTACAGCGTGCGGCGGCGATGGCCCTTCGAGACGACGCCGTTTTGGAGCTCCTCTACGGCTCAGGACTGCGGGTCAGTGAGTGCTGCGGCTTGGACGTCGACGGACTCGATCTCGCCCAGGCGAGCGTGACGGTTTGGGGCAAGGGCGGCAAGCAGCGCACCGTGCCGATGAGTGCACCGTCGGTGGAGACGCTGTCGCTTTATCTCCTGCGCGGCCGCCCGCACCTCATGGGTGCTCAAAGCCCAGGGGGAGCGGTGTTTTTGAACGCGAGGGAACGCCGCCTTTCGCCCCGTGACGTGCGGCGCATCCTTGATCGTCGATCACCGGTACCGACCAGTCCCCACGCGCTCCGTCACAGCTACGCGACACACCTCTTAGACGGGGGCGCCGACCTTCGGGTCGTCCAAGAGCTGCTCGGGCACGCGAGCTTGCAGACCACCCAGATCTACACCCACGTGTCCAAGGAGCGACTCCTCGGCGTTTACCGCTCGGCGCACCCCCGCGCCTAGGGCAGTTCCAAGCTTTGACCGGCTAGCATTTCCCCGAAGTCCAACCGGGCTTCATGACCGTTCATCCTGGCGTGCCCACGGTCGCCATTCGGCGCAATGTCAGGATCAGCCAAACCGCTGGGAAGGAGCAAGGCGTGGCAGTCGTCACGATGAAGCAATTGCTCGAGGCCGGTGTGCACTTCGGGCACCAGACTCGACGCTGGAACCCCAAGATGAAGCGCTTCTTGTATGGCGAGCGCAACGGGATCTACATCATCGATCTCCACCAAACCCTCACCTGCATCGATACTGCGTATTCCTTTGTCCGTGATCTCGTCGCCGGGGGCGGCACGATTTTGTTTGTCGGAACGAAAAAGCAGACACAAGATCCCGTAGCCGAACTCGCGAACTCATGCGGCATGCCTTATGTGAACGAGCGATGGCTCGGTGGCATGCTGACGAACTTCGAAACGATCTCGGGGCGCGTGCGCAAGCTCACCGAGCTTGAGGCGGCGCGCGATTCGGGGGAATTCGACGCGCTACCGAAGAAGGAGGCGCTCATGCTCACGAGGGAAGTTGAGAAGCTCGAACGCAACCTCGGCGGCATTCGCCGCTTGACGAAATTGCCGTCAGCAATTTTTGTCATTGACACGAAAAAAGAGCACATCGCGGTCACTGAGGCGAACAAGCTCGGACTTCCCGTGATCGCCGTCGTCGATACGAATTGCGATCCCGATGTCATCGACTACGTCATTCCAGGCAATGACGACGCGATTCGATCCGGACGCTTGATGTGTCGCGTCATCGCGGATGCTGTGAACGAAGGTCGGTTTATCGCGAGTCGACGGCCGTCCCAGTCGCCACCAGCCCAACGGGGACTTGCGAGTGAAGATGCTCCGACGCCATCATCAGACGGAGGTCAAGCGATCCCGGCGTCTTCGACCGCACCGAACGACGACGAGCCCGTTGTCGCTGCGAGCGCGTCCGGGGAGGCCTGAGCCATGGCCAAGGTGAGTGCAAAGGAAGTCGCCGCGCTTCGCCAAGCGACGGGCGCGGGGATCCTCGATGCACGGAGGGCCCTCGAAGAGACCGACGGTGACTTCGACAAGGCGAAACAATGGTTGCGCGAACAAGGGCTTGCCGGCGCGCAAAAGCGTGGAGGTAGGGAACGCTCCGAGGGAGCCGTTTCGGTCGTCGTTACCGGCGGGGGACGCCTTGGTGCAGTCGTTGCCCTTGAGTGTGAGACGGATTTCGTGGCGAAGTCCGCCGAGTTCGTCCGACTCGTCGACGCGCTGGCAGAGACGCTCGCAACCGATGGCGAGGCGGGTCTTGCAACCCATGCCAGTGAGATTGACGAGTTGAAGGTCATCTTGAAGGAAAACATCGCGATAGGCGGCCATGACCGATTCGAAGCGGTACCCGGGGCGATTATGGAAAGTTACCTGCACGTGCAGAATGGCCGGGGAGTCAACGGGGTATTAGTCGAAGCCACCGGCATGTCGGCGGAGCTTGCGCACAACATTGCGATTCACATCGGATTTGCGCGCCCGGAGTACTTACGACGCGAAGACGTTCCAAGTGAGGCGGTAGAAGCGGAGCGCGAAATAGTCCTTGCCATCGCGCGCAATGAAGGCAAGCCCGAAGCCCAGCTCGAAAAAATCGTCGACGGCAGGTTGCGGGGTTGGTTCGAAGAGCGAGTGCTCTACGAGCAGAAATATGCCAAGGACGACAAGGTGACCATCGCGAAGCTCTTGCCCGAGGGTGCCGCGGTTCTGCGCTTTGCCCAAGTTGTCGTCGGTGCGTGAGCATTCCGGGGGCTGACGTGGTCGAAAAGCCCTCCACGATGATGGACAAGAAGATTCCCCGTTGGAATAGGGCAGTCCTCAAGCTCTCAGGCGAGGCTGTTGCTTCTGCACTTTCGGATGAAACTGTCGACGCGACAATCGTCACTCGCATTGCGAAAGAGATCGCACAATCATGTTTCGAGTTCGGTGTTCAGCTCGCGGTCATGATTGGTGGCGGCAATATTTGGCGTGGTCAGACCGGTGCCGGGTTCGGAATGGACCGAGCGACCTCGGACACGATGGGCATGCTTGGCACCGTTATCAATGCGCTCGCGCTCCAAGACGCGATCGAACGCGAAGGCCAGCCGACGCGCGTCTTGTCAGCGATTCAGATGCAAGAGGTTTGTGAGCCCTACATCCGTCGGCGAGCAATTCGCCACCTCGAGAAAGGGCGCGTCGTCATCTTTGCTGCTGGGATGGGTATGCCGTTCTTTACGACGGATACTCCCGCGGCACTGCGAGCGGCTGAGATCGAAGCCGACGTCATCATGAAGGGCACGCATTCGGGAGTCGACGGTGTCTACAGCGCGGACCCGCGGACCCAACAAAATGCCACGCGCTATGAGGAGATCACCTTTATGGAAGTGATCTCGAGAGACCTGAGAGTCATGGACCTCACGGCGATCACCTTCTGCAAGGACAATGGGCTGCCGATCATGGTGTTTGACGTCATGACGCCCGGCAACATCCGCGGTGTTCTTGCAGGCGACCGGATTGGAACGCTAATCAAATGATCGAGGACTCCCTTATCGAAGTCGCGCTCGAAGAGACGCGCGACAAAATGCAACGCGGGGTTGAGCACACCAAGATGGAATTTGGGACGGTGCGCACAGGTAGAGCTGCCCCTGCACTTGTGGAAAAGCTCAAGGTTGATTACTTCGGATCAGAGGTGATCCTCCAACAACTCGCTGGCGTGACTGTGCCCGAGCCGCGAGTCCTCGTCATCCATCCTTATGACAAAGGCGCCGTTAAGGCAATCGAGAAGGCGATTCAGATTTCCGATCTCGGCGTGAACCCGTCAACCGACGGCGAAACCCTTCGTCTCGTCTTCCCACAAGTGAGTGAGGAAAGGCGAAAAGAGCTCATCAAGGTCGTCCGTCGACACGCCGAAGAGGGCAAGGTCTCCATCCGCAACATTCGGCATGCGGCCCGACACGACCTCGAAGCTCTTGCGCACGAGGGGGAGATTTCAAGTGACGACCTCGAACGTGCGAAGAAGGAAATCGAACACTTGACAAACGGATTTGTAACCGAGATCGACCGTCTGGTCGCCCACAAGGAGCAAGAACTGCTTGAGGTGTGATGCAAGGCTCGCTCGCTCGATTCGGCCTTGCTGCTAACGCCCGCCGACGCCAACGCTGAAGTGGAGGAAACAGTGATGCACAAGGAGCGAGACGGACGCGATGGGGAGAGTCCTTCCGGCGACACAACAGGCGAGGAGAAAGACACGCCTGAGGAAGGACGCGTCGGCGAAGGATCAGCCGCGCACGGTCCGGTGTCCGGGCAGGTTCGTATTGCCGCGGTCGAAGCGGTAGTCGCTGCAGGTCTCGCCCCATCTGCACGCCGAGTGGAATCCAAGGTGCCGCTTTCCTCACGGACTCCTGAGGCGTCGACCGAAGACCCAACGCCCTCAGGAGCAGTCGAGCTTCCCGACTGGACGGACCCGCCAACGGGACAAGTTCCACGGGTCCTTCTCGAAGAAGTTGGCGCATTTGCTGAAGACCCACTCCTCGTCCGGGGACCAAGCTGGCGCGAGGAGGGCGTGGATTGGGACGAAGACTTCGACCTATCCATTTTTGTCGACGATACGCCGAGCGCCGAAAACACAATCGCCGGAACGAACGAGACACGAGATGGGCGCGAATCGGATCCCTTTGGTTTTGGAGACCTTGGCCTTGGGAACGACAAAGCATTGAGCTCGGTTGCGGGCGAGTCCGACGACGCCGCTTGGACGAGCGTGCTTGGGACAAGCCTGACACGAGGCGCTGAGCGCTCGGAACCGTTGTATGGGCGCCCGCGTGCGAGACGGCGTGGCGCGCATCGCGCTCCACGTTCTCGCACTGATGCGCCGGTTACCGGGCACGCCGACGTCGCTCCGCGCACGGTCTCGGAGGTCGCTGTAATCCCTGCGACCAAGAAGACCCTTGTCGCGACGCTAACGGGAATCATCGCAGCGGCGTTCGCGATCCTCTGTTTCCTCGGAGGGTCGGTGACCTCGCTGTTCTTGGTGATGGCGGTCGTTGTGATTGCGAGCGGCGAGGCCTACGGAGCGCTGCGACGTGCTGGATTCGCCACCGCGACACTGCCGGGCATCCTCGCTGTAGGGGGCCTGCCTCTTGCCGCGTATCTCCATGGAGCATCCGGCATCGTCTTTGTCGCCGCGCTCTTCGTCGTCGTCGGATTCTTCTGGTATCTCGCTGGTGTGATTCGCGCGTTACCCGTTGCAAATTTCGCGGTAACGCTGCTCGTCGTGTGCTGGGTGGGCCTGCTCGCTTGTTTTGCGGGGCTCCTCCTTTCTCCATCGGCTCACCCATTCGAACACGGTGTGGCGCTCATCGTCGGAGTTGTCGGGCTCACCGTTGCGCACGATGTCGGGTCCTATGCGTTCGGCTCGCTCATCGGTCGCCACAAGCTCGCGCCCACGGTTAGCCCGAACAAGACGGTCGAGGGCCTTATCGGCGGTACCGTTCTTGCGTTCGTTGTTGCGGTGCTTGCCCTAGTGCACCTGCATCCATTCACCATGGCGCTCTCCATCGAGCTCGCTGTCGTTGTCGTCGTGTTTGCCCCGTTGGGTGATCTCGTCGAGTCGCTAATCAAGCGAGACCTCGGTGTGAAGGACATGGGAAGGCTGTTGCCTGGACATGGAGGCATCCTCGATCGCGTCGACGCCATGCTCTTCGTATTGCCTGCCGCCTACTACCTCGTGAGTGTTCACCACATTGTCTAGCCGCGTGCGACAAGTGAGCGTCGCTGGTTCCACGGGATCGATAGGCCTGCAAGCTCTCGATGTCCTTCGCACCGCATCCGATGACTTTCGCGTTGTCGCACTCGGTGCGAATCGTTCTATCGATCTTCTCGCCCAACAGGCGAGAGAGTTCTTGCCCGAGGTCATAGCGCTCACTGACGAAAGTGGTGCGCGAGAGCTCGCAAAACTCGTCCCTCCTTCAATTGAGGTGATCTCTGGAGAGGACGCTCTTGCAATGCTCGGTACGGTGGGCGATGTGGTGCTCAACGGCGTTGTTGGATTTGCCGGGCTTTCGGTTACGGTCAATGCGCTCTCGACCGGACGGCGTCTCGCGCTAGCGAACAAGGAATCTCTCATCGCTGGAGCTCCGGTCGTGCAGATGGCACGCGCAACTCCTGGGGCTGAGCTCATCCCCATTGACTCCGAACATTGTGCGATCCACCAGTGCCTGGGGATGCACCCGCACAGAAGCGCAAAGGACCCTGCTGGCGCTCGTGGTGGTCCGTTCCCTGCACCCGAGGTACGTCGCCTCATCGTGACCGCGAGCGGCGGACCATTTCGTGATCGCACGAAGTCCGAGCTCGCGAAGGTGAGCGTCGAAGAAGCTTTGGCCCATCCCACCTGGAAAATGGGCCCGAAGATCACCATCGATTCCTCGACGCTCATGAACAAGGGCCTCGAGGTTATCGAGGCTCACGAGCTCTTCGGCATCGATTACGACCGCATAGAAGTTGTCGTGCATCCCCAGTCCATCGTGCACTCAATGGTCGAGTTCTGTGATGGCGCGACGATTGCCCAGCTGTCCAATCCGGACATGCGCCTCCCCATCGGCTACGCGCTTTGCTATCCAGATCGTCTGGCGACGGCATTTGGCATCATCGACTGGTCGAAGCTTCGGCGGCTCGATTTTGAGAAGCCGGATACGGCGACGTTCCGCTGCCTACAGCTCGCTTATGAAGCAGGCCGGGCGGGAGGGAGCGTGCCGGCCTGGTTGAATGCCGCGAACGAGATCGCAGTCGACGCATTCTTGAACGCTCGGATCTCTTGGCTACAAATTGCCGACGTCGTGGATGAGACTCTTGCACGGCGGATCGACTCCGAACTCAAAAAGGTATCTGATGTGCTCGAAGCCGATGCCGAGGCGCGAAGAGTTGCGTTGTCGGTGGTTGAACGCCACGAGCGCGCTGCATGACCAATGCTTCGGAGATGCGTGACGCATCGGCATCGACCGAACATCAAGTCGATCCGAGCGAGAACAAGTCTGCGCTTGCACGTCTCGTCGTCGTCCTCGCGCTCGTCGTTGCCGCTGCGGTGCTTTTGCACGGATTGGACCTGCTATTAGTCATCGCCGCGCTTGTCGCGATGGTCATGATCCACGAATTCGGTCACTTTGTGACCGCGAAGCTTTCTGGGATGAAAGTGACCGAGTACTTCCTTGGTTTCGGACCACGCATCTGGTCGATTCGTCGAGGTGAGACCACCTACGGCGTTAAGGCGATTCCTGCTGGGGGATACGTGCGCATTCTTGGCATGACAAGCCTCGAAGACCTCGATCCGAAGGATGAAGCGCGCAGCTATCGCGAAGCGAGTTTTCCACGGCGCCTGCTCGTCTCGGTTTCGGGATCAGCGACGCACTTCATCATGGCCTTTTTTCTCCTATGGGCAATGTTCGCGCTCGCGGGACTTCCGGTTGCGGGCACGGCGGAGGTCACGGCTTTGACAACCTTCTTGAATGCACCGGCTCCGGCGAAAGTCGCCGGATTCAAAGCTGGCGACATTCTCGTTTCGATCGATGGAGCGCACTTCTCACAAGCACAGCAGTTCGTCAACGACATTCGCGCGCACCCCGGGGAGGACCTCACGGTCGTCGTGCGTCGCGACAATCGCGACGTGACGCTGCACGTAACGCCGGCGGACGGAAGGAAGTTGCTCGTCAGCAACAAGGGGAAGGAAAAGCACCTCATCTCGGCGAGTTCAAAGCCGACAGGGATCATTGGCGTCGAGCTCCAATACCTCGTGCGCAATGAAACAACGGGATCTTTCGCGGCGCTCGGTCGGGCTGGCTCGATGCTCGCTTCTGTTACGAGCGATACGGCTACAGGCATCGCCCAGGTGTTCTCACTGCATGGGCTTGGATCCTTCGCTCATCAAGTGGCGACGGCAAGTAACCACCCGAGGACAACGTCGGGATCTTCGAGTACTTCGTCGTCCTCGCAGCAAAGCGGCCAATTGCTTTCCATCCTCGGCGCCGTGGAAATCGGTGCGCAAGCTGCGCGCCAGAACGTCTCGGAGCTGCTCTACATCCTCGTTGCGATCAACATCTTTGTCGGGATGATCAATCTCTTCCCAATGTTGCCCTTGGATGGTGGCCATGTCGCGATCGCGGTCTACGAGCGCATCCGGTCCCGTAGGGGCCGCGCGTATCACGCTGACGTGACGAAGCTCATGCCCGTTGCCTATTTGTTCCTTGCGTTTATGGTTGTCATCGGCTTGAGCGCGCTGTACGCAAACATCGTCCAGCCCGCCACCCTGCCCGGTAGCTGACCGCCGAGCTGCCCGTTTTCCATGGCAAAGCGCCGCTTTGCATCGATTCCTTGCGGCACTTTCGGGTGATGTGCGGCCGTTAGGCTGGGGCTAGAGGATCGGCCATCTTTCTCCCGGCGGATCCGAAGGGAGCACGACATATGGCTCGAGCCAATGTCACCATGGCCACGAGGAAGAAGACCCGCCAGATCATGGTGGGGAAGGTCCCCGTCGGTGGCGGCGCGCCGGTCACGGTGCAATCGATGACGACGACCAAGACGGCCGACGTCGAGGGCACGGTCCAGCAGATCTACGCGCTTGCCGGCGCGGGCGCTGACATCGTGCGATGCACCTGCAATGAGATCGAAGCGGCTGAAGGCTTGGCCCAGATCGTCCCGCGCTCGCCCGTGCCGATCATCGCCGATATCCACTTTCATGTCGAAATGGCGCTCGCCGCGCTCGAAGCGGGAGTCCAAGGACTCCGCCTCAACCCAGGGAACCTGCGCAAGCCCGAAGAAATCAAGCTCGTTGCCTCAGAAGCCAAGGACCGCAACGTACCGATTCGTATCGGCGTGAACGCCGGGTCACTGCATCCCGACCTTTACAAGCGCTTCGGCGGAGCCACACCTGAGGCTCTCGTTGAATCGGCGCGCATGGAGCTTGCGTACTTTGAAGAGGTCGACTTTCACGATGTGAAGATCTCCGTCAAGGCATCGAATGTTCCGCTGATGATCGAGGCGTATCGCCTTGCGTCGGAGACCTTTGACCACCCTTTGCACCTTGGCGTCACCGAAGCCGGACCGCCGCCCGCAGGACTTCTCAAGGCGACAGCTGGCCTCGCGACGCTGCTCGCCGAGGGTATCGGCGACACCATCCGCTACTCGCTCACCGCGGATCCCGTCGAAGAGGCCCGCGCAGGTCGCCAGCTCCTGGAGGCGCTTGGCCTTCGCGAGCGAAAGGGTCTCGACCTCATTGCGTGTCCGTCGTGCGGGCGAGCAGAGATCGATGTCATCGCGGTCGCCAAACAAGCCCAAGAAGCGCTCGAGGAGCGCAAGATCCCCCTCCAAGTCGCCGTAATGGGTTGTGTCGTGAACGGCCCGGGTGAAGCACGCGAAGCCGACATTGGCATCGCCGCGGGAAAGCACAAGGGTCATCTCTTCATCAAGGGAAAGATCATCCGTGTCGTTCCCGAAGACGAGATGGTCTCTGCTCTCGTGAGTGAGGCCGAGCGAATTGTCGCCGAAGGAATCGAGGCCCGCCTCGAGCTCGCGGATGCGGGAGCTGAACGCGAGGCCGAGGAAGATCGCCGCTTGTTGGTCGAAGAAAGAGGAAGCGACGCGAACCACTCCGAAGAAGTCATCATGAGGATCCGCAAGAACCTCAAAGAACCTTCCTAAGTTCGGATCAGAAGTGCAGGACGAACCTCGACGAGCGACTACGTATCCCTTTCTCGTTCGAGAAGTTGATTCGGGAGAGATCGACGCCTTTGTTGGTTGTCTCGATGCCGGTTTTGGCATGCAATCAAGTCCGCTCCGCAAGGAGCGCTTCGTAGCGGGATTGCACGACGCTCATGCACTAGGCGCGTTCGACGGTGGCGAGCTCGCTGGCACATTCGCGAGCTATCAGATCGAACTCACCCTTCCTGGACTCGTGCTCAGCGATGTCGCAGCGGTGAGCGATGTCACCGTGTTGCCGACGCATCGCCGAAGAGGCGCGCTCAGCGCACTCATGTCGACCTTCCTTGCTCACAGCCATGAGAGCGGCGAGGTCTTTGCGCTCTTGCACGCGAGCGAAGGGGCGATCTATGGGCGTTTCGGTTTTGGGCCAACGACGTGGTCCGCTCGCTACGTCATCGAACACAGTTCCGCCGCGCTCAGCGATCGCGCACAGGCATCGCTATCAGGCTCAGTCCACCTCTTGTCGCCGGCACAAGCACGCGAATCATTCCCGCTCGTCTATGACTCGATGCGCCAGAGCCGACCAGGCGAGATCGCGCGCCTCGAGCTGTGGTGGGATGACCTCTTCGACGATCTCGATTCCCAAGATCGCCTACCGCGATTTTACGCGTGTCATGAAAGCGATGGCACGATCGACGGGTATGTGATCTATGAAATCTCAGGTTTGTTGATGCAAGGGATACAGCGTGAGGCAGTCCTCGTGGAACTGGTCGTGGTCTCTCGGGCGGCTTACGTGGCGCTTTACTCCTTTCTTTGCGGTATCGACCTCGTCACGCGTACCAAGACCCTCGCACGACCCGTCGCCGAGCCGTTTCGCCATTGTCTTGCGGACCCAAGGGCGCTTCAGACACAAAGCGTGGAGGATCGGACCTGGATGCGATTCATCGACGTGGCAAAAGCGCTTGGATCGCGTCGCTACGAAGGTCCGGGCTCCCTAGTCTTTGAATTGCACGACGAACAATGTCCTTGGAACGAAGGCCGATACTGTCTAGATGTCGCGGGTGATGGCACCGCGCAGGTCAGCGTGACTGGCCGTTCGGCTGATCTTGAGTGTGGAATTGCTGGGCTCGCCGCGGGGTATCTCGGGGCGACGCCCTTTGTGAGCCTCGCTTTTTCTGGCGAGATCGCCGAGAGATCCGACGGAGCCGCCCGTCGAGCCGACGTCTTATTTGCCGCGACACCTCCAGCCTTTTGCACAGCAGTCTTTTAGGTCGAAGAGCAAAGACGCGCATGATGTGTCCAAATTTGTGGCTCGGATGCACCCACTAGACTTCATCGCCGTAGCCGACAGAGGAGCACGATAAAGAAAATGGCACCAAAGAAGCCGCCGACGCGCCCAACGGGACCTCCGTCTGGCGGAGCACGTCGCCTGGGCGAAAGTGGGGGGGTGCAGCGTCCGGTTTCGTCCGGAGCCGCCCGTCGAGCCGCCCGAAGCAAACAACGCAGCTCGAGTTCGCGTGGGTGGATCGCGGTCGGTGTCGTCGTCGTAGTCGTCGTCGCGCTCATCGTCTTCAAGCTCACCAGCAGTAGCGGCACGCCGGCCTCGAGTGGCGACGCCGCGGGACGCAATCCTGCGCTCGCTCCCGCGAGCATTGTCTATCCCGTTACTCACGTTTCCGATTCGGTCTTCAATTCCGTCGGCACGGATGGGGAATCGACGACGATCTTCTCGACCACAGGACAAAGTGCCCTCACCTCGGGGGGGCTCGTCCGCTTCGTATACTTCGGCGCCGAATATTGCCCGTATTGCGCGGCTATGCGCTGGTCAGTGGTCGCAGCACTCAGCCGCTTTGGGACCTTTAGCGGATTGAAGGACACGTCGTCTGGCAATGATGACGGAGACATCCCCACATTCAGCTTCCTTGGCTCCACCTTCACGAGCAAGTACCTCGTCTTCACGCCCTACGAATACGAAGATCGCAATCAAAAGCCCCTCCAGCCCGTGCCGAATGACGTCGAGTCCCTCGTCACGAAGTACGACTTCCCGCCGTATACGACCACAGACGCCGAGGGCGGCATCCCGTTCCTCGACGTCGGGAACAAATACATCCAAGCGGGCGATTCGCAGGATCTCGCCGCTCTCGTTGTCAACGGCGTCCTTGCGAACGGAGGACCCGGACGCCAAGCTGTGGCGAACGCGATCGCGGATCCGACTTCAACGATTGGTACGGCCATTTCCGCGAAGTACTTCATCTCTGAGGCGAACTTCATCTCTGCTGCCGTATGTCTGGAAGACGGCGGAATGCCGGGAAGCGTCTGCACCTCACCTGGCGTCAAGGGTGCTGAAACTCAGCTTGTTGCCCTAAAACCCACGAAGTGAGCCTGCAGCGACCGCGACAGAAGCGATCACTGAAGACCAATGCATTGTCGGAATGAAGAAGCAAAGATGAGCGACTCGACCGACGACGGTGTCGACGGGACATCGACATCTTGGGTCTCAAGTTGGACATGGCGCGTATTGACAACGTTCGCGGCCTCGCTCTTGGGGATCGGCGTTGCAACGTACCTGACACTTGTGCACTTCAGTTCGACAGTGGTCCTGTCCTGTCCTGGATCGGGCAAGGTCTTCAATTGCGAAGAAGTGACGACGAGCGCACAGTCCTATTTCCTGCACATCCCCGTTGCGGTGCTTGGCTTGGCATTTTTCGTCACCATGCTCGTCCTCTCTTTTCCGCGTGCCTGGCACTCGACGAACCGTCTCATCGCGCCGACACGGCTGCTGGCATCTGCAGTGGGGATGGTCTTTGTCTTCTACCTCGTTTACGCGGAGCTGTTTGAAATCAAGGCGATCTGCTTTTGGTGCACGAGCGTGCACATTCTTACCTTCATCGTCTTCATCGCCGTTGTCACGGGTTGGGACGAGGCGACCTCAGCTTGGTATGCATGGGAGGACGACGCGTAACAACGTGCCGGATTTTCCCTTCGGCGCTGATCCATCGCTATCCAGCCCAGCGGTAATGCTCAGGGTGCCCTATAGAGCTCGATGACTTTCAGATCGTCATGGGCGTGCTCGAAGTACTCGACGACGTGGGGATGACAAGTGAACGCGAGCACCTGATGGCCCGTAGCCGTCGCCGCGATGGCGTGGGCTATCGCCTGGGCACGATCAGGGTCGAAGTTCACGAGCACATCGTCTAAGACGAGGGGGAGTGCTATCGCGCGCTCCGCAAAAGTTGTCGCGAATGCGAGCCGCAGACAGATGTAAAGTTGCTCAGCGGTCCCTCGGCTGAGGTCTCCCGCGTCAAGGTGTGCACCGGATTCGGTGATCGCTTGGATGCCGTGAGAGCGTCCGCCATCGTCGGACTCGCGTGCGACTATCTGGACGTATCGACCCTTTGTGACCTCCCGAAAAAGCGCACCTGCGCGTGCGATGACAATGGGCTGTCGGTCTCTCTCGTAACGTCCGAGGGTCCGTTCGAGCAACGCTTGTGCGACTCCTAGCACTGCCCAATCAATCAGTGCCGCATCCAGCGCGGAATTGAGTGCACCATGTTCGAATTCCAACGTCGCAATCTCATCTGAGCCCAAGAGCTCCCCGAGGTCGCGTTTTGCGTCACGCTGGGCACCCAATTGCTCCTCGTAGCGGGGCTGAGCGTCGTTGAGCTCATCGAGGAGTCTTTGACGTTGCTCTCCCCAGTCGAACACGGCGCCGCGGGCGAGTTCCGCGCGCATGCGAGCCGCGTCGGGTCCCGAGCCAAACGCCTCGTCGAGGTCCTCGTCGGCTCCGGCGATCAATTGGTTGAGCTCGCGGCACAACTGCGCTTTGTCGAGAGCTTTCTCCAAGGTGGACTCGAGCAATGCGACCGCATCGCCTTCCTCGAGCGAAGAGGCGTCGTCGAGCGACGCATCCCTGCACAAGGTGAACAGCCGGTTATCGAACGCTGCGATCGAGGAGCGAAGCACGTCCAACTCTCCTCTGACCCGCGCGCGCGCTTCGATTCTGTCCTGCGTTGTCTTCAAGGTATCAACGGCGCTTTCGAGGCCCGTTGGGCTCAAGGTCTTTGCAAAGCCGAGGAGCGTGGACTCGCGCGCGAGAGCGGTCTCACAAGCCGCTATCTGGGTTCGACCGTCTGTCAGTCGGTCCATTGCGGAGTCGAAGCGGCGTTGCGCGCGCGCCACCTCACGCGCGGCTTCGTCGATCTGGCGCCGTTGCAGACGTTCTTGTTCGAGGCGCTGGGTGAAGATCTCGACCTCGGCTGCGTTAGGGCGAAGTGATGGGTCCACGCGGTGTGCGAGTGTCGCGATCGCATCGCCTGAGGAGGACGAATCGTCGTGTGCTTCTCGCGTGCCGCCATGGAGATCGGAGAGCCGGGTTGGAGACCTTAGGGCTATCCATGCGCCGACGGCGACGGCGAAGACGCCAGCCAAGACGAACACGACCGCGACAACGAGGTCGCGTCGATAGCCGAACAAGACGGCCAAGACCATGGACAGTGCTCCGAGCGCGCCACCAAGAATGAGCGGTGCCGCTCCGTGAGGACTAAAGCCGCGTGAAGGTTCCCCGGCATGCGCTCGTGCTTCGTCTAGCTGTGCGGCGTCACGCTCCGCCACTCGTTGGCGCAATTCGAACAGCGTCGAAGACAGTTTGGCAAGCTCCTCGCCGCTGCGAACCGCTTGCGCAGCGCTCACCGCCTCGAGGGCTTCTTCGGCTCGTTCGAGCTCGCTTCTCGCCCCTTGAGCGACGACTTCGAGATGGTTCAGCCCGGAGCGCAAGTCGCGGTGGGTCGCAGCGAGGTTCGCGATCCGGTCCCGTGTCGCGAGCCCAGCGTCCATGGCGAGGATCGCATCGGTGTCGATGTCTCCTCCGAGGTCCTCGAGTAGTGACGAGAGGTCACGCTCGATGCCAGCCATTTGCCTTTCGAGATTCGCGAGCTGATGTCGGCGTTCAAGATGCCCGGACAAGTCCCCGCTTAGCTGTCGAATGGCCGGCTCGAGCCCGGATATCGGATTTGTGTCGTCTTGTTCGTTCGCTAATGATGAGAGTCGTTGTTGTGCGTCGAGCTTTCGCTTCCACACTGGCCAATATGTGATCAACCGATCGAGTTCGCCGATGCGGCGGCGAGTCTCTTCGCTTGTTGCGCGCATATCTCGGACATCGGCCGCCATGCGTTCGTATTCGGCCTGTAACGCGGGGAAGCGCTGCGCGCGTGCTCGTGCTACGCGCAGAGTGTCTCTGTTCTCCTCGAGCCTGCGGCGGAGTTGATTCGCGATCGCATCGTGCTGGCGGGGACGAACGATCTGGGCCTGCCGTGCTTCGAGAACACGCGCGGCTTGAGTCGCAGACCTGCCGGCTCCGAGCACCCCAGCAGAAAAGACAAGTTCGCGCACCTCGTCATTCTCCAAAGTTTCGAGAGAGGCGAGTTCGTTCAGGCCAAAGGCGAATACGGAGCTGAAGAGCGCATCGTCGGCACCTCCGAGAAGGCGCACGATCTCCTCGTTGCTTACGAGAGCGCCGTTTTGGTCATAAAGCTCAGGTTGACGGGCGCCTACGTAGCGCGTCAGAGTCCACGTCCTTGCGCCATCGTCGATGAATCGGATGGTGCCGCCGTGCCTCCCGCCTCGCAGAGGTTCGCGATAAGCCTGGCGCTGTCGGCGAGTGGGGAACCCGAAGAGCACTCCTCGCACAAAATCGAGAAGCGTTGACTTGCCTGCTTCATTTGGGCCGTAGATGACCGTAAGGCCAGGAGCCAGATCGTCGATTGTAAGGTCTGAGAGTATGCCGTAACCGTCAACGTGAATACCGACGATGTTCACGGGGTGTCGCTCGTGATCTCATCCAAAGCGAGCGTCGTCGCGTGCGACACGATCGCTTCCAGCTGGTCGAC
>Ga0181521_10001380_pt1 | contig 30225 bp, 31 predicted proteins | sample PEATcosm2014_Bin_32_FD_119764 | JGI IMG/M metagenome (GOLD analysis project Ga0181521, IMG submission 119764) | Peatland microbial communities from MTU Mesocosm Facility, Houghton, MI, USA - PEATcosm2014_Bin02_60_metaG | ecosystem: Environmental > Terrestrial > Soil > Wetlands > Peat | place...
AAACGTACTTCGCCAACTCGTATCGCCTGCCCGTCCAAAAAACTGTGCCTCAACGCGCGTGCCAATCCGAATTTCGGGTTTCAACCGAAGGCCTGCTCGCTTTTCATCCCGACAGGCTCCTAGAGTCCTGAAAACCGGCGTGGAGCGGTCCCCCGGACCGCGCCGGACGCCTTCGTCCGGTCTTTATTCCGGAGCGGCCCGAGACGGCGCAGGTATCCCGCGCCGCCGGGCTTCCGCCCGGCCAGCCGCCCCTCAACACCCATGGCTTTCTTATCGCTGCACCAGCGACGGCATTTCGTTCCGGATCGCCTTGCCGGTCTTTTCCGATGCCGGCCTTTCTGAAGCCATGAACGGCCCCGGCGCCAGTTGCAGTTGATCCAGCGCTCCGCAGCGCGCCAACTCAAACCGGTTGCGAACACCTATCTTGTGGAAGAGCCGGAACAGGTAGATCTTCACCGTGCCTTCCGTGATGCCCATCTCGCCGGCGATCTGTTTGTTTCGCATGCCCTGACGCAGGAACGCTACGATCTCGCGCTCGCGCGGCGTCAGCGTAACCCGGCGCCGGGGCTGCGGCGCATCGCTTGTGGCCCCGAATCCGATCTGTAGTTCACCCGCTACCACCTTGCGTATGGAATCGACAAGCTGTTCCGGCTGGACGTGGCGCTGAACGATACCGCGGACCCCAAATTCCAGGGTTTTGAACATGAGATCGAGCGGAAGCGCATCGGCCCAGAGCACCACCGGACATTCGGGAACGCAGGCATGCAGATCGCTCAAGTCGGCCAAGGTCAAGCCGGCCGTGATATCGAGCAGTAATACGTCGGGGCGGCTGGCGGGCTCGATAGCCGTCGCGAACGCGGCCGGCTGGCAGCTGCCGGCTATTTCAAAATCTTTGTTCCCGAGAACGCTTTCGAAACCGCGCAATAGAACGGGCTGATCGCTTAAGAGATAAACTGTTGACAATTCTGTCCCTCCGAGTGCGAATTGACGAGTTACTCAGACGGTTCGGCGCGCTCTGGCGCCATCCGTCTTGTTACCCGCCGCCGTACCCGGCTGGGACGATATGCTTGCTGCCGTCTCTGGCGGACGGCTTGGTAGCCTGTTTGTTGCCGAACCGCCCGCAGTTGAATTCTGCGCTCTAACGCGGCGAGTTCTGAATTCATATTTGTCGATCCGCATCGCCAACAGGCCGTTCAGATTTCGAACAATCCGGCCCTCCGCCACCAATTTCAGCGGGACATGGTTTTCGAGACGTGCAGGCCAATCGACGGAAACCTGTATCAGCTGCCCGGGCTGGAGCGGTTCATCCGTGGCGAAAAGCAGGCCCTTGCTGCTGATGTTCAATGTCTCGCTGGTGGCCAAACCCGATAGAAACGGATGCTCCAGCGCTTGATAACTCACGGCAAGCCGGCATGGGAATCGAGCGTTTGTCCGGCGATCGGCCGCCCCGCCGGGTTCCGCCTTATCGCTGCCCGCGCTCTTCAACGCCCCTGTAACCGCACGGCGCAGGTTGGAAAGGTCCGGATCGTCGTAGCAGAAGAAATCGTGCGCGCCTTTTCGAACCGCATTTACGGCTGTATCGCGATCCTTGGCTTTACAGAGCACAATTACCGGCGTTTGGGGGGCATGTTGATTGAGGTGGCGTACCGTGGCCAAGCCCTGTCCGTCGGGAAGAAACAGGTCTGAGATGATCAGATCGAAGGAGCGCTCCTGCAGCGTGCGCAGGCCGTCGAACAGAGCTTCGACACGCGTCCATTCGATTGCCCCTTCGAATCCGTCGAGCAAAGCGCGCTCGATTTTTTCAGCCGGATGTTCTTCGCGTCTGATATAGAGAATCGAATATTCAGGCATTACCTGTATACCAGCTTACTCTCTCGTGCATACCGGGGACCAAACTGATATGACATTTCCGCGTCCGGAATCAGACGGTTAGCGAAACTATAGCCGAAGTTATGGTGACAATGTGTCGTTGCCCCGGGGCATTGGGTGACAAACAGGCTGCGCCGGGTGACAAACACGTTGCCTGCAGTCATGCTGCCTTCCGGGCAGGGCCGGGGGCGTTGGGCCCTGCCAGCCGTGCCGCCATTTTTGTCAAAGCGCGTCCGAATGGAGTTTCAGAGGGGAATTCGAAACGGTCGCGGGGTAGTTTTTCGAACGTTCCCTCGTCGTTGGGTATGATCGCGAACACATTCATCTCGAACATCTGTTCTATACTCTCCACCCAGAAATCCTGAGGGGAGCTCAGATTTCTGTTGAGGATGATCCTGACGCGGCCCTTGTCGAAGCCGCGATTGGAAAGCGTTTGGAGAACGGACCGGGTCTGATAAAGCGCCAGCACGTCCGGCGCCGTGACGATGAACAGTTCCTCGATGTTCTGCAGCAGAGCCCAGTTCGCCGGGTTCAGGTGCCGGCCGAGATCCACGAGGATCCAGTCGTATTGCCGGCCGACAAACCGGAAAAGGCTCTCGACGCGCCATGGCTCGGGCAGCGCCGCGGCCATATGGGGAGCGGCCCCCGTATTGGAAGAGAGTGCCTCCGAGGACGAGTCCGCCGGGGACGCCAGCAGATCGACTCCGGCGGTGACAGGGGTGACAAACTCACGCCAGACATTTGAGCTCAAGCGGCGCACGGCGTCGAACGCCTCGCCCGCGTGCGCTTGAGGATTCATGCGAAACACCCCGCCGGTGCCCGGCGATTGATAGTCCAGATCCGCTACCAGAACGCGTGCCCGCGCCGCCGAACTCCGCTTCGTGACCAGATGCAGCGCGGCGCTCAAATAACAGGCAATGCTGGTCGCGCCGCATCCCCCTTTGGCGGAAAGCACACCCGCGATTTTTCCGCGTTCCATCGACGAGTTACGGCGCGTTTCCAGCAAAGCGCCGATTCGCTCCATCGCTTCGTAGATGGCCGGCCTGACCGGGAGAGACAGAAATTCACTGGCTCCCGCGCGGAGCGCCGAAATCATCGCCAGCGGTTCTGCCGTCGGATGAACGGCCACGACGAGCGGCGTTTCCTCACCCCGCCGCACATCCGCGATCCACTCAGCGGCAGGTCTTGACGTCAGAGAAAGTTCGACGAAGAGCAAATCCGGTTTTTCCCTGTCCGCGGCATTGGCGATCTCGAACGAGGAGATCGAAGGGGGAAATTCAAAGACCTTCTCCGCGCCTGTTTCGGCAATGGCGGATATGATCCCGGAAAGCAATTCGGGAGTGTCCAGGACGAGTCCGATCTTCCATGCCCAATCCGGCCGGCGGGGCATATCCCGGGGTGGAGGGTTAAACGACATTGAGATCCGTCAAGGCAAAACTCTGCTGATTCCGTCAGGACAACGGACGCTGATTCCATTAGTATCACCCTGAGTTTCAAGTGAACAGACTAACCTTCGCCATCTAACCGGTGGTCATCGGCGCGTCTTTACATTCGCCTTTTATTCTCCTATCATGGATCATCATGCCTGTCGCATTGGTTACGGGCGCCAGCCGAGGCGTCGGAAGAGGAGCTGCAATTGGTTTGACATCCGCCGGTTTCAGAGTATTTGCGACCGGCCGCGGCATTGACACGGCAGACCTCCCGGCGTCTGTCGTGCGCATCCGCTGCGATCACTCAAACGACGCCGACACGGCCAACGTATTTGCGCGAGTCGCGGAGACCGCCGGCGTACTCGACGTGCTCGTCAATTCCGCGTGGGGCGGCTACGAGCGCATGACCGAGAATGGCGCATTCACCTGGGGTCTGCCGTTCTGGCAACAGCCCGCGCACCGATGGACCGGCATGATGGACGCCGGTGTTCGCGCCGCGTTCATCGCCTCTGCGGGCGCCGCGAGGCTGATGATTCCGAGACGAAGCGGTTTCATTGTCAATATCAGCTTTTGGGCCGCGCAGAAGTACCTGGGCAACTCGATCTATGGGATTTCCAAGGCCGCCACGGACAAGATGTCCGCTGACATGGCGCACGAACTCCAGCCGCACAATGTCGCCGCGGTGTCGCTCTACCCCGGTCTGGTCAGAACCGAAGCCGTTATGGCCGCCGCTGCGGGAGGCTGGCTCGACATATCCAATAGCGAGAGTCCGGAGTTCATCGGCCGCGTAATCGCCGCTCTGAGTGCGGATCCGAACCTTATGCAGCGATCGGGCCAGGTCCTGATCGCCGCGCAGCTCGCAATCGAACTCGGAGTTCTCGACACGGACGGCAGCCAACCGTCTCCTCTTACGCTCGAGACGGCTTGACGATAAACTGGTTATCCGATGACTCTTATCAGATCTCTGACCGCATTCGCTTTGTGCGCACTCCCAATGCTGGCCGCCGACGCCGCCCCCGACGCCCGGCAAATCTTCGACAGGCAATTGAGCAACACCGAACGCGAGGTTGTCGGGCTGGCGGAAGCGATGCCCGCCGACAAGTTCGACTTCGCTCCCACGAACGGCAATTTCAAAGGTGTGCGAACCTTTGCACTACAGGTTAAGCACATCGCTTTTGAGATCAACACGGTAGCCAGTGCCCTTCTCGGCGAAACGATTCCCGGGCAGGAGCACGACAACGGGCCGGACGAGCTCAAAAGCAAGGACGAGATCGTCAAATATCTCAAGGATGCGTTTGCGCACGCGCATCGGGCTGTCGGCACACTGACGAATGCGAATCTTCTGGAACTGACCGCGGACCCGTTTAACCCCAAAGGCAAGAGTACGCGCATCGCGTCCGTCGCAATTTTTTACTGGCACACGTACGATCACTATGGACAGATGGTGGAGTACATCCGCATGAACGGTCTGAAGCCCCCGGCCAGCCGCTAGAGCGCCATGAGGCCGCGTCTGCGACAATTGCCATCGTGATCCGGTATTCCAGGCTTCCCGCTGTCCTGCTGGGCGCGTGGCTCGGCGCGAGTATTCTCACCGATATCGCCGTCACGCAGAATTTTCAAACCGTCGACCGCTTTCTGGAAGCGCCGGGCGACCGCGGAACGTCGGCGGAGCTGAATGCGATAGGCCGCGCGCGGGAACGTATTATTCTTCGCCGGAATGCGGCAGAAGAGAACAATTGGATTTTCCTCAATTGGGAGCGCGTCGAGTTCGCCATCGGCGCGGGGCTGTTTCTGCTGCTTCTGTTCGGAGAGAGACCGCGGAAAACGATGCTGGCCTTGAGCGTCGTCATGCTGGCTATCGTCGCGGCTGAACATTTCCTGCTCACGTCCCGCATTACCGAAATCGGCAGAATCGTCGACTTTCTTCCGGCGGCCGATTCGCGATACAAGACATTCTGGACGCTGCACGGTCTTTACTCCGGGCTGGACATATTGAAGATGCTGGCTATGTTCGGACTGGCCGCGATGCTCGCGACCCGGCGGAAGCCGGACCGGCAACCGTTCGCGCGGGAATATGCGACTTCCATGACGTCGGAAAGAAAACTCCGGAATGGATAAGCGCCGCATGTGCCCGCACTGCCGGGCGTTCATTACCACCAGCGATCGCACTTGTCCGTACTGCGGCCAGCAGGTTGGCCGGCGGGCGATCGATGTGCGGCAGCCGGGTGAAATTCTTGGCGGCTTGATTCCGCAGGCGCATTTCACGACGGTCTTGATCCTGCTGATCAACTTCGGGTTGTTCATCGGCACCCTGTTTCTCCAGCGGACGATGGGCGAAACAAACGCTATCGGCGTCCTCGGTGCGAAATGGGGACCCTACATCTTCCAGAATCATGAGTACTGGCGCCTGGTCACCGCGGGATTCCTGCACGGCGGCTGGCTTCACATCCTGATGAACAGCTGGGTGCTCTACGATCTGGGCGCGCAGGTTGAGCAGGTTTATGGAACGCCGCGTTTCCTGGTGCTTTATTTTGTGGGCACGGTCGGCGGATTCTATTTGAGCGCCGTGATAAATCCACTGGTGCCTTCCGTGGGTTCTTCCGCCGGAATCATGGGGCTGATCGGGGCGATGATTGCGTTCGGCGTAGCCAACCGGTCGTCGGTCGGCAAGGCGATTCGGAACTTCTATGGGCGCTGGGTGGTTTACATTATTGCCTTCGGTTTGATCCCCGGATTCGCCGTCGACAACTGGGCGCACATCGGCGGCCTGGCTGCCGGATTCGCGATTGGGTACGCGGCAGGCACTCCAGTGCGCTCCTCCGCCGCGCGGGAAAGCGCTTGGCGCGTGCTGGCGACGGTATGCATCCTGCTCACCGTCTGGAGCTTTTTCCTCGTCTATCGCAACTTTCCGGCTCCGGATCAGCTACGATAGAACTGAATGAAATATATAGTTTTTGCGCTCGCTCTTTGCTTTGCTTTGTCTCCGCTCGAAGCCGCGCCCAAGGTCCACTCGGCTAACACGCGCCCGGTAAAGGCCCGAGCTGTGAAGACAAAGAAAAACAAGGTAAAGGGACGGAAGGCGCAAAAAAGGAAGAGCTCGTCGCGCGCGCGCGTCAATTAGTGCACGATCTGAACGAAGTCGCCCGTCGAGGCGTCCACCAGCACTGAAAAACTGCTCTCTCCGGCGCTTTGCCCCCATATGACTCGCCAAGTCGGGTCGTTCCCTTTGTCCATCCCGAGGGTCCAGGAAATCGGTGTCTGTGGATTCTTGCTGTTGTAGTCCCTGCCGTGTTGCAACGCGGTCTCCCAAACCTTATCCGTGTCGACCTTCGCAGCCTCGAGCAAAAAGGGCTTTCCGTTCCCGGACCAGTTTTGCGGAGCTTCCGCGAAAATTCCCTGGTGCAGCGTGGCGCTGGCTTCATAGACCGAGAGAGTATATGTGCGCGATTTGGCCAGGGCCTGCGACACGAACACAACCTGCCAGGCTGCCGCTTTGCCATCCTCATGCTGCACCTCGGGAATATTGATGCTCGAGTACCGCAGGATCTGGAGGTCCTGCGCCCAGGCTCGCGCCGACGTGTACAACTCGTAAAGAGCATGGAGCCCGGTAAGGGGCGCCGCGGGCTTCTCAGGCGCTGCTTTTGGAGTGGGACCGGAAGAGCAGGAGGACAGCAGCAAAGCCGGTGTTAGCGCGATAATTGCGCGGCGGATCATTACCCAGTGTATCGACAGACTGCTTGAAGACCAGGGCCGTGAGATACTGACGATTCCGACCCACCTCGTATGCTGGAGCAAAATCCCCTGGAAATAGTCAGCGCCCATAGCCCGGATTCGGACGATGCTTTCATGTTCTACGGGCTCGCAACCAAGAAAGTACGCTCTTCGCTCGTGACGTTCCGGCATGTCCTGGCGGACATCGAGACCCTCAACCGGAAGGCCATGGAAGGCGTGTACGATCTCAGCGCGATCTCATACCACGCATATGCGTATGTTGCGGGCAAATACTCCCTGATGGCGAGCGGATCGAGCGTGGGCGATGGTTATGGGCCCATGGTGGTGGCAACGCACCCAATGGAGCCCGAAGAGATCAAGGGCCGGAAGATCGCGATTCCAGGCACCATGACGACGGCCTATCTTTCGCTGAAAATCTTCGAACCCGATTTCGAGCCTGTGATCGTTCCATTCGACAAGATTCTGGAAACCGTGCAGAACGGCGCGGCGGATGCGGGCCTGATTATTCATGAAGCGCAGTTGACGTACAACAAAGTCGGTTTCCATCGCGTGCTGGATCTGGGCAAGTGGTGGAAGGACAAGTTCGACCTGCCGCTTCCGCTCGGCTGCAACGTCCTGTTGCGGAAACTGCCGCAGGACGTGAAGAGCGAATGTTGCCGTATGATGCGCGACAGCATTCAGTACGCACTCGACAATCACGCCGAGGCGCTTGAATACGCGATGCAGTTTGCGCGCGATATGGAACCGCGGCTGGCGGAGAAATTCGTGGGTATGTACGTGAACCACTACACTGTCGATGCCGGCGAAGTGATCCCGAAGGCCGCGCAGAAACTGCTGGACCTTGGTTTTGAGGTTGGACTCATTCCCAAACGCGTCAAAGTCGAGTTCGTTCGCTAGACCCGTTTTCGGATTCGCGGCATAATCAACATAGATGCGCCGCTCTCTTCTTGTCTTCTGCCTGTTTTCATTTGTGGCATCGGTTTGTTCCGGGCAGACGCCCAGGGATGTTCGCGCCGTCGCGAAACAAGGTCCGACGGCGATCCCGACCGTCGCCGGGTATCTGAACAGCGCCAGCGTGGACACGCGCATTGAAGCCGTTAAACAACTGACCGCGCTGGGCGGCAAAGACACCATCGATCCGCTGATTCGGGCCACGAAGGACGCCGATCCGGAGATGCAGTTCCGGGCTGCCGACGGACTGGTGAACTATTATCTGCCGGGATATGTCAGGCAGGGGTTGGGTTCGACGATCGTGCGCGTGGGGTCTTCGATCAAGGCGAAGTTCAACGATGCGAACGACCAGATTGTCGACGCCTTTGTAACCGTGCGTCCCGAGGTGATCGCGGCGTTGGGACAACTGGCCCGCGGCGGGTCGAGCATGGATTCACGGGCGAACGCATGCCGCGCCCTCGGGATCCTCCGCGGACGCGCGGCGCTGCCGGATCTCATCGATGCGCTGCGCTCCAAGGACAACAACGTGATGTATGAAGCGCTCGCGGCCATGCAGAAAATCGGCGATCCGTCCGCGGGCCCGAGGATCACCTACCTGCTGCGGGATCTCGACGACCGTGTGCAGACGACCGCCATCGAAACCGCGGGAACGCTCCGCAGCGCCGATGCGTTGCCGACGCTGCGCGGGATTGTCGCCAATCCCCGCAACGCCAAAACCGAGCGCGCCGCCCTGGCGGCTATTGCCATGATGCCGGAGATGCGGGACCGCGATCTGTTTCTGCGCGAATTGGGGGCGAAGGACGACAAATTGCGGGCGGCCGCGGCGGAGGGTCTGGGCAGGGTCGGAAATCGAGCGGATGAACCGGCGCTCGAAAAGTCCTGGAACGCCGAAGACAAGATGTCGCCCCGGCTGGCCGCGGCGTTTGGGCTCCTGATGGACGGCAACCTGAATCTTGCGGACGATGCCCCTTTCCGCTACCTGATCAATACGCTGAATTCGGCCGCGTACCACGATGTTGCATACGCGTACCTTGTCGAAGCCGCGCGGCAGAAGCCGGTACTGCAGGCGTTATACACACAGATCGATCCGGGAACGAAAGAGGAAAAGATCTACCTCGCGCGCGTGCTCTCGGCGAGCGGCGATCGGAGTTCCGTGCCTTATCTCGACAAGGTCAGCCGCGATAACGATCAGGATGTTTCGAAGGAAGGTTTGCGGGCTCTGAGGTCGCTCAGAGCCCGCCTGGGGATTTAAAAAGAGAAAGAGAACTACTTCGCCTTTTTCTGTTTCTGCTGACCGACGCGGACTTTGGACTGTTGCGCCTTCGCATCGCTGAAAGCCTTATGGTCGTGACGGACCACGGCATCGGCCAGGAAAGAGTCGACATTCGCGTCTTTCGGGAGCACAGCCATCAACGTATAGCTCTCGTTGCACGTGGGGCAGAAGGGCCGGAACCGCTTGATATTCGGGATTGCCATAACACGCCTATCGTACCAAACGGCGATCGTTATTCGGTCCGCCAGCGGCGGCCGTCCCGCTTGATCAGATCGTCGGCCTCCTTCGGTCCCCAGCTGCCGGCGGCGTAGTTTGGAAACGTGCGCGCGGGCAGCGCCTTCCAGACGTCCAGCACGGGCTCGACAACGCTCCAGCCGGCTTCCACCATGTCCGCCCGCTGGAACAAGGTTGCGTCACCGATCATGCAGTCGTAGAGCAGGCGTTCGTAGCCGGTGCTGGGCTCGGTGCCGAAATAATCGGCGTAGCGGAAATCCATCTTCACGTCGCCCACCCGGACATGCGCGCCGGGGATTTTCGCCCCGAAGCTCAACGAGATCCCTTCGTCGGGCTGAATATGAATCACCAGAAGATTCGGAGTGAGTTGATCGACCGGAGTGTCGCGGAATAATACCAACGGCGCGCGACGGAACTGGATAACGATTTCCGTGACTCGTTTGGCGAGTCTTTTGCCGGTCCGGATATAAAACGGAACGTCCGCCCAGCGCCAGCTGTCCAGCTGGAGCTTCAGCGCCACGAAGGTTTCGACGCTGGAATGGGGATCCACAAACTCCTCACTGCGGTAAGCCGGAACGTGCTCGCCCGTGATTGTGCCTTCGTCATACTGGCCGCGTACCGCGCGCGTCAGAACGTCCTCAGGCAGGATCGGCTGGATGGCGTGCAGGACCTTCGACTGTTCGTCGCGCACCGCGTCCGCCTGAAATGAAATGGGCGGTTCCATGGTGGTCAGCGACAGCAACTGGAGGAGATGGTTCGGGATCATGTCACGCAGGCAGCCGGCGTGTTCGTAATAGCCGCCGCGCCGCTCGACTCCGAGGGTTTCCCCGACCGTGATCTCCACGTGATCGATGTAGCGGCGGTTCCATACGGGCTCGAAAATGCCGTTCGCGAAACGAAAGACCAGGATGTTCTGAACGGTTTCCTTGCCGAGATAGTGATCGATGCGAAAGATCTGGCTTTCTTTAAGAACCTGGCTGATTTCACGATTCAGCGCCTTCGCCGATTCCAGATCGCTGCCGAACGGCTTTTCGATGATGATGCGACGCCAGTTGCCCTGGTCTTCGCGGGTCAGAGCCTGTTCGCCCAGCTGCCGGACGATCTCCGAAATGAACCGCGGCAATGTCGCGAGGTAATAAAAGACGTTGCCCTGTGTGTTGTGCTGGCGATCGAGCTCGGCTATTGTGTCCTTGAGTTTGACGAAGTCGGAGGGATTGGCGAAGTCGCCGGTTATGTAGTACGAATGGTCCGCGATCCAGTCGCACAGAGCACAGTTTTCCGGCGCGCCGGCGTACTGGCGGATGTCGGTGCGCGCCCGCTGGCGAAAATCCTCTTCGGAAAGCTGGTCTATCGCGAAGCCGAGGACGGCGAATTCCTTCGGCAGGAGATTGGTCCGCGCCAGGTTATAGAGCGCGGGCAGCAGCATGCGCGTGGTGAGGTCGCCGGAGGCGCCGAAGATGACCATGATGCAGCGATCCGCGACGCGGCCCTGATCCTTAGTTGGCTGTTCCCGAGCAGGCTCGTCCATTATTTACTCGCCGGAGGATGCAGTTCCACATGGCCGCCGAACTGTTGCCGCATGGCGGAGAGCATTTTTTCGGTGAACGTGTGTTCCTGCCGTGAGCGGAAGCGGACATAAAGCGCGGCCGTGAGAACATCGGCCGGTACGGCTTCTTCGAGCGCCGCCATGATGGTCCAGCGGCCTTCGCCGGAATCCTGCACGTAGCCGGTATAGCTTGCGAGCGCGGGGTCCTTCGCCAGCGCAATAGCGCTCAGATCGAGGAGCCAGGAACTCACCACACTGCCGCGACGCCAGAGTTCGGAGATCTCGCCGAGGTCGAGGTTGTACCTGTGGCCCTCGGGCAATTCTTCGGATGCGGCGTTCTTCATGATGTCGAAGCCTTCGCCATAGGCCTGCATGAGGCCGTATTCGATTCCGTTATGCACCATCTTGACGAAGTGTCCGGCGCCGTTGGGACCGCAATGCAGATAGCCGAGGTGGGCGGTGCGGCCTTCCAGCGGCCGGCCCGCCGTGGGCGCGACATCTCCCGTGCCGGGCGCGAGCGTCCTGAAAATCGGTTCCAGACGCTTAAAGGTTTCCACTTCGGCGCCGACCATCAGGCAGTAGCCGCGCTCGATGCCCCAGACGCCGCCGCTGGTGCCGGCATCGACGTAATGAATGCCTTTTTCTTTGAGCGCCGCGGCCCGGCGGACATCGTCTTTGTAATACGAATTGCCGCCATCGATAAGAATGTCGCCGGATTCGAACAGCGCCGCCAGCTTGTTGACCATCGATTCCGTCGGATCGCCGGCCGGAACCATCAGCCAGGCCACGCGCGGCTTCGCTAGTTGAGCGACGAATGCCGGAAGCTCGGTCGCGCCTTTCATACCTTCCTTCTCGAATTCCGCGACCCTGGCCGCGTCGAGATCGAAAGTGACCACCTCATGCCCGCCCTGCACCAGACGGCGCGACATGTTGCCGCCCATTTTGCCGAGGCCTACCATTCCGAGTTGCATTCAGCCAATCGCCTCCCTGATCGCTGCTCCCAGTGTTGCAAGCCCCGTTCTCAAATCCGCCGGCAGGTGGACGCGCAAGGCCCGCCGCTGCCTTTCCGCGAGGACGTCGAAATCGCCGCGCGCCTGCGCCGCCTTGACGGTCCCGAAGGTGAATCTCTGGCCGGGAATCGGAAGATCGTGCGCGTCATCGCAGGTGATTTGCAGGAACACGCCCGAATTCGGGCCTCCTTTGTAAGCCTGACCGGTGGAGTGCAGGAAGCGCGGTCCGAACCCGAGACATGTGGCCACGCGCTTCTTGTCGCGGACGTCGATGCGCATTTTCTGCAGGTTTTCCTGGTGTTCGGCGTTCATTTGAATGTAAGCCAACAGCGCGAAGTAATCGCCCGCGCCGAGCCGGTTCAGATGAGACCGGAGCAATCCGACAGCCGTTTTGCCGTGAAGCCGCGAAGCATTGCGCGCGTCGGTAAAGAACTTCATTCCATCGGCTTCGAGAATGGGCGATTCGGGGGGCAAATTGCCGGTTTTTTCGTATTCATCGGTAAGCTTGCGAGTAGCGATCTTACTTGCTTCCACATCGGGCTGGTTGAAAGGATGAATACCGATCACCGCGCCCGCCACGGCCACGGCGAATTCCCATCGGAAGAATTCGGCGCCGAGGTCATACCGATCTTCGACATCGATTCGGATGACGGGATGACCGGCATGCTCGAGTCGGGCAACGGCGTCGTCCTGCGTGGAGTCGATTTGGGGAGTGAAGCGAATATATACGAACGTGCGGTCGCTGCCGTAGACCTCGGGTGGGCCGGCAGGCTCGCGGTCGACGGGAATCAGGGCGCGTCCGATCTTTCCCGTCGATTCGGCGATCAACTGCTCGAGCCAGGCCCCCAGATCGTAGATCGCCGGAGAAGCGATGAGCGTGATTTTGTCGTGGCCATGCCTGGCGAGCGTGCCGAGAACGAGGCCGAGCGAGACGCCAGGATTCTTCGCGGCGTCGGGCTCACGGCACAAGTTGGCCATGTGGGCGGCGCGTTCCAGAAGCTTTGGGATGTCGAGTCCGGCGACGGCGCCCGGAACTACGCCGAAGTCCGAGAGGGCGGAGTAGCGTCCGCCGATGGAAGGCACGCCGTAACAGATGCGGCTGAAGCCGTCGGCTTTGGCGACCTGTTCCATTTGGGAGCCGGGATCGGTGACGGCGATGAAGCGGCTGCCGGCATTGCCCGATCTGCCGCCGGATTTCTCGAAGAAGTACTGCTTGAAGATATTGGGCTCGAGCGTGCTGCCCGATTTGCTGGAGACGATATAGAGGGTCGTCTTCGGATCGGCAAGCTTCTCGATGGCCTTCACTTGCGCGGGGTCGGTGGAATCGAGAACGTGCAGCGCAGGGAATCCCTCCTGTCTGCCAAATGTGATCGAAAGTACTTCGGGGCAGAGGCTCGATCCGCCCATGCCGAGAACGACTGCGTCACGGTAAGCGCCGGATTTGGCCTGATTCGCGATGGAGTCGAAGAGCTGCTTCTGTTCCAACTGGCGGTCGGCGACATCCAGCCAGCCGAGCCATTTGTCTTCGTCCGCATTGGTCCAAAGGGTCTTGTCCCGATTCCAGAGGCGAGCGGTTTTGCCGCTGCGCGACCAGTCTTCAGCGGCAGCGTGTACCTCGGCGGCTATTTGCGGCGGCAGACTTTGCTTCATAAAACCACTTTGCCCGTTGTCGGGGTCGAGAGGCAAGTTCGATTGCAAGAGCTCATTGGATTGGTCTGCTAAAACACATTTTTGCCGAAACGCAAGTTGTACCAAATGCCGGGTAGTTCTCCGAGTTGGGTCCCGTTCGTTTTGAGAATTTTCTTTTCGCATAAGACTGCGACCAATCGGCAACCGGGTCATCAGACAATGCAGGTAAGGGACAGAATCCATTGACATTTAAAATATCCGCAGTATTGCCGCTGATCGCATGCGGGGCTCTGGCGCAGGTTCCGCCGCCGCCGCAGGCTCCGCCCAACGGGCCCGCGCCTGTCCTGCAGGAACCGCTGCAGGTCTCCTACGGAGGAAGCGTGGCCGCGGGACAGGCCAGCGCTACGCCCCTGAGCCTTTCACTGCGCGACGCGATCCGGCGCGGACTTCAGTACAACCTCGGAGTGCTGAGCAACCGGGATATTGTGGACACGGTGCGGGCGGAGCGGCGCAGGGCCCTGAGCACGCTGTTGCCGAACGTCTCCGCCGGCGCGACACAGACGTCGCAGCAGCTGGATCTGGTGGCGTTCGGCTTGAAAATCCCGGGGTTTCCCACGGTTGTGGGCCCGTTCCAGTATCAAAACATTCGAGGCTATGCCCAGCAGACGGTCTATGACCGCGCATCGTTGAAGAACCTGAAGTCCGCTACTGAGAGCCAGAAGGCCGCGGAACTGACGGCCGAGGACGCGCGCAATCTGGTGGTGCAGGCAGTGAGTAACGCTTATTTGGCGATCATCTCGGATTCGGCCCGGGTGGATGCGATTCAGGCGGAATTGAACACGGCCCAGGCGCTCTTCGACCGCGCCGCGGACCAGAAGAAAGCGGGCACCGTGGCGGGGATCGATGTCCTGCGCGCCGATGTGCAATTGAAGACGGAGCAGCAGAGGCTTCTGGCGCAGAAGAACCAGGTGGAAAAGGACAAGCTGGTGCTGGCACGGGCGATCGGCCTGCCTGCCGGGCAACAGTTCGGCGTGACGGACCTGCTGCCGTTCACTCCTTTGGCAACGGCGCTGGACGATCTGCTCAAACAGGCATACGATCATCGGGCCGACTTCCACGCGGCGCAGGCGAACGTGCGGGCGGCTGAATATGCGATAGACGCGGCGCGGGCCGAACATTACTGGCCGTCGGTGGTGGTGCAGGTCGATTACGGGGATATCGGGACGACACTCGCCAACTCCCATTGGACGTATAGTCTGCTGGCCGGAGTGCGGTTCCCGATCTACGCGGGCGGGCGGTCGCATATCGATACCGACCAGGCGGAGGCGGTTCTTCGCAACAAGAAGAACGCGCTCGAGGATCTGCGGGGGCGCATCGATTATGAGGTGAGAAACGCGCTGCTCGATCTGCAGTCCGCGGCGGATCAGGTGGCGGTGGCAAGGACCAATGTGGATCTGGCGACGGAGACGCTGCTGGAGGCGCGCGACCGGTTTGGGGCGGGGGTTACGGACAATATCGAAGTGGTGCAGGCGCAGCAGCTGCTGGCGGCGGCGAATGAGAACTACATTGGGAGTTTGAACGCTCACAATGGAGCCAAGATCGCGCTGGCGACGGCGCTGGGGGTGGCGGAAGAGGGGATTCCGCAATATTTGAATTTGAAACCGTAAGTCCGGATTTTCGAATGTCTGAAGATTTTGGAGTTCGCCCCGATTTGCCGGGTGACCTCTGCGCGAGTCGGTGGTGGCACAGGGTCCCTTCATCATGAATACCGAAGGGCAGATCCGCCAGGCGCATGCCGATTATCGGGTGGGGCGGTTCGGGCGGTAACGAGCCCTGGAGGATAATCTCTCATAGAGCGAGATTCTTACGCCGCCGCCAACCAAATTATGCGCAGAACGCTGCTTACATTCGGAATCGCCCTCACGCTGAGCGCGCAGTATCAGAACTCTTTCAAGGCCACGTGGCTGGAACCAGGGCGGGGCGACGTTCTGCCCGAGTTCGACGCCTTCGACAGCTCAAGCGGGACGCTGGGAGTTCTCAACGCTTCGGGAAGCGTCAAAACGGACGGGCATCCGTTCTTCACCGCTCTCGGAACGAACGGGCGAGCCTGCGTCACCTGTCATCAACCAACCTGGGGAATGAGCGTCTCGGCCTCCGGCCTGGCCGACCGCTGGCGCGCGACCGACGGCAAGGACCCGGTCTTCGCGGCGTTCGACGGCTCGAACTGTCCCAGCTTGCCGCAGGAGAAGGAAAGTTCGCATTCCCTGCTGCTCAAGCGCGGGCTTTTCCGGATTCCGATCGCCTGGCCGCCCCGGAATGCCGACGGCTCGCCGAGGCCGGTCGAGTTCACGATCGAGGTCGTGCGCGACCCGACCGGATGCAACACGAGCCGCGAGTACGGTCTCAAGAGCGCCCAGCCGACGCTGTCCGTCTATCGGCGTCCGCGGATGGCGGCGAACCTGAAATACGTTGTGTCCGGCGGAACTCCGATCGTGCTTAAGACAGGCATGCTGGCCGATGTCGATCCGGAAACAGGAAGGCCGGTCAGCATGAATCTCATGACCGATGCCCGCGAGCCTTCGCTCAGGACGCAGGCGGTGAGCGCGATCATGGGGCACGAGCAGGCGAAGACTACGCCCTCGCGGCAGCAGATCGAAAAGATCATCGAGTTTGAGTCGCAAGTCTACGTTGCCCAGGCGGCGCACATCTTCGGAGGGCCTCTGGCCGTGCCGGGCGGACCGCCGGGGCTCGGGCCCGCGGCGCTGCGCGATCGTCGAGCGGGCGTTCTCGGCGACAACGACTACGATCCGGTATTCGGCGATTTCAAGGCATGGAAAGGAAGCGACTATTACAAGTCGTCGGTGGCGCGGGGCGCGGATATTTTTATGTACCGTCAGTTTTGGTTGCGCGACGCGGCGCATATCAATTCGATCGGCCTCGGCAACCCTATCAAGCGTACGTGCGCAACCTGCCACAATTCCCAGATGACCGGTCAGGACCTGTCGGCCGGATGGGTCGACGTCGGCACCACCAATTTCCCCAGCTGGACCGAACCGGCGACATGGGCTGAAACGAGCGAACTTCCGGTCTTCAAGATCACCTGCTCGAAAGACGCCGATCCGCATCCCTACCTGGGCCGGGTCGTCTACTCGACGGATCCGGGCCGCGCGCTCATCTCGGGCCGGTGCGCGGATGTCGGTTCGATCGTGATGCAGCAACTTCGCGGCCTGGCCGCCCGCGCGCCTTACTTCGCGAATGGTTCGGCCAGATCGCTGCGCGAGGTGGTCGATTTCTACGATCGGCGCTTCGATATGAAACTCAGCGACGAGGAGAAGGAAGATCTCGTTAATTTCCTGGGAGCCCTATAGCGGGATGCTGCCACGGCCCCCTCGATTCTGCGTCGCCTTGTACGCCTGCGCCGGCCTCCTGATGCCTGGCGCCGCGGTTCTCGGTCAGCAGCGAAGTTTTATCTCGTGCCCGATCGTGCGCGACACCAGCACGGTCCCTTGTTTTCTGGCCGAGGACGGTGGCGAGGTGTACTATCTGGGAATCCAGCAGGACATCACCAGCGATTTTCACCCGCCGCAGTTGAAACACGAAGTGCTGGTCGAAGGGACGGTCGTGCCGGGTCCGCGCGTATGTGGCGGCATCCCGCTTCAGCCGGTCTCCATCTCCGTCGTGAAGGAAATCAATCTGGCGTGCAACACACTGTTGCCGGCCGAACCGGGGATAGACGCTCCCCCCGCATTGCGCGGACCCGGGCCCTCCTCGCATCCCCTCGAATTGGTAAGGGCGCCACGCCAACCGCTGACCGGCAGGCAGGAGTTCACGGTCCTTTATTCGTTCAACGACGACTATCTCGAATTTGGCGGCAACAGGGTGGTCAACGAGGCGGCCTCGTATGCGAAGCAAGCCGGGGCCACGAGCGTAAAAGTCGCCGGATACCGCGCCACCAGTCTTCTGTCGAACGGGCAGAGGCTGACCGAAAAGGCGGGGCTTGCCGAAAAACGCGCGCAGAATGTTGCGACGCTACTGCGTGGATTGGGCGTAGCGGCTGTAACGGTCGACTGGAAGAGCGAGGCCGAGCCGGGCGATGGGCGCACGGACCCTTCCCGCCGCCGCGTGAGTATTGTGGTTACTCCGTAACTCTCCTTCTACCGGGACCAGCCTCTTAAGCGGTAAGCGAGAATTCCCGACCATTCCTTAACGGCGATCCCGGAACCGACGAGATTGGCCGCGCCGGGAAGCAGGGAGAGCGGCAGGTCCGAAGTTTCGCTCTCAGCCAGAAAGTCCGCCGCGAACGGGATAACTGTCAGTCCTGTACGCCGAAAAGCGCCGGATGCACGACGCATATGGTAGGCGGAAGTGACAAGCAGGATGCGGGTGATGCCTTTTTCAGCGAGGATGCGATAGCTGAACTCGGCATTTTCGTGCGTGCTGCGGGACCCGGCTTCGATCAGGATGTCCGATCGGGGGATGCCCCACTGCTCGAGAATGCCCCTGGCGGCCACCGCCTCCGGCGGGACGGCGGACGAGGAGAGGAATGGAACGTTGCCGCCGCTCAGCAGAATCAGCGGGGCCTTGCCGGCGCGGTAAAGCTGCGCCGCGCACAGAAGACGGTCGGCCGCGCTGCCGACCTCGATCGGTCGCGGGATGCGGGTTTCAGTGCGGAGGTAGCCTCCGAGAACTACGATGGCCTGGGCTCTCGAAGCTGAATCGATGCTGGTTCCCGTATAGGGCTGCTCAAGCGCGCGAAGCAGAAAACTCGAGCAACGTTCGGAACTGCAGAAAAAGAGCAGCAGGCCTGCGACAGCCGCAAGCGCGCGCGGCACCCGTCGCCCTGAGCCCGAGAGCGCCGCAACCGCCAGGGCCACGATGGCGAGCGCGAGTGGTGTCGCAAGCGCGGACAGGACCTTCCCGGCATACAGAAACATCAGGTTTCGGGGCTCACAGCGCTGCCGCCCATTGAGTTGTCGATTATGTTAGCAGTCACCGGCTGGCCGGGACAGTTGATATAGAATCAACTCACTGTACACGCTTGGATCTCAGGCCAGGCGATCAAGGAGAAGTGCAACGTGAGTGATTTTCCGACCGCATCGCTGGTAACTGCAGGCGCCATTCTTGTAACTGTTCTGCTCTCCTCGCCCATGCCAGCCACGGCCCAGACGCCTGCCGGGAAACAGATATCGTCCGTTCCGCGCCTCCCGAATGGCAAGCCGGATTTCAACGGAGTCTGGGATCGCCCCTTCGTCGCCGACATGTCGAAAGATGCCGGCGCCGCCCAAAAAGGTCCCGGCACGATCCCTTTCACCCCCGAGTATGCGCAGATTTTCAAGAACTACGATGTGGCGAAATTCGATTACACCGGCCACTGCCTTCCGCTGGGACTGACGCGATCCATGAACTCGCCCATGCCCATCCGGATCGTTCAAACCAGCGACCTCGTGGTGATCCTGTACGAGGCGTGGAACATGTTCGAAATCATCCATACCGACGGACTCCCGCACCCCGGCAGCGATAATCGCGATCCGCTCTGGATGGGCCATCCCGTGGGCAAGTGGGACGGCGACACGCTGGTGGTGGACACGACAGGTTTCAACACCCGGACCAACCTCGATACCGTTGGCCATCCCCACAGCGATGCCCTGCATACCGTGGAACGCTTCACGCGTACCGACGAGAAACACATCGCATATGAGATCACCATCGAGGATGCGAAGGCATTCACCAGGCCGTGGAAGAACACGCGGATATTCACTCTCAGACCCGATTGGGAGCTTATGGAATACTCCTGCGAGGAAAACAACAAGGATTTCAACGAAGGTCACATAAAGTAGACGAGGGTACGAAAGGGTTTCGCGTCCACGCAAAATCCCGCGACCGAGGGCCCGGCGGTCACGCAGCGCGCTGGTCAATTCCGTCGCCGGAGACGCGCGCGCTGGAGTTATCGCACGCGTGGGTCAGCCGGCGGATAGCGAAACCGGTCAACAAACCGATCCCGGCTGCGAGAACGAGCGACTCCGCGGAATATCGCCGGGCGAGATAGCGCCGAACGATTTTCCGGGATTCGCCGAACGCATGTTTCAGGCTGTGCTTCTCGACGTACGATCCGGCGCCGTCCAGCGTGTTGGCCGTGTTTTCCGCCAGGTCTTTGATCGCTTTCGAACTCTGACGCCCACCCCTGCGAATCGAGGAAGCGGCCGCATGAAGGCCCCCGGCCGTCTCACGACCAAGGTCGTCCACGTGCTCCGCGATGCGTGAAGCTTTTGAGTCCAGCAACGACGTTAAACTACTCATAAACGCTCCTTCCGTGCTTCGAATCCGCGCGCAATTTTCAGTGCACGCGACGTGCCAGGGATCCGCCTGACGCTGTTTCCCCGGGCGGGATTTTCAAATACTGATGCGCCCGCGGCCAAAGAGAAAGAGCAATATCAATACGAGCACCACGACACCAATACCTCCGCCCGGTCCCCACTGATGGTAGCCGTAATATCCGCCGCCTCCTCCAAAAACAAGCAGCAGGAGAATCAACACTAAGAGCATTTCCGCTTCACCTCGGGATACAGGCAGCACTTTGACGACCGTTCGCCTGCGACCGGCCATCGCCGGACCTTTATGACAGGAGGGTGCCGCGTGGTCGGAACAAGTTTTGTACTTTTTTCTTGACAGGTGCGGTTTCCCGTGGCACAGTGATACTGTACTATATCAGTAGCACAGTAGAGGACGATGCTTTTAAAACCCAACCCGTCGCTTGGCGTGCCCATTTACCTGCAATTAATGGAGCAGGTGAAACACGCCATCGAGACTGGCGCCGTGCGGCCAGGCGAGCAGTTGCCCGGTATTCGTCCTCTGGCGGAGGAACTTGTGATCAACCCGAACACCGTGGCCAAGGCGTACAGGGAACTTGAGCACGAAGGGGTCATCGAGTTGCGGCATGGCGCTGGAGCATTCGTCTCCCTAAACGCACGGGGGCGGAAGATGACGGATAACCTTCGCGCCGCCCAGTCCATTGTCGCGGGGGCCGTCACGCGGTTGCGTGCCCGATCGGTCACCGAAGAAGAAATCAGGCGGCTGTTCGAAGCCGAGCTGGCGGGGCTGACCCGCGCGGGAGAGCGAAATGACTGAACCACCGATCGTCGAAACCACCGAACTCCGGAAAAGCTACGGCGCCCTGGAGGCTCTCCGCGGATTGAACCTTCGCGTTCCCGCAGGTTCCATTTATGGGTTCCTGGGACGAAACGGGGCCGGTAAGACCACAACGCTCAAAATCCTCCTCGGAATGGTGCGGCCGACGGGTGGAAATGCCCGCGTATTCGGACTCGACGCGGACGCACCCGAGACGAGCGTTGCGATCCGGCGCCGCACCGGGTTTGTCAGCGAGGACAAGGACCTCTTCGACACCATGACAGTGGAGGAGATCGTTCGCTTCACGGCGGCCTTTTATCCCCGCTGGCGCAGCGACCTGGAGCAGCGCTATCTTCGCAAGTTCGAACTACCGGCGGAAAAGAAGGTCAAAGACCTCTCGCGCGGAATGCGTACGAAGGTTGCCCTGCTGCTGGCGCTGTCCCGCGGCGCGGACCTGCTCATTCTGGACGAACCCACATCGGGGCTCGATCCCGCCATCGTCGAGGAGGTTCTGCAGGCCATCGTGGCGCACGTCGCGAGCGAAGAGATGACCGTGTTCTTTTCTTCGCACCAGATCGCCGAAGTGGACCAGATTGCCGATCGGGTCACCATCATCGACGGCGGCCGGGGGGTGGTCGAGGGCGCGATCGAGGATCTCCGGGAGAATTACCGCCGCATTCACCTGGTATTCGACGGTGAAGCGCCGAAAACGGCGTTCCGCGCCCCCGGAATTGTGCGTACGCGGCGCAAAGGCCGGACGCTCTCGGTGCTCCTGAGCGCGGGGACCGAGCGGGTCATCGAGGAGGCGCGCGCACTGAACCCGGTGTCGGTGGACGTGATTCCCGTCACCCTGAAGGAAATCTTTTTGGAAACAGTGACAAAGGAGGACTGAGAATGCTCTGGTACAGATCGTGGCTGGAAACACGCTGGCGGTTTTTAATAGGCCTGGCGGTGCTGATGTGCGCCGCCGCCGGAATCGTTCTCTTATGGCCCAAAGTCGTGGAACTGCTGCCGGTGGCGTCCAATCTCCAGGTCAGCGGGAGGATTGGCAAACAAATCCGGGAGTCGGTCGAATTGCAGCGCGAATACCCCAGTTACATATGGTCGCAATGGTTCGGGAAAAACCTGACCAACATGGGGACGATGTTTGCGGCACTGCTTGGCACGGGAGGACTGCTCTCGCAGCGGTCGGGAGGATTGTTCATGCTCTCTCTGCCCGTATCGCGCAAGCGTCTGATTTGGACGCAGGCGGCAACGGGCCTCGCGGAACTGTTCGTGTTGGTGCTGGTTCCGTCGCTCCTGATCCCGCTGCTCTCACCGGCGGTTGGAAAAAGCTATGGGTGGGGAGATGTGCTGGTCCACAGCGCCTGTTTTTTCGTTGTCGTTGCCGTATTTTTCAGCCTCGCGTCACTACTGTCCACCATCTTCAGCGACGTTTGGCGGCCGCTGCTGCTTGCCATCGCCGTGGCCTCGGCGATGTGGTACTTAGAGCTGTTCGCTCTTCCCAGGCCGCACTACGGCATTTTCCGCGTGATGAGCGCCGAGACCTGGTTCCGCAACGGCCAGCTGCCGTGGCAGGGACTGCTGGCCAGCGCCGCCGCATCGGCTGCGATGCTGTATGGCGCGGCCGTCAGCATTATCCGCCGGGATTTTTGAAATGAACCTCAACGACTGAAAGGAGATCCGAATGCAATTCGCGCACCGAATGCTCTTGATTACCGCGTTTTTTCTGGCGTCGGTATCCTGGTTCCACGCCCAGTCGTCCGCCGGTCCATCGGGCCACTGGGAAGGAACCATCCGGATGCACGGCAGGGAACTGACGTTCGACCTCGACTGGGTGAAGAACGACCAGGGAGAGATTGGCGGCACAGTCCCGTTCGCCGCATTCCTGACGTTCCGTCCGGCGGCTTCAGCCAACTGAAAGCGAGAGCCGCACCCATTCCGCCATACGGTCGCGTATTGACTGGTGCCTGCATGGGCTGGGCAGCAGGTCGGCGATGATGGCCATCGAATCCGCGCCCGCGGCCCGGCAAACCGATGCGTTGTCTCTTGTGATGCCGCCAATCGCCACGAGGGGCTTTTGGGTGAGTCCGCGCGCGGTGCGGAGCCCCTCAATTCCAACCGTCGGGTCGGGGCGATCCTTGGAGGCCGTGGTGAAGACTGGGCCAAATGCAACATAGTCGACGGGTTCGGATTCGGCGGCGCGCACCTGGTCCGGATTGTGGGTGGAGAAGCCTATGGTGGGTGCGTGGCCGATCACCGAACGGGCGTCGGAGGGAAGAAGATCTTCCTGGCCGAGGTGGAGCCCGGCGTGGAGAAGCAACGCGTAGTCGGCACGATCGTTGACGACAAAAGATGCCGATGCATCGCGGCAGAGGGCGGCTATGGCCTCGGCCTGCGCGAAAACTTCGCCGCTCCAGAAGCCTTTGTGGCGGAACTGCAGAATTTGAGCGCCTCCTTCGAGGAGTGCGGCGGCCGCGTGGACGGGGTTGAAGCCGAGACGTTCCAGCGTGGTGGTGTCGACGATCGGGTAGACGGGCGGGAGTTGCCGGGTCAGCAATCTGAATTATCGGATATGGACCGATTATTCCCAGCCGGTTGGGGAGTTGTAGGGCATCGAGACACCCAGCGCTTCGATCTCGTGAATTTTGCCCCCGCGGATTTTGTAAATGTGAGCGGAGGGAAAGTCGAACGGCATGATGTTCAGGTCGATTTTTTCGACTCCGGGTACGCCCACGATCCTGAACGTTTTTTCCGTCATGGGGTGCCTGAATTGAGAGAGCCCGAATACGAGACCCGTTTCCACGTCGGCTGTCTCCACGCGCCGGGGTTCAATCCTCTTGATGTAGCTGAAGGTTTTTGTGAACATCTGATCGCGGCAGCCCATCGCCTGCATAGTGCCGAGGCCCGGCGTCTTCGGCGGCGGATTACCGGTGGTTTGCATACCGTTCTCGTGCCGGAGGCAGTCGTCGGCGAAGGGCGCGGCGTCGCCGTCACCGTTCACAAGCGCATCGTAATACGAAGCGCCGATTTTCAGCATTCGCTCCCGCGGAACCCGTTCGGCGGGTGGGACGGTGGCGAGCAGGCCCGGGCGCGGCGTTTGCAGATTGGCGAGGCTCGACTCTCTGAGGTTGCGCGCGATGAGGTGTTCCATTTCCACGATCCGACCGTTGCGTACTTTCAGGCGCAGGGCCAGCTCGACGGGCTTTCCGTCTTCCTTCATCATGCCGATGAAGCCGACCTGTCCGGCGACCGGGTCGGGTACGTAGATTTTGAATGTGCTGGGCGCTTCCGACGCGGTCTTCCAGAGTCCGTCGCCCGGCTTCATCGGCACCGTGTTTTCCACGAACTTAACGCCGGGCGCGATGGAGACGCGAGTGGGATCGTGGGTTGCCACGGCGGCGAGATACGAATCCACCAGCTTGTCGAGACAGGCACGGTCGCACTGGGCGAACGCGACCGGCATCGCGACGATAAACGCCAGCGCAGTTTGAATGAATCGTTTCACTGTTTCTCCGTCGCCAGTATATACAACCGCTTTGCGACACATACAGGCCGCTCCTGCGCAGCACGAATCCAAAGTTGATAAAGAGAAACGCCGCGCTGGGTGGGGCTCTCCTGCATTTCGAGCAGTTCACATCCCGGCCGACTGTAGTGAGAGCAGTTCTCGCCGCAGCATTGGTCCTGTTTCTGACGAGCGTTTGGGCTGGCGTAGTTGTTCTCCTGTGGATCAGCGAGGTCATTCGAGCGCGCCCCTCGGTTGGATTTCAAAGTGCAGCCGAAGGATGTCGCTCCGGCGAAGCCCCCGCAGAAGTGAATTCGGCGGCCCGAGTCGGCGGCAAACGCGGCCGGCGGCATCTTGTTCCGAGTCGCGAGTACACTGAAGACGTGTTTAGCCGCTGCCTGCTTTTCAGCGTTTTCGCGGGTCTGACCGCCTCTGCGCAAACGGTTCCGCAATTGCTGTCGACGGTATCCGGGACTACTCAGTACCGGGAGGCGGCGGTGTCTCCGGACGGCCGTTACGCTGCGTGGACCGTAACCCTGCGGAACAAAGACAACACGCAGTCGCGTAACTCCGAGATTTATCTTCTGGACCTTTCGAAGACTGGCGCGGCGGCGCAAAAGCTTTCCGCATGGAAGACGGCGCACGCCGAGCACAGCCTCGCGTGGTCGCCGGACAGCAGGCAGATTGCGTTCTTGTCCGATTTTGAGAAAGAAGGCCAGTTGCAGCTTTATATCCAGCCCGCCGGAAGCCCTGGAAGTCAGGCCCGCAAGCTCACGAGCCTGGCGGGGTTTCTCGCCACGCCGCGCTGGTCGCCGGATGGCGCGAAGATCGCGATCCTGTTTACGGAGAATGCTCCGCGGGCGGCAGGGCCGCTCGAACCTTCCACCAAAGACGCGGGAGTTGTCGAGGAACACGTTTATGAACAGCGCCTGACGCTGATCGACGCCCGTTCCGGCGAAACGAAGCCAATCACCCCGCCGGATACCTATGTCTATGAGTACGACTGGGCGCCGGACGGCGACCGGCTTGCCTATACCGCGTCCAAAGGCAACGGCGACAACAATTGGTGGATTGCGCAGCTTTACACAATCCCGGCGGCGGGCGGGGAAGTCCGTCTGGTGCACAAACCCGAGCTCCAGATCGCGAATCCCCGGTGGTCTCCGGATGGGAATCAGATCGCCTTCATCGGCGGCATTATGAGCGATGAAGGTTCCACCGGCGGCGATATCTTTGCCGTACCGGCAACAGGCGGCGCCGAGCCTCACAACCTGACGCCGGATCGCAGGAGCTCGCCGAGCTGGATTCGCTGGCTTCCTTCCGGCAAGATCCTGTTGACGGAGACGATCAACGGAGGCACCGCGATTGGCACACTGGATCCGCCATCGCGGGTGGTGGAGACCCTATGGACCGGAGACGAGTCGCTGAAGGCCGGCGATGATGCGATATCCACCTCGAGCGACGGCAAAACCATCGCAACCGTTCGCAGTTCCTGGACTCTGGCGCCCGAGGTCTGGGCCGGCCCGGTGAGCGAATGGGCGCGGGTTACACATGCCAATGACGCTCTGAAGCCCCTTTGGGGCAAGACGCAAAGCCTGCGCTGGCGGAGCGACGATTTCGACGTGCAGGGGTGGTTGATGTATCCGGTCAACTACGATGTATCGAAGAAATACCCTCTCGTGGTCTCGGTGCATGGCGGACCGGCGGCGGCGAAGAAGCCGAGTTGGCCGGGCGCGTTCGATATGACGCTGCTTTCGAGCCAGGGGTATTTCGTGCTGTTTCCGAACCCGCGGGGCAGTTACGGGGCAGGGGAGTCGTTCACGAAGAATAACGTCAGGGACTTCGGCCAGGGAGACCTGCGCGATATTCTGCTGGGCGTCGATGAGGTGGTCAGGACACTGCCTGTCGATCCCAGGCGTCTCGGAATTGCCGGCTGGAGCTATGGCGGCTATATGACTATGTGGGCGGTGACGCAGACTCACCGTTTCCGTGCCGCCGTCGCGGGCGCGGGAATAGCGAATTGGCAGAGTTACTACGGCGAGAACCTGATCGATCAGTGGATGATTCCTTATTTCGGCGCGTCGGTCTATGACAATCCGGCGGTCTATGCGCGCAGTTCGCCGATCAACTTCATTCGGAACGTGACCACGCCGACGCTGGTTGCGGTGGGAGACAGTGACGCCGAATGTCCCGCGCCGCAGTCCTATGAGTTCTGGCATGCGCTGAAGACCCGCGGAGTCAAGACGCAGTTAGTGGTGTATCCGGGGGAAGGCCATGCGATACGGAAGCCGGAGCACGTGCGGGATCTGCTGGAGCGGACCATCGCGTGGTTGAACGGCAATCTTGCGCCGAAGCCGTGAGTAAACGTGGGGCAGGATGGTATCCTGCGCGGCGGTTGCCAACCGCCGCTGTTTGGGTGCGGAAGAATCCGAGGGCCGACTGCCAGTCGACGGTTAGCCTCAGCTCTGGTCGAGGATCTGGCCTAATGCGTCATGGCGTAGACGATGTAGTTGACGGCGATGCGAATTCCCAGCGCGGAGAATTTTTCGTCGTATCCCGGATCGTCGGCCCACTCCCAAGAATCGCCGAGGTCCGACTGGAAAGTCATCGCCACCATCACACGCCCGCGGTCGTCGTAAATGCCCCGCCAGCGCGCCGGGCAACCCTGGCACTTTTCCGTTACGCCGGTTTGAATGTAGCGCGCGCCGGGAACCTGGTAGCGGTCGGTCAGGTCATAGACCGAATGAAAGATCGGATCGTCGTTCGGGATATCGACCACGGCGCGCTCCGGAAAGACGCGGTGCATGCTTTCCATGAAGTTCGCCCACTGGTCTTCGCCCCAGAAATCGTCGCACATGAAAAAGCCGCCGCGCAGCAGATACTCGCGCATCTGTTTCGCCTGTGAATCCGTCAGCCGCCACTGGCCGACCTGAACGGCGTAGAGCCATGGCCAGTTGTCGACATCGTCGCCGTCATCCAGATTGACCGGCTGCTCGACGGAGCGCACGTGGATGCGGGTGAGGCGGCGCATGGCTTCCGAGAAATGACGGTCGGCGCGCGGGTAATCCTGCGTCCACATGGAGTAGCCTTCGCGCCAATCTCCGCCGTTGCGGCGAAAACCAAACCCGCCTCCGAAACCACGGCTGGCCTGCGGATACATGAGGCGCGCGAAAGCCCACTCGGTTTTTTCCCGGTAATCGGGCGGCTTCGGGAAATTGTTGTATTCAATACCGGGGTATTCGCGGAAGGGCCGCTGGAATGCGTAGAGCGCGGTGAGTGCGATCATGCCGAGTCCGAGACCACACAGTGCCTGCCGCGCTTTCATATGCAGAGACTATTATGGGCGCAAAGCCTATGACGACACAATACGACGCAATTATCATCGGAACCGGTCAGGCAGGGCCCAGCCTCGCCGGGCGTCTCGCGAATGCCGGAAGGAAAGTGGCGATCGTCGAGCGCAAGTTGTTCGGCGGCACGTGCGTGAACACCGGCTGTATCCCAACCAAGACGATGGTCGCGAGCGCGTATGCGGCCCACATGGCGCGGCGTGCGGCGGACTTCGGCGTCGAGACCGGCGGCGAAGTCAGCGTGGACATGAAGCGGGTCAAGGCGCGCAGGGACGAGATCTCCGGCAAGTCGAGAACCGGCGTCGAGGGCTGGCTGAAGCACCTGGCGAACTGCACGGTTTACGAGGGGCACGCGCGGTTCGAGTCGGCTTCGGTAGTCCGGGTCGGTGATGCGACGCTCACGGCGCCGGAGATTTTTATAAACGTTGGCGGGCGCGCCGCCATTCCTGAAATGCCGGGGCTCGACCAGGTCGCTTACCTTACGAACAGTTCGATGATGGATGTCGATTTTCTGCCCCGTCACCTGCTCGTGATGGGCGGCAGTTACATCGGTCTTGAGTTCGCGCAGATGTTCCGGCGATTCGGCAGTGAGGTCACCATCATCGAAAGGAATTCGCGCCTGATCGACCGGGAAGACGACGATATCTCCGCCTGCATTAAAGAGATTCTGGAGGGCGAGGGAATTGACATCCGGCTGAATGCGAAATGTATCGCGGTTTCGAATCGGGAGAATGAGGTCGTGGCTCGCGCCCCGAGCGAAAGTGGCGCCCCCGAGGTCGTCGGCTCGCACCTGTTGATGGCAGTGGGACGAACGCCCAATACCGGCGACCTGGGTCTTGAGAACGCGGGCGTTCTTATGGATAAAAGAGGATACATCGTGGTGGACGATTTGCTCCGCACGAGCACGCCCGGTATCTGGGCCCTGGGCGATTGCAACGGCAAGGGCGGATTCACGCACACGTCCTATAACGACTTTGAGATTGTGGCCGCGAACTTACTCGATAACGGCGATCGGCGTGTCAGCGATCGCATCCCCGCTTATGCGCTCTACATCGATCCGCCGCTGGGACGGGCAGGCATGACCGAGGCGGAAGTGCGTGGGTCGGGCAGGAAGGCGCTCGTAGCCACGCGGCCCATGACCAAAGTGGGCCGTGCCGTCGAGAAGGGCGAAACGCTGGGTTTCATGAAAATCTTTGTGGATGCCGGGACGGAGCGGATACTGGGCGCGGCGATTCTGGGAACGGGCGGCGACGAAGCCATTCACTCGATTCTCGATGTGATGTATGCGAAGGCGCCGTACACGGTAATTCAGCGCGCCGTGCATATACATCCGACCGTTTCGGAATTGATACCGACAATGTTGGGGGAGTTGAAGCCGCTGTAAGAAAGTCAGGCCGACGCCGAAGTAGTTTTCGGCTGGTAAGAGCCCGGCACGGACCGGAAGGCGATCGCCAGTCGATTCCATCCGTTGATCGCCACAATCGCCAGCGTCAGATTCACCAGTTCTTCTTCGCCGAAGTATTGGCGCACCCGAAAGAATAATTCATCGGGGGCATGGCCGTCGGCGATGAGCGTGATCGCTTCCGTCCATTCCAGCGCGGCCCGTTCGCGTCCGGTGAAGAACGGCGTCTCCCGCCAGGCATTGAGCGCAAAAAGGCGCTGCTCGGTTTCACCGGCCGCGCGCGCATCTTTGGTGTGCATATCGATGCAGTAGGCGCAGCCGTTGATTTGCGAAGCCCTGGTTTTGACGAGCTCGCGCAGAGAAGGCTCGAGCCCGGAGGACTGATTGATGTAGTGCTCCAGCCCGCGCATCGCTTTCGTCGCTTCCGGAGCGGCTTTATAGAAATTGAGTCTGGGTTCCATCGATTTCTATTTTATTTGGAGACTATTCGTACCGCAGGGCTTCGATCGGGTCAAGCCGGGAAGCTTTCAAGGCGGGAAGCAGGCCCGCCAATAACCCGATGCCTTCGAGGACGCTCGTCGAAGCTATCACGGCAAAGCGCGTGATGTGGAGGTGGATATCGCCGGTGCCGCTGTCATCCTTGAAAATAGGCCCCAGCAAAGGCAGCGTCTGGATTCCCGCGGTCATGGCCCAACCGATCAGCACGCCAATCAATCCGCCCGCTGTGACGATGGCCATAGCCTCCGCCAGAAACTGAAACCGGATCGCGCCGCGCGTTGCGCCGAGCGATTTCAGGACGCCGATCTCGCGCGTCCGCTGCGTCACCGAAACGAGCATGATATTGGCGAGGCCGATGCCGCCGATCGCCAGCGTCAACGAGCCGATCAAACCGAGCAGAACCTGCAGCGCCGTCGACATGGTGTCGATGATTTTCATGAACTCGTTGAAGACGATCAGCTGCAGCGCCCGCTCGTCGGCCGCTGAAAAATTGTGTGTGCGCGCCATAATGGCCCTGACGTCCTTGATTGCCTGCTTGCGGAACATGGGGTTAGCGGGCATCCATACAAGATTGGATGGATATTTAATGTCCTTCAGCAGGGAGGCCGTTGAAAGCGGAATGAAGAGGCATTCGTTGTCGGGGGTATTGTAATTCGAGATTTGCGTTTTCGTCTTGA
>Ga0181521_10001382_pt1 | contig 30214 bp, 25 predicted proteins | sample PEATcosm2014_Bin_32_FD_119764 | JGI IMG/M metagenome (GOLD analysis project Ga0181521, IMG submission 119764) | Peatland microbial communities from MTU Mesocosm Facility, Houghton, MI, USA - PEATcosm2014_Bin02_60_metaG | ecosystem: Environmental > Terrestrial > Soil > Wetlands > Peat | place...
TCAACACCAAAACCGAAACACACATTCTGAATCACCTTCCGTGTTCCGCTCCCACGCCTTGAACGTCACCAGCCCGGCCAATTTTTCCACGGCAGATGCGTCCCTGCCAGCTTTCCGAATTTTGGGTCCTCGGCGGAACTCGTGGGGAGGTTGGGGGCTGTTCGAATCGGCCGTGTGACCACGATGAGGAAAAAACCAAGAAAAAACGACGACGACGGGGCATCCTCTCATTGCGGACGCGCCTGGAAAATCCGCAGTGGCTTCGGGCTTGCTCCAGCCTGGCGCTCTTAACCGTTAAGACTGCCCTGGATTCTATTGAAAGGGCGGGGCTTAAGCAACCGGGTGTGCGGATCCTGCGGTGCTCCGGAGGCATCACTGACCCACGAATTCTCCAGACGAGGCCGAATTTTAAGTGGGAAAGTAGCTAGTCTCATTCCGCGGCCGAACGCGCGGCGGACCGGGCAGATGCTTGCCCTTGCCGGCAAGGCCTTCCCGTCGCCGGGCGCCAGAGGATACCGCGACGCGGCGGTCGATTCTTACATCCGCGCCGGCAAGCGGGATCGGGAAGGCCGGCGGTCCAGCGCGCGGCGCCCTTGGCCGGCGCCGCCGACTGCGCGCCAAACGGTAGAGTCCTGCGCCAGTGCGAGCCGTACCGCGAGCAGCGCCACCCGAGCGCGCCGTCTCAGTTGCGGCAACCTGCGCCTGGCGTCCGGCATTTGCGTTCCAACCGGCCCGCAGCCAAATGGCGCGCCGGCAAACGTCGCCCCAGCCAGCTTCGCTATCATGAAGTCTATATGGAAGTAGTGAACGTCGGCATCGTGGGGTTGGGGAACGTGGGCTCGAGCACGCTCGCCATCCTGGCCGAAAATGCCGACCAGATCGCCCTGAAACTGGGCTTCCGCCTGAAGGTGACGGCGGTATGCAGCCGCTCGGTGCATTCCAAGGAGATGCCGGCGTTGCTCGGGCCGGTTTTGAAAACCGCCGACTGGCGCGAGGTGGTGACGCATCCGGACGTGCAAATCGTCTCCGAACTGGTGGGCGGCACCACGGTGGCTTCGGAGATTGTGGAAGCGGCCATCGCCAACAAGAAGAGCGTGGTGACGGCCAACAAGGAATTGATGGCGAAATGCGGCCCGGAGATTTGGGACCGGGCCATTCGCGCGGGCATCAACCTGGCCATGGAGGCCAGCGTGTGCGGCGGCATTCCCATTCACGCCGTTTTGCGCGAAGGCATTTCGGGCGACCGCATCCAGGCGCTGTACGGGATTCTCAACGGCACCTGCAACTACATGCTTACCGAGATGGAAAAGCGCGACGTGCCGCTGGCCAGCGTGCTGGCCGAAGCGCAGGCGCTGGGCTACGCGGAAGCCGACCCCAGCGCGGACATCGACGGCTTCGACGCGCGCTCCAAGCTGGTGCTGCTGGCGGCGCTGGCGTTCGGCGAAAAAATCACCCCCTCGGATATTTTCGTGGAAGGCATCCGGCGCATTTCGCCGGTGGATTTCCGCTATGCGCGCGTGCTGAAGCACACCATCCGGCTGATTTGCGGCGCGCGCGTGACGCCGGCGGGGCTGATTCTTTCGGTGCGGCCGGCGCTGATTCCCACTTCGACCATCCTGGCCGGCGTGCAAGGGCCGTACAACGCCGTGTGGGTGAAGGGCAAGTACGGCGAAGATACCTTTTATTATGGATGGGGCGCGGGGCATCCCACGGGGGTTGCGGTGGTGAGCGACCTGATGCGCGTGGCGCGCGAGATTCGCAATGGCTCTCCGGAGCGTGTTTCGCCGTTCGCGCACGAAACCCTGGGCGACTACAAGCCGGTCTCGGTGACGCTGCAGAAACGGGCATATTACCTGCGATTCCGTGTGGAAGACCGGCCGGGGATTATCGCCAAACTGGCGGGCATCCTGGCGAGCAAGAATATCAGTATGGACGCAGTTTTGCAGGAGCCGTGCGACACCAAGCACGATTTGCCGTTCGTAATCACGGTGGAGCAGACCTCGGAGCAGGCCATTCGCGAATCGGTGGAAGAAATGTCGCAGCTCGACTTCATGAGGGACGCGCCGCTGGCGCTGCCGATGGAGACCGCTTTATGAAGAAAGTATCGTTGATGTGGACCGTGCTGGCGCTGGCCGGCGGACTTTGGGCGCAGGTGGCGAAGGACGCCAACGCGGGTTATCAGACCCCCGAAGGGCGCCAGGCGGTGGCCAAAGGACTGGCCGATCCGGCGCGCGACCAGAGCATCAAACCCGGGCAGTTGATGGTCGAAATGGGTCTGAAGCCGGGGATGACGGTGGTGGACGTAGGGACCGGGATCGGCTACATGCTGCCCTACTTGAGCAAGCGGGTGGGGCCGGATGGGCACGTAATCGCCGAGGACATCGCGGCGGATTTTCTGGCCATGGCGCGGCAGAAAGCGGAAAGTTTAAACCTGACGAACGTCACGTTCGTCCAGGGAACGGAGACCGACCCGAAACTTCCGGAAGGCCAGGTGGACGAAATCCTGGCGCTGGACGTTTACCACCATTTCGACTATCCCGAGAAGATGCTGGCGGCGCTGCACAAGGCGCTGCGTCCGGACGGCAAGCTGATTGTGGTGGAGTATTACAAACGGGCGACCGCCATGCCGCAGGGAAGGGCGCTGACGCACATCCGGCTGGATATGCCGGACGTGATCAAGGAAATCGAGGCCAACCACTTTCACCTGATCGAGGAAAAGGAACGGGTGAGGGACGTGCAGTATATGCTGATCCTGGACAAGAATTAGGGGAACATGAAAACGTTTTTGCAACTCGTAATGGCGGCGGCGCTGTTGCTCCCGCTGGGCGCGCAAACCGCGCCAACGGCCCAGGACGCGAATAAGAACGAGGGCATCACGCGCGAGCAGGCGGACGAAATCCTGAAAGAGCTGCGGCAGATCCGCCAGTTGCTGGAGAAGCAGGCGAACCCCGCCGCCAAAGAGCCGCAGCGCGCCGCGCTGGATCTGACCGGCTACCAGATGCTGGGCGACAAGAACGCGCCCCTCACGATGGTGGAGTTCACCGATTACCAGTGCCCGTTCTGCCAGCGCTTCCACATGACGGTGTTCGACGAGCTCAAGAAGAATTACATCGACACGGGGAAAGTGCGGTTCTACAGTAAGGACCTGCCGCTGGACTCGCTGCATCCCAATGCGTTTCGCGCGGCCCAGGCGGCCCGCTGCGCGGCCGAGCAGGGGCAGTTCTGGAGAATGCGCGACCTGATGGCGGCGAATCCCAACAAGCTGGATATGGACAGCCTGGTGACGGACGCGGCCGATCTGAAGATGGACCCCAAGGCGTTCCGCGGCTGCGTGGAGAGCAACCGGTACCGCAGCGCGGTGGAAGCGGACGTGGCGCAGGCGGAAGAGATTGGCGCGGACGGCACGCCCACGTTTGTGATCGGCAAGAGTACGGCGTCGGGCGTGGACGGCGAGGTGCTGGTGGGGGCCATGCCGTACTCGACGTTCGATTTGAAGCTGAAGGGGATGGCGGCGGGGAAGTAGGAGTGGGACAGGCGCTTCCGCCTGGCGCTTTCGGCTGTCAACCTCACGGAAGGCACTGCCGCAGTTCGGCTTGCGAACGGATCGTTACGGCTGGCCGAGGTGCATTGGTGCGAAGCTCACGGAATTGGGTGAGCCGGCTGGAAGATCAAGCGGTTCGTGGACGAAGTTAATGAAGCGTGAACGGCAGCGATCGAGGTTTGTACTGTGTGTTCGCAGCCATGGATCCGAGGACCGTGGTGGACGAGTCCGGAGAGGATTATCTCTATCCGGCAGAATACCTTGTGCCGGTGAGATTGCCCGCGGCCATTGCCGAGGAGCTACGAATCGCGGTGTGAGACGGGGCGTGTAGGTTGCGCCGGAGCCGTTCGATCCACCACCGGCGAGCGCCCCTATTGCAGGGAGATGACCACGCCGGACTGTGTCTGAACGCCGCCGACAGTGGCAACGAGCGCTCAGCCGACCCTTTTCAAACCCTCACGGATCGCTTGTTTGAGAACGGTCTGGTAGCCGATTCCGGCCTTTTCGGCGATCCGTTGCGCCCGTTCGAGGTCGGCGATCGGAACGCGAATCGATATGGAGCGGGTTGCGTTAAGCTTGGCCCGTTCCATGAGTTGTTGCAGCACTTTCGGATCGGTCTTCGCGATTTTCGAAGCGGACGAGCGAAGCAGCGTACCGTCCTTGAGCGCGCGAGCAAACTGGCGCTGCGTCTGGCGGCCAGGCGACCGGCGACGTCTTCGACTTCGAACCGCGTAACCGCGTGGCGTAGGATGTGCCAATCGAAGCCTACGATACGGTCCGGCACGCTTCGAGTATATACGATAAACGTATATACAGATGCGGAGCGGGGCTCGCGGCCGGGCTGAGCCCGGCTGGACCGCGCCCAGAGGGCACCCGCAATCGGTCCGCAGGTTCACAACCTGCCCCACAGCTACCGCGCCGCCAGGTCCTCCAGGAAAATGCGCCGCGCGCTGGTGTAGTCTTCGGAGAGCATGGGGCCTAACTTGGCGTTCTGCTCGGCTAAGGCCCGCTCTTCGCTAAAAGTGGTTTGCACGGTTTGAAACGCCATCACGCAGGCCTCCACCACCTCCGAGCCATAGGCATCGGCGGCATCGATGAGCTGGTTAGCGCGAGCGAGGATGGTTTCGGCGGCGGCCACGCGGGCCGGTGTGTGTTCCACGATGGCAGGCGCGAGATGCGGGCCGAAGGCGCGCACCAGCGTCGCCCAGCGGTCCAGCACGATGAGGGCGCCGTAGCGGTGCGTATCGAGCGTCATCTCATAGGCAAAGGCGCGCCCTTTTCCCTGGCCTTCCAAGCGCCGCAAGGCGATGGCCGCGGCGTTCAGCTCCCCGGCCAGGGAATCGACGAAAGCGGCGGTGCAGCCGAAAAACTGCTGTGCGGTGATGCTGGGAAATCGCGTGATGCGCAATCGGGCCTCAGGCCATGTGCTCGCCCAGCGCGCGCTCGAATTCCCCTGGCTCGATGCGCTCTCCGTCATTCAGGCGGGCCAGCAGGGAATTGATAATCTCCTTGGCTTCGTCTTTGCCGAAATTCTTGATGAAGCCGTCGAAGAAGTGCTCCCCGTTGAGCGCGTGGTTGATCTCGGTTTCTTTGTTGTGGTCCTGCAGTTCGGTAAAGTAGACGACCCGATATTTGCCGGTGTACTCCGTCTCGCGATAGATTTCAAACATGACCTTATCGGACTCGAACAGCATAGTTTCGAGATTAGCACAGGCTCCCCGCGCGGGTTAATGCACCGCGGCGGCGATGATCCAGCAGAGGCCCAGGGCGACGGCGCCGGCCAGAATGGCAGCCGCCACGTTGTGCTCGTGCACGATCTCCTTCCACAAATCGAAGGGGGCGAGCTTGGAGACGATGGAGAACGCGGCCACGAAGACCGCGATGCCGAGGGCAGCGAAGATCAGGCCGTTGAGGATGGGGAGATCGGTCATGGGATTCCGGCGCTGTCCTTACTGTACGAAGATTGCGCGGCGGGTGGCAAGGGCTGGTAGAATGAAAAAGAAATCGCGGGGTTGGCCTAGTGGTTGGGCGTCAGCCTTCCAAGCTGATTTACACGGGTTCGAATCCCGTACCCCGCTCCATCCCCGAGTCGAATGCCGCATCAGATGGAAACCCGGATGGCAGGCCAAAGCCCCACCATTATCGACAGCCGCGCGGCGCAGACGATTTGGGATGTCTTCCAGTCCGGCCGGCCGCTCACCTACATCCGCACCATCGAAGAGCAGCGCGTGGGGATGGTGCTGCGGGAGATGGCGCGCGGCAGGTTCACGCCGGCGGTTCCAGTGTGGACGTGGAGCCTGACGGAGGGCCTGCGGAGCGCGGACGGCGAGGCGGAGGCGGGGACGCAAGCGCCGCGCAAGGCGCTGGACTTCATTGCCGCGCACGATGGCGCGGCGATTTTCCACTTGAAGGATTTTCACGAAGCGCTGCGCGATTCGGCGGAGACCCGGCGGCGGTTGCGGGACGTCAACGAGAGCTGCCTGGGCCGGCGAAAATTCGTGGTGATCACTTCGGCCGTGAAGTTTATTCCGGAAGAGATCGAGCGCAGCGTGATGTTTCTGGAATTGCGCCCGCCCGACCGGATCGAGCTGCTGGAAGTTCTGAAGGAAGACGGGAACGCGGCTCTGGACCAGGCGGCGCAGTATCAACTGGCCGGAGCGCTGCTGGGGCTGACGCTGGAAGAGGCGCGTTACGCGGTGCGGCGGGCGCGTTCGGCGGGCGGCCGGCTGGGCGTGGAATCGCTGCCGTTTTTGCTGGAAGAGAAGCGCGTGCTGGTGAACCGCAGCGGGGTGATCGAGTACATCGCCGAGGGCGCGAGCATCGGCGAAATCGGCGGCCTCGACGGGTTGAAGAAATGGCTGCTGGAGCGCCAGGAGCTGTTTCAAATGCGCGACAGCTTGAGCAGCGAAATCGTGCCCAAGGGCGTGCTGCTGATGGGAATTCCGGGGTGCGGCAAAAGCCTTTCGGTGAAGGCCATCGCGTCGGCTTTTCAGCTTCCGCTGTACCGCATCGATATGATCGAGATTTTTTCCGGGCGGCACGGCAAGCCGGAAGGCGCGTTCGTGGAGGCCTGCCGGATGATGGAGGACATGGCGCCCGCCGTGTTGTGGTTCGACGAGATCGAAATGGGGATCACGTCGACCGATTCGGGCGGCGAACAGGGGCGCATTTTCGCGTTCTTTCTGACCTGGATGCAGGAGAAGGCGCGCGGGCTGTTCGTGGCGGCTACCGCCAACCGCATCGATCTTCTGCCGGCGGAAATGATCCGCAAGGGACGCTTCGACGAAGTCTTCTTCGTGGACCTGCCGCTCGAAGAAGAACGGACCGAGATTTTCAAGATTCACCTCCAGCGCCGCGGCGTGGACGTGACCGGCTTCGACCTGGGCAAGTTGAAGCAGTTCACGATTGGGTGGGCGGGCAGCGAGATCGAACAGTGCGTGGTTTCGTCGCTGACCAAGGCGCGCCTCGCGGGCCGCGACGTGAGTGAAGAAGACCTGATCCGCGTCGCCGCCAAAGTGGTGCCGCTTTCGCGCACCATGAGCGAGCAGATCAATCACATTCGCGGCTGGGCGTTCGAGCGGGCCATGCGGGCGTCGGCGCCGGCCGCCAGGTAGGGCACGCTTCCGCCTGAAGCGTCCCCTACTTCAATTCAGCGACTCGATGATGCGGCGGATCTCGGGCGCCTTAGGCGACGAGGGGTAAAGCGCCAGGTACTCCAGATAGTGCCGTTTGGCTTCGTCGCGGCGGCCCAGTTTCAGCAGCAGGTCGGCGATATTCTGGTGCGCCTCCTTGCGCTTGGGGTCGGCGGCCAGCGTTTTCTGCAAATAGATCAGGGCGTCGTCATAGCGGCCCATCACATAATAAATAAAGCCGAGGTTATTGAGCAGCACGGGGTCGCCGGGTTTTAGATCCACGGCGGCTTTGAATTTCTGCTCCGCGGCGGGATACTGTTTTTCGCGGTAGAGCTGCAGACCCTGCCGGTCCAGGTCGTAGGCGCGGAACGTCCTGGCTTTGGGCGCGCCGCGCGTGGCGGCGGTGTCGGTCTGCTTCACCTGCGCCAGGCGGGCGCTCTCGGCTTGAATGCTCTGCTGGAGTTTCAGCAATTCGGCCTGGCGGGCGGCGATCTCTTTTTGCAACTCGGCCAGCTTGCCATCCAGCTTCATCTCCTGCGGATCGAGCTGGGGAGTGGAGGAAGTCAGCGGCTCGGGCTGCAACTCAAACAGAAACTCGCCGCCTTCGCTGCCCATCAGGTTGCCCACCGTGGGGGTCTGTTTGGCGAATTGGGAAACGATGGGGCTGATGTAGGCGCCCAGCTCGGAGGCCGTGATCACGCCGTTGCCGTCCAGGTCGGCCTGGCCTTGCAAGCCTTGCAGGAGCGCCCAGGTGAAAACGGAGTGGCCGTCCGGGCCGTCGTCGGAAACCTCCTGGTCGGCCCCTCCGGCGGTGAGAATCTGGCGCGCGCTGCGGCGCGTGACTTCCTCCAGGTAGCTGTGGTCGCGGTTGAAAGTTCCCGAGCCGCGCGAAAGGGCCAGGCCGCTGTAACAGGAATCCATCACGAAATAGATGTGCTTGGCGGCGATGAGGTCGGCGGCTTCCCGCAAGGCGCTCATGCTGATGGCAGTGGCGTAGTAGTTGGCCTGGTCGGCGTCCACCGGCACGATGAAGCCGAGCTGGCGCCCGTCTTCGAAGGTGCGGGTGGCGCCGTGGCCGGCGAAGAAGACGAAGACGCGGTCCTCGCGCTGCACTTTGCGGCCGTCGGTGAATTCGTCTCCCAGGATCTCCATGATGCGCTCGCGCGTGGCGTCCCCGTCGATCAGCTTGCGGATGTTTTCGGGCTTGAAGCCGAATTTGGAAACCAGGATTTCGTCGATGGCGTTGGCGTCGTTCACGGCGTAGCGCAGCTTGGGCCAGTGCTGGTAGTCGTTGATGCCGACCACCACGGCCCAGCTTTCGCGGTAAAAACTCCGCTTCGGCTCGGCTGCGGAGGCGGCTGGCTGCGCGGGCGGTTGCGCGGGGGCTTGGGCGCGCTCGGCAGGCGGGGGCGGCGGCGCGGCCCTGGTGAACTGGCTGCCATCGTAGCTCAGGAACGTATAGTCCTGGCGCTGCAATTCTTCGATGACGGGCGAAAGCGCCATCACGCTCTGCTTGTGAATGTCGTGGAACAGGATGATGCCTTTGTGCTTTTGGTTGAGCTCGTGGAGCACGCGCATTTCGATGGATTCGGGAATGGGGTCGGCCCAATCCAGCGAATCGACGGTCCACATCACGCTGCGCAGGCCGTCGGCATTCACTTGCGCGAGAATCTCTTTGTTGCGCGCGCCATACGGAGCGCGGAAAAGCTCCGGCTTTTTGCCCGCGACGGCCTGCAGCAAAAGGTCGGTGCGATCGATTTCGCTGGTCCGCTCGCCGGGCGCAAGCTTGGGCAGGACGCGATGCGAGAAGGTATGGTTGGCGATGACGTGGCCGTCCGCCAGCACCTTCCTGGCGATCTCGCCGGTCTTGGAAACCGTCACCTGGCCGGAGGGGCTGACGGTCCCCAGGTTCACGCCGAGCTCGAAAAACGTGGCGCGGATGCCGTACTTGCGGAGCAGCGCCAGCACCTGTTCGGTGTAGCGCGGGTGCGGTCCGTCGTCGAAGGTGAGGGCCACGCTCTTGACCGGAAAATCGTTGCCGAAGATCTCGTTCGATCCGCCGCGGGTTTCGCCGGCGGGCTCTTCCGCGGAGGGCACATCCATGCCGGCGAGGATTTTTTCGCGCGAAGTGATGGCGCGCAGGCTGCGCACGTAGGCGTCCCATTTTTCGCGCGCGGCGGATCCGCCGCGCGTGGCGAATTGAGAAAAGATGCGGGTGACTTCCTCCCGGTAGGCGAGCTGAATGGATTGCAGGTTGTCGCGCAGCGTGCGCAGCGGCTCGGCGAATGGATTGCGCCTGCCGGCTCCGGGCGGGATGGCGGCTTCGAGCTCCTCCGTGAGATCCAGGAAAGCCAGCTTGTCGGCATCGTGCAGGCCGGGGCCTTGGGAAACGTATTGAACGAATTGATGGACGCCATCGCCGCCCTTGCGGAAGCCGGCGGCGGCGGACTGGCGATATTGATCGGCCAGGTTGCGGCTCACGGCATCGACGGTGCTTTGCTTATCCCAGAAGAGCATGCGGCCGGCGGAGACGCTGCGGTCGCGCGTGGCGGCGTCCAGCGAATCGGCGCCATCCACCAGCACGATGATTTTCCGGTAGTCGCCGAGGATGGTTTCCAGTTGAGCGGCCAAGCCAGGGTCCGGGCGAAAGTGCGGCTGGCGCGAAGGCCAGATGAAGATCACGAGTGCCGCGGCCGCTAATGCCAGCGCCAGGGCGGCGGCCACCAGGGTCTTGTGTTTCATGGGGGAACTGAACGTTACTATAGCTCAAGTGCGGGTAGGCGCTTTCGCCTGCCGGTCGATTTTCTATCCCAGCGCCTGCTCCAGATCGGCGATCAGGTCGTCGGGGTGTTCCAGGCCCACCGAGACACGGATGAGGTTTTGCGGCGTGCGGCTTTGCGGGCCTTCCACGGAGGCGCGGTGCTCGATGAGGCTGTGGGCGCCGCCCAGGCTGGTGGCGCGGATGAAGAGCTCGCAGCGGGCCACCGCGTCCATGGCGGTTTCGCGGCCGCCGCGCACCTGGAAGGACAGCATGCCGCCGAAATCGGACATCTGCCGGGCGGCGATTTCGTGGCCGGGATGCGTGGGCAGACCAGGGTAATGGACGCGCTCGACTTGGGGATGGGCGGCCAGCCAGACCGCGACCCGCGCGGCGTTGGACGAGTGCGCCCGCACGCGGTAGGGGAGTGTATCGATGCCGCGTAGCGAAAGCCAGCAATCGAAGGGTGAAGGGACGGCGCCGCCGTATTTCTGCGCGGTGCGGGCGCGTTCGAATAGATAGTTATCGTGGCGGGTGATGAGAGCGCCGCCCACCACGTCGCTGTGGCCGCTGATGTACTTGGTGGTGGAATGCGCCACCATGTCGATGCCGCAATCCAGCGGGTGCTGCAGCACCGGCGTCGCGAAAGTGCCGTCGCAGACCGTGACGATATTGGGTCCGGCTGCGCGCGCGATGGCGGCGATGGCGCCGAGGTCGGTGATCTTCAGGAGGGGATTGGAGGGGGTTTCCACCCAGATCAGGCGGGTGTTGGGACGGATGGCGGCGCGCACGCCGTCCACGCGGCCCATGTCCACGTAAGTGATTTCGAACTGGGACTTGCCGAAAACCTCGCCGGCGACTTTGCGCAGGCCCCAATAGACGTCGTCGGGAGCCAGGATGTGATCGCCGGGCTCGAGGCCCTGCAGGAGAGCGGTGGCAACCGCCAGCCCGGAGGAGAAGACCAGGGCGTCCTTGCCGCCTTCGATTTCGGCGAGGCACCGCTCCAGGGCCTGGCGGTTGGGATTGTTTTCGCGTGAATAGCTGAAGCCGAGGGGGTATTCGCCCTCGGGGGTGCGCTCGAAGGTGGTGGAAAGGTGGATGGGCATGGTGACCGCGCCGGTGGCGGGGTCGACGCGGCGTCCGGCGTGAATGGCCCGGGTTTCTAATCGCATTAGAGATTAGTGTAGCGTTTCGGGGGAAGACACCAACGCCCCCCGGCGGATTGGGCGGTATGCCCCACCCAGAGGGTGGGATTGTAGAGTTTCACGTCTTGTTTTCTTGAAGTTGAAGGTGGCATGGCAATTGCAAATCGAGCAGTATATGGCATACGTGATTACGGACACCTGTACCAAAGACGAACTGTGCGTGCAAGCCTGCCCGGTGGACTGCATCCATCCCAAGCAGGACGAGGATGGTTTCGCCGATGCGCCGCAGCTTTATGTGAATCCCAACGATTGCATCGATTGCGGCGCGTGCATTCCGGTTTGCCCGACGAACTCGGTTTATACACTGGACGAGCTGCCGGCGGAGCTGGCTGGGTTCGCCGAAGTGAACGCCAATCACTACAATTGAAGTACCGCTCCCCTGAAAAAGCCGCTCGGGGCCGGGAGCCTGCCGGGGCGGGGAGTTCCGCCTCTATTTCCATCCGTCGTTGTACCCCCGATTGGGGCCACGCAGCACTCCTTTGAAGACGTAAAGTGCGCCGGTGAACAACCGGCGCGCAGGATGGCATCCTGCCCCACCCACGCATCTCCCCATGGGCACTCCCTAACGGCCGCGTCCCTGAAACATGGAAATCCCGGCGATTCCGGCGGCTCCGGCGGCCAGGCATTGGGGTGCGTTGCGAGAGTTGATTCCGCCCAGCGCCAGGACCGGAATGGACACGCTGCGCACCGCCTCCCTCAGGCGATCCAACCCTTGCGGCGCCCCATAAGCGGCTTTTGAAATGGTCGAAAAGATGGGGCTGAAAACAGCGAAATCGGCGCCTTCCGCCTGCGCGGCCCGAAGCTCGTCCAGCGAATGGGTGGAGACGCCGATGAGGAAGCCGGGCGGCGCGATGGCGCGCAGCGTGCGCGGCGCGATGGAACCGGCGGGCAGGTGCACGCCGTGGGCGGCGCAGGCGAGCGCCACATCCACGCGCGAGTTGACCAGGATTTGCGAAGCGTGCGGATTGGGCAGGGCGAGCACCCGCCGGACCAGGCGGCACAGGTCGCGCGCGGGGAGATCCTTCTCGCGAATCTGAATCCATTCGAGTCCGTTTTCGAGGCCGCGAGCGATATGCCCCAGCAGCGCATCCGTGCCGCCGGCGGCCTCGCGGTCCGTGATGTAGTAGCGGATCATGCCAGCGGAGAGTAGTAGCGCTCGCCGGCGCACCCGCGGCAGAGGGTGCGCTCGTGCCGCTTCACTTCGCGCTGGAAACTGATGGCTTCTCCGCACTCGGCGCAAACCACGCGCGGGCCTTTGTATCCGGGCAGGTCCTGGGGGCTAATGGCCACGCGCACCCACTGCGCGCGAAACAGCTCGTCGTCCGGCATTTCGCGATAGGCGCGCATCTGCTGGCGGTTCTTGTCGGCGATTTCGGGGTGCAATTCGCGGGCGCGGCTTTTGGCGCTTTCGCGGGCCGCGATGCGCACGGCGCGATTCTCGCGCAGATCGCAAAAGGTGGCGGCCACTTTGCCGAAATCGCGGAACTTGAGCGCGCGCTTGCCCAGGCGGCAGCCGGTGACGATGGGGATGGCATCGGTGGCGCAGCGATCGATCTCGACGAAGGTGACCAGGCGCTTGCGATCGGCGCCGGCGGGGTCTTCCAGGCCCAGCAGGCGCACGCCGTAAAGCGCCAGGCGCAGGCCCAGGATCTGGCCGGCGCAGAGATGGCCGTGGGCCTGTTCGGCGAGCAGTTCGTACTCGGGAAGCGATTTCAGCGGCATGGAAAAAAGAACCGGCGGCAAGACCGCCGGCGCTACAAAATGCGGAGCGCGGCCGGCGGGAATTCTACCTGCCATCCTTTATTATCCTTCTGGCGGGCGAATTCTTCGTGGGGGATGTCGGCGAAGATGGAGTGCTCGAATTCCAGGCGGACCGAAGCGGCGCGCGGCGAAACCCGGACCAGGTTCACGGCAACGGAATTGGGCGGCGCGGCGATGCCGGCGGGGTGCACGCGCAGGGCCGCGGATGGAACCGCGACCCAGACCTGGTCGCCGCGAAAGTGGCTGGGGATGTAGGGGCCGGTGAGGGCGAAATCTCCGAACTCCAGGCGGCTGCTGTTGCGGCCGGGATCGAGCGCCGCGATAGTGCCATGAAACAGGTTGCGGATGCCCAGCAGGCGGGCGGCTTCGACCGATTCGGGCCGGTCCAGGACTTCGCGGGGAGAGCCGCGCTGCAGAATGCGGCCGTTTTCGATGAGGAGCAACTGGCCGGCGGCGGAGCAGCACAGGTCCAGATCGGCGGTGACCAGCAGGGTGGGGCAGGCGACCAGGCGCAGCAGGGATTCGTCCGCCGGGCAATCGTCGACGAGCAGCAGTTTCGGTTCGGCCATGACGGCGCGGGCGACGGCGGCGCGCAGCTTTTGCGCGGCCGTAAGCTCGCTCGGGCGGGCATCCGCCGCGGATGCGAGGTCGAAGCGCTCCAGGGTTTCGGCGATGCGGCGATGGCGTTCCAGGCGCGGCAAGCGGCGAACGGCAAAACGCAGATTGCCGCGCAGGGTCAGATGGGGAAAGAGAGCGTCCTTCCGGAAGATGTAGCCGCAGTGGCGGCGGCGGGCGGGGAGATGCACGCGCGATTGGGCGTCGAAGACGATGGCATCGTCGAGCAGGATGCGGCCCGCGGCGGGTCTGGTTAAGCCCGCGACGGCATCCAGAATGACGGTTTTGCCGGAATCCGGCGGGCCGAAGAGCGCGGTGATGCCGGCGGGGATGGCGAAGTCGACATCCAGCGAGAAGCGCGGAAACTTGCAGGCGATGCGGACGGAGGTCATGCGCGCCGCCTCGCGCCGGCAGCGGCCCGTTGTCCCGCATAGACGGCGGCCAGGGCGATGGCGGCGAGAGCGGCGGCCACGGGCGGCGCGGGCGCGCGGCCGGCCAGGAAAAGCACGATGGCGAATTCGGCGAGAAGCCGCGCGAACGCGAGCGAGGCGGCGCCGAAGATGGGGCGCCAGGCGAGCGGCAGCGCGATCACCCAGAAGACGCGCCATTCGGAAGCGCCCAGGGTGCGGGCGGCGGCGGCGTATTGCGGCTCGATCTCGAGGAACGCGGCGCGGGCGGCGCGCGCCAGCAAGGGCAGCGCGTATACGATCCCGGCCGCGGCGGCGAACTCCCAGCCAAAGGCGCGCCGGGCATACGTCGAGAGCAGGAACGCGCAGACGATCACCGGCGGAAAACCCAGCGGCAGCGCGGCCAGCGCCGAGGCGCGCGGACGATCCCGCAGGACGTACCCGAGCCACAAGCCGGGCAACAGCGCGGCGGCGGTAGCCGTGCCCGCGGCGCGCAGGCTGAGCCAGAGCGGAGACCATTCGACGGGCATGCGGGACCTTCAATTATACGGTGGGACAGACGCTTTCGTCTGTCAACGCAATTCTCCGGCCGGGCTGCGCCCGGCTGGACCGATTAGCAATCGGTCCGCAGGATGCCATCCTGCCGTACCTGCCGGAATCGCGCGCTGAAATGGCGCAGAAAGGGCGGTTCTTCGGCGATTTCCAACCCGCGAATGCGCTCCTTGCGGGCATTGACTTCGAGGATGGCTTCCACCACGTAATCGATGTGGCTCTGGGTGTAGACGCGGCGCGGGATGGCCAGGCGCAGCAGTTCGTGGCGCGCGGCGGCGCCGAACATGAGGCTGCCGATTTCCACGGAACGGATGCCGGCATGACGGTACAGTTCCACCGCCAGAGCCTGCCCGGGAAACTGCGCGCGCGGAATGTGGGGCAGCATGCGGGCCGCATCGATGTAGATGGCATGACCGCCGGGCGGTTCCACGATGGGCACGCCGCGGTCGGCGATGTGCCGTCCCAGGTAGCCGGTCGAGGCGATGCGGTAGTGCAGGTAATCGGGGTCGAGCACTTCGTCCAGGCCGATGGCGATGGCTTCCAGATCGCGGCCCGCCAGCCCGCCATAGGTGGGAAAGCCCTCCGTGAGGATCAGGAGATTGGCTTCCTGCTGGGCGATGAAGTCGTCGTTGGTGCACAGGAAACCGCCGATGTTGGCGAAGGCGTCTTTCTTGGCCGAAAAGGTGCAGCCATCGGCGAAGGAAAAGATTTTGCGCGCGATTTCGGCCGGCTGCCAGGAGGCGTAACCGGGTTCGCGCTGGCGAATGAACCAGGCGTTTTCGGCGAAGCGGCAGGCATCCAGGTAGAGCGGAATGGCGTGCGCGGCGCAGACTTTCTTGACGGCTTCGATGTTGGCCAGGGAGACGGGCTGGCCGCCGCCGGAATTGTTGGTGATGGTCAGCATGACCAGCGGAATTCTGCCGGCGCCCTCGGCGGCGATGAGCGCGGCGAGCGCGGCCACATCCATGTTGCCTTTGAAATCCAGGCGGGCTTGCGTATCGGCGGCTTCGGGAATGGGAAGATCGGCCGCGCGGGCGCCGGTGAATTCGATATTGGCGCGGGTGGTATCGAAGTGCGTGTTGGAAGGCACCACGTGGCCCGGCTTGCACATCACCGTGAAAAGGATGCGCTCGGCGGCGCGCCCCTGGTGGGTGGGAATCATGTGGCGCAGGCCGGTGAGGCCATCCACGGCGCGCTTGAGGCGGAAGAAGCTTTCGCTGCCGGCATAGCTTTCGTCGCCGCGCATCATGCCGGCCCACTGTTCCGTGGACATGGCGCTGGTGCCGGAATCGGTCAACAGGTCGATCAGGATGTTTTTGGCATCGATGAGGAAAAGGTTGTAGCCGGCCTGTTCGAGGTAGCGCTCGCGCTCGGCGGGCGTGGTGTGGTGGAGCGGTTCCACGCTCTTGATGCGAAAAGGCTCGATGATGGTTTTCAATGTCTTGTCTGGTGGGACGCCGCTTCCCATCGGCCGACCATCAGGTCCACCAGGCTCAGCCAGGCGCCTTCGGGGCGTTCCAGTTTATGGTACATGGCGATGTATTCCGGTTTTTTCAGGCCCATGCCGGCGAAGGCCAGCGAGTAGAGACCCTCGGTTTGAAAATCGGCGATCTGTTCCTTGGCCCATTTGTGCGGGTCGTTGAGGTAGGGGGTGAGGTAATCGACGATGGTGCTGATGGCGGCGCCGTTTTTGGCGCGCACGTCCCACAAATCGACGCCGTTCACCTGGGCGATGCGGCAAATGTTGGCGAAGGCTTCCAGGTTGAAGGCGGAATAGGAGAGCGATTTGGTGCGGGCTTCTTCGCGCGGGGCGCTGCCATCGGCGCGGATCTGGCGGGGAAAAATCAAGTCGCGGTAGTAGTTGAAGGCCATCTTTTGGTCGGGTTGGCTGGCGACGAAAGTAGCGACGGCGGCGGTTTGGGCGGTCCACCAGGAAGCGTGATTGTTGCCGCTGTTCTTTTCGTCTTCGCCGTCTTTGCTATGGGTGAGCCAGCGGAGGTATTCTTCGAACCACTTTTGAACGACGGCTTGATCTTTGGGGCCCCAGGAACCGGTGCGCGCCAGGAATTCCATGCCTTGAATGGCGCGGATGAAAACGCGGCCATCCAGGATTCCGGCGCCGCGGCCTTCATTGACGCCGCGAATCGCCTGGGAGTAATCCAGGTTGGGATTCATGCGCGTTTTGGGATTGACGAACCAGGCGTCGATGACGCGCACGGCGCGCTGCGCGTAGCGCGTGTCGTCCAGCAGGAAGGCGGCGGTTCCCAAAGCGAAAACGGAATCGCACATGGAATCGAGCGCGGCTTTATTGCCCATGAAGCGACTGGGGTTGATCTGGCCGTCCTTGCGAATGTAAGGGCCCGCGGGATTGGCGGGGTCGGGCCACCAGTAGGGGGCCTCGCTGTAGTAATCGTGGGGATCCAGATCGAAATCCGGCGGGCGATCGCCGGTGACCGTCCACGGCCCTTCTTTCAGGCGCTGCTCGGCCGCGGCGCGCAGCCGTTTGACGGCGTCCTGGGTCCACGGCTCGCGGCGAATAATGGCGCTGTGGATGGGTTCGGCTTCGTCTTCCGAGACCAGCGTCATCGGGAAAGTTGCCGCCCGGACCAAGGCGGCGCACAAAACGAGAATGGACGCGGATTTCACTAAACACTGATTGTAACGGATAGCCGGGCCGCCGCAAGCGCGGATCAGGCGGACGCGGTGCGTTCGAATTCGGCGTTGAATTCGCAGCCGATGAGGGCGATGATGGCCATCAGGTACATCCACACCAACAGCGCCAGGACGGTGCCCACCGAACCGTACATCACGTTCCAGTGCGAGATATTTCGCACGTACCAGGCGAATCCGGCCGTCGCCACCAGCCAGAGGATGGTGGCCAGGATGGCGCCCGGCCAGACGAAACGCCAGCGCTGCCTGCGGTAAGGGCCGAAATAGTAAAGCAGAGCCGTTACCGTGACCGTGGTGACAAATGCGAGCAGGTAGCGCGCGAGGCGGCCCGCCAGCAGCCATAGCGAGGCGTAGGGGTTGAAGAGCGGATCGACCTTCATCATATTTAATACGCCCTGTTCCACCTGGCTGCCGAAGAGGATGAGGAGCGAGGCGGCGAGCAGCGGAACGGCCGCCAGCAGGACCAGCGCGATGGCGACCGCGCTGCCACGCACGAAACTGCGATTGCGGGGCACGCGATAGGCCGCCTGGAAACCTTCGATGAGGCTCTTGATCACGCTGGAAGCGGCCCACAGCGAAATAGAGAATGCCACCACCAGGAGCGAGTTGTGGCGCGATCCGCTGAGGCGGAACTGCTGCACGACGAGATCTTCCGAGCCGGGCGGCACGATTTGCGAAAGCGCGTCTTCCAGCATGCGGGAGACGAATTCGGCGCGGGTCTGCACCAGGATGGTGGCGGCCGAAGTGATGACCGGGCAGAAAGACAGGAGAGCGGAATACGCGGCGCCTTTGGCGACGGAAAAGCAATTGTCGTCAAAGGAGGCCAGAATGCTTCGCCGCAGCAGCCAGGCGAAGTTCCGCGGAGTGATGCGCACAATGGTAGTTTGGCACAGCCGGGGGATGCGCAACGGAGCGAAGGGTTCTAGTTGCGGCGGCTGGTGGAATAGCGGAAGATTGAATCGGGGAAGAGCCATGGCCGGCTGCGTCCGAGCCGTTTTCGAACAGGGCAACTTTGTGCCGGAGACGCCTTGCGATCCGCCGGAAGGCACGAGGGTGCCGCCGACCGTCCATGCGGGAGCAGGCGTCCCGCCGCCGAAGGCCGGGACCCCCGCGGAGCGGGCGAGGATTCTGCGCGGCATCGTGGAGCGCATGCAGCGGAACCCGCTCCCGGCAACTGCCAGGCGCCTGCTCGCTAATGCCCACCATCGCGGGCATAGAATAAAACCTTCGTGTCAAAGTCTGACCGTGACTTTCGCCGGCCGTGCACGGCGCGACTTGAGCGTGCGCCCAAACGAGCGCCTCAACCTATGACAGATTAAGAGGATAGTGCGCCCCATGAAGACGGTGATTGCGATTTTGGTGGCGGCGGGTAGTGCCGCGGCACAGACGGTTTGCGCGGTGCACGGCGCGGGCGATGGCAAAACGCCGGATACGGCGGCGATCCAGAAGGCCATTGACGACTGCGCCGGCAAGGGCGTAGTGAAGCTCGCCGGTGCAGCGAAGTTCGTGAGCGGACCGCTGATGTTGAAGAGTCACACGGTGCTGGAGATCGCCGCCGGCACCACCCTTGAAGGAAGCCGGAACCATGACGACTACCCGATCATGGAGATCTTCCGACAGAAGGGCAGGCAGCCGCTACTGATGGCGAAGGACGCCGAGGACATCACGATTCGGGGCGGCGGCGTAATCGATGGGCGCGGTGAGAGCTGGTGGCCGATCCGCTCGGCGGAGAATATTCGGCCGCGGCTGATCATCTTCGACCATGTGAAGCGCGTGCTGATGGAGAACGTCACGGTGCAGAACTCGCCCATGTGGCAGATTGTGCCGTATTACTCCGAAGACCTGACGTTCCGGAACATGAAGATTTTGGCGCCCACTCCGGACGGACACAACACGGACGGCATCGATCCGTTCAGCTCCAAGCATGTGCTGATCGATCACGTGACGATCGATACGGGCGATGACAATGTGGCGATCAAGAGCGGGCAGCCGGGCAGTCCCGGCCCAGACGCCCCGAGCGAAGACATTCACATCGTGGACTGCACATTTCTGCATGGGCACGGATTGAGCGTGGGCAGCGAAGTCGCCGGCGGAGTCAAACACCTGCGAGTGGAACGCGTGACGTTCCAGGGAACGACGCAGGGGATCCGCATCAAGAGCGGGCGCGACCGCGGCAACGATATCGGCGACTTCCTGTACAAGGACATCACGATGGAGAACGTGGGAATCGCGATCCAGATCACGGAGTATTACGGGGCGCCGAGGGGCATGAATGGCGGCAACGCGACGGCCGAGGCAGTGACGCGGCTGACACCGCACTTTCACGACATCACGATTGAGAACGTGACCGTGACGGGCGCGAAGGTCGCGATGCAGGTGGATGGGCTGCCCGAAGCGCCAATCCAGTCGGTGATGCTGAAGAATGTGAAGATCGACGCGGACAAGGGCGCAACGATCCAACAGGCGACGGTGGTCTCGCGGGGATTGGTGGTGCATGCGAAGAGCGGCCCGCCGATCACGGTGGGCGCGGGCGCGAAAGGCAGCTTGAAGTAACGGCTGGCAGCTAGGAAGAAGGCGGCGGCAAGGCGCACGCGGAGGGAACGCTTCCGTTCCGCAGCACGAACGCCAGATCCTCGAAGACCGCCGGCGACAAGCAAAGACGGCGCAGCCTCTCGACGGTCCGCTCCACGTCATAGGCGGCCGACCCGAGCGTGATCCCGCCATCCTCCCAAATTGCGTAGCAGGCCTCGGCCCTGCCGTGCTTGGGCTGCCCGACGCTTCCGGGATTCACCACCAGGCGGGATTCCAGAAAGCGGCGGAAGGGTATGTGAGTGTGGCCGACCAGTTCTATGTCGATGCCCGGTTCAACCGGGTCGGCCAGCCACAGAGGCGACTCTTCCCGGCGGTATTCAAACAGCGGTTCGGAGGGCACCGCGTGGCACATCAAAAAGTGCGTACCCGCCGCGGCCACGGTAGCCTTCAGAGGCAGGTTGCGCAGATATCGCCGCTGTTCCTGGTTGAGCGCGGAACCCGTATAGCGCCGGGTTTCCTCCGCCATGCGGCGAAAGCGCGCGGAACATCGCGGGTCTTCATCGAAGCCCACCGCGTGATCGTGATTGCCACGCACCACCATGGCGGCCCTCTGGCGCACGAATTCGACTACTTCCGCGGGATTTGGCCCGTAGTTCACCAGGTCGCCCAGGACCCAAAGCTGGTCGAAATCGGACGGCAGGGCGCTGACGGCCTCGAGGTTGGCGTGAAGATCCGAAACGATCAGCACTCTCACCGGGCTTGGCTCCAGCCGCTTGCGGCGGCTTGAACCCATTATTGCAGCGTTCCGCCGGTTGCTGCTAATCTCGGAGCAGGCGGTGGAGTTCGCCAAACCGCCGCTCTCCAGGCGGCCAATGACTCCTGCGGCGGAGAATTGCTGTAGGGGCTTGGGCCCAATCCCTTTGCAGCCAAATTTCGAATATCGGGAGAGCGCTATGGAGCAGGTCTGGTTTTCGGCGGCATTGGGCCGCTGCCATGCGGCGGCCGTGAAGTAGCGGGGAGCTTGCATGGAACCGCAACTTCCTTTCATAGGAATGGCGAAAGAGAGGGAACGCCTGAGCCTGGCGTTCGCCGGCGGCGAGCCGCTGCTGCTGCTGGGTCCTCCGGGCAGCGGTAAAACCAGGCTCATTCAAGAAGCGCTGTCCGGCAATCCCCACGTGCGGTACATTGCCTGGGAGCCTACCTTGCATGCGTTGCTGACGGCCATGGCGCGCGCGCTGGTGGCCGCGCGGCATGCGGATTTCATGAGCCGCGCCAAGCCGGGAACCGCTGCGGAGGCCTGGCTCGCGGTTCAAACCAGTATTCGCCTCAAAGGCTTGTTGTGCGGCGCGTTGGAAAGCTCACCCGCATCCATGATGCTGGATGGCATGGCGGGCGCCGGCTTCCCCACCTACCGTTTCCTGCAGCGCATCTATCATGCGCGGGGCATGGCTCTTTTCGCCGCCTCGCGGGACACGCTCAGTCTGGGAGCGTTGGCAAGGCTCTTTTGGAACCCGGCGAAGATGCTGCATGTGCCCCCGCTTCCCGAGCGGGACGCCCGGCAACTGTTCGAATCCGCCGCCGACCGTTTCAAGCTGCGTAACTTGCAGCTCGATGAGTTCCGCGAAAAAGCGCTGGAATGCGCGCGCGGGAACCCAGGGCAGATTATCGAGATGTGCCGCCTGGCCGCTCAACCGCAATATCATGCGGGCCGCCATATCAAGTTTTCTCCGCTGCGCATCGATACGGTAATGAAGTTCGCTCCATAGAGGCCGCTTGCGCGTCTTTCGCGGCCGTGTAATGCCTGGTTCGCCAGGATCCGGGTTCCCCGCCTCACGGCGATTGCCGAAGCGTAGTCTTCAACCGCAGCAACATTCTCAAAACCTCATCGCATGCGCGCGCGCGCGGCGGCTTCGACGAGCGGCGGAACAACTCCGCGTCAATCGCCGGCATGGATTCCGGCGCGAGTGCTGCGAGCGCCTCTTCGGCTTCCTTCCGGACGAACCAGGGCAGGCGGTCCAGCGCAGCCACGAGACCCGCTGCCGCAGAGATGCGGTCGCGTCGATTCGCTATGCACGAGGCGATCTGCGCGAGCCTGGCCGCCAGCTCGGGATCGCGCTCCGTAAGAAGCCCCCGCAGCTCCGCCCAACTCCGCGGCTCCACGCCGAGTGCCGCAAGCAGGCGCAACGCGCTCCGCCGGCGGCGGAGACTGGAGGGGGTCTCCTCCCCGGCATTGGGAAGCGGTGTTGCCGCGGAGAGCGCCAGTGCGTTTCGAGCCGCGGGGCCCAATCTTCCAAGCCCGTCTTCGGCCGCTATCCGGCACATATCATCCTCGAGTGCCCGGTCCAGACAGGGGATGGCTTCCGGACGCTCAAATTCCGCCAGCGTCTCGATCACGCCGGGAAGGTTCCGTTTCCGGCAAAAGTCGAGGAGCATTTCAAACGTCCGGTCGTCGCGCCAGGCGCTCAGGCGGCGCCCGGCGGTGTTTCTGACGGCATCTTCCGCGAACTCGAGCTGGGCATCTACACCCCGGCCCGGCGCTTGAAGGTACTCCATGAGGACGTCTCTGGCTCCCAACAACGCGAGCGCCTCGACCGCCCACATTCTGGGCTGTGGCACGCTGGTGATCCGGCCCGACAACAGGAATTCGCGCAAGGGAGGGATGGCGATTTGCCCGCATGCGACCAACTCCCCGATCGCAGACTGGCCGTTGATCAGCGACTGAAGGCAGGTCAGGAGCCGGCGAACCTCCGGATCCCCCGGCCGTATGCCGCTATCGGCGCACTTGCGTCCGGCTGGATTCATTGCGCCTCTTCTGAACCTCCAGCGCCGCCGCAAACTCTTGCGCCATCCGCTGGTTTTCGAGAGCGATTGGAAACTGCCACGCGGAGCCGTCGTGCAAGCTCACCTGGAGAATTTCCGCGCGTCGCTCCGAAGTCAGACCGATGCCCAGCACGGCCTCCAGTGGAGCATACGACGCGATGCTCCCATATCGCGAATGGATTCCCCGCTCCCGGTCGGTAATCCAAAGCAGCCGCCTGCCGGTGAGCGCCAGCAAATCGCCGGCGATCCAGCGGCGGCGTGGAAGGCGCCAGCTTCCGGATTTCACCTCGCGGAGCGGCTGGAAGATCTGCGTCAGAACAGTTTCTCCGGAGTCCAGTTCGCGCGCCAGGGCGTTGCCGAATTTGATATCGAGGCCGGCTCCGGGATGTATCCCGGAATCCCCGCGCGGTTCGGCGCCGCGCAGCAACCTGTCGCGCAAGCGGCGCATGAAGCGCAGCACCGATCGCATGCCGCGGGTATTGTAGCCAACGGTGTAATCGAATCCCGATCCCGCGAAACGGAGCCAGCCCTTCAGAAGCGAATGCCCCGATTCGACCCAGGCGATCCGCTCCATGGCGCACTGGCGCACCGCTTCCCCCGCGCTCGGGTGAGTCACGATACGCAGCGCACCGCCCGCGAGAAGTAAAACGCGGGGCGGATATAACGGACGCCCCAACCAATCGCGATCGCCGCGCGGCAGGAAGAGCCCTGTATCGAAGCCGGCCAGGGAAGATGGCAGCTCAAAATCCGGCGGGCAATCCTCCGCCGAATGCAGCTCGAAGGCTACGATGTAGTCTCGGGAATCGATTGCCGGCCACTCTGCCATAACTTCGATACCGCCTCACGCCGCTGTACCCGGCGCACTGTCCCGCTCCGCGTCTTCGGGAGCGGCCGCGGCAAGTGCCGCAAGACCGTCTTGCAGAGCGGCCTCATCCTCAGCGCCAGTCCGATTTGCCGCCAGCCGGTCCAAGTGCGCCCGGTACGCATCGGCGTAGCTCTCAAACTGCTGCTCGAATTCGGTGAAAGCCTTGCGCACCCAGGCCTGCAGCACCCGGGCATAGATCTCCACGGCATCCAGAATCTGGTTGCCGGCCTGCGAACGGATGCGCCGCTCCACCCGTGCGGCCGCCCACCGGCGGCCCAACAGCCAGGCCGCGGCGCCTGGACGAATCTCCAATTCGAGGTTCCCCAGGGCGAGCCGCGGCAGATTCTTCAGCGCATCCAGTAACTCATCCTGCTCCGGCCTGTTTTCGAGCCCGATTGTCGCGGCCGTTTTCGCAAGCGCGTTGCCGGCATTACCGGCCGCGTCCCGCATGGCGGACACAATCCGCGCGGCCTGATCCGCCGCGGCCCGCTCCAGCTTGTTCCTGACGAGGCTCCCGCCGGCGGCACTTTGATCCGCGTCCCACGCGTCCATCAGATGGCGCGCGGCTGCTCCAATCCAATCGGCGGCGCAATCGCGGAGCGCGCCGGCCAGGTCGAGGCATTCCGTCCGCGCCTGCGCAATTTTGCCGGCGGCCGTGCGGAGCTCCGTCTCCAAATCCCGTAGCCGGCTTACGTCGATTCCGGCTCCAGGGCGCTCGCCGGGCCCGGTGTGCCGCAGGCGCGCCCGGAGCGCCGCCTCCACCGCCAGCCGAAGCGCGCCGATCTTCCGGTTCAGCGACTGCCGCGCAAGTTCCGCGTGACGATCGTAGAGTGGAAGGATCTCGGTGTCCAGCCATTCTTCGAGCAGGCCGGTGTAGTCGTCCTGGATGCTGATGGCATGCACCGGCAGTTCCAAACCCAAGTCCGCGCGAATATGGCCAGCTATGTATTGCAGAGCGCGATCGCGATCCGCGGGCGCCAACAAATCCGCTTTGCTCAACAACACGGAGGCGGGGATGCCGGCATCGTAAAGCGTCCGAATGGTGGCCAGGTCGTCCCCGGTTAGAGTTGACCCGGCATCGATCAGCACCACGCCCAAATCGCAGCGGGGAAGGTAGGCCCTGGTCTCGGCGGCGCCGGAGGTGGCCAGCGAGCCCAGCCCCGGCGTGTCCACATACACCACGCCTTGTCGAAGCCGCGGCGCCGGCAACTCGACGATAATCCGGGTTACGTGCTGCATGTTCGCGGGATTGTGCTGCTCGGTGACGAATTCCGCCAGCCGCTCAATACCGAACTGCTCCGGCTTCCGGTCGGCGAACCAGGCGGTGGCGCGCGGCTCGGGGCCGTAAGCCAACCGGGTGGGCACGGCGGTAATCGGGTTGACTCCCACGGGCAGTAGATCCTGCCCCACGATGTGGTTCAGTAGAGACGATTTTCCGCAACTGACCCGGCCAAATACGGCGATTTCGAAAGTCTCCGTTTCCAAGCGGTCGATGATGGTTGCGAGTGCAGGCCGAAATTCGACCAGGCCGTGCTGGTTGATGGCTCGTTCGAGCGCCTGGACCAGCGCGGTATCGCCGCCCGCCTCCTCCAAGCGCCGCAAGCGCTGCGCCAGGCCGGCGGACTGTCCCTGCGCCAGGTACGCATCCAACCTGGAGACGATGCCCCGCATTTCATCCACCAGTCCGGCGATCTCGAGCGCGGCGTTGTCCGCCAATTCGCCATAGCCGGCCATGCGCTTGGGGCGGCACTCATCGAAGGCAATATCCACAAATCCCAGCGTCACGCGAATGGAATGGACCGACCCGATATGCGGCGCGGGAATCGCGACTCCTTGACCATCCAGGATGCGCACCAACGCGGCACGCATCCTTGCGATGTAATCCTGGACAACCTTGGCTTGCGCCGGCGGGATGTCCGGCTTGAATTTAGGAAACGGAGATTTCGACTGCGATGCGGCGAGAGTCGCCTCAATTTCCGAAAGCAGTTTGTCGGCGTACTGGCAGCTCGTCAGGAGATGCAAACGCTGCGACGGATTGAGGTGGCCAGGCGCGCTCACAACCGGAAATCCTCTCTGTAGGAGTCATCTTCCCCGAGGGGCGGTTGCGGCGAACTCCAACGCCTGAGTTTATTATGGCCGAAGCCGGAGACCCTCGCAACATAGTAGGGCAGGTTGTGAACCTGCGGCGGGTTGGTAACCCGCTTGCGGTGCTGCGCCGGTAAACAACCGGCGCGCAGGATAACATCCTGCCCCACCCTCGCGCATTATGCTAGGGGCGCGGCGAAGAAAGTCACGATCTTCGTCAATGAGGTCACCCGGCACCACTTTGGTTCCCTGTGCGACGTCTTCTCCGGCGGGGAGATAATCCGCCTGGTTCGCAGCCGCCCGGCCGCGGAGTCTTCGCACGCGAACGGTTAAGAAAGATTTTTCCGCTACCTCAGGACAATCTTCGTCACACCCGTATTATTGGCGCTGTCCGCCGCGCGAATGACGACTAAGTGCTCGCCCGGGGTGAGGCCGGTAAGATCCAGGTTGAAATTTTCGTGCAGGGAATCGATGACGCCATCGGCGGCTTCCACGGGCACCCAGCTTTGCGCGTCCAGCGAATACTCGCAGCGGCGCAGGGCGGAAGCGCCATCGGTGGCTTCGAACTCGATGTGGGCGGCGCCGCCGGCGTAGCGCACGCTGTCGATCTTCACGATGGGCGGAGTGTTATCGATCATGACCGGCGCGCTGATGAGCTGCGCTTCGCGCGCCCAGGCGGGCGGGTTGGATTCGCGGTCCGACGCCACCACGCGGAAGAAGTACCTGCCATCGGCGAGAACGTCGGCGTCGAAGGTGAGAACGTTATCGTGGGTGGCGCTTTTGAGGAGCTTCCACCGGGTTTCGTCGTCGGCGCGGAAATAGACGTCGTAGACCAGGCGGTCGCCATCGGGATCTTCGGCCTGCCAGGTGAGCGTGATCTGCTGCACGACGGCGCGCGTCAAGGTCTGGGTGGGGGTTCCGGTGGAAGCGGAAGAGCTGGTATCGCCGGTATCGGTGACGGTGACGCTGAACGCGCTGGAGGAGTTGGAAACCGGTTTGGCGGAAGTGGCGGCGGCCACGGCCTGCGTGATCACGTTGATGCTTCTCACCACCGGCGGGGAATTCTGCGGCAGATAGGCGAGCGTCACGTTGTTGAGGAACGGAGTCGCGCCCGGCGCGGCCGGCGCGGCGGCGGCCATTTCCAGCTTCCATTGAATGTAGCGGGCGTTGGGGCTGGTGATACGCGAACCGGTTGGATCTTTCAGCGGCGCGGACCAATCGCTCCAGGTGCGGTCGGGTTTGGCGGAGTTGCCGGAGCGGGTGCGGAAAGCGATGGAGCAGCCCGGCGGAACATCGGCGCGCCAACTGAGGCTGCCCCAGCGGGAGGCGGTGCCGGAATCGTGCACGGGCGCTTCATAGGAGCCTTCCGCGCCGGCGGCTTCGCCCAGGCGGAAAATGCGCCCCATATCGCTGGTGGCCGCCAGAATGGAGTGGTCGGAGGGAAGCAGGCGGGTGGTTTCCCCTTCGTTGGTCTGGGTGACCAGCGTGACACGCCGATCCGGCGCCAGGCCGTAGATGCGGCCGTCCTGATCGGTGGAAAAGAGAATCTGCTTTTCCAGCGCCAGCAGATCGTAGACGTTTTCTTCCTTCGAGCTCCACAGCGTCTCGACGGTGTTATCGGGATTGATGCGATAGACGGCGGACTTATCGACGCCGCTGACATCCGTGATGGGCGCGGATGGCGTGAGCTGCTGCACCACCGGCGGGGAGGCTTGGGCGGGTGGCGCGGCTGGAACGGGCGGCTTGATTTCGCCGGGACCGGCGCTTTGCGCTTCCACCGTGATGCTGGCGGTGACGGCGGAGCCTGCGCCGGCGCCCGAGTTGCCGCTCTGCGCGGCCTGGGCCGCGGCGCGGGCCTGGCGCGCGACGGAGCCGCCCAGAGCCGCGGCATACACGGTGCCATCGGGCAGGGGAACGATGGCGCGGATCTCCGGCAGGTTGGCATCGTACAGAACGAAAGCTTTGTCCTTGGCGGAGATGCGGTAAAGGATGCCATTGGGTTCGGTGCCGGCCAGCAGGCGGCCCTGGGAATCCACGGCCAGGCCGGTGATGTGCGATTGGCCGGTATCGTAATACAGGTCGGGTTTGCCGGCGGGATCGACGCGGAAGATTTTGCCCTGATCGCCGGTTCCCACGTAGAGCGTACCGTCGGGCGCTGTCGCCAGCGACCAGATGTAGCGCGACTTGGGCGAGAAGTACTCGGTGGCGTTGCCGTTTTCTATGCGATAGACCTTGCCATCGGGCGAGGTTCCGGCGTATACGATGCCCTGGCGGTCCACCGCGATGGCGAAGACTTCCGGTTCGCTCGCGGTCCAGAGCAGGGAGGATTTGCCGGCGGGATCGATGCGGTAGACGCGGCCGCGATTTCCGGTGGCGGCGTAGAGCGTGCCATCGGGCGCTTGGGCAACGCTCCAGATGACGGGCTGGTCGGAGGAGAAAACGGTATCGATTTTGGGCGCCAGAGAGAGCCGGCCTTCGCGGCTGAGCGAGATGCCGGCGAAACGCCCGCGAATGAAGTCGCTGTACGAGTTCATCTCCCACGCGGTGGTGCCGCTGGCGAGGGCTAGAACGGGGACCATGACTCCGAGGGCCGGCAGGCCGAAGCGCCTGCCCCACTTGGTTTGAAAAGCTGTCATTCCTTAACTTCCACCTGAATCGTTTTGACGCCGGAGATGACCGAATCGCCGCCATCGATCTCCATTTCCGCGATTTTTGAATTGCGGGCCTGCGTGATGCCGGCCTGGCTGGATTGCGAGCCTTCCAGAATCAGGGCGACGGAAGCCGGCGGATCCGGCAGGTCCACCCCCTCCAGTTGAAAAGCGGGATCGGTGCGCCAGACGCGGACGTAAGCGCGCGTGTTGGGATGCAGGCCGTTGACGGTGGTGATGAGTTGCGCGGAAGAGTGAGGCGTGGCCGTGAGCACCTGATGGAAGTCGGCCAGGTTGGCGGCGCCGGCGTCGGAGACCGTGAAGTAAAGCGGTCCCGGCCCGGCGCCGATGGGCACCTGGTATTCCACGCGCCGCGTGGTTTCCACGCCGTTGTCTCCGGCCAGCAGGACGTTCAACTGCACTTTTTCCCCCGGCCGCACCTGGCGCGGCGAGGCGCTGACGCTGTCGATGGTCAACTGCTTCTTCGCATCGTAGGCTTCGATGTGCAGCGCGACTTTTTTCAGCTTGAGCGCGTTGAAGCCGCTTTGCATGACGTAGGCCAGCGGGATGGCGGCGGAAAGCGAGACCTGCATGGCGGCGCCGTTATCGGCGGCGTACATATTGTCCAGCCGCACCGGGGCGGGCGTGTTCTGAAACTCCATTTCACCGGTGACGCGAATGCTGGAAGCTCCCACCGTGCGCTCGGTGGAATCGATCACCGAAAAGACGGCCATTTGCATCAGAAGCGGCGACAGCAGCGGGTCGTCGACCATTTGCATGGTATAGGATTCCACGGGCCGCGCGCCGCGCGCCACGCTGACGGAGACCGGGACCATGGCGGGCAGACGGCCGAGCGAGCCGGTGACGGCCGTATTGCGGTCCTGATCGATGGTGCCCATCCATTCCTTGGAGGAGACCAGCTTGAAAGAGGTATTGACGTTGGGGAGCAGGGTGATGACCTCGGCGCGCGCGAAGGGCAGGGCGGTGGATCCGACGTCCAGAAAGCGATGCCCAAAGGCGTAGACGCGGCTGCCGTCAATATAGGTTACGGTGCCGGAGGCGCCCACGCTGAGGTCGCCGGCCATCAGTTGCACGCTGATCATGGAGCCGGCTTTGAGATCGGCGGGATTGCCCATGCGAGGTTGCAGATCGGAGCCGGCCGCGATGGCCTGGCGCGGTTCGAGGCCGAGGGCGCGCAGTTGCGGCGCAAAAGCGTCCAGCGTGGCGCGGCTGAATCCGCCGAGAGACAGGGGGGTGGCGATATCGACGAGGGCGGGCTGATCGCCGGCCGCGGCCAAGCGGGGTTTTGGCAGGAGGCACGTAAGGTCGCGATCGGCGAGCGCGATGGCGGCGTGGCGGCCGCTCGCGGGAGAAGGATTGGCGGCCAGGTTGGCCGAGGGCCGCAGCATGTCTTCGATGGGGCGAATGGCGGCGATGGGGTCTTTGGCGAACGGGAAAGCCATGGCGACGGCGCCCGCCAGCCGGCCATCGATGTAGACGGGGCTGCCGCTCATGCCTTCCATGACCCCGGTATGCTCCAAGGGACCGCCGGAGAGGCGCGCCAGGATGAGCGATTCCTTGGGGCCGAAGTTATCGAGGACGCCCAGGACTTCGATCTGGAATTCGTCGATGCGATTTCCCACAAACACGGTGCGGCCGGTGCCGCGCATTCCGGGGCGGATGTCCCGCAAGGGGAAGAAACCGGGTTGCGCGGATAGGACAGCGGTTACCGCGAGGACCGCCGGAACTACAAAGCGGGGCACACTTCTATTCTAAACGGGCGGCGGCGAGGAAATCGGGGCAAACATTGACCGGGGGTGATCCGTACGCTACGATGGGAATGCGGGGTGGAGCAGTCTGGTAGCTCGTTGGGCTCATAACCCAAAGGTCGGTGGTTCAAATCCACCCCCCGCAACCAAACCAATGTGCGGGTCAGCCAGATTCGCACCAGCACCGTATCCACCCAACAGGTTCCATTCACCTTCCGCCACGTAGTAGCCTTTCTTTTCATCCGGTTGTGGAACCATCCGAATCTCCTTGACGTGCTTTTCGAGTTCCAGCTTGGCCTTGAGCACGTCGGTGTGAAGGAGCTTTCGGATGTCACAAAGCTGGCCGGTGACGAA